>Ga0164242_10004840_pt1 | contig 15053 bp, 12 predicted proteins | sample OricomgcompostMG_FD_108783 | JGI IMG/M metagenome (GOLD analysis project Ga0164242, IMG submission 108783) | Miracle-Growth compost microbial communities from Emeryville, California, USA - Original compost - Miracle growth compost (MG) ... | reverse complement strand
TCCAGCACCGCCATGCCCTGCCCGCCCTCGCGCACCACCAGCTGCGGCTGGTCGACCTGGGCCGGGATGCCCACCGGCATCAGCTCGAAGCGGAAGGATGCGTGCGCCGGGGCCGGCGCCGCGGCGGCATCCGGCGCCGGCGCGATCAGGGTGTAGTAGCGCATCGGCGCCGAGGCGCAGGCGCCCAGCGCGATCGCCAGCGCGACGGAAACCAGGTAACGCGGACGGATCATGGCTTGCTCCCTTGCGATGCGCCGGCCGGCGGCGGCGGATCGGCGCGCCGGCCGCGGATCAGCGATTCCGGATGCGCGCCCAGATAGTCGGTGAACGCGCGCAGCGAGCGCGCCATGCGCTGCAGCTCCTGCAGCGTCACGCCCAGGTTCTGCTGCAGCGGCGAGTCGCCGGACAGCATGTTGTCGGCCGAGCCCAGCGTGCGCTGCGCGCCGGCCAGCGTCTGGTGGACCTGCGGCAGCACCTGGCCGTTGACCTGCTTGAGCGTGCCGTCGAGGTCGGCCAGGGTGCTGTCCAGGTGCTCGCCGATGCTGTCGAACGGGATCTTCTGGATCTTGTCCACGATCTCGGCCAGCTGCTCCTGCAGCTTGTCGAAGCTGCCCGGCGCGGTGGGGATCGCCAGCGGCCGCGCGTCGGGGTTGAAATCAACCTTGGCCGCGTGCGGCAGGAAGTCCAGCGCGATGTAGAGCTGGCCGGTCAGCAGGTTGCCGGTGCGTGCCTGCGCGCGCAGGCCGTGCGCCACCAGCGCGCCGACCATGTGCGAGAGGTCGGCGTCGCCGCCGCGCGCCTTCGCCAGCGCCACCAGCTTGTCGTAGGCGCGGCCGAGACGCTGCGGGTAGACCACCGCGCCGACGATCAGCGGGAAACTGTGCGCCTTCTCGTCGTAGTCCATGCGGATCGACACCACCTGGCCGATGTTCATGCCGAGGAATTCCACCGGCGCGCCCACCGCCAGCCCGCGCAGGGACTGGTCGAAACGCATGCGGATGTAGTTCGGCGTGCCGTCCGGCGGCGCCATCGCGGTGGTCTGGTCGGCGAACAGGCGGAAACTCGCGTCCGGCGGCGCCGGCGTGCTGTCGCTCGGCCCCGGCGGGTTCTGGAACGCCACCCCGCCGGCCAGCACCGTGGCGATCGACTGGGTATTGAGCTTGAGCCCGTTGGCGCCCAGCGACACGTCCACGCCGCTGGCGTTCCAGAAGCGCGAGGACACCGTGACGAAACGGTCGTACGGGCTGTCGACGAAAATCTGCATCGTCACGCCCTGGCCGTTCTTGTCGAGCCGGTACGAGGCCACCCGGCCGACCTGGATGCGGCGGTAGTACACCGGCGAGCCAATGTCGAGCGAACCGAGGTCGCCCGCGTGCAGGGTGAAGCTGCGGCCAGAGGCGTCGTGGGTGACCGAGGGCGGCGCCTCCAGCCCCTTGAAGTCGTACTTGGGCGTCTTGGAATCGCCCGCATCGACGCCGATGAAGGCGCCCGACAGCAGCGTATCCACGCCGGAGACGCCGCCCAGGCCGATCCGCGGGCGCACCACCCAGAACCGCGTGCCGGTGGTGGCGAAGCCTTCCGCGCTCTTGTCCAGGTCCACCTGCACGATCACCTGGCTGCGGTCCTGGCTGAGACGGATCTTGTCGACCTTGCCGATCACCACGTTCTTGTACTTCACCGGCGTCTTGCCGGCGGTCAGGCCCTCGGCCGTCTGGAAGCTGATGGTGATCTCCGGGCCGGCCTGCAGCCACGAGTGCACCACCAGCGACAGCCCGATCAGCGCGGCCACGATCGGCACCAGCCAGATCACCGTCACGTTGACCCGGCGGTGCCGCACCACCGGCTGCGGCAGCCCATCGCTGGGGATCTTCCCGGATTCGTCAGTCATTGTCGGCCTTGCCATCCCATGTCAAACGCGGATCGAAGCTCATCGAGGCCAGCATGGTCAACACCACGGTCAGGCCGAAGAAGATCACCCCCGGCAACGGCGCCACCAGGCTGAACACGCCGAACTGCACCAGCGCCGTCATCAGCGCCACCACGAACACGTCCAGCATCGACCAGTAGCCGACGAACTCCACCAGCCGGTACAGCTTCGCCCGCTGCGGCCGTGCCCAGGCGCTGCCGCGATGGGCGCTGACCAGCAGCGTGCCGAGCACCAGGAACTTGGTCATCGGCACCAGGATGCTGGCGGTGAACACGATCACCGCCAGGTCCTGCGAACCGTTCACCCACAGCTCCACCACGCCGCTGAGGATCGTATTGTCGTCCACGTCGCCCAGGCTCGCGGTGCGCATGATCGGCAGCACGTTGGCCGGGATGTAGAGCAGGAACGCCGCGATCAGCAGTGCCCAGGTGCGCGTGTAGCTGGCCGCCTTGCGCCGGTGCAGCGGCGAGCCGCAGCGCGGGCAGGCCGCGTCCGGCAGCTTCGTGTCGCGGCAGACCAGGCCACATACGTGGCAGCCGATCAGGCCCAGCTCGTGCGCGCGCGGCAACGCGCTCACGCCGGCGACTCCGGCACCGTGTCCCACAGGTGGCGGTGGTCCACCCCGGCGAACACGGTGATCAGCAGCGCCAGCGCCGCGTAGGCGAACACCCCGGGATCGGGGATCACGTCGAAGTACAGGTGCGCCTTGACGATGGACACCAGCACGCCCAGCACGAACACCTCGCTCATCGTCCACGGGTGCACATAGTGCAGCGCCACCATCAGCGGCCGGAACCCCGGCGCGCGGCGCCCCACCCTGGCGAAGGCCAGCAGCCAGCCCAGCACCAGCATCTTGGTCAGCGGCAAGAAGAACAGCGTGGCCGCCGCCAGCACCGACACCACCTGCGCGCCCTGCTGCCACATCACGACGATCATGCCCCACAGCGTGGTGCCGACCTGCTCGCCGTTCAGGCCCAGGGTGACGATCGGCCACGCGTTGGCCTCCACGAACACGACCAGCGCCGTCAGCACCAGCGCCAGCATGGTGCCGGTGCCGAGCCGGTGGTAGCGTTCCAGCACCGCGTGGCAGCGCGCGCAGCGCGCCGTCTCGCCGGGCGCCAGGGGGCGGCGGCGGTAGACCGTATCGCAGTGCTCGCAGATCAGCAGCGCCGGCCTGGGGGAACCGGCCGGCACGCGACCGGCGACGGGGTGCGGCGTACTCATGGCGGCGATTCTCGCAAATCCGCGGCCTTTGCGCGCGGCCGGCCCGCCCCCGGTTCAGCCACACTTGATATGTTGGGCCGTGCCCCGATCTGGATCGGGCACAACGCCAACCGGAGCTCGCCGTGACCGACACCACCACCGCCACCGCCCACGTGTTCGACGTGGACCAGACCAACTTCGAGACCGAGGTGCTGCAGGCGTCGCTGGACACCCCGGTGCTGGTGGACTTCTGGGCCACCTGGTGCGGCCCGTGCAAGACGCTCGGACCAATGCTGGAAAAGCTCGCCGGCGAGTTCAACGGCGCGTTCCGGCTGGCCAAGGTGGACGTGGACAAGAACCAGGAGTTGGCCGGCATGTTCGGCATCCGCTCCATCCCCACGGTGATGCTGGTAAAGGACGGCCAGATCGCCGACGGCTTCGCCGGCGCGCTGCCCGAGGGCCAGTTGCGCGAATTCCTGTCGCGCCACGTGCAGCCGCTGGACGGCGCGGCGAGCGATGCCGGCGACGCGACCGACGTACCGGCGGAAACGCCCGAGCAGGCGATCAACCGCCTGCAGCAGGCGATTGCCGCCGAGCCGGACCGTGCCGAGCTGAAGCTGGACCTGGCCCTGGCCCTGATGCAGGCCGGCCAGAGCGGCGCCGCCGAGGCCGAACTCGACGCCCTGCCGGTGAACCTGGCCACCGACGCGCGCGCGGTGCGCCTGCGCAGCCAGCTCGACCTGGCCCGCACCCTGGAAGGCGCGCCCGCCCTGGCCGAGCTGCAACAGCGCGTGCAGGCCGATCCCCAGGACTGGGAGGCCCGCGACCTGCTGGGCGTGCGCTTGCTGCTGGGCGACGACCCCGCCGCCGGCCTGGAGCAGTTCCTGGGCATCCTGGAGAAAGCCCGCGACTGGAACGATGGTGCCGCGAAAAAGCGCCTGCTGGCCGCCTTCGCCACGCTGGACGATGCCGAACTGGTCGGCCGCTACCGGCGGCGGATGGCGTCGTTGCTTTTCTAGCCGGGATTCGGGATTCGGGATTCGGGATTCGGGATTCGGGATTCGGGAAGGCTCGCAGCCTTCGAGGTATTGGCAAGCTTCGCGTTTGTCGCCTGTCACAGCAAAGCCCGCGCGCAATCCATACGCAAAGGTATGGTAGTGTTTCCGGGGTACGTCTCCCCGTCCATGGCATCATGCGCGCAGCCACCTTCCGCCGCCTGCTCAACCTCTGGCCGCCGTTCCTGTGCAACGGCATCCGCGTGCTCGAGATCGCCGACGACTGGTCGAGCGCGCGGGTGGTGCTGCGCCTGCGTCCCTGGAACCGCAACTACGTGCGCACCCAGTTCGGCGGCAATCTGTTTTCCATGACCGACCCGTTCTGGATGCTGCTGGTAATGCACCGGCTGGGCCGCGACTACTACGTGTGGGACCAGGCCGGTGCGATCGACTTCGTGGCGCCGGGCCGCGAGGATGTCTACGCCGAGTTCCGGCTGGACCCGGCAGCGGTCGACGAGCTGCGCGCCGCCGCCGCGAACGGCGGCAAGGTGCTGCGCTGGTTCGAGACCGAGGTGAAGACCGCCGCCGGCGACGTGGTGGCCAGGGTGCGCAAGCAGATTTACGTGCGAATGAAGCCGAAGGCGCGCCGGGACTCCGGGCTTCCGCAATCCGACACAAGTCAGCCGGAATGACCGGCCGGCCTACTCGCGTTCGAAGCACGCAATCTCCTCGAGTACCCATTCCGCGTTCTGCACGCTGCGCCCGGCGGAGTTGTCTTCGATCTTCCGCGCGAGCCCCATGCGCCGCATCGACCACACCACGAGCACGACGGCGGCAAGCCCGGCGAGGCTGCTGGACAATGCCCAGAGCATGAACCGCGGCGACCACAGGTCGATGCCGTACCAGGCCAGGTTCATCCATAGCACCGGAATCCAGATAAAGCAGCCAAGCACGGCGTTCACGGGCGCTTCGACGCGAACGCGCCAGGCGCGCAGATCCGCCAGTTGGCGCTGAATGGCGAGCACCGGCGTCGAGTAGTCGAGGCGCCGGATCAGATAAAGCACGCGCACCGCAAATGCGATCAGCAACCATCCGTAGGCATGCACCAGCAATCCGCAAACCAGCAGATGCGCGACATGCGCATGGGTCATCCAGAAAGCGCCGGCAAAGCCGGCCAGCAGCAGACCGATGACCAATTGGATCGCCTGCCCCCACACCAGCGGCCGCAACCCGCGGCGCATCTTGTCCAACCGGTTCTCGCGGAAGATCCGCACGTTCAATGCCTGCTGCCGCTCCAGGCGATGTTCCAGCGCGCTCCACGCCAACTTCATCTCGTCGAGTTCCATGGTCATGCTCCGCCAGCGGCCGCAGTGGTCATGCGACCGCGCAGCCGGTTCTTGATACGGTTGATTTTGGTAGCCACGTTGGTGACGGTGATACCGAGCACGTCGGCGATCTCGGCATAGCTCCGGTCTTCGAGGTACAGCAGGATCAACGCGCGGTTGAGCGCGTCCAGTTCGCCGATGAAGGCATACATCGCCTTGATGCGCTCGTCCCGCTCCGCGACGGGTTCGCCCGCGATGGTGTCCAGGTGATGTGGCCGCAGCGGCTCGGTGCGCCCGTCCAGCGCCGCCCGGCGGTAGCGCAACTGCGAGATCGCCACGTTCAGCGCGATGCGGTACAGCCAGGTGGAGAACTTCGCCCGGCGCTCGTCGTAGCTGCCGAACGAGCGCCACAACTGCACAAGGATCTCCTGCGCCAGGTCGTCACGGTCATCCGCATCGGCGGCATAGACCGAGGCCACCTTGAACACCACCCGCCGGTGTTCGCCGAGCAGTTTCTCGAAACGTTGCTGGTACCGCCGGCCGGTCATCGTCGCCTGTCGCTCCCCGTTGCCTGTCCCATGATTCGCACGGCACGGGGAAAAATCACAGGCAAGCCTCCCCTTTCGCATCCCCGTGCCACGAAAGACGACGTGGATACCCCGCGCATGGCGCGCCGGCGCCTACAATGGCCCGACCTTCCCGACCTGCCCGCGCCATGGCTCCGCTGCGCCTCAAACGCTACCTGCTGACCGGCCTGCTCACCTTCATCCCGCTGTGGGTGACCTGGCTGGTGTTCAAGTTCGTGCTGGGCCTGCTGGCCGATATCGGCGCGCCGCTGGTGGCGGCGTTCGCCGGCGCGTTGGCACTGGCGGCACCGCACGCGGCCGATGCGCTCAACCAGCGCTGGCTGACCTTCGTGCTCGCGCTGCTGCTGACGCTCGGCGCGCTGTACCTGCTGGGCTGGCTGGCGCACCGGATGATCGGCCGGCGCCTGATCGACGCCTTCGACGCCCTGCTGGCGCGCATTCCCCTGGTGCAGACCATCTACGGCGGCACCAAGAAACTGATGGCGGTGCTGCAGAACAAGCCCGGCGGCATGCAGCGGGTGGTGCTGATCGACTTTCCGCGCCAGGGCACCAAGGCGGTCGGCTTCGTCACCCGCACCCTGCTCGAGGAAGGCAGCGGCCGGGAGATGGCGGCGGTCTACGTCCCCACCACGCCCAATCCCACCGGCGGCTACCTCGAACTGGTGCCGGTAAGCGAACTGACCCCCACCGACTGGACCATGGACCAGGCGATGGCCTTCATCATCTCCGGCGGCGCGGTATCGCCCGATACCCTGCCTGCCCCGTCGGCCGCACCAGGCCGCGGCGAGGGTAGGCATGGCGCATGAACCGCGAGCAAGGGGCCGGCTTCGCCCTCGGAACCGCCCCAGCCACGACCGGCGGCTCATGGTTGCGGCTTCGGGCGGTTCGGTCGCGGCTGAAGCCTCTCCCACGAGAATCTAAAGAGGGTAACCGCACGCCGGGCGCAGGACTTTTTGCTCCCGCAAAGAGACCGCGATTGTTGATCCGGCCCGCAAGTACGGTCCGTACGTACCGCTCGTCCTTAAGCGCAGCGAAACGAAGTCAAGAGCCCCATGAAACCATTCGCCGGCCGGGTCAATGGCGGCCGCGCCGCCGCGAAGCCGCCGGGCGCGGCGTCTGTTCGGCAAATTTGTCGAAATAGCGCGCCACCATGTCGGCGATTTCCGTATTGACCACGTCCTGGTCCAGCTCGGGGTGGTCCACCACCCATTCCGTGGCCGCGTACATCACTTCCGTCGACAGGCGCATGGCCAGCGCCAGTTCGGCATCGCTGGCCAGCGGATACCGCTCGCGGAAGGCCGCGAACGAATGCTCCGACACGAATGCGTGCGAATCCAGGCGCACCCCCTGCAGCGCCGGCACGGCGCGCATGGCGCGCAGGATCCAGGCCGAGCCGGGGTAGCCGAGGGTGATCGCGTTGATCGTCTCCTGCAGCCGCTTGAGGCTGTCCCTGGCGTGCTCGCGCATCCCGCCCTGCCGGTAGTCGGATGCCGCCTCCGCCTCCAGCCAGCCCAGGAAGGCCTCGTTCATGCGTTTCATCAGGCGCGTCCCGAGCTCCTTGAGGATCGCGTACTTGTTCGGAAAGTAGCGGTACAGCGCCGGCGGCGTCAGGCCCGCCTCCTGGCAGACGAGGTTGGTCGACAGGCGCTCGACGCCCACCTCGCCCAGCAGTCGCCCGGTTACCTCGAGGATCAGCTCGAAGGTGTCGATCGCGCGCTGCTGGACCGGCTGCTGCTTGGTCTGCAGCGAAATAGCGGACGTCCTCCTCGTTTCCGCTGCGGCAGGCTGCGCGGGTCCTCGACGTTTTTTCATGCCCCCTCCTCGATGTCCCTGCCCCGGCGGCCCGCCGGCTCCCGGCCGCTGTCCCGGCGCGGCGGACCGGGCCGCGCGCCCTGGCGGACACGGTGACGTCACGCCGCCGTCATACGGCAAAGATAGCTTTAATTATCGTTATCCGATTACACCACTCGCCGACCGCCGCGGCCACTCCACCTTGGTCGAGGCGAAGGCCTGTTCGACCCGCGATACCGCATACAGGATCCGTACCTATGCACCACGCAACCCGTTTCGGCCTCGGACTTGCCGGCATGGCCCTCGCTTTCGGCGCCTGCGCGCAGTCGACCACCACTCTACAGGCAGTCTCGGTGTCCGGCACCGTGGACGATCCCTCCGCCGCGCCGCCCGGCACGGCGTCCTACCTCGCCCCGTCGCAGGGCAGCCTGTCGGAGCTGGAGCCGCAGTCGATCCTGAGCCGCAACTACATCCAGACCATCGCCTCGCCCAAGGACGACTACCTGGCCCTGCTCGAACTGACCCCCTCGGCGATCAACGCCTCGCCCAACGGCGCGGGCCTGTCCAGCAAGAGCGGCACCGTGCGCGGCTTCCAGGACGGCGAGTACGACGTCAGCTTCGACGGCATCCCGTTCGGCGACCCCGGCGCCTTCGGCCACGCCACCACCGCCTTCTTTCCGGCGCCCTCGCTGGGCCAGGTGATCGTGGACCGCGGCCCCGGTACCGCCAGCAACCTCGGCAACGCCACCTTCGGCGGCACCGTGGCGCTGTACTCGGCGCCCACCACCGCCCAGCCCTCGGGCCACCTGTCGGCGATGTACGGTACCGCCGACACCTGGCAGGTGGCCGGCGAAGGCAACACCGGCAGCTTCGGCAAACTGGGCACCCAGGCCTCGGTCAATGTCAGCCACCTGCAGTCCGACGGCCAACTCGACAATGCCGGCCTGCGCCAGGACAACATCCTGTTCAAGATCAGGCAGCCGCTGGGCGACCACACCACGGCGACCCTGGTGGCCGACTACAACAAGACCAGCTGGAACACCTTCACCGCCATGCAGCAGCGGGTCACCGCCATCCACGGCAAGGACTACGGCGGCCTCAACCGCGACCCGGACTCGCAGTCGTTCTACGCCTACAACGTCGACAACCGCCACGCCGACTTCGAGTACCTGCAGCTCCACAGCGACTTCGCCAGCTGGCGCCTCGACGACAAGCTCTACACCTACGGCCTGCGCGACAGCGGCCCCGGCGGCGTGGACCTGTCCGGCTTCACCCCCAACGCGTCGCTGCTGCCCGGCGGCGGCGTGCCCGGCGCCGTCAACCACAGTGTGTACCGCGCCTGGGGCAACATGCTGCGGGTGGAAAAGGACATGGGGAGCGGCTGGCTGGACAGCACCCTGCGCGGCGGCGTGTGGGCCGAGCGCACCTTCCAGGACCAGCACGAGGTCACCGTGGACCTGTCCACGATGACGCCCGAGGTGCTGACCGGCACGCCCGGCATCGACGACATCGACACCCACGCCCATTCCAACACCACCCAGACCTACCTGGAATGGGAATGGCGCCCGACCGGGAACCTTTCGATAGTGCCGGGCATCAAGCACGTCGACTTCGACCGCACGCTCGAGGGCGTGTCCAACTTCACCCCGGTCGGCGGCAGCGGCCACTTCAGCACCAACCTCGGCGCGCTGGCGGTGAACTACCGCTTCAGCCCCGAACTGGCCGGCTACGCCCAGTGGGCGATGGGCTACCAGGCGCCCAAGGTCAGCATCCTGCAGGGCGGCGACAGCTCGGGCGTGGAGCCGCAGAAGACGAAGAACTACCAGGCCGGCCTGGTCTGGAAGACCGCCCGCACCGTCGCCGATATCGACGTCTACTACATCGACTTCGCCAACATGGTGAACAGCGTGGAAGAACCGATCGGCCCCGGCGGCACCCCGATCGCGGTGTACTTCAACCAGGGCGGCGTGATCTACAAGGGCGTCGAGGCCGAGCTGACGCGGCGGCTGGGCGACTCCGGCTTCAGCTTCACCGCCAACGGCAGCGTCAACAGCGCCTACTCCAAGACCACCCGCCTGCAGATCGCCAACGCGCCCAGCGCCACCGCGGACGCGGGCTTCATCTACGACAAGGGCGCCTTCTACGGTTCCCTGCTCACCAAGTACGTGGGCAAGCGCTTCACCGGCACCGGCGAGACCCGCGGCGCCGACTACAACCCCAACACCCGGCTGCCGGCCTACAACTACACCAACCTCAACCTCGGTTACCGCTTCGCGCCGGACCTCAGGCTGCAACTTTCGCTCAATAACCTGTTCGACCACCGTACCGCGATCGAGGGCAACGGCGCCGAGAGCAACCCGACCTACTACTACCTCACCTCGCGCAACTACACCCTGCAGATGACCTACACGTTCTGATGCGCGGACTCCCTCGCCCCGAATCCCCGGCAAGATCCCGATTCATCCGAAGGAAGATCCGCATGACCCGATCCATACGCCCTCTCGCCGTGACCCTCGCGCTGATGCTCGGACTCGGCGGTCAGGCGGCGCGTGCCGCCGGCCACGCCGCCGACGTCGACCCGTTCATCGGCGTGGACTGGTACGGCGAGGTCTTTCTCGGCGCCACCGTGCCGTTCGGCATGGTCAAGCTCGGCCCCGACGTGCGCGGCTTCGACGGCCGCATCGCCAAGACCGGCTACCAGAGCACCGGCGAGGTGCTGGGCTTCAGCCACCTGCACCTGAGCGGCGGCGCCGGCAAGTACGGCAACATCCTGGTGATGCCGGTCAGCGGCCCGCTGCATCCCGGCGACATCCATTCGCCGCGCAGCGACGAGGCGGCAAGCGCCGGCTATTACGAAACCTACCTCAGCCGCTACCGCGTCAAGGCCGAGCTGACCGCCAGCCGCCGCGTCGGCGTGCACCGCTACACCTTCGACGCCACCGGCGAGGCACACGTCACCGTGGACCTCGAGCATATCCTCGGCAAGGGACCGGGCGCGGAATCGCAGAAGTTCCTCGGCGCCGACCTCCGGGTCGTGTCGCCCAGCGAGATCCGGGGCGTGGGCCGCTATACCGGCGGCTGGAACGAAGGCGGCGAATACGACGTGTACTTCGACCTCATCGCCGACACGCCCGCCACCGGCGCCCGCACCTGGACCGGCAGCCGCCTGGGCGACGCCGCGCGTGCGCGCGTCGACGGCGACCAGCCCATCGGCGCCTCGCTGGACTACCGCGTGGCCGCCCACCAGGTGATCCGCGTCAAGGTCGGCATCTCCTTCGTCAGCACGGCCCAGGCCCACCGCAACGCCGAGCGGGAAGTGCGCGGCTGGGATTTCGACGCGGCCCACCGGGCGGCCGTCGCGCTGTGGGACCGGGCGCTGTCGCCGGTCGAGCTGCACGGCGCCGACGCCAGCGAACGCCGCAAGTTCTACACCGCGCTCTACCACACCATGCTGATGCCGTCCGACCATACCGGCGAGAACCCGAAATGGACCTCGCACCAGCCCTACTACGACGACTACCAGGCGGTGTGGGACACCTTCCGCAGCGACATGCCGCTGCTGACCCTGATCGCTCCGGACCGCGCGCGCGACATCCTGCGCTCGCTGATCGATATCTACCGCCATACCGGCTACATGCCCGATGCCCGCGTCGGCAGCGACAACGGCCGCACCCAGGGCGGTAGCAATGCCGACGTGCTGGTCGCCGACGCCTTCGTCAAGGGTGTCACCGGCATCGACTACGCCACCGCCTTCAAGGCCATGCTCAAGGATGCCGAGGTGGCGCCGGCCGATCCCTACAAGGAAGGCCGCGGCGGCCTGGACAGCTACAACCGGCTCGGCTACGTCGCCCAGCCGACCGAGCGCGCCGGCTCGCGCACCGTCGAATACGCCTACGACGATTTCGCCATCGCCGAGGTCGCCTGCGGCCTGGGCCACGAAAAACAGGCCCGGCGCTACGCCGGGCGCGCCGGCAACTGGGCCAACCTGTGGGACCCGGAGCTCACGCGCGAAGGCGTCAAGGGCTTCCTGCGCCCGCGCAACGCCGACGGCAGCTGGGCCGCGCCGGACGACGCCAGGCGCAGCGAATGGCAGGGCTTCTTCTACGAGGGCGACCTGTGGACCTACTCGCTGTATGCGCCGCAGGACGTGCGCCGGCTGATCGCGATGACGGGCGGCAAGCAGGCCTTCGTGCATCGGCTGGACGTGCTGTTCGACCATTTCCACTTCGACATGACCAACGAGCCGGGCTTCCTCATTCCCGACCTGTACCTGTGGGCCGGCCGGCCCGACCGCACCGCCGACCGCATCGTCGACTACCTGCAGAAGGGCTTCCTCGACGCCCGCGGCGGCCTGCCCGGCCCCGAGGATTCCGGCGCCATGTCCAGCTGGTACGCGTTGCAGTCGATGGGCATCTACCCGCTGGCCGGCCAGGACGTGTACCTGATCGGCACGCCGTCCTTTCCGGAAGTGGACATCACGCTCGGCAACGGCAAGGTGTTCCGCATCGTCGCCGAGAACTTCCGCCGCGACCGCCTCAACCGCTACGTGCAGTCGGCCACGCTCGACGGACGGCCGCTGGCCAACGCCTGGTTCCGCCACCGCCGGATCGCCGACGGCGGCACGCTGCGCCTGGTGATGGGCTCGACGCCGTCGTCCTGGGGCACGGCCACGCCGCCGCCCTCGCTGTCCGATCCCGGCTTCAGGCTGTGCCCCGCCGGCGCCCCGGCCAGCGCGCACTGATCCCCCCCCGTCCCACAGGAAACCGCCATGCCCGTCTCCCGCCTTCTTCCGCCGCTCGTCGCCCTGCTCCTCGCCGCCTCGCCGCTTTGCGCCGGCACGACCGCCGGCGACGATGCCGTGCGCCTCAACCAGATCCAGGTGGTCGGCACCCACAACAGCTATCACTCGGGCTTCGCGCCGAGCGCGGCGCGTCTGCTCGAGGCGAAGGCGCCCAAGGCCTACCGGTCGCTGGACTATCGCCACCCTGCACTGGCCCGGCAACTGGACGACGGCGTGCGCCAGCTCGAGATCGACGTCTACGCCGATGCCAAGGGCGGCCTCTATGCGCACCCGGCGATGGACCGCCTGATCGCGCAGGCCGGCCTGCCGGCCGATCCGCCGATGAACGATGTCGCCACCATGGACAAACCGGGCTTCAAGGTGATGCACGTCGAGGACATCGACCAGCGCAGCAGCTGCCAGCCATTCACCGCCTGCCTGGCCGAGATCCGTGCCTGGTCGAAGGCGCATCCGCGCCACCTGCCGCTGTTCATCCTGGTCGAGACCAAGGACAAGCCGCTGCGCAACGTGCAGTTCAAGCCGGTGGCACCGGAGCCCTTCACCACCGCCGTGTTCGACGCGCTGGACCGGGCCGTGACCTCGGTGTTCCCGCGCGCCGAGATCGTCACGCCCGACGACGTGCGCGGCGGGCATGCGACGCTGCCCGCCGCGGTTGCCCACGGCGGCTGGCCGACCCTGGCCCAGGCGCGCGGCAAGGTGGTGTTCCTGCTCGACCAGAAACCGGCGAGCCCCGCCTACCTCAAGGGCCACCCGGCGCTGCGCGGCCGCGTGTTCTTCACCGATGCCGCGCCGGGCCGCAGCGACGCCGCCTTCATCGAGTGCAACATGTGCAGCGCCGGCAAGATCGACGCCCAGGTCCGCCAGGGCTACCTGGTGCGTACGCGCACCGACGACCCGGCGCAGGGCCAGGGACAGCATAACGACACCCGCCGCCGCGACGCCGTGCTCGACAGCGGCGCGCAAATGCTCAGCACCGACTACCCGGCCGGCGAGCCGGCCGCCAGCGGCTATGCCGTCGGCTTCCCCGGCCAGCGCACCCTGCGCTGCAATCCCGTGCTGAAGCCGGCCGGCTGCGACGACGACGCGCTCGAACGCTGAACCGCCATCCGGCGATGCCGCCGCCACGGCGGTCGCCCAGGCCTGTTTTCGCCCGGCGCCGGGATTCCCCGCGCCGGGTCTCCGCCGCCAGCCGGTGTCGTCCTGGCGCCAGGGCCTTGCACCACCGCCCCTTGGCGCGACGCCCTTTCCCTCCGCCCTGTTGCCGAAACCACCCCTGACCTTCGACACTGTGCACCCCATGACCTTTGGCCTAGCGTGAAAGGTCATGGTCGCGACCGGGGGAAGTGCACGGGTACGTTCGCGCGGCCCAGGAAGCCTACGGGCACATCACACAGACAGAGGGAAACCCATGACCAAACAGTATCTGAAGCCGCTGGCGCTGGCTGCCAGCCTCAGCCTCGCACTGGCCGCCTGCGGCAAGAGCGAACAGGCCGCTGCGCCGGCACCTGCGCCTGCGCCGGCCAAGTCCGCCAGCGCCGCGCCCGCGGCATCGGCCAGCACGGCGGCCGCGGCCGCCGCGCCCAAGAGCGTGTTTGATGTCAGCGAACTGGGTGCCCCCACCGAGGCCTGCCAGGACTTCAACAGCTTCGTCAATGCCAAGTGGGTCGACGCCAACCCGATTCCCGCCGACCGCACCCGCTGGGGCGCGTTCGACGAACTGGCCGAGAAGAGCCTCGACGAACAGCACCAGATCGCCGAAGCGGCCGCCAAGAACGCGGCCAGCGCCAAGCCCGGTTCGGTCGAGCAGAAGATCGGCTGGCTGTACGCCGCCGGCATGGACGCCGATGCGATCGACAAGGCCGGCTACGACCCGATCAAGCCGCAGCTGGCCGCGATCGACAGCCTCAAGAGCAGTGCCGACATCGCCAGCTTCCTGGACAAGAGCTTCGACAATGGCGACAGCTACGTGTTCAGCTTCGGCTCCGGCGCCGACCAGCGCGACGCCAGCAAGCAGATCGGCTACGTGTTCCAGGACGGCCTGGGCCTGCCGACCAAGGACTACTACTTCAAGCCCCAGTACAAGGCCATCCGCGACGCCTACGTCGCCTACATCGCCAAGGCCCTGCAGCTGGTCGGCACCTCCGCCGCCGACGCCAAGAAGCAGGCCGGCGAAGTGATGAAGTTCGAGACCGAACTGGCCAAGGCCTCGCTGGCCCCGACCGAGATGCGCGATCTCGACAACCAGTACCACTTCGTCAGCGTCAAGGAAGCGGACAAGATCAGCCCGCACTTCAGCTGGGAGAAGTTCTTCGTCGCCCAGGGCGTGGACGTGGGCAGCGGCTTCTCGCTGTCGCAGCCGAAATTCATCGCCGAGTTCGACAGGCTGCTGGCGCACGCGCCGGTGTCGCAGTGGCAGGCCTACCT
>Ga0164242_10004839_pt1 | contig 15054 bp, 13 predicted proteins | sample OricomgcompostMG_FD_108783 | JGI IMG/M metagenome (GOLD analysis project Ga0164242, IMG submission 108783) | Miracle-Growth compost microbial communities from Emeryville, California, USA - Original compost - Miracle growth compost (MG) ... | reverse complement strand
GTGGGTACCGCCGTACACGTCGTTTCCGAGCACCACGTGGTCGCCCGGGCGCAGCGCCGAGCGCAGGAGGGCGTCCTCCGCGGCGAGCCCGGAGGCGAACGCCAGCGCCTTGTCGCCGCCCTCGAGCGCGGCCAGCACGACCTCGAGCGACGTGCGCGTCGGGTTGCCCGACCGTCCGTACTCGTAGCCGCCGCGAAGCCCGCCGATTCCGTCCTGCACGAACGTGGACGACTGGTAGATCGGCGGAACGACGGCCCCGGTCGTCGGGTCGAACTCCTGCCCGGCGTGGATGGCACGGGTGGCGAATCCGGTCTCGGCGTGTGTCTCGGTCACAGTCATCTCCTTCGTTCTTGGTTTGCGTGGATGCGTGTCACGCCCGCCCCCCGGTTCGTAACTCCTGCAATCTGGCCGGCCCGGCGGGACGCCTCCGCGCCGTCCTGTACTGCGCGTCGGTTCATGCAAGCAAGTTGCAGGAGTTACGAACGGGGAAGGGCGGTGAGCCGGACTTGCGGAGCACGATCAGCGGCTCAGGAACGCGAGCAGGTCGGCGCGGGTGATCACCGAGAGCGGCTTGCCCTCATCCGTCACGAGCAGCGCGTTCGCCTCGCCCAGAGCGGCACGCGCGGCGGCCACCGTCTCGTTCACTCCGATCAGCGGCAGCGGTGGCGCGACAACCGATCCGACGCTGTCTGCCATGCTGGCCTCGCCCGCGAACACGCGGTCGAGCAGCGTGCGCTCGTCGAGCGATCCGACGACCTCGCCGATCACGACGGGCGGCTCGGCGCTCAAGATGGGCAGCTGGCTCACGCCGTATTCCGTCATGATCGCGATCGCGTCGTGCACTGTGTCGGACGGATGCGCGTGCACCAGATCCGGCAGCGCTCCCGACTTCGAGGCGATCACCTCCCGCACCGTCGCCTCCCCGGAGTCGTCACTGAAGCCGTATGAACGCATCCAGCCGTCGTTGAAGATCTTGCCGAGATACCCGCGGCCGCCGTCGGGCAGGAGCACGACGACGACGTCGTCGGGACCGAGATCGCGCGCAGCGCGCAGGGCGGCGACCACGGCCATCCCGCTGGAACCACCGACGAGCAGACCCTCCTCCCGCGCGAGCCTGCGGGTCATGGCGAACGAGTCGGCGTCGGAGACCGCGATGATCTCGTCGGGCACAGACGGATCGTAGGCATCCGGCCAGAAGTCCTCGCCGACGCCCTCGACCAGATACGGGCGTCCGCTGCCGCCGGAGTACACCGAACCCTCGGGATCGGCGCCGACGATCCGCACACGGCCTTCGGAGATCTCCTTGAGGTATCGGCCGGTTCCGGTGATGGTGCCGCCGGTGCCCACGCCCGCGACGAAGTGCGTCACCTGACCCTCGGTGTCGCGCCAGATCTCCGGGCCGGTGGTCTCGTAGTGGCTGCGCGGCCCGTTCGGGTTGGCGTACTGGTTCGGCTTGTACGCGCCGGGAATCTCTCGCACCAGCCGGTCCGAGACGCTGTAGTACGAGTCCGGATCGTCCGGCGCCACCGCGGTCGGGGTGACCACGATCTCCGCACCGTAGGCGGTGAGCACGTTGCGCTTGTCCTCGCCGACCTTGTCGGGCAGCACGAACACGCAGCGGTAGCCGCGCTGCTGCGCCACAAGGGCGAGGCCGACGCCGGTGTTGCCGCTGGTGGGCTCGACGATGGTGCCGCCTGGCTTGAGGAGACCGTCGCGCTCGGCCGCGTCGATGATCCGCTCGGCGATGCGGTCCTTGCTGGACCCGCCGGGGTTGAGGTACTCCACCTTGACGAGCACCGTGGCGCGAATGCCTTCGGTGACCCGATTGAGGCGAACGAGGGGCGTGTTGCCGATGAGGTCGGTGACGGATGCGGCGAACTTCATGCTGGTCCTGTCGTTGTTCTTCATGCTGAGTGGGTGGTCGACGGCGGATGCCTCGCGCACGCCCGCTGTGAAAGCACGGCTGGGGCGGCGCGCCTCAGCGGCTACAACAGTTCAGGAACACGCGCACCAGCCTACGACACGATCGCGCCCGGTCGCATTCGACCGACAACAAGGCATCCCTAGACTGAACGCCATGTCGGTCTCGTCCCTCACGAACACGGCGCAGGACTACCTCAAGGTGATCTGGGCAGCGAACGAGTGGGAGCAGACTCCCGTGACCGTGACCGCGCTTGCGGCGCGCATCGGGGTGCGGGCCGCGACAGTGAGCGACGGCATCCGGCGCCTCACCGAGCAGGGGCTCGTGGTGCACGAGCCGTACGGGGCGGTCGCGCTGACCGAGGCCGGACGGATGCACGCACTCGCGATGGTGCGCAGGCACCGGCTGATCGAGACGTTCCTGGTGGAGACGCTCGGCTACCCCTGGGACGAGGTGCACGACGAGGCCGAGGTGCTCGAGCACGCCGTCTCGGACACGCTCATCGAGCGCATCGACGCCGCACTCGGGCATCCGGTGCGCGACCCGCACGGGGACCCGATCCCCACGGCAGACGGCGACCCGCGCACTCCGCACGCGCTGCCGCTGCTGGAGGCGGAGCCGAACGCGACGCTGTGCGTGGTGCGCATCTCGGACTCCGATCCGGCGGTGCTGCGCTACCTGGCCGAGCGAGGCATCCGGTTGGATGCCCGCGCCACCCTGCTCGAAACCCGCCCGTTCGCCGGCGACGTGGTCGTCTCGGTCGAAGGCGGCGGCCCGATCACGGTGGGGGACGTCGCCGCCCGCGCCATCTGGGTGGCGCCGGCCTGACGGCGGGAAGCACGATCTCCCACATTCGGGTCGCACTTTCTGTCGCCTCATCGGGCCGCAGGCGACAAAAAGTGCGACCTGAAGTCGGAGGATGCCGCATCAGCTAGCCGACGACTGCCTCAGTCGTTTCCACCTCCGCGGGCTCTCGCGGCACGAGCGGCACCGCGGCTACGGGCGCCAGCGCCACGAGTGCGAACGCGAGCGGGTAGCCGACCAGTGTGATGAGGCCGCCCACGGCCGGGCCCACGATCGAGGCCGCCAGGAACTGCCCGGTGTTCTGGGTGCCGAGCGCACGCCCCGACCAGAACGGCCCGGCGAGTTCCGCCACGGACGTGTAGGCCAGACCATTGTCGGCGACGGTGACGGTGGCCGCCACGATGAGTGCCGCGACGCCCGCCCACCACGGCGCCAGTTCGCTCAGTGCCAGCACGATCATCACCGCGGCCGCCGTCCACGCGACCCAACGCAATGGACGCAACCGGCTGCCCACACGGTCGGACAGCACGCCGATCGCCACGCGCCCCAAGGCCCCGACGAACTGCGACACACCGACCACGATGCCGGCCGCAGTCGTACTCATCCCCCGATCCGCGGTGAGCCATACGAGCCCGAAGATCGACACCGTGAACTGCGGAATCACGAGGAGCGCCGACGCGAGATGGATGCGCACCAACGTCGCGGTCCCCCGGTACGGGTTCTCCGGACGGGAACTGGCATCCGCGCCCGATCGCTTGGGGCGTGGCGGGTCGACGATCACCGCGGCGCTGAGCGCGGCGAGCGCCGCCGTCAGCACGAGCGGCAGCATCATCGCCGCGGCAACACCGCCGGATGCCGCCAATGGCGGCACCGCGATAGCGGCAACCGCGACGCCCAGCGGCTGGCACATCTGGCGGATGCCCATTGCGAGCCCGCGTCGCTCCTTGCGGAACCACCCGACGACGACGCGGCCGCTCGCCGCGTTCGTGCTGCCGGATGCCGCCCCGCCGAGCAACAGGAATCCGCCCAGTCCGAGATATCCCGAGGCGGTGACAGCACCGATCGCGGCCAGCGCCGTCAGCGCCATGCCACCTGCGATCACCCAGCGCTCTCCGACCCGATCGGTGAGTGCGCCCCACGCGACGAGTGTGATCACGAGGCCCAGCGTCGGCGCGGAGGCCAGCAGCCCCGCCTGCGCGAGCGGAACACCGCGCTGAGTGTGCAGCAACGGGATGAGGAAGGCCGGCGCCGACTGGAACACGGTGCCTGCGGCCTGAGCGAGCACAGCCGTTGCGAGCATGAGCCACGGCCGAAGCGATCCCGTTCGGGGCGTCGAAGCGGGGTGTGCTGGTCGTCTCGGCGCCATGAGGCTTTCTCCTTACCGTCCGGCCGCGCTCCCGGACACCATGCCGGTCTCCGGAAGGCGCGGCCTCGGGCTCGTTCGACCGTGACTCGTGCTCGTTACGGGATACCATAGTGGTATACCAATTCACTCGCAAGCGGTGCCGACTCTGTCTCGGGTTGCCCATACTGGAGGGATGCAAGGGGCCTCCCAGACCGATCAGGTCTACGACCAAGTCCGGCAGGCGATCCTGTCCCTCGACATCGTGCCGGGAGCGCGACTGAGCGAGCGGGGCCTCGAGGCAGAGTTCGGGGCATCCCGCACCCCCGTGCGCGCCGCCCTGATGCGACTGCAGAACGAAGGCCTCGTCGCACGCGACGGCCGCGCGTGGAATGCGACGCCCATCGATCTCGACGAGGTGACCGCGCTCTCCGAATACCGGGAGGCCGTCGAGTGCGCCGGTGCGCGCCTGGCGTGCGAACGGGCATCCGACGCCGAACTGGCGCGATTCGCCGAGTCGGTGACGGCGCAGAGCACGGAGCCAGACGACGAGCACGCGGGCATGCGGCGCGGATCGGACTTTCACGAGGGGCTCGCCGCACTCAGCGGGAACGCGTTCATCGCACAAGCGGTCGCGGACACCGTCACGCGCATGGCACGCGCGCGGTGGCTCGAGATGCGAACCGAGGAAGGGCGCGCCGCCGCGTGGGAGGAGCACGCGGCCATCGTGGATGCCATCGCACACCGTGACGCGGATGCCGCCGCCTCCGCGATCGCGCACCACACGCAGGCGAACCTCGACCGCCTGCTGGCATCCATCCGCTCCGATCGCCGTGCCTTCGGCGCCCGGGGCCTGCGCATCGTCGGCGAGTAACAGGCACGTGGCGTAGCGTCGCGGCGTGGAACTACGCCAGCTGGAACACTTCATCGCGGTCGCCGAAGCGAAGCACTTCACCAGGGCTGCCCGTTCGCTGAACATCTCGCAGTCCGGCCTGTCGGCATCCATCCGGTCGCTGGAGACCGAGCTCGGCACCGAGCTCTTCCTTCGCAGCACTCGCAGGGTCGAGCTCACCCAGGCGGGACACGCGCTGTTCGTCGAGTCGGTGCGCACCGTGGCCAGCGCTGCGGCGGCGAAGGAGGCGGTGGTCGCCGTGCGCGAAGTGCTCACCGGAACCCTCTCAGTGGGCTCAGAGCAGTGCCTCGGGCTGGGCGATCTCGCTGCGGAACTCGCGGAGTTCCGGTCGAATCACCCCGCGGTGGGCGTGCGACTAGGGTTCGCCGGTTCCGCGCGGCTTCTCGATGACGTGGCATCCGGTCGTCTCGACGTCGCGTTGATCGCCGAGTGCGGCCTGAACCCCCTCGGCGTGCGCGTTCGCCGGGTTTCCAGCGAGCCGTTCACCGTACTCTGCAGCACACGCCACAGGTGGGCGAATCGGAGCTCGGTGACGATGCAGGACATCGCGCGTGAGACCCTCGTCGGCTTTCAAAGCGACTGGGGCGCTCAGCTCCTGGTCGGGCGGGCGCTGGCGTCGATCGGTGCGCAGCGCCCGGCCGACCTGGAGACGAACGACGTGCACTCGCTGCTGGATCTCGTGCAGCACGATCTCGGGGTGGCCGTCGTGCCCGCGCATTTCGCGATGAAGCGGCCACACAGCCTCACCTCCGTGCCGTTGGATGCTCCCGGCCTGGAATGGTCGGTGGGCGTGGCCACCCCCGAGGTCGCGGGCCCCGCCGCACGTGCGTTCCTGGCGCAGTTGGAGGGATCCGCCCTGGCCGCCTAGTGCGTGCTGCGGCGGCCAGGGCTCCGGGAGACCTCTACCAGGCGTAGTCCTCCGGTGCCGGCTTGTGGCCGGGGAAGATCTCGTCGAGACGCGCCAGCGCAGCTGCGTCGAGCTTCACATCGACCGCACCGAGGATGCTCGTGAGCTGCCCGGGCGTGCGCGGTCCGGTGATCGGGCCAGTCACCGCAGGCTGGTGCAGCAGCCAGGCCAGGCCGAGTTGCGCAGGCTCGACGCCCAGTTCGTCGGCGAAGGATTCATACGCCTCGAGCTGCGCTCTATGCGTCTCCAAAGACTCGGCCGAGCGTCCCTCGTTGCGGCGTGACGCATCCGCCTGCTTCTTGATGATGCCGCCGAGCAGGCCGCCCTGCAGCGGCGACCAGGGGATGACGCCGAGGCCGTAGCGCTCGGCCGCGGGGATGACCTCCCGTTCGATGTCACGAACGATCAGGTTGTACAGCGACTGCTCGCTGACCAGCCCGAGGAAGTGGCGGGACGCCGCCGCTTCTTGCGCCTGCGCGATGTGCCAGCCCGCGAAGTTGCTGCTCCCGGCGTAGATCACCTTGCCCTGCTGCACGGCGACCTCGATGGCCTGCCAGATCTCGTCCCACGGGGTGTCGCGGTCCACGTGGTGGAACTGGATCAGTTCGACATGGTCGGTCTGAAGGCGGCGCAGGCTCGCGTCGATGGAGTTGCGGATGTTCAGCGCCGACAGCCGTCCGCTGTTCGGCCAGGAGTTTCCCATGTCGCCGTAGAGCTTGGTGGCCAGCACGGTCTTCTCGCGCCGCTCACCGCCCTTGGCGAACCAGTTGCCGATGATCTCCTCCGTGTGGCCAGGGTGGTCGGGACCGCCGTAGCCGTTGGCGGTGTCGAAGAAGTTGATGCCCTCGTCGAGGGCGGTGTCCATGATCTCGTGAGCCGTCTGCTCGTCGGTGCGGGGCCCGAAGTTCATCGTGCCGAGCACGATGCGGGAGACCGTGAGGCCTGTGCGGCCGAGGTGCGTGTATTCCATGGCATCCACTCTTCCGCTCGGGTCATTGTGCCGTCCAACGGGAGAATTCGATCGATTCATTCGCCCCGCGTTCTCAATCCCGCTGAAGAGCGATCGCGTCTTACAGCGTGTAAGCGTTTGACGCAAACGCTTACATTTGCGTTCTCACAGGTCTAAGGTTCCTAAGACACGGTCACATCGCCATCGGCGCCGGCCGTCGCAGCACACACCACAGCACACCAGCTCGCTCGAAGAGGAGTGGACATGACAAGAGCGCGTAAAACGTCCCTGCGTCGGGCGGGGGTCGCCGGCGTCGCAGTACTCGGCATGGTCCTTGCCGGATGCTCGGGGGGAGGCGGCGGCAGCGGCTCGGGCCCCGCGCAGGAGAACCTCGACGGCAAGGGTCCTATCACGTACGTGCAGGGCAAAGACAACAGCAACGTCATCCGACCCCTGCTCGACAAGTGGAACAAGGCGCACCCCGACGAGAAGGTCACCTTCAAGGAGCAGTCCGACAAGGCCGACCAGCAGCACGACGACCTGGTGCAGAACTTCCAGGCCAAGAATGCGAACTACGACGTCGTCGACGTCGACGTCGTCTGGACGGCCGAGTTCGCCGCCAAGGGTTGGTTGCAGCCGCTGACCGGCAAGATGGCCATCGACACGTCGAAGCTCTTCAAGCCGACGGTCGCGACGGGCACCTACAACAACACCCTGTACGCGGCACCGCAGACCAGCGATGGCGGCCTGCTGTACTACCGCAGCGACCTGGTGAAGACTCCCCCCACCTCGTGGGACGACATGATGAAGGACTGCGACATCGCGAAGCAGGCCGGCATCGGATGCTACGCCGGCCAGTTCGCTCAGTACGAGGGCCTCACCGTGAACTCGGCCGAGGCCATCAACACCGCAGGCGGCACCATCGTCGGCAAGGACGGCAAGACGCCGACCGTTGATTCAGCGGAAGCCAAGAAGGGCCTGCAGCAGCTGGTCGACGCCTTCAAGAACGGGAACATCCCGGCAGAGGCGATCACGTACCAGGAGGAGCAGGGCCGGCAGGCATTCGAGTCCGGCAAGCTCCTGTTCCTGCGCAACTGGCCCTACGTCTACAACCTGGCCAAGACCGACGGATCCAGCGTTGTGAAGGACAAGTTCGCCGTCGCACCGCTGCCGGGCAACGGCGACGGCAAGCCCGGCGCATCCAGCCTCGGCGGTCACAACGCGGCGATCAGCGTGTACTCGAAGCACAAGCAGACGGCGCACGACTTCATCGAGTTCCTGCAGAGCGAGGAGACCCAGAAGTTCTTCATGACGCAGGGCTCGCTGGCACCGGTCCTCTCCTCGCTGTACGACAGCGACGAGCTGAACCAGCAGTTCCCCTACCTCAGCACGTTGAAGAAGTCGATCGAGAGCGCGGTCCCGCGCCCGGTGACGCCGTTCTATCCGGCCGTGACCAAGGCCATCCAGGACAACTCCTATGCGGCGTTGAAGGGTGACAAGTCGGTCGACCAGGCGGTGAGCGACATGTCAGCCGCCATCAAGACGGCCGGCTCCGGCAGCTAGCCATGTCGACCCAGACGGTCGCTGGGGGCGCGGTGCGCGCGCCGCGCCCCCAGCGCGAGCACAAACGCGGGCAGACCAGGTGGGCGATCTGGCTCCTGTTGCCCACCATGGTCCTGCTGGCGGTGGTGATCGGGTACCCGATCGTCAGCGCCGTCGTGATGTCGTTCCAGAAGGATGCCGGCCTGGACTCCGCCACCGGCATGTTCGTTCAAGGCGGCTTCGCCGGCTTCGCGAACTACACGCACTGGCTCCTGCAGCAGTGCTCGTCGGCGACCGGCGCGATCGCGTGCCCTCCGGGCAGCCTGGGTGCTCAGTTCTGGAACGCGGTCGGCATCACGTTCTTCTTCACGGTCGTCACCGTGGTGCTCGAGACCCTGTTCGGGCTGTGGATGGCCATCATCATGAACCGCGCCTTCCACGGCCGCGGAATCGTGCGCGCCGCCATCCTGGTGCCGTGGGCCATCCCGACCGCCGTCACGGCGAAGCTCTGGTACTTCATCTTCTCGGCCGCGGGCATCGCCAACGTCCTGATCGGACAGCGCGTGCTCTGGGTGAGCGGCGAGTGGTCGGCACGGTGGGCCATCATCATCGCCGACACGTGGAAGACCACGCCGTTCATGGCGCTGCTCATCCTCGCCGGGCTGCAGCTGATCCCGGAGGAGCTGTACGAGGCGGCGAAGGTGGACGGCGCCACGACGCTTCAGCGGTTCTGGCGAGTGACGATGCCGCTGCTGAAGCCCGCGCTGATGGTGGCGGTGCTGTTCCGCATTCTGGATGCCCTGCGCATCTACGACCTGCCCGCCATCCTCACCGGAGGAGGCGGCGGAAGCGGCAACGCCACGACCACGCTCTCGATCCTCGTCGTCGATCAGATCAGGCAGGGCCCGAACAGCGCCTCTGCACTGTCGACCATCACGTTCATCATCATCTTCCTGGTCGCGTTCATCTTCGTGCGGTTCCTCGGCGCGAACGTGGTGCGCACGCAGGAGTCCCAGCAGAAGGGCACGCTATGAGCGCTATCGCAGGTCCTGCTGCCGCCTCCACCGAGGGGCGCGAACTCCGCCGAGCGGGCGCGGCCACGGTCAACACCGCCGCCCGGCGCAGGCGCCGAGCCCAGAGCATCCGCACCGGACTCAGCGCCATCGTCATCGTCGTATGGTGCATCGCCCCGTTCTACTGGATGATCGTCACCTCGTTCCGCGATGTGGGCTACACCTTCGACAACACGCCGTGGATCACGCACTTCACCTGGGACAACTACGTCACGGCGCTGTCGACGAACCTCGGCAACCACCTCGGCCTCGCGCTGCTGAACAGCCTCATCATCGGCGGCATCACCACCATCGTCTGCCTGCTGTTCGGAGTCTTCGCGGCGTATGCCCTCGCGCGGCTGGACTTCCGGTTCAAGGGCATCGTGATGGGCGTCATCCTCGGCGCGTCGATGTTCCCCGGTGTCGCGCTGCTGACCCCGCTGTTCCAGCTGTTCACGTCGTGGGGCTGGATCGGCACCTACCAGGCGCTCATCCTGCCTGACATCTCGTTCGCGCTGCCGCTGACCGTGTACACGCTCACGTCCTTCTTCCGCGAGATGCCGTGGGACCTCGAAGAGGCGGCACGCATCGACGGCTGCACGTCGGCGCAGGCGTTCCGCAAGATCATCCTGCCGCTGGCCGCTCCCGCCGTGTTCACCACCGCGATCCTGGCGTTCATCGCCAGCTGGAACGAGTACCTCATCGCCAGCCAGCTGACGACGGATGCGACCCAGACGGTGACGGTCGCGATCGCGGGGTTCACGGGCAGCCAGCCGCACCAGGAGCCGTACACCGCGGTGATGGCCGCGGGGGTCGTGGTGACGATCCCGCTCGTGATCCTGGTGCTGATCTTCCAGCGTCGCATCGTGGCCGGCCTCACGGCCGGCGGTGTGAAGGGGTAGCGCGATGCGCGGCATCCGGGTGATGAACAGCGGCTCGCGGCGTGACCCGCGCGAGACGCTCGACGTGTTCGTCGGCGCAGTCGGGTTCTTCACGGCCGCGTTCTTCGTCATCACGCTGGGGTGCGAGCTCACCGGTCAGGATGCCCTGGGCTGGGCGCTCGCACTGCTCGCGTTCGTCGTGCTGCTCGCCCTGCTCCTTCTCGGGCGGCGTCGCATGACGAGAGGGATGCTCGCCGCCCGGCAGAGCCCCGCCTCCCAGAGCACCGTGCGCGGCTGACGAAGGTCATGACCGGCATCGACGACGTCGCGCGGGCGAGTGGCGTGTCCACGGCAACGGTGTCGCGGGCGTTGCGCGGGCTGCCGAACGTGGCCGCGGAGACCCGGGAGACGGTGCGGCGAGCCGCGGACGCGCTCGGATACGTGCCGTCGTCGAGCGCCGCGGGCCTGGCCACCGGGCGCACCATGGCGATGGGCGCCGTGGTGCCCTCGGTGAGCCGGTGGTTCTACACGGCCGTGCTGGAGGGCATCGACCGGGAGCTACGGAGCGCGAGCTACGACCTCATCCTGTTCAACCTGGGCGGCCGTGGTGGTGACCGGTCGCGGGTGTTCCACCGCTCGATCCTGCGCAAGCGCACGGATGCGCTGGTTGCACTGTGCCTCGATTTCAGCGCGGAGGAGCGCAGGCAGCTCGCCTCCACCGGGCATCCAGCGATCGTGGTGGGCGGGCCCGTGCGTGGCATCCGGCACATCGGCATCGACGATCTCGGTATCGCGTGCGCAGCCACCCAGCACCTCATCGAGCTCGGGCACCGCGAGATCGCGTTCCTGGGCGGTGACGACGAGGAGGGGCTGAACCACGTGGTGCCGCAGGCCAGGCGGGCGGGCTGGGAGCGGGCGATGGCCGCCGCGGGCCTGCCGGTGCGTCCTGATCTCGTGCTGCACGGCGGGTTCGACACGGCGGCCAGCCGCAGGGCGGTGGACGCGATGCTGCATGCCGGGCGCTGGCATCCGACAGCGATCTTCGCCGGCAGCGACGAGATGGCGCTCGGCGCACTGCTGTCGCTGTGGGCGCAGGGGCTGCGGGTGCCGCAGGATGTCTCGGTGATCGGAATCGACGGGCATCCGCTCTCCCGCGTGTTCTCGCTGAGCACGTTCGAACAGGACCCGGGCGAGCAGGGAGCCACCGCAGTAAGGATGCTGCTCGCCGAGCTTGCCGGAGACCCCGCGCGACCGCGTTCGCTGCGGCATCCGGTGCGATTCGTCGACCGGGGAAGCACCGCGCCGCCTCCTTCGACGGCGCCATGAACCTGAGACAACACTCCGGGATTCGTTGCTGAAGCGCTCCCCGCGAGCGCTTGCAGTAGCCCGTTCGGCGGCGTGGTTTCACGAATGTGGGACTGGCGATCGTGACGTGAAGCGACCGGCGGTGTCACGGTGCCACTGGATGCCGCCGGCGTTGTTCGGAGATCGCGCCGGAGAGGGCGCGTACGGCGCTGCGCGGCGCGTGACGAACCATCCAGATGATCAGCCGATACCGCAGGGTAGGTATGGAGATCACCTTGCCTCTGTCCACGTCGCGTAAACACGCTTCGACAAGGTCTTCCGAGTTCAGCCACATTCCATTGGGAATCGAACTCGACGGTATGCCAGCGCGCTCGTGAAGCTCGGTACGCACCCATCCGGGGCACAGTGCCGTCACTCGTACGCCGGTGCCCTTCAGTTCGACTGCGAGACTCTCGGTGAAGGTGGTCACCCACGCTTTGATCGCGGAATAGCTCCCCATGGCGAGGAAGCCCGCGGTGCTCGAAACGTTGACGATGGTTCCCGCACCACGGAGGCGCATCGAACGTGCCGCCGCAGCGGAGAGCACCAGCACGCTACGGCACATGACCTCCAGCGCCTGGTCGTGGAGCGTCGAGTCCTGATCGGTGAGATCCGTGGATATGCCGAATCCGGCGTTGTTGATGAGGATCTCGATCGGTCGCGAGTCATCGGCCAGCCGAGCCACCACTCGGGCGACGTCGTCCCGCGAACCGAGGTCCGCTTGAATGATCTCCACGGTGCGTCCGGCCATTCCTAGTTCGGTGGCCATGGCCTCGAGCCGGTCCCTCGAACGGGCGACGAGCACGATGTCGTTTCCGCGATCCGCGAGAGTGCGCGCGAAGGCCGCACCTATGCCGGATGTGCCGCCTGTGATGAGAGCAGTAGCCATGGTCAGCACGATACGGTGCTGGCGACCCGAGCTCCGCAACAGCGGTCCCCCGCGTCCGCCCGTGGCAGTGACGCCCTTGAGCTGGTCGGGGAAACGACACTTCACGTGAACCTGAGAGAACACTCCGGGATTCGTTACTGAAGCGCTCCCCGCAAGCGCTTGCAGTGGTTCGGCAGCGGGCATAGTTTCGCAAATGTGCCGGGCGGCTCGTCCCGGCCGACACCGTTCAACCGGGGGCGACCCGCTGAACCCTACGCAATGCAGCGCCAGCAGCCGGCCGACGCCCCGCAGCGGCCCAGGCTCTTCGCCCCGCGGCTGATCGGTGTGCCATCCAAGTCGCGTCGGTGAACGCGCACTTCGGCGTGCCCGCACACCGGAGTGCCCGAGCCGCGCGACCACGTCGGTACGAAGACGAGGAGATCATGTCGAAGAACATCACGCGAGCCTTCGGGCACAGGCGCATCATGAAGGTCGCGGCCATAGCCACCGCGATCGCCACGGTGGGCGTGCTCAGCGCGTGCAGCTCGGGAGGAGGCGGGTCGACGTCGACGTCGACGAGCTCCGCTTCGGGCAACGCGACGAAGGGCTCCATCACCTGGTGGGCGAGTCCCATCACCACGAGCGGCACCGATCCGCGCACCGTGCTGATCAGCGCCTTCGAGAAGGCGTATCCGAACATCTCGGTCAAGCTTCAATCGGCGCCCAACAACACCGACACGAACCGCGCCACCCTGACCACCCAGATCTCGGGCGGCGGAGGACCCGACGTCTACATGGGCGACGTCATCTGGCCCGCACAGTTCGGTGCTCACCAGCTCGCCCTTCCACTGTCGAAGTACCTGCCGAAGAGCTACTGGAACTCCTTCGCCAGCGGATTGGTCGACGGTGCTACCTACAAGGGACAGGTGTACGGCGCACCGTTCTTCGAGGATCAGGGGTTCCTCTACTACCGCAAAGACCTTCTGCAGGAGAACAACCTGAAGGTTCCGACCACCTGGGAGGAGCTGGTGCAGGACTCGAAGACCGTGCAGAGCAAGGGTGAGGTGAAGTACGGCTACGTCTTCCAGGGCGACAATTACGAGGGCGCGACCTGCAACTTCATGGAGTTCCTGTCGGATGCCGGCGGCACGGTGCTGAACAAGAACCAGACGAAGTCCACGCTCGACAGCCCGGCCGCGACGAAGGCGCTGACGTTCATGCAGAGCCTGGTGAAAGACGGCATCAGCCCGCAGGCTGAGTCGACGTTCCAGGAGACCCAGTCGATGAACTCGTTCGCAGCCGGCGACTCGCTCTTCCTGCGCAACTGGGACTACGCGTACTCGAACTCGCAGGCATCCGGTTCCGCGGTCGTCGGCAAGGTCGGCGTCGCCCCGATGCCGACCTTCCAGGGCCAGCCGACCCCGGGGTACTCCAACATCGGCGGCTGGAACCTGTACGTGAACCCGCACAGCAAGAACGTGGCGGCCGACCTGACGTTCATCAAGTGGATGACCGGCAAGGATGCGCAGACCACGCTCGCCACGCAGTTCAGCGAGATCCCGACGAACGCGGCGGTGCGCTCCTCCTCCGCGGTGAAGAACGCCAACCCGGTGCTGGCGATCGTGTCGAAGACCAAGCTGGTGCCCCGTCCGGCGCAGACGCCGAACTACCCGCAGGTCAGCAAGGCGATCTACACGGCGGTCAACGGCGTGCTGTCCGGTTCGGCGCAACCGGCGGACGCGATCAAGACGGCCAATACGTCTATCAACAGCGCACTGGGCGGCGGCCTCTAGGCGCGACGTGCGCACCTGTGGCCGCCGTGCTGAGCGCGGCGGCCACAGGGCACGAAGCCTGACGAGCGGCACCGGCGAGCCAAGGAGGACTCGACCATGTCAACCACGAGTACGGACGCACCGCTACGCACTGCGCTGCCGCCCGAGTTGCGCCACAAGGGCGCATACCGGCGCCTCATGGCGCGCATCGGCTGGGGCTTCTCCGCTCCGGCGCTGATCCTCATCGCCGCTGTCACGCTCTTCCCTGTCGTGTTCTCCGTCGTGATGAGCCTCGGCAATGTCAATGTTCTGGGCAGCGGCTTCCAGATCGACGGCTTCACATTGTCGAACTACGGCATCGTCTTCACCAGCCCGTTGTGGCAGTACGCACTGCTCTTCACGGTCGGTTACACCATCGTCACCGTGATCGTGGAGCTTGTGCTCGGCACGCTCATCGCGCTCGTCCTCGAGAAGCTGGGCGCGGCGCGAGGCTGGATGATGGCCATGCTTCTGGTGCCCTGGTCGCTGATCACCGTCATCTCCGCGACGTTGTGGGACTACATCTACGACCCCACCTACGGTGCGGCGGATGCCATCTTCCAGGCTCTCGGGCTCGGCTCGCCCGTCATCCTCGGGTCGCCGGTCTCCGCGATCATCGCGATGATGATCGCCGATATCTGGAAGACCACCCCGTTCGTGGCGATCATCGTGCTCGCCGGCCTCGTGATGCTGCCGAAAGACGTGTTCGAGGCCGCCGAG
>Ga0164242_10004838_pt1 | contig 15056 bp, 11 predicted proteins | sample OricomgcompostMG_FD_108783 | JGI IMG/M metagenome (GOLD analysis project Ga0164242, IMG submission 108783) | Miracle-Growth compost microbial communities from Emeryville, California, USA - Original compost - Miracle growth compost (MG) ... | reverse complement strand
TCTTATTCGCATCAGGTATGTAAGATTCAACTCATAACGGCTCATAGGTTGGACATTCTGACTCGGGTTGTGTGTACGTATACATAGGCCACTAAGGCGACCTTCCCGGAGACTGATTGGGATCTCAGCCCAACGACTACAATTAAGGGTAAGTGAGCCATTAGGGGAGATTGGCCTCTGGCTCTCTGGCAGAGTTTACTGAACTTCGCCCCCTCCCACGCAGAGATCTTCGACGTCGTTCAGGCCGGCGAAGCCCCCTATGGCGTCGTCCCCTTCGAGAACTCGTCGCACGGCCCCGTGATGTTCACGCTGGACAGCCTCGCCGACCGCGGCGACACGTACGGCCCCATCCGGGTGTGCGGCGAGATCTACCTGGACGTGCACCACTTCCTGCTTGGGCGGCGCAACCCGCCGCTGCCGCTGCCGGTGGACGACGCGTCGCTGTCGCCCGGCACGTCGACCCCGACGCCCGCCCGCCCGCACCCGGTGCCGCCGCGCGCCAAGCCGCTGTGCGGCCTGCGCCACGTGCAGCGCATCTACTCGCACCCGCAGGGCTTCGGCCAGACGGGCGTGTTCCTGTCGGCGTACCTCAAGGGCGTCGACAACATCGACGTCAGCAGCACGAGCAAGGCCGCGGAGCTGGCTGCCCAGGATGAGACGGGCACCAGTGCAGCTATCGCGGGGGAGATGGCAGCCGAGGTGAACGGTCTTGATATCATGGCTAGGTGTATCGAGGACCACGAGAACAACACTACCCGTTTCTTTGTCATTCTCAAGGAAGAGGACGGGGGTGAGGGTGGAGCCGTGAGGCCGCCGCTGCCGGACAAGTTGACGCGGGAGAGGGAGAGCACCGTAGTACATGCAGCCGAGGCGCCGGCGACGGGACAGCTCGAAACGCAGCAGCGGCCGCGATTCAGGTCCCTCGTCTCGTTTACGGTCCCGACCCGTTCTCCCGGGGCGCTGGCGGACGTGCTGGACTGCTTCAGGAGGTTCCAGCTCAACCTGACTAGCATAAACAGCCTGCCGAGTCTCATACAGCCATTCCAGTACCTGTTCTTTGTCGAGTTTGAGGGCAGCAGGCTGACGGACTCGGACGGCAGGGTAAAGGGTGCTTTGGACGAGGTAGCAAAAGTGGCGCAGAGCTGGAGATGGTTGGGTAGTTGGTTGAACCAGAGGGATTGAGGGTTGGATATTTTTGAATAATGGAGCTCATAAAAGAAGTTGTTTACCGTCATTCCGGGTAACTGAGCGAGTGGTAGCACTGAACCACGAAAGTTTTTGGTATAGCTTCACACAGGAGTTCGATGACCGATGCTACACCAACTAAGTAGAACCCCACGGCCAACCCAGCAGCAGGCAGAGCATGGCCGCTGTTGTTGGGGTATACTAACAGCAAAGGGGTTCAACTACGGTACAGCCAGGGTCGATATCTCAATACCGCGACGATGTAGACAAAGAAGCATCAAGGTTGGGTAACGACTGTGGTTGCATTAAAGAGCGTGATTTCTAAGCAGCATACTGAACTACAACCCTAGGCAATTTGTGAATCGAAGTCTAAACGAGCGAGAGGCATAGTAATGGGATAGGGATTTGTCCAATTAACGCCTCTGGGGTTAGCTAGCCATAAATCTCGCCGTCAGTTCCGACGAGCGGTGTCGGCAGTGCCTTTGTCCTTGACCAACATCATCCTCGGTCCTGACAAACTTGTCTTATCAAGCTTAGATGAAGCTCTTCAACGGGTAGGCAACTGGCTGGCTTTTCGACTTCTCTCCTTCTCTCTCTCTTGCAGGATTCTGTTCATCTGTTAGTAAATCGTGACCTAAGGAAGTAATATGTGGGTGTTTGCGCAACAACATGCCTTCCAACACCGTTGTGTTAAAACTCAAGCCGTCCTTAGGCCGACATCATAGAGCGAAGCGGGCTGGGGCGTGACACCTGGTGGTTCGGCTGACAGTGAGATGGGGAGAAGCCCTTCATCAGCCGGCGCTCAGCCAGCGACGCCTTTGGAGAGCCTTGCTGTCGTGGCGGTGGATCGTCACCAGGTGTCGGATTCGACGGGGTTGCTTGAGCGCTTGGTCCCTCGTTCTCAACGAGGGATTCAAACTGTCAATCTGTGAAGCGAAAGTCAGCATTTTGCGGGACGTAATGGGAGTTCTGCAACCGGGATTATCGCACCGTCATAGTATTCATCATCGTCATCGATATCAGCCAACTGTTCGAAGTTGACCTTGTACCGGAGGATGCCGCCAATGCCACCGAAGCCCTTGACGAACTGGTTACCCTCGGTGGACCGGTCCGATACGAATTCAAGCGCGGTACCGAAGTCTTTGTAGTGCTCGGCAATCCATTCCAGGAAGGACTCTTGAGTGGTTACCTCCATCTCCTGGCCGGTCTCCCTATCCATGAACTTGTCTCGGCTGCTCGCCTCCTGCTGCTTGGTGGTGTGGAGGAGAATCTCGGCGCCCGAGCTGTCCTTGAGGGCCCAGCGGGTAATCTCGAGGTTCTCAAAGACGATCAGGGTCTCGACGGCGCCGAGTTCCAGGGCCTTGAGAGTGTCCTCGATACCGTAGCAGACACGCCCGGTATCCTGGCTGATCTCGTCGAAATACTTGCCAATCAGCTTCTTCTCCTGGATAAACTTGACATTGCCCAGGGTCTCGGACGACAGTTCGATGGCCTGGTTGAAGCCGTTCTCACCGCCGTACGAGACATCCACGACCTTGATGACCTTGGATTGCAGACGATTGTCGAACATGTCGGAGCCATTGAGATCGTTCTTGAAATCGGCGGAACCCGCAAGGATAATGCCCTGAACGTTGACCTTGTCGTTGGTAATGAAGTTCTGGACTGCGAGCTCGGCAACCTTGCGGACGTAGTTGTGCCGTTTCTCCTCACGAAGACGGGCGAAACGAAGCGCGGACTGACCACCACGACCGTGCTTCTTGGGCAAATCGACTGAGAACTTGTGGACGACCTCCCGGGTGTTGCCGCTCAAGGTGCCGAACAGAGCCCCGTTACCATCCATGACAATGAAACCGAACTTCTGGTCCGACTCGAGCAGCTCGGCCAGCGCCTCCGTATGGAACTTGTTGTCGCAGAGGTAGAGAGACGTGTTGATGGGCTTGAAGGGCTCGAAGTCAATGTTGACCTTCCTCTCCTTGCCTTCCGAGGTCAAGATTTCGCCACAGTACACGACCAGTCCGTTTGGAGGGACCTTGTTGTACAGCTTGAGACGTTGCTGGGTCGACGTGATGGCGGAGAGCACCGACTGCCGGTTGACACGCGACTTGATGTTCGATGCAGTACCCTGTTGGCAAGCCGCATGTTAGGTCGCCTGGATTTCTCAACCAAGTTGCGCAAGCGTAGACTTACGTATTCTTCAGCCAACATCTTTGCAGCTCTCGAGACCTGGTCCTTGGGTGCTGATTAAGGTTAGCACTAGACCGCTTGTGCCACTCTTGGGGCAAGGGGCCTTTCGCATACGGATAATCAGCGAGATCATGCTGGTGCCATTGCCTCGAGCGGCTTCAAGGCGCTTGATCAGCTTCTTCACCTTCCATATCTCGATCTGTGAAAGGTCGACATGTTAACGTAGGTTCCCCCGCCGGGCGGGACAGGACGCTTCGACTCACATTCTTCTCGGCCTCGCTTGCCTGCGCGTCACTCATCTTGGAAGGGTGGTGGGAACTAGCCGCAACAAAAGAGGGTTATTATTCTCAGTTGTCACGCCTTCTTCACGCAAGGTTTGGTAGTCTTGCGCGGAGGAAGGGGGGAATCGATTTCGTGGAGAGAGGGGGAGTGGTGTTGTGGGAGGGGTTAGAATCCGGCGCGAATAAAAGGTGCAAGTGGGCTTTGGTTAAAGCACAGTTGGACCTTTTTTTCCTCTTTTGTTGCCCTGGTGCCGCCGCTTATGGGTCTCCAGGACGAACCGTCATTGGCGCCAAAATTCTCTCGGGAAGGAAAAAGCTTACTTTGCAGCTTTGCACCAACTTTGGGAGGCCTGTTTGCCAGCTGTAAGCCACCCCCCGCCACTCTCTCGTCGGTTCCACCTCCGCCACAAGGGCCCGCAAGGCCCCGAGGCTTCGGGCTCGGATCTGAATGGCCAATGACGACTAGTTCCTTGCAACGTCCCTTGGCTGGAAGCAGCTGTTGTTGACCTCACCACTCAGCCAGCCCCATTGCGTCCCCGGCTATTCGTGTTGTGCAAGTTCCCTGCAGACCCCAACAGAGCGAATATGGCCTCATCGATCCCTCTGCAGTTTGCAGAGACCATTCAGACAGCACACATCCGGCGCCACCCTTCTCCCCATCACGATATCAACCCCTCGACAGCTGCATCGAGAAAAGAACCTGCCACGCTCGAGGAGCACCCAATCGGCGACCTCCACGATGACGGAATTGACGAGGGCGACGAGGAGGACGAGGATATCCCATACGCCGTAGTGCGGCCAACGAGGCGGTCCTCGAATCTACCGCCTCTACCGGACCTCCGCTTCGAGCAGAGCTACCTGAACAGCATTTCACGGGCGAACAGCTGGTGGGGGGTAGCATGGATCACCACACGAGACCAGGTAAGCAACTATAGCTAGAGGCTATTCGCGGTTACCTCGACTAAGCCGGCGGTGGAACAGATCATGATGCCGTTAGCCCAAGGCCTCATATACAACCTCGCGATATGTGGATGGCAGTTTTGGAATAAGAATGCGCAGCTGAGCGGCAACTCCGTCGGTGCCAAAGTAAGGAGGTGGTGGTGGGGAGTCAACAACTGGTCAATACAACCTGAGAAATCAAGAGTTGTCCGGTCATGGTAGGGCTAGGGGTAGGTCAGAGCTGAAGAGGTGCTTTTAGAGAGCCGCACGGATTAGTTGCGTCACGTATGAAGTTTAGAGGGAGCTGGCATGTTATCTGTATCAATGTATTCATGGTATGTGGTGTCTGTGGCCACGTTTATTGGGAAATAACCCCCCTATACAGGTCTATCCGTCGTGATAGTTCATTGCTCCACAGGAGCCCAAGCACAAGCTATTCCCATCCACTAAAAGTCTCACACAAGCCAACCCTCGCTTGAATAAATCGTTAACTCCCTAACAGCAAGGTCTCTGCACTGCATTTTCCTTCAAAAGCTCCAACGCCTGCAAGTCATACGGTGAGTCAAGCGATAGAACATCCTATTCTCCACCGCCTACATCGATAGGTCGTGGCACATGCTGCGGTTTCTCCGGGCTTTCTCTGTAAGCCAGAGAGGTTGACGGTTTACGCGACGGTGTAAGAGGGCCAGAAGCCGCGGTGATGCAGGCGTCGGCCGGATGAGCATCTGGTACTTGTGTGGCTCCCTTGAAGGCAACCGAGATGACGTCGGCCGACTTCTCCGGCTCGGGAGCGGCCACGGGTTTGTACTCTGGGCCATCTGTTGACTCCGACTCATCGGAAACAACCACGTTGCGGTGTACCGGCCGAGAGCTCCTAGGTTTCTCTGCAATAGCGGTTCCCTCGGGGAACATTTTTGCTCGGCCATCTGCGTCAACTGCAGCCTTGATGGGTAGCTTGATGACAAGGCTGGGCTTGGTCGTATCGTCGAGGTCGTCGTCCATCTCAACATCTTCTTCAAACTCCTCTTCATCGACATCGGATTCATCAGGAACATGGTCATCTTCATCGTCTCCAAAGTCCGGCTCGCTAACATCTTCGTCGTCAGATTCATACTCCTCGCTCTTTCGCTTCTTCGAAGCCCAACCGTTCATCCCATGGTGGACTGCAGCAGATCTCCGAGGTCTACCGGTCGGTCCAACTGAGTCCTCGTGGTCCATTTCGACATCTTCGTGTCCTTGAATGTTTCCGGAAGCACTCGGTTCGCCGTTGCTGGCTATCTCGGCAGTAAGTCGAGTTGGTGCCCGGCTCTGACGTCCGCTAGCTGTGATGACCGGGCCAGCTGGCTCTGCCGGCGTGTGATTTCTCGTATTGCGAGTTGAGCGCCTCGCAGTTGAGTCGGTGAGGAATTCGTCTTCCTCGTCGGAATAAGTATACTTCATGCGCTTGCCCCTTGTACGGCCCTCGTAAAGCGAGAATCCTGGCTCTGGGCGCTTGAACTGCTCCTTCCGCATCTGCCGGTATTCTCTACGGCGGCGTTTCTATAGATAGGGTTAGACACACATGTCGACTAATCTGCGGTTTCGAGGGAATTTCAACGTACCTCTTCAGTAGCCTCAAATCGAGGGATGCTACTAACGATCCGCTTTGACAAAGCCCTTGCCTTCGGGCCCCTATCGGTCATCTCGAGCTTCTCGGTAAGTGTCTTGAGCTCGTCGATAGTGCCTGCGACGCTCCACCATGTCCGGTGTACGCCGGCAGGGTTGCTCTCTCGGTACACCCGAAAAGCCGTGTCGTCAATGCCCTCAATCAAGTAGTATCTCCGCTTGTCCCCATCCGATCCCCATGGCTGGACTGAGATTGCTATATTGAGGTCGTCTTCCTGCCGCGACTTGTAGTGCTGGTTCACGAAGGCCTTGACCGTGTCCGAGGAGGAGAGCGTCCACAGAACGAGCGTTCTCAGGAGAGTCAACTAAAGCCGGCCATTAGCAATAGAGTAATAATGCAAAGGACGGAGATGCCCTTACCCGTTGGACGGGAGTCATGGAGCCAAATGTTGCTCCCCCCGCTAGGGGGTTCTTGCTCTCCCAGTCCTTCGCCCATTGAGCCTTGTGAGTCTGTATAGCTTCCTCGAGTGCGCGGTTATAGTGTCCGGGTCTAGTGGTTCCGATTTGTTAACATTGTTATGGCTCGCAAGGTATTGTGTGGGCGGCATACTTGACATCTTGCTTGCGGTTCAGCAGCAGACCGAGCAGCGCGCACAGGAACTGTTCGACGCGTTCTCCTGGAATAGTATCAACTACGTCGCGTTCGAGTTCTTGAGGGCCAAAGTTCGCGAGGCTTTTCGGGAGTGTTTCGTTAAAACGGGCGCGGAACATGACGATAAACTAGGTTTATGGTCAGCAATGGATTCGTCAGGCTCGCAGCGCGAATTTTCGCGCCACATTCGATTCGAGACGCGACAAAAGGAAAAAACACGTACAGCTATGTCTGGATTATCGGCCAGGACATATTCATGGGGAGGGGAGGGCTCCCTCTTGGGTCGGGGAGGCGAGGTCGCCTTGGGCTCCAGGGCGGGATTCCTATCCACCTTATGGAAGAACTTTAAGATGCCCTTGTGGCGCTCCAATTGGATGTCCGATTCATCGTCGGAGGGGGGAGGAGGGGAGAGAGAGGAAATAGATGACAACTCGGAAGAATCGTCGTCAGCCATCTTGTGTTGATACTGCGGTACAGTTGTCGATGATGGTTGTTGGTTGCAGAAAGTGGGTGGGCGGCAAAGTGACGAAAGTGACGGCGGTGGGAGGTGAGCTATGCCGCAAAAAATTGTCCGGGCACCGAACTCTATGGGCACGACAGGAGCCGCACATTAAGAGAAATGGGGCAAGGGATATGATAGGCTCAAACTGAGATATATGTATTTCACTGACAGCCAGCCCAGCGACACCCGCAGCCTCTGAGGACGCTGGGCTTCCTAGCCCTGCCTATTCACAGGAGAGCCCGTTTGTCCCCGGACTCTTGCCCGCCTGATTCCCACCGTTTGTCGCTTCTAGTCTCATCGAAGAGTAGCCTCGCCATCCAAAAATCACGATTATCCCCTAGTCACTGTAATTCCCCACATAGTCGTCCTTCCCAACTAAACAGACGGCCCCCCCTCCCAAAATCTCTAACGAGTCGGCTCTTCGTGCAGCAGTAATATGTGCCAGCCAGCGCCGGGAGACCAGATTTGATCGTTGCAGTGGGACAGTTTCCAACTCCAATCTCATTTTTGAATGCGACGAATCGAGAGGTCCCATGTGCAGTATCCCCGAGAAACACCACGTCGCCGTTATGATCGGGCACAGTTAGCGCATGGCCAGAGGACCGGGCTGGGATAGCACCGGGACCATGTGATGGCGTCCCTTCTCCAGCCAGCATCGACACCCGACAGTGTGACTCAAGAGGATCACCAGTCACATGACCAATGCTGGGACAGTGAAGAGCAAGCCAAACCAGCAAAACAAGCGTAAAAACGGCTGACCAAATGTTGGATCACGACGCTCCCAAGTTTCGTGGTCTTGATGCGGGTGACCGATTGCAAGCGTTTCGTAAGGTTACTGCTTCCTCACTGCTATGCTGATGAACGGTCCCGCCCTTTGGGGGAATGCAACAGAATGCACCCAACCCCAGCCAGCCCATGCCCGGGACGAGTCTGCACTCGCAAACCCAGTCAGGTAGGATGCATTTGAGCCCAAATCAGAAAACATCGCGCAGAATCCACGCCTGATCTCGGATTTCTCACTGCAAAGATAGCTCAGATCACTTGATCCAATCTCGCATTCTGGCGGGAGAATAACCGCCGTACGAACGCGGTTCAGGAGGCATAACCCACGCATTAGAACACAGAGGCCCTAGGAAGCGGTTCTCAAGAGAAATAGATGCTGTTGACCCTCGCAGGCGTACCGGAACCGCAGATCAATGATGTGCTAGTTTCTTCCCCAGCGCTGGCAAACTGTAGTAGAATATGCGATGCATTATAGTCCAATTGGATCAAGGGTCACTGTCACGCCATTCCTTTGATGTTTGGCTATTGATGGTGGTGCTCTAGGCCGGCTGAGGGAAATGCGTGAAAGTGTGTTGTTCTCAGAGATTAGCGGGGAGGGAGAGTGCGGCGAAACAATCGTAGGGCGAGAGCAGCCGATGTTGGGCGACAGGAGCGGATCCAAGCCGGGGCTGTGGGGGCAAAAGGTGGTTTTAACATCACGTGGTTCGGATCATCCTTCAAAACGCAACTAAGCCGTATTAGGGAAAGCCCCGCTAGGGCAGTCGCTTCCCTGTGGCTCTTGCCTGTGCGTGCACACAACCTGGGAATTACGGGACCCGAAATTTCAAAATCGTCGTCGAGGTCACTTTTTCGATCTCTCTTCAACACCCAAACGAACAGCACCCCATCCTTCACTTCCAGCTTCGAAAGGGGAAGGCAAGATGGGTCGCGTTGTGAGTAATCCCAATCCCATTATTGCCCCGACATTGCGGTTTGGAAAAGTCCCCATGGTCGTCCATGGTCGTCCCCGTGGGGACTGACTTTGATTGAACACGGCCCGTCTCCTGAGCTCGTGGATGCTCAAAACGAGGAGCACCGAAGCTAATCGAAGTTTGTCTCTCTAGATTCGAAATCAGCGAAAGGGTGCTGGTAGCATCTTCACGTCCCGCAACCGTCTGCGCGTCGCCCCCGCCAAGTTCCGGTCACTCGACTACTCCGAGCGACATGGATACGTCCGAGGTGTCGTGAAGGAGATCATCCACGATCCCGGCCGAGGAGCACCTCTCGCCCGCGTCACGTTCCGTGACTCCTACAAGTTCAAGCAGCACACCGAGACTTTCATCGCCAACGAGGGAATGTACACCGGTCAATTCATCTACGCCGGAAAGAACGCGACTCTGACCATCGGCAACATCCTGCCCCTGTCCTCCATCCCCGAAGGTACCGTCGTGTCGAACGTCGAGGAGAAGGCTGGTGACCGGGGTACCCTCGGCCGTACCTCTGGCAACTACATCACCATCATCGGCCACAACCCCGATGAGGGCAAGACCAGAATCAAGCTGCCCTCCGGCGCAAAGAAGGTGGTTAGCAACAAGTCCCGAGGCATGATCGGTATCGTTGCTGGTGGTGGCCGGACAGACAAGCCCCTCCTCAGTACGTTGGCATCCAAAAGAAAAATTACCCGTTGCGTGAAGATGTAGAGCTTTGGGACCTAACAAATCGAACCACAGAGGCTTCGCGTGCGAAGCATAAGTTCGCCGTCAAGCGCAACAGCTGGCCCAAGACTCGTGGTGTTGCCATGAACCCGGTTGACCATCCTCACGGTGGTGTAAGTAACAGTATCTCCCGGGTGATCAACGACTTGGAGGATCTGACAGTGCTCTACAGGGTAACCATCAACATATCGGTAAGGCGTCCACGATCTCGAGGTACGCTACCCAGGGTCAAAAGGCGGGTCTTATTGCTGCGAGAAGAACTGGTCTGTTGCGCGGTACCCAGAAGACGAAGGATTAAGGCTTTCAAGGTTCTACATGCTGGGCTGGGGTTCATCGGATTGCATTGGTCTTTGCTTTGTAGGTACGGTACCGCGGAGGCAGGAGGAAAGCATGCCTTCCCTTGCAAGTGCGACGGCCGCAAAGAATTCAAAAAGATTCCCAAGTTTTTGACCATGACTTGTTTTACGGTCTTACGAATTGCAACCGCCCGGGCAGTGTCGATTACCTGTGCGGGAGTATCTATGGAGACATAGTCCTGGATCCTTGCAATGGTGACCGGTTACCTTGAATGTACCGTTTAATACCTAGGAAAGGTCTGGCCGTAGAGGCTCTGGCCCCTGGCTTTATGCCGTTGATCGTATGATCATAAACCCGGTAGTGTTTCTGTCGCCACTAGGGGAAGAGGACCGACCCCATGAGTGTGACTTCATTTCCAGCTACCACTATTCCCTCAACTTAAACTATAGACACGAGCATTTCAACATGTTGAATCTGATATATTGCCCAGGACCAATTGCTTGTATCACCGGCAAAGCCCTGGCGGGATCGCTCGGAATTAGACATGTTCGGTGCCTTATTTTCGGCGGTTCAATCCTGCATGCGAGAACCCCCACTCCCGACTTCGACCCGACGAGGGGGAACAACAACCCCACCAAGGCACTTTTCTCGACTACACCCCACCAACAACACCACAACCACCGCAGATATTCGAGCTCAGTAAACGCCCGACAACATCCATTGAGCAACATGGCCGCCACTAAGGAGTACCGTCTCTTCTGTCTGGAGAACCCTCTCCTCGGTAAGTGCCTCACAGCCGTCACCAGCGCAAAAGACGACGTACTTAAACCCCGCCTACTCCACGTGCTGACCGCCCCCCTTTCCCTTAGACATCCAAGCCTTCGGCAATGAGGCCCTGCTCGAGAAATACGGGCTAAAGGCCAACGATGCTATCCTCGCCGAGGAGAAGCACCAGGGCATCTTCGAGGACCTGCTAAACAACTACGACGCCAAGCTGATCGCCGGCGGCGCCGCCCAGAACACCGCCCGAGGCGCGCAGTACATGCTGGCGCCCAACAGCGTCGCCTTCGCCGGCGGCGTCGGCGACGACAAGTACGCCGCGATCTTACACGACGCCGTCAAGCAGGTCGGACTACGTGTTGAGTACCGCGTCGACCCCAAGGTGCCTACCGGCCGCTGCGGCGTCGTCATCACGGGTCACAACCGGAGTATGTGCACCGAGCTTGGCGCTGCCAACCACTACGATGTCGAGCACCTGAAGAAGCCCGAGGTCTGGGCCCTTGTCGAGGGTGCCGAGGCGTACTATGTCGGTGGCTACCACTTCACAGGTAAGTGCAATTGAGCGTAAATGGGGGGAGGGGGGAAGATCCTCACATGTCTATATTGCCGAAAAACCCCCCGGTCGCTAGGGACAAGGTGTATCTCCCCTCTAGTTGAGGAATGACGCAAACTAACGAGATCCTTCTTCTTCTTCCCCGCAGTGTGTCCCCCCGCCATCATGGAACTCTGCAAGCAAGCCGCCAGCGCCAACAAACCCTTCATCCTCTCCCTCTCGGCGCCCTTCATCCCGCAGTTCTTCAAGGAGCCCCTCGACGCCAGCGCCCCCTACTGGGACTACGTGATCGGCAACGAGGGCGAGGCCGCCGCCTACGCCGAGTCGCATGGCCTCCCCGCCGGCACGAGCATCCCCGACATCGCCAAGGCCCTCGCCAACCTGCCCAAGGCCAACGCCGCCCGCAAGCGCGTCGCCGTCATCACCCAGGGCACCGAGCCCACCATCATCGCCGTCCAGGGCGAGGCGGACGTCCGCGTCTACCCCGTCCACCCCATCGCGAGCGAGGAGATCAACGACACCACCGGCGCCGGCGACGCGTTCGCCGGCGGCTTCTGCGCCGGCATCATCGAGGGCCGGACCCTCGACGAGTCCGTCGACATGGGCCAGTGGCTGGCGAAGCTGAGCATCAAGGAGTTGGGCCCATCGTAAGTATTCACCGACCGCACAAAACACCAATCCGTTGTTGTGTGTTTTCTTAAGAATATCCTTTGATTTCCCTACTCCCCCAGAAGGCCCCGGGCGCGGCTTGTTTTTTTTTTGCCTTGCATTAATCAAGCTTGAGCTTGGAGCACGGGCTCCTCTCACACACTCAAGGGCCCCTTCGTTGACGAAGACGTTGCAAATTACGATTACATGAATATTAACCTCGCACACAGGTACCCATTCCCCAAGCAGACCTATCAAGCAAGCTCGAACTAGAATTTCCGGGTGAACTCTCGGGGTCCTGTTGGATAGGATGTTCGGCAAGTTAGGCGTTCTGAGGATATAGGGGCGGAAAATCAACGTGAAGGTTTCAACAACGGAAGGTTTTGTCCCATTTGATCGACGGATATCTGGTATTGAGTCGAAATTCAACTTCATGATTCCCCCGGGGCCCGTACATGGGCTCTGAAAACCCTCCACAGTCTTGGCGGGTTCGCATATTATCGCGGTAGAAAAGACGAGAACAATCAAACATGATGTGATATACCCCGACAGTGCCAATCGTCGTCATGTGCCTTGCTCGTAGGGGTGGGTGGATTGGTAACACTGTAACCTCCTTGCTGTAAGCTTGGCGTTGTTGCCTGTACGGTATAGTATAGCGATTCCCGTCAGACACCGAGGGCGGCGCTTCGAGAAATGTAGACAGTTTCAGCGATTAGGCCTAGTGTAATGGCCTGCGGCGTTAAAGAAAGCATCGTCATCGTCGGAGTCATCCCCCTCGGCAACTAGGGCGGCCGGCTGGCCGAGTCTAGTGACCGCCGCGGCATCGTAGCCGTTACCGTTCTGGTATGCGGAGCTTGGGTACATATTGCTTGACTGCGCGCCTGCAGCGGAATACCGTCCATGGTACAGCATATCGGATGTCGCGGCGCTAGGAGATTGCATAGTGTTAAGCTGAGGATTGGCCGGAAGGCCCCAGGGGCTGTTCACGGGCGGCAGACTCGAGAGATTCCCTGAAAAGGTCGTGGAGGAGAATGGGGAACGCTCTGGCGCCGCCGAACCAGGCATTTGCGAATCCACGCTACCGTTCCAGACATTGCTGGGGTTGCGCCCAGCGAAAAGTTGGCGGGTAGCGCCGTTGAAAGCGGGCTCTTGCTTTCCGAATGCTTGATGCTTCGAATATTCCGGTCCAATTGCTGGGTAATAGTTCCTCAAGTCGGGGGAAAACGGGTCGGCCAGGCGCTCCGATCCTTGGATGGTAACGTCATTCGCTGCGCTTCCAACTCGTGTCGGGTCTGGGCAAGGAGCGTTGTTCCATGCATCCTTGGGGCCATGTTCGGCGAGGCCTGACTTCCTCGACGAAGGGGTAAAGAAGTAATCCCAGGGAAGGGTCGGGAACGATTTCTTTGTCGATGAGCCGGGGCCCGGGCTAACGGCTGTAGCCGCCAAACCGAAGACGTCTTGAGCCGTGTCCGAATGCATGCCATAGGAAGTTTCGTCTTGTCCGTGAGCCGTCTCCTTCGGCGGTGACTTCGGAGGCGCTAGCAAGGTATTCACAAGGTCGGACAATTGTCTGTCCATAGCAGACTCAAGGTCTGTTGTCACCTTCGGCGGAACAGGTGCGGAATGCTGGTCACGAGCCGGGGCGACGTTGCGCCTCGGAGCAGCCACCGATGGCCCCCCGGCAACTGCTCGTTGTTTGCCGGCGTTGACAGAATAGTTATGCTGTGCTGGTTCCATACCAGCCTCAATGGGAGACGCATGGAGATCGCTGAACATGGTAGTCAAACTTCCGACGGCTGTCGTGGGGTCAATGCGGTGGGAGAACCTCGCATGGCCGTTACTTAATTCCTTTCCTTCTTCCAGGAAGTCAAGCCGCAGGAACGGAGTAGAGTACGGAGCAACAGTAGACATGACGAACGGAAACGCAGAATCGCGAGACAACGTCATGGCACAGACGGCAATATCCAGCGATCGTATAAAGGAGATATCGTCAGGCTTGAGGTCTTGGTCGTCTTGCTCTTCAATCCGAGGTTTGAGAGTATGCGTGACGGGGTCGACGCATAGCCGACAGGCAATAGGGAGGTTGGGGTCGTTCAAACACCTCAGACCAAGTGTTTGTGTATCCTCAGGCAAGAGACACGGCGTTGTCATGTTGTAGACCTTATCTTCGGCGAGTAGCTCGAAGAGACCCGACAGAGCCTGGCTGAGAGTCTTATACATGTCTCCAATGTGGGGTTCGAGATGTTCCTGGAACGTCACGACGTCTGTGCGATACGCGCATAGCCAAGTCATGTAGATACGGAGAAGTGGCAGACCGGCATCGGCAACAGAGTTGAATTTGCGCGAACCATCTTCGTTCGGGACGTCTCGCTGTTGGTTGTTAAGGCTTAGAATCTCTGTCCTGAGCACAGTGGCGATGACGTGGATCGTCCGAATGTTGAAGCCGAGGATGAATTGGCACGAGCGGGATCCTGCGGCTGTCCATTCAGCTAGAAAGGGGTTAGTAAATTTGCACAAAAAAAGGTAAAGGCAACGGCATTACCACTAATCTTGTCTTGGGCAATCTGGAAGGCGCAGATATTGATCAGGACCATCTTTAGCAGGGTCGGGCCGAAGTCATCGGCCTTCAAGGCCAATCTGAACCGGTGGAGGACTTCTTCCTCCAGCTCGGCACGCTGGGTGAAATGCTCTCCCCGATGATAGTAGGCGTGGAGCCTGACAAACCAGAAGGTGAAGGCATCATACGGGTTGCGCGCCCTTGGGGGGTCGCGGCGGAGAAGGTCCCGGAATTCCACCTCAAGGTTGCTGGAGGCATTGGGATGCGGCTTCACAGCGGCCAGAGCGCGGTAGAAGTGGTAGACAATTTCAACATGCTTCTTCTCCTCGAGGAAGACGAGGCCCATCTGATGATAACCATATCCCGAGTCTGGCATCAGGTCGTTGGCCAGACTGT
>Ga0164242_10004837_pt1 | contig 15059 bp, 12 predicted proteins | sample OricomgcompostMG_FD_108783 | JGI IMG/M metagenome (GOLD analysis project Ga0164242, IMG submission 108783) | Miracle-Growth compost microbial communities from Emeryville, California, USA - Original compost - Miracle growth compost (MG) ... | reverse complement strand
TGAGGGGGAGAACCCGTGAGAATATATACTTTCTTGCTCTCCAAACCGACATACAATGGAAGTCCCAGTCGCGGTTGGCGTACGCAAAGACGTCCCCCCTCTGTGTAAGGTCAACACGTATCTGCTACTGCTTGGGAAAAAAGCAGTCACCCCGATCGACGTTCCTCGCACCCAGCCATCTCGTACCTCCTCCAATCGCATCCTCAGTTCAGGTCCACATAATGCTCAGCATCTCCATTTCCGTGAGCCGAAACTAAGACAAACACACCCGACACCCCATGTATCGTCCAGTCCTGCATGTCACAGCCCTGCTTCTCGTACCATTGACCGTCGCCTGGGCGCGCCCGCCATACCGCCCTCATCCTACCCAGGCTAGCCATTAGCACTGCTTGGAGCTGCGCCGCCCGCTATAACATATTGCTGAATGTACTGTGTGGTATACAGCGGATTCGAGAAGTACATATTCCCCGCCAAAAATGTACTTGGCCTGGGTGTATTGGGGTTACAAAATTGGTATGTCTGGCCTTCCATTTTCGGAAGGTCTAACATCGACATGGCACCTATGGGTGTAATGTAGCCATCAAACGCTAGCATGCCATTGGGATCTCCCCACTGTCTCCCCTGACCTAGATCTCCTGAACCAGCGCCTTTTCTTGGTCACTTTCACTTCTTTGATCACATCCAACACCCGCTTGTCCGTAGCAAGTCCCCTCAGCAGCGCGACCTCCCCCCTCCCCAGCGCAGGCATTTGACGAATGCTCACACAAGCGTACGAGGTCAACGCACTACCTGGCGTCCTCAACGCAAACTCCAAGCAATTCCTGCTCGTCAAAGTCCCCGACCCCGTGCTTGCCCAGTGGTGCGGCTGGTTGGGCAACGTGTACCCCTGCAGCCACGACTGCTTGCTCGGGCCTGTGGTCGGCATTCTTGTCGTCAGGGTTATCGCGGCGCGGTCCATGATGTCTACATAGGCGTGCTGTATGGCCTCTCGGTCGTCTTCTCGGATGAGATCCGCGTACATGATGCACCGGTTGATGCAGTGCCAGAATCCGTCCAACCTCATTGTCACCGGGTTTTCCGTTTTGAGGAGAGACAGAGACGAGTTTAAAAGGAGCCGATTTGCATCGAAGTTCTCTGGTGTCTTGTTCACAATGTTTGACCATACCTTCGGGTCGCGAATAAAGTCCCGCGCTGTCCGATGTAGGTATTGGACTGACCCTGATCGGACCGGAGCTTCTATCAGCCCCTTACACCTGCTGTTCAGCCGCCGCTCCATATCGAGAGCCCTATCTTGGGCCTCTGCCGGGTTCAGTGGCTGGACGGGCAGTAGAAAGGCCGCTGCTGGATCGTCCTCGTCCGCGAAGGAGAGACCAAGCAGCGTCAGCGGCTCCCTGGCGGCTTCGACGACTTGTATCAACTGACAGGCGTGGCTGAAGTAGGCCGGCTCTAAACTACCAAACATTTTCGAGAATAGTTCGTCGAGGCCCGGTGGGCTGGCATCGAGTCGCGCTTGCAGGGAGGAGAGGTGATCGCAATCTGACAGCCCCTTCAGCAAGGATTGAACCACAAGATAGACCCACAGGAAGACGCCAGACGATTTTCTCACAATTTCGGCAGCAAGAGACTCGGCCAGCTTCGGCTGCCGGCTCCTCAACCGTCGATAGTGCTTGTTCCCGTCAAACGAGCTGGTAACGTAATGCTTGATGTCGTCCGCCGTCAGATCTTCCATCTGAAGACTCGGCCCGTCCTCGAAGGCGTCCCCAAACACCAACCACGGTCGGCTCGCCACACAAAGCTTGACGTTCGGTCTCTTCCCAATTTTCAAGACGAGCTCCGTAAGCTGTCCGTGATCGCCGTCGAACTCGTCGAGACCGTCTATAATGAAGAACCACCGCCGCGATGTGTCAGAGACTAAATGCCCGAAGGCCTGCTTCAGCTCCTCCAAGCTCCACGGATGCATGCCGGCGCAGAACAGTTCGTACAGTTCCCATCGCTCTGGGAAAGCTTTCAGGATCAGCTCGGGTCTGCCCTCAAGCATCTGGAATAGGAGAGATCGTAATAGACCGAGGTGAGTCATCTGCATCTTGGTACCGGAGTTCCAGAAGAAGAATGCCGCTATCTCAACCCCCGTATTACCACCCGCCCACTGTTTCAGTAGCTTCGCCGTCCTCGCGTCGCGGTACAGGTATTTCATCAGAGTCGATTTTCCCGACCCAGGTTTCCCGGTGATCCAGTAGATGTGGCTCCTGTCGTTATCATCATCACGACGAAGCCATTCCGAGAAATCGTCCCATGATCCACCCTCGGCTCCAGCATTAGGGCCTCGAAACAACCATTCCAGAGTGCGCTGATGAGCTTCGATGATTCGCGCTTCACGATCGTAGAGCTCCATGAATTCGAGGCGCTTCCGCAACATGCGGCAGAACCTTGCCTTAGATCCAAGCCTAGCTGACCTGTCGAGGTAGGCGCTAAACTCGGCCATGTCGCCATTGTCCCTGGCGTTCCAGTCGTGACGATAGGCATCGAATAGGAAATGCGCATGCCAGTCTTGGCAATTGCCGATGTACGACTTCATCTCCCCTGCAGACTGCGGCCCACGTTCAGACGGTGGGAATGAGTCGAGCTTTTCCCTGTACACCGAGCGTGGGCAACGGGTCACAAGATATGTAAGAGGGAGTTAGGAGATACCTACCTCAGGCACATGAGAAGCGTAGTGTCAAGCTTCGAGCGGATGCGATCCAATTTCTTTTCCAGCGCGTTGATATCCCTTTCTCTCCAAACGGTTCCGAGAGCTTGCCGGAACGTTTGCCACTTCCCGTTGCATCCTTTCTTTGTCATTAAATAGCCAAGGATTCGTAGCAGTTCGTTAGAGATATCGCAACATTCAAGCCGCAACTTCTCGAGCTCTTTCTCGGCCCTGCCAAGTTGTCTCGTCCCGCGCATCACTGCCACATCATCACCCCCCGGGCCGGGAATGATCTCGCGGGTGAGCTCCTGCAGATTCGAAGCGATATCCTCGAGAGCGACAACATTGTCGCGAGCCTCGCCGGTGGCGACGGCGCGCCCGACGCGATATCCCTTAGATGCTAGCTGTGAGGTGAAATGCACCAACTGAACGATCCCTGAGGCTATGCCGAGGGCGGAGACCGGATCCATTGCGGTGATTTTTGTCGTTTGAAAAGATCGATTGGCGGTCCATCTCTTGTGGATGTGAGGGAGGTGAAGACAACCACCCATTCGAGGTTTGTAGACAGGTACCTATGCAAGGGTTCGGGCTGTGCGAGGCTGCCGTCCAGGTGTGCGCCTGCAGAGCGGCAGTGCAGTGACGCCATACCGCATTGGGGACCGGAATTGTAGCGGCGATGAGGACGGGGGATTTTCCGGGATTTTCTCTTTCGCTCTACCACTTCTGCGAAACGTTGAGCACGTCGTGATGTTGCCCATAGCGCGGTAACCCACAGCGGAGGAAAGTAGTCGACGACATAGAGGAGGTGGGTGGCAGAATACTTAAAGGTCCTCCACTACGTTCCGTGTTAATTCATTGAGATTCAAATCAGCCTTGACCAAATGACCTGTACCGGCGCTAAAACATCTTGAGCACCCCTCCCAGCCTGCCAACTTCGAGTACAGCTGACGGGAACAGAAACGGCCACCAGAATTCCAGGTCGCCATACTCTATTTCCCCCGAGTCTACATAAAGAACCTCTTTCCCTCGTTCTGTGTTCCTTCTCTCCAAATCTAAAGAATTGCTTATTCCAGCCCGAGGACAATGACAGATCCGCACATGTCTCAGGAGGAACTGCCAGTCTGGATGCCCAGGCGACTCGTGTGGGGCAAAACGCAATAATGCACCGATTGGGTGTCACTGGCGCCGGATCTGACGCCGACCCTGTTCCTTGTACATTCCGCAAAGGTGAAGCGAGGGTGGGGTTTCCTCCACATAGTTTGACTTCCCCAATTATCCAATCCGCCTACAAGGACCACAAAGGCGAATCCCGAGCGCAGGCAAAGCATCGATCACCATTTACTTGTGCAAAAAATGTAACTAAGTGCTATAGACACGTCTAAGTGCTGCATCTTTGTCTTTACCACTGCTTCAATATTTCCTCAAATATGGAGTACATAGGCTCGGACCCATCTCCTTGGCATAGACAGTCACGTGAAGGGATAATGAGGCTCATCTGAACGAGGCTTGAATCTAACTTGGCTTCTCAGGTACTGTAGCTCGAATCTGGGAGAGCAGCTCTTTTTGGGTCACGACTACAACAGCCTTGAACCACTAAAATCCACGATATCAGCGAATTGATAAAGCCCAGCGGCCATCGGAGCTGTCTAGCCCTCTCAATAGCAGGGCATTCACTTTACTAAACCTGTTGGGGCTCAACGCTACTACTGGGTAAAGCGCTAGCAACGATTCCTCCCACGAAAAAGTATGGCACCCGAAGAAGGACTCGGCCACGGGCCAAGCAAAGAAGGACTCAGCCGGCCGGAAAACGTCAACGCTAGCTGTGATAAAGTACTGTATAAGGCAATTGGGCTGTGTTACTGCCATCGAGTCTTTTCTTCCTACGAGCCGGCGTAGCTTGTACCCACCTAAGTCAAGCTGCTACTCGGACTTTGCACTTGCACTTTGCACCAAGTGCCAATGAACCTGTGCTGGTTCACCTAACGCCGATTCACCGGAATGCTGATGGCACCTGGACTTCATGCCTCAAGTTTGCAATGTACCTAGTTTACTAACACCTTGAAGCGAATCTATCCCCTTGGGCTGTTAGGGAACCTGGTAGCCAATGCACTGGTCTTTTCACCGCCATACGACGTATCTGCACTGACTGCGTGTTTGTGTCACACTTTGTCTACCGGGAAGTGGAGTTGATTGTCATGCTACCAATAAGAATGCTGTAACCTTCTTCCAGTCATCCAACCAGAGCCCGAAGCACAAGTTTTTGGAGAGATTCATCAGCCTCTTGACGGAAAACCAATTAGGACCCAGCAGGAAGCTCCTGAATTCCAAAATCTTTTGCTAATCCAATCAAGAGACTCCATCCTGCGCCTGGTGGTGGCCCGAAAGGTCAACCCAAGCAGAGAGTCTTCCGCAGAAATACAGGTAGAGGGAGGAACGAGAGGGCTAGAAATTTTAGGATTTAAGACACACACACCTCCCCCCAACATGGCTCATAGTTCCTTGTCTCCAACTTTTAGCATACCTCTGCTAGCCATCACTGCCTCACAACACAATGTTGCCCTTTCGCGGAATATCTTCCGAGCCAGACAATGCAAAGGGTCAACCTACCCATACCACAACCAAGCCTTCCACTAAAGTAAGTTCGGGCGTCAATTCTACTCGCCAAAGCGTCATCTCGACGTAACTACGGAGACTAAAATGTTCTGTTTACTTAGCTTATTGATGAGTCCTCGACGGATGCTAGGCCAAGCCTAACTACCGACCTCCCTTATTTTGGTGACAATGAAGGAGATCATATCCTACTCATTGACCCGGATTTCGATGGGGATGTTGAAGAGCTGGCCCTGCTTCCCCGCTCTTCTACCGTTCTACGCCTGGGTCCCGCGAATTTCCAGCTTGGTGGCCCCCATACCACCCCTGATGAGACTATGACACTTCCTGAATCCGCAGGAGGGACATGCTCAGGGGGAACATTCTCGGCATTGACCGAGAGCGCTATATCACCAGAGTCTCGCGGACCACACAGCGAGTTGAGCCACCTCGAAGTCGCGGGATTGGGTCACCACGAAATTGCGGGATATCAGGTAGCGCGGCCGTTTCCTGCCGAAATTGAGCTTGGTGATATTGAGCTCCCTGCGATTGGGAATATCTCCAAACCGCCGGGCCGTCGAATAAAAACGCCAGCTTTATTTTCGTGGAGATTTGAGTTTTCTTGGAGAACCGGCCTTCTCTTCTTCGATGGCGAGCCACTCGTGGTCAATGAAGCGACCAAACCCTTAAGACGGGACAGTGGCACCAATTCAACACTTACGGCGTTCTCTTTGAAAGGGAACGCCAGACCGGCCTCAGAGGTGACAAAGATTTCGGTAACCTGGGAGGATACGATTGAACGGATGGTTGACTTCCTGGATCAATATGATTGGAAGACGCATCGGCCCCAGAGGTTGGCAAAGGGGGCCCAGCGCACCACGGAGGGGACGAATGGCTTTCGAAGGACTGGTAACACTCCATATAGCCGGCCCGGAGCAACCCTGCATTCTCTTAAGCCAGCACCATCGCGGCGCCGCAAGATCACACACGGCTCCGGGGACGGCGACGAAGACGGAGATGACGACGACAAGGAGCCCCACAACAAGAAGCCCCAGACAAAGTCGGAAAAAACTGTTCGCTACCTTGCTTGTCCGTTTAGGGTATGGCGACATGGCCTACTATCGTTTCACTGCTTTCCGAAGCTCACGGCCATCTGGCAAGTTAAGAACCACCTGATGAAGAGCCACCGCCCGAGCTACTGCAGATCCTGTCTTGTCAGCTTCCCTGACGAAACCATACTTGCCGAGCACAAGAACTTCAAGCTTTGTCGTCCGTCTAGTAAGACCGAAGGCAAACCCATTAGGTTCATGACGGATGAGCAATACTGGGCGATCAATGAGCGAGCTGCTAAGAGAAGAACAGTAGGGGACCAATGGCGAGATATCTTTAGAAGACTCTTCCCGGAGGAATCTACGTGCCCAAGCCCGTATCTGGACGAAGTTATCGTCGAGACAATGAAGTATATGGAAAGCATATTTCTAGAAGCACGGGCTGAACTTCTAGGCGAATTTTTGGGTGCGATAGGGAGTATCGATAAAACTCGCCACCTCGCCATCCTTGAGTGTGTATTCGATAAGTGGCTCTCGCGCACTCTGGACCGGATTTTGCAGGAAAAATTCGATGCTTCCCCATCTTGGGGCTCATCAGGGGCTGCCATGGGGTCCCACCTAGATTCATTCTATCCCGATCCCCTTATCGGCGCAGACTCGACTCAAAATGCCATCAGCGCTCCCGAAACCACGTTGGGATACCTCACCGAGAATAGCACAGCCGCGAGGCAGTCACCGATAACTGCACCGCATTCGAATTTAGGTTCTTGGGCGGAAGCAGCCGCTAGTCAGGCCAGCGGTATGTGGTATCTAGCCGGTGATGGAGGAATGAACTGGGAACCAAATTCCCTAGGTTTAATCCATGACCCTGTTCAATTTCCGGGAGGTAGTAACGGTAACTGGCATCTACCTGTAGGCCCGTCTAGATTCTCGGCTGGGAACGAAGGCTTCTTTAGCCAGGAACAACCAGCTTCCGCTCTTTTTCCCACAGAGCAGGGTGCAGACCAATGTGTCCAACCTGTTTCCACCCTTCATGTCGTAGGGCAGGGCGCAGAGACTTTGGATGCTGGTGGTCGTGTTGGCGAGATTTGGCCTTTGGCCTCGATGGCTGGTACTTTTGATGCCCACGAGAGCAGCGGTATCGTGAACGAGGCAATGAATTGGCTTGGTTTAGATTTACCGAGCAACTAGCAACTGGCTTGAAGTGTCATCTAACACAAGAAGCCATATTTGAGAACAAAATTAGAACATACCCGTTCCAAAGGACATTTCGGTCGGTACACAGGAGGAAGCGAGTTGGCTACTAGGTATATAAACTTTAGGGGGTTACTATGGGGTTAGCTGTGTCGGCACAGGGGTGAAAAATAGAGGGAAAAAAGGGTTGACTTGACGTTCGAACAAAAGAGTTCGGTCAGCTAGGCGTTCTCGTAGCTGCCCTCCATCTCGTCTTCAAGCTAGTAGTCGATTGTTTGTCGTTTTGTCGGTTAGCCGTAGTCGTTTTGTCGTCCTCCTCCTCGTCCCCCTTATCCACTCCACCACCAGACCACAGTTTGCCCCGAACAACATGGCCATGCTGCCGCCTTCTGAGGTCGTTGCGAATTATGTCGATAAATTAAATATATATACCACCTCCTGTCTCAACCCTTTTTCCTAACCCTCTGACCGCTCCTCTACCAGCCCACTACAACCCACCACACCACACACCACATCATCCAGAACCTTTGTAACCACCAAAGTTACACCACTGCGCAATCACACCGTATTGAACTATTGCCTTTCAACACGGAACCTTCTACATTGTATCACAACTACCCAGCTACATTAATCAAGATGATATGCGGGACCATGCTCGGTACTGTGATATGGTATACACCTCAAATTCAGGTACCACCTAGCGCCAACTCTCCACCATTCGGAAGACTGACAGTACCTGTACGCGCGTACTGGCCTGTTGCCTACGTGGGTCACGGGGTTATGCCGAACGATCTGTTCTGGGCTCCGAAGCGCGCCGCGGCGGTAGCATAGTACCACAGCGTAGCATCTCGCAGGTTACATATTCTTGACGGATGACCTTAGGGAATGGCTTTCTAAGAATATATCGAGTAATTTATTTGTTACGTAGAGCGGGTCATGCATCAAGGGGACGGGGGAGGAGAGTCTATGAGCAATTTGTTGTCTTAGGTAACTAACAGTTACTAGCTGCTATAGACAGGCTCAAGGACGGACAGGAGGTTAGCATTAGAGTATGATTATTGAACTGCAGAGTAGCATAGGTACTTTTGGAAAAGTGGTCAATTATATACTGGTCTGAGGCTCTGAAACAAGTCTATGTAAAGGACCTCTGTCCTTCGTGCTCTATTCCTTTTCTGCCATTTACTCATATAGATTGAATGAAGTGCTGTAGGTATAGTCTTGCATCTTTTTCTTTGCCACTACTTCAATATTTCCTCACATACAAAGTATAAAGGCTTGGAACTACCTATCTCCTTACTTGCTAAAGGCGCTTACGTAAAGGGATAATGAGGCAAGCTATGTCTTAATTCGAGGATTGGCACTGCTATTAGTCGCTTCTTATCTTGCTTTCGTCTTTGCACGGCTAGAGAAACACAAACCTATGTCATACAGTCGTAATGATCAAAGCGGAGTTATATAAGTCGAATATGAGTGGCTTATACCTTACATTAGTGAGTGGGTTAAGGCACGTCTTGATTTGAGGCTGTAATTGATCGCTTGTAAGTCTTGCTTTTGTCAATGAACAGCTCAAGAAATATGAACTATGCCATACGGAGTGCAGTTGCATTGAGCTTAAGCTCTCCCTTGATAAAACTGGAGACTTGTTAGTCGTCTATATATATTATTGCCTACTACTGGCGTGGGAATTCCAAATAGTCAGTTTCAAGCTTGCTCTTTTATCGGTATACTTGTGCCCTCTAATTTTGTCCCTTTCAGAACAATCATAAACGTCAGCTTTTTATCAGACTATCATTATGTCTGCTAATATCAAGTCCGTTAGTTTCCCAAATATTGCGTGGGAGACTGCGGCCGATATCTAGTTCCCACCCAAATTCGACGAAAAAGGAAATACCCTGCCGTCGTGCCTGCTCATCCTATCGGCTCCTGTAAAGAACAGACCTCGGGCAACATCTATGGGAAGGCAATGGTGGAGGCGGGCTTCGTGGTTGTCACCTTCGATGCGTCTTTCCAAGGCACCTCGGGCGGTCAGCCTCGCTTTATCGAAGACCCTGAGTTTCGTGTTTTCGACTTCCGCTTCGTAGTCGACTGGTCATTCGGACCCTTCCGTACGTCGTGCCGTACGCATTGGCGTGCTCGGCATCTGCGGTGGAGGTGGCTACGCCATTAATGCCGTTATGACAGATTACCGCTTCAAGTGCTGGATCGGTATCACGCCCGCCAACTTTGGCCGTCTCAGCCGCGGATCTTTCAGTAACTTCGACCCTGTCGGCTCTCTTGAAAAGATGGCTAAGCAGCGTAGTTTCGAGGCCCAGGGTGGCAATCGCCTCGTCACCAATCTCCTGCCCCAAACAGTCGACGAGGCGAAGAAGACAGTCGTAGATATCGACATCGTCGAGGCGACGGAATACTACAAGATTGATCGCGGCCAGGCGCCCAACGGCTGTACCAGCGGTCTCTACTTTTTTAACAGCGCGGCTCTCACGTGGGATGCCTTTAACCATGGGGAGGTTCTTATGACCCGGCCCCTCATGGTCGTTGCTGGCGACAGACCTGGTGGCTTTGGCGCCTACCGCGACGCATAGGAGATTCATGGCCGTGCAGCTTGCAAAGAGAAGCATAACGTCGTGCTGCCAGGAATCTCGCACTACATGCTGTACGACAAGCCTGAGGCTGTTAGGCCTGCACTCGACCAAGTCCTGCCCTTCCTCAAAAAGCATCTTGGTGAAGCTATTTGAATGCGATTCGCTGAGCAGCTGACAATTGCTGGCTGCTGTGGACGGGCTCAAGGATGGACAGGTTGCCATTGGAGTAGGATCATTGAGCTGCGCAGTAGCATAGGTGCCTACTTTTGGGGAAAAACGGTCAACTACGTGTTAGTACGAGGTTTTGGAACAGGTATTCAGACTGAGGTAATTACTCGGTCGTTCACCGTTGGAGAGGTGAGGTTGACGCTTTCAGAATCACCTGAGATGTCTACATGTAAATTTATGTACCTTGGTACCTGTGGGTCAACACCGGATGCGGTGTTCTGCGGCAGAAATGTGAGCGCGACAAATAAACGCCCGTGCATATCCCTTCTTCGGGCCGACTCACCTCCGATTGGCCAACCGCAACCCAGATCTCCCAGCCTTCATCCACACGGCAACCGGTTGAAACATCTCCACCACGCCCAAATAACAAACCTCACAATCAATCGGGCGAGGTTATTGTGAGAGCGGCTCCTTTCCCCTCTCTGCGACCTCACCTCTCTCTCTCTCTCTTCCGAGTGCTCCTTCCTCCTCCCCCTTTTGCCTCGCCGATTTTGGCACCGAGACCTTCCACTCGCGATCACCAGGACAACCTCCTCGCGCCCTTGGGTCGTTCACATTTGGATCAACGTCAGCGACGGAACGAGCCAACCCGCTAACCCCCCCCGCAACGCTCACCAAGCACCTTGAACATCACCAGGACATCTAAATTTCACCCTTTAGACATAATGTCGCCGGATCCCGAGCAATCCACACCGCTGGCTGCCAATGCTGGCAGTCAGGATCAGCTTGCTCCAGTCGGAGAACCATCCACGCCACCAGATATCGATGCGATCCCACCGTCCTCGCAGGTGACACTCCCATCCACTGAAGGACCTGCATCGCCTATCGACCCCGGCCAGTCCTTCAAGACCGAAATTAACGAGGATCGTATCGGGCGCGCTGCGATCATTCGGTCGTCCTTGACCCCGCCGCCCTCCTCACAGGTCCCGACAAATGGCGGTGGTGCAGCCGGCCATCCATTGGGATACGTCACCTCGCAGAGATCCGGAATCTTCTCGCCTCCCCCAACTGGTGCCAACATCTCCAAAAGGGAGGGGGTAGTCTCGTCCGAATACGCTCCTCCTTCCCCGCAGCAAGTGGTTGAAGCTCCACCAGACGAGCTTCGGAGTCTCCTTCAGGCTTGTATCGCGGAACATGCGAAGCTCAAGATGGAGACTGCTCATCATAAGTTGCAATACAACCTTCTGAGCCTCCAAGCCGACGAGGATGCTAAACGAGCGGCTGTTGAACACGAGATGACTCGCCGGGAGGTGGATGCCCTACGGGATGTTGAGCATTCTCGATATGCGCGACGCGAACTTAGCACTGCATCTGAATCTGCCCAGGCGAAGTACCTACAGCTTAGGATCTGGTACGAAGAGTCTATCGAGGAGAACGAGTCATTAAACAAACGACTTAAATTGGCGAAGAAGGTTATTCAGCAGAAAGAGGACGAAGTGATCAGCCTGACCGACGAAAGGGATATGCTCCTGAATCGTATTCGAGAGAATCGCGAACACTTCCACCTGCTCTGCAGCCCCGGCGGCATCTTTCACACGGCCCTGACACCGAAAACCCAGGCTGCTCAGTCACCAGCTCAATATAGAGCTACCCCTCGACAGACCCCCAAATCCGCGCATCGAGACCATGGTCAAGAACCGTTCGACGTGCTGCTGAAAGCGGCCACCCAAGAGAACAACAGCGCCCCGTCCACGCCGACAAATAACTACAAGCCGGTTCCTCGGACGCAGTCGAAGCATACGCGCAACGTGCAGTCTATGTCGTCGCTCCCAACCACTCCGACTCCTCGTTCTCGGGGTGCGCATTCTGGGCTTCTCCCTTCGGTCGACCTGGTACCGCAATCCGAGCCTCCGTACCGTCATACCCGGTACATCCCGGACACTCCCACGTCGGCTCGTCACCACCAACGCCGAAGAAGTAGGGAAAGTACCATTTCGGCCGAGGACAACGAGGAACTCGCGCGCCAGGCCCTTAGCTCCTTCGCATCCCGTGGGTCTCAGAATTTACGTGGCTCCCGCCGTCGCCATCCGGCCGAGGAGGAGGAGGACGTATTCGAGAGCCAGGCCAGCCAGGCGGCCTCGGAGATGCTCCGCCGTGACCCTCGGGAGAGCTTTGAGGTTGCCGGTTCTGCCACGGGATCGCGTGATGGGACACCGGCGCCGGCGGCGACCGAGAGGAGCGCCAAGCTCCAGGCTAAGCTGTTTGCGGGCCTAAACAAGAGCGGTGTCATGGCTAGTGACAAGCGGAAGTTCAGCGGCCACGAGTCGCGAGACGATGTTGCTCGGCGAGAGGTCCTAACCAGCCCGACGAAGAAGCTACGTATGGCAGGCGGACTGCGCGACCCAAATAGGGTTGGGCTCGGTATCCAGTACCGCCAGGAGACGTAAGGTGGGAGAGATTTCGTCTATACGGCGCGATTCCACGTGGTTTCGGCGGGAACACTGCAGTTACTCGCTCATGGTGTCTCGGGTGGTGGCTTCGCGGACGGCATTCGGCTCAAGGTTTCCTTCTATCCAATGTGGATGCGCGTCTCCCTTTTACAGGTTGTATTATACCACCGAACATTGTCCTTTTTCGCCATGCTTTCTTGCAGGAGGTCTGGTTTTTGAAGACCTTGATTGTTTGTTGAGGCTAGGTTTGTACGGCGTTATCCTTACTTTATGCGGACTGACTCGAATGGTCGAGACTTCACTCTTCTCGGGCCGAGGCAAGGGGTTTATTGAGGAGCTTATGAGATGAAACGGATGAAATGAGAGTTCATGACATGGGTATCGGGGTTGGGGTCATGGTTACTAGGACCATTCGAGCTTCAACAGTTGATAGCTAAGTTCGGAAGTAATAAATGAAAATGGGCCACAAATTGGCTGTCTGTAATTATCGTGATGTTCAAATTCAAACTGCCCAGTGTCTGAAACCACAGCGCCCGCAGTTCCTATACCTCCGTCTTGCATGCGTGTATCGCTCTGCCTTCTGTTGCATTGTCCGACGTGTTATAACCAACCCATCCCCCGTTCTCCAACTCATGAATCGGCCTGGGCCGAATCGTCGGGTGCTTTCGGACCCCACCGGTCTCCTCTACCCGTATTTGCCGTACTAGCGGTCCGATGGTTGCATGCAGGGACGGGCCCCCGCAGCCCCACACCCAGGATGCTGGGCCGGCATTCGATGATACAGGCTCCTGACCTTCACAAGTCGTTTTGCGCAAGCTGCCTTTTCTCGAGGAGAGGACGGCTATTGCAGTTTTCAACGAGGACTTGCTGCAGTTATTCTGCACCTCAATTCTATTGCTAAATCTACTTCAAGCCTGGTCGAACATCCATTCCCAGCTGTACCGGAAAGTCACCGGGGAACTTTCCCACGAAGTCTGGGTTTAAGATCTTCCGCCACTAGTCGCTGGAGCAGAGAGGCCAAACTGCCTGCGATGCCACCCGGGACCTTCCCCACTTTGGAACCCCTTGGCCATACCCTGGAGGCTTGGATAACCGGGTAAGTTTAACTCCGATCTCGTCCTCGTCTCTCAACTTCTCGAATATCTTTTTTTTTTACTTTTCGGTCTCTTTTATTGTGTAGTCCTTTGCTCAATTGCTTAAGTCAGTCAAGCGATTCGTATTCGGTTCGTCGTACGCGTCGACCTATCAACCTAGAACTTTTCCCAATCGCTTGAGCTCGGCAGTTCGGCAACCCAGCCGAGTCGTGCTTCAACCCCCACGATGGCCTCTGCAATCCCCAGAGGCCTCAAGGCCGTCCTCACAAAATCCCCAACCGACACCGTCATCCTATCCTCTCTCCGCACACCCATCTGCCGGTCGTATAAGGGCCAACTCAAGGATGCCTACCCGGAGGAGCTGCTATCCGTTGTTCTCCGTGCGACTCTCGACGCAAACCCGGCGCTTGTGCCGAGCGCCGTGGGCGATGTCGGCGTAGGCGTAGTGCTCTCCGAGCTGGGCGGCTCCAAGGCCGCGCGCATGGCCCTCAACCACGTCGGCTTCCCGAACGAGACGTGCCTGTACACCGTCAACCGCGCGTGCGCCTCGAGCCTGCAGAGCGTCGCCCTCGTCGCCGCCCAGATCCGCGCCGGCTCCATCGACTGCGGCATCGGCGCCGGCATGGAGAGCATGACCCGCAACTACGGCAGCAGGGCCATCCCCACCGACCTGTGGCCCGCCCTGCGCGACAGCCCCGCCAAGGACGCCCGCGATTGCATCATGCCCATGGGTCTGACCAGCGAGAACGTCGCGTCCAGGTACGGCGTCGGGAGGAAGGAGCAGGACGAGTTCGCCGCCGCGAGCCACCTGCGCGCGGCACGGGCGCGCGAGTCTGGCCGCTTCAGTGACGAGATCGTGCCGGTTGCGACGCGGTTCCAGGAGGTCGACAAGCAGGGGAACAAGGTTGGCGAGGAGCGCGCTATCACCGTGACCGAGGACGACGGCATTCGCCCCGGCGCTAGCGCAGAGAGTCTTGCGAAGCTGAAGCCGGCCTTCGCTGCCGACGGCACCAGCACGGCGGGTAACTCGAGCCAAGTCAGCGACGGCGCTGCCGCGACGCTACTGATGCGGCGGAGCGATGCCGTCGCCCTTGGTCTCGGCGGCAGCATTATGGGCAAGTTCGTCGCGGCCTCGACGTCAGGCTGCGCACCTGACGAGATGGGCATCGGTCCGGCGCTCGTCATCCCGAAACTGCTGGAGATGCTGGGCATTGATAAGGGAGACGTTCAACGGTGGGAGATCAACG
>Ga0164242_10004836_pt1 | contig 15061 bp, 17 predicted proteins | sample OricomgcompostMG_FD_108783 | JGI IMG/M metagenome (GOLD analysis project Ga0164242, IMG submission 108783) | Miracle-Growth compost microbial communities from Emeryville, California, USA - Original compost - Miracle growth compost (MG) ... | reverse complement strand
GTATTCAGAGAGAAGCGCGTACCTATTTGCGCTTTCGCTGTTTTCGAGTATCTGACTTTCAAGCTTTACAGCTTTGGCGACGATCTTGTTCTGCTTCTCTGCGAGAGCTTCAATCGTGGCATCCTGATACATGGATTCTCCTTTCAAGAGGGTTCATTATAGGGCGTGTTTTTCCCGCGAATATACAGAAAAAGATAAGACAAGTATTTCGCTGTTAAGCTAGTAATTGTCTTATCTTTTTATTCAATTGTCTGGTCTGACGGGTTTCAGAATCAGGCTTTCTTCACGAGGCTGAATGCCTTGGTCGTGATCGCTCCGACTGTCTCGGTATTGATGACAAGCACGATGCCAAGAATGCTAACGATTCCTGCGAGGATTGCATCTTTGCTCAATTCTGACTTCTTCACAATGTTGTGATTGATCGCGTCAAGCTTGATGATTGTGTCGAGGATATCGTTGTACTCTTTGGTACCAGGGTGCGTGCCCTCAAGTTCCGAAAGCAATTTCTCGATCTCGTCCTTAAGGCCTACATACTCATTGTAGTTGGGCTTCTTCTTAAACACGTGGTCTCCTTTCAAGAGGGTTCATTATAACACGTGTTTTTATCGCGAAACTGTACCTGGAGTTTCCGGACCAGGCGCTCGAGTCTGAGGACCTGCCGCAACAGCCTTTGGATCTGCCACCAACGAAGTAATCACGGCAGGACTTGCGGATGTTCCAACTCCCGTAGCCTGGACTACATTATCTGTTCGAATGATAACACCGAACTCAGTTGCTGCTGCTTTGATGACACCCACAATAACCAGAATGATCTCCGACTGTGTAATGTGTCCAGAGATCGCATAAGGCAGAATGAGAGCCACAGCCGCTCCCAAAAGATCTACCCCAGTCTTGAATGCACCAGGCCATTTACCCGGTAGGAGATCCAGAACTCTCACTGACAAGATGGATGAGGCGATCAGAGACACCAGTTGAAGAATGGAAACGAGATTCCAGACCGTGATTGGAGAGATCGCCGTCAGAACCAGAATGATGAAGCTAGCAACACCAGCTCCGTACTTCTTGATTACGGTATTCATGTAGTTTTCACCTTTGTTTTCCTGAAAAATTCCACTGGGGTATTTTAGCCAGTGGGTTTCCAAACTCCGCCGTCTCGGACATAGGGTTGCGCCATGAGCCAAATTCCAGCTTTTCTAACGTATGGAACTGCATAATACCATACACCATCAACCCTTACCCTAACGGGCGCAATGGTTTTCACTGTAAGGAACCCAGACACATTAGAATATCCACCGTTGTCGGCCGATCCGTTATGCGCGTATACAGCGAATGTATAATACGTGCCTGGTATCAGTCCCGTGACATTCCTTGATAGGTTATTCAGCTGTGAAATATCGGTGTAAGTACCAGTGGCGCTTTGACCTTTCCACATTCGCAACAAATATCCATCAATGCCAGAGCCAGCGTTGTCGGTTGAGGCTGACCAGCTTACGGTCATTGTGGTTGGCATAACGTTAGTCGCAACGGGAGTTCCCGGAGGACTTGGACGCTTTGGAATGCGAGGATATGGGCCGATGCTTCCGAAATCAGTACGATTCAACCAGTTTCGCCAAGATAAACCTTGCGCTACGCTGTCCGCACCTCTGTTTCCAGCCGCATCATGGCCAAGATTTACACCCCAAGGTCCGTCGAACCATCTCTGGACATTATGACCGGTGCCGCTTGGCAAGGTACCAGTATGTCCACCGCCACCAGCGCCAGCGACGGATGCCGACTGAGTTCCACTGTCACCTTCGAACGACGAAGTATCGCCCGTATTGATAGCTTGAACCCAATAATAAACAGTCGAGAAGTTCCCTGCCTGGTCTTGCGATACGAGATCTGCGTAGGTATTGAACTGTGTCGAAGGGCTAGTGACATTTACGCTTACTCTAAGAGTTGCCATATGCCACCTACGTAGTCAGAATCATCAAATAGATGTCACCATCGTTACCCACAGAGTTGTCTGGGGCTGTGGTTCCCTGAGTAATACCTCCGGCGGCTTGATATGCTGCATGTCCAACTGGAATAAGAGCTTTAGTCTGCGCGACAAAGTCTCTAGTTCGATTGATCTCCTGAGCCCCGAGCTTGACCTTTCCTGTGTCACCTGTGTCTGGCACAAGAGGATAGCCAGCAGCAGTTGCATCATCTCCAACGGCCATGATGTGTCCTTTCTAAACTGATTCCCACTTGCCGTTTCGAATGAAACCGTGAAGCCCGCAACAGGCAGGCCAATACACAGATGCTTCGATATGGAGCGGTTCGATTGAAATGAGAGTATGCAGCCCCACACCGGAAGGCATCCAGCCACGATAATCTTTACCGGCTTCCGGATCAAGAAGTGAACCGTCGCATTTATGCCACACCCAAAGACACTCGATGGTGTGCTCATGGTTGCCATCGCCGCAAGTCCAAGAGTATGCAACCCTTGGATCTACAAGGTTCTTGACGCGAACATCTTTGTCTAGGAATGCCATGTGTACAAACATTTTACTCCCATTTTGATTCTAATCTGGAAGATCTGCCCAGTGTTCGGCGTCAGGCACATCCGCCCATTGCTGGTTCGCATCCCACGCCGCCCATACTCCAGGAGTAATGACGAGACGGCTAGAGAGCGTCGGATAGCTTTTCTCACCCGAAGCATCTTGACTGAAGATCTGCTCAGTGACTCGCACGTTGTTTACGATACCGTCATCATTGTGAATCTCTACGATGTCACCGAGAAAGTAGTCGTAATTGTACTTGTAGGAGCCAGTCTGAGGAATCTCTCCATCGAATGCCGTTATGTTGTTGTTCTTCTGAAGCTCCTGTATCCCACGAGCCGTAAGAAGCGTGTTCAAAGCTGCGTCTTCGATCGGGTTGTAAGCTATAGAAGTATCTCTAGCGGCGCTGATGTCTGCGATTTGATCAGAAGTGAGCGTAGTTCCAGTCAATGTAAGAACGGCATTGATATTAACAATGTCCTGATCAAGCAAACGCTTCATACCAGTGATCTTGGTTAGCGATGCGCTTTGCAACTGAGTCGTTGTGCTCAATGTTTGAGCAGCCTTAACTGCGGCCGCTTGGTCATCAGTCACGGTGTATGCGGGGTTACCAGAATCTCCAGCCGTAGTTCTATCTGGAAATTTGACATCGGTCGCGTTCACAAGAAGAACTCTTCGCTGAAAACCAGTTACCGTTGGATCGATTCCCGTGTCATAAACCTTAGCTGCTCCATCGGGGCAGATGACGTACGCCACGTTCTTATATTGCTTATTGGAGATCAAATATGAAGAATCCAACAAGTTATCAAGGTTAGGAGCAAATATAACCGCGGGGAATACATCCTGCCTTGTGGTTCGATCGTTGCCAGAATATACATTGAAGAATAGCTGGCTATGATCTGCATTACGACAAAGACGAAAACCAAGATCATACGTTTGACAAATATCCTTCTCAGCATCTAGGACTGAACCCGGATCGAGAGAAATATCTACAGACGTGTCCGGCTCTGGAATCGTATCTGCGGGGTAAAGGTTACCATCAGCGTAAAACGGCAGCACATCGGCAGAATCTAGGATTCCGTCAACCATGATGTTTTTAAACACCAATCTTGCCGTATCCGCCGGGAGACCGGTGATAACCCATTTAGGCTCATCGGTCGTCCCGGCGGTAAGGTTGGCCCTTGCTGCGCGATCATCAAGAAGGATCTCCAAAGAAGATCCAGTTACGACAAGAAGCTTAGACCCATCTTGCTGCGTCTTGTCTTCTGACGTGTCAACCTTCATAACGCGGTTGGATCTGTTCATTGCAAGCAGAGTTCCAACCGGAAGAAGATTTCTATTAGCACGCGTAGAGTGAATATTAAGGGTCATATCCCCAAGATCGTTGAAACGCTCAGTCCACACCAACGATTCAAAGCTGTCTATGACAGCCGTCCGTCGAAGAAGGCTGTCCAGAACGTACAGTTCCATTAAAGCGCTCCATACTTATCCGTATACGCGATCGTGTAAGGAATAGGGCTTCCACTTATCAAAAGGCGCAAATTGTTAACTCCTGGAGTAAGCGTTAACCAAGGTGCTGAGGGCGATATACCATAAAGAATTGGAGTATCAACGCCAGCACGAGTTAAAGTTGCGTACTTGTTTCCGACTTCTGTGCTTATCTTCAGCACGTCGCCGTTAAGCAAGTCAGCAGCAAAGTCCAACTCGTATTGGACACCATCATCACCACGTTGATATAGCGCGAAGCCAGAAATATCCCGATTGAGGTTTAGCGTGAACAAGAAGCCAGTCTCAGAAGTACCGACGTAGTTCGTAACAGCCTCAGTCCCATCAGAAACAGAATTGCCACTGATAAGCTCATTGGTCATTCCAATGAAATCAGGCAAGAAGCACACGATTGATATCTTGGCATCCGGATCAGACGTGAAGCGGGGGGAATCGTTAGACTCCACCCGCCCCACGATACTGACCACAAGACCATCATCTTCATAGAATCGAAGCTCTACATATCGCTTGGTCATAAACCATTTGTAAAGATTATCGCGCAAAGCCTTGACTGTGCTGTTAACCCAATCGGGCTCAAAGCCAATATCCATGACAATGTTACGCGGATCTCTACGAGCCGATTCGTATTCTGCTCCGTCTCTGTTGGCATAACTCGAGCTGACAATAACGGCCTTAACCGGGTCAAGACCATCAATGTTTCTCAGCGTATAACCATCAGAAATATCCTGCAAAGGGAGTGTTAGGACACTGCCAGCACTATTGCGTGCTTCCACTTTGGTCAACAACGCCCAGTTCCCCCTTCAATGTAGATAGCTGGTTCTTTGTGTTTCGGTAGATTTCAGACGTAGTAAGTGCCTTCGGCGAATTATTAGTCTGACTGTAGTTAATCACCGGACCTGGTGCCGGCTTTGAGGCATCAATCACGAGCTGCGCATTCTTAGCCTGATCCTGAAGAGACACGGACGTAGCCACGTTATTAGACGTGTCAAGCGCCAATGAGGGCTTAGGCATAAGGCCAGGAATTTGCTGAGCGCCATTCTTGATATCTGTTAGATCCATAACTGGTCGAATCGTAGGACTCGTATTAAGATTCGCATTACTCATAACGTCAGAGACAGTAGAGATTGCTTTCTTAACACTACTGATTGCGTTATTGGCAAGACTATCACCAATAGCAGAACCAGCGTTCTCCGCACGATTAAGGTTCTTATCATTACCCTTCTCGATACCTTCGAACACGGATGGCATAACGTCGTCGCGGAATTTCTTCGATGGCGAGTTAATACCGAGAGCATTCTTAGCGCCCTGCAGGAGAGCATTACCGATCTTGGAGCCAGCATAACGAATGTCAGAACCACCTTGTGCGATGGCTGCAGATATACCGTCAACTACTGCTCTGAAGAGCTGACTTCCCGCAGTAACAAATTTGCCACTATTGTTTCGAACATAATCCCCGAGTCCGTTAATGAAGCTAAGAGCAACATTTCCGGCCGCATTGATAATATCCGGCAACTTAGCAGCAATTGCGTTAAGGAAGTTGATAATGATGTTACTACCCTGTTCGACGATTCCACCAATGTTATTGGCAATACCTGTCAGAATACCAGTAAGCATCTGCAAACCAGCATTCACAAGGAATGGAATCAGCACAACCAAGGCATTGACCAGAGTTATGATAATCAGCACAGCCGTATTGACAAGCGCGGGAACCGTTTGATCGATCGCCGCCAACATTGCCAAGATAAGTTGCACAAATGCCGCGATGAGCTGTCCTGCACTTGCTCCGATGGCCACAATCATGTCGACAATAGCAGCGCCAAAGGCGAAGCCAAGAGCCGGCAGCTTGCTGATGAAGACGTCAATAGCCCCACCCAGAAGGAGAAGACCACCAGCGCCAACGACCATCAAAGCTGCAATAGCTGCAGCCAGCAAAGCAACGCCCGTAGCTGCGAGGAATACTCCTTCACCGATCAGAAGAATAGCTGCACCGAGCAGCAAGAAGCCAACCGACGCGGGAATTAGGAGTACACCACCAACTGCGAGGATTGCAATCGAGGCACCAAGCACAGCCATAGCACGACCGATGTCGTCCCAACTCATCGTTCCGAGAAGCGCCACCGCAGGAGCCAAGACTCCAAATGCTAGCGCAACTGCCACGAGAGCTGCGGCGCCAAGAAGTGCTTCCGGTGCAGCAAGGCCAAGGAGCAGAATAGCCCCAACCATAATAGCCATGACAGCCGCAAGGGCCACCAAGCCTTGAATGAGATTATCCATTGGCAACGCGCCAAGAAGGGCCACAGAGCCCACCAACAGCCCAAGAGACAATGCAACAATGCCAATAGCTACTGCACCCAGAAGGACCTCAGGTCCAAGAAGGTTCAGCAAAGCCAAAGCACCAACCATGACGCCCATCGTTACTGCAAAGGCGATCATTCCTTGCTCGAGATTGGCCAGAGGAAGCGCACCAAGGATTGCTATAGCCCCAGCAAGTGTAGCAATAGCAGGCGCCAATATCGCAATAGCAGCTGCCGAGATCAGGACTTTTGGTCCCATAAGGTTCAGCAAAGCCAAAGCACCAATAAGCACCAGTAGCATAGCCGCAAAGCCAGCCATACCTTGGACCAGGTTGTCAAACGGCAACGCTCCTAGAATGGCGATAACGCCAGCCAAGACAGCAAGCGCCGGTGCCAGAATAGCGATAGCAGCTGCTGAAATAGCAACCTTGGGTCCCATCTTGTTTAGCAGCGCCAAGGCACCAATGAGAATTCCAAGGACTACAGCCAGAGCTATAACCCCCTGAGCAAGATTGGCCAAAGGAATTGCACCAAGAATAGCAATAGCCGCTGCCAGAACAAGAATTGCTCCAGCAATAGCCTCAACGGCTACGGCCAAAGTCAACGCTTGAAGAACTCCCTTGGTTCCACCAATCTTCTCAAATGCGGCAAAGGTGCCGATAAGGCTAGCCATAAGACCACCAATTGCCGCCATAGCCTTAGCAAGATTTGCTGCATCTACCAAACTCAGAGCCACAGCAGAAGCCGCAAGAAGTGCGACAGCAATAGCAATTTGCGTAAGGGTCTTAGCGTTGGTGTTTACCTCAAGCGCCTTAAGGTTAAGCTGAAGCTGACCAAATATCTTCTTGAAGGAAGAGACAATCGCCAACCCGTTACCTTGCAGGACCCCACCAAGGTTTCCGAAGAAGCCTTTAACAATGAGAATGAAGGCTCCAAACAGACCTGTATTGATCGCCTGAAGCCCATCATCAAAGCTAAGATTGCTAAACGCATCCTTGATGTTCTGAACCGCTTGTCCAATTGCTCCGCCAATAGCAGCAAATATCGGCTTTAGGAAGCCCCAAACCGCCTTTGCTACGACAACGACTCCATTCCAGAAATCCTGGAAGAACTGAGCAAGCTGGTTAAGGCCTTCGAACTTCTTCGACACGTCATCGGCAAAGTTGTCGAACCCACCCGTGTTTATGTTGGTGAACGCGGTAACTAGAGCGCCTATGATGGCTACGAAACCCTTGATGAGACCAATCGGAATGGCCAAAACGCTGCCAAGAACCCGGAAAATATCCTGAAGGACAGTTCCTTTCTTGACCGCGTCATCGACCTTAACGAGCCAGTCACCAATGCTGGCGGCAAATTCCAGGAAGCTACCTGATCCCTGAAACGTGAAGCCAAACAGCTGAGCGAACTCATTAATTGCCGCACCAATAACTCGGCCCAGAATATCGAAGATCGCGAATACACCCTCGAGCACGCGTTGCAGCTGCAAGAACGCAACGGTACCAGGAATGAGAGCCGCAGTGATTTGATCTAGGAATCTACCAATCGCTGAGAGCTGAGCTGTTGTATCATCAGGGAAGATACGTTTGAACGCATTCTGGAACGCCAGCCCTAGGACCTTTACTGCTGTTACGATGTTCTCAATCGCTCCAAGCAATCCGGATCCCATAAGGTTCTGAATTCCCTTTACGACGTTCGCAGAGGAATCAGTCTGGAACGACGCGAAATCATTCAACAAAGGCTGGATTGCCGTATGAATGGTATCGAACACTGGACCAAGCTCATTGAAGATGTCTCGCATACCCAAGAAATATGGTGATGCAACATCTGCGCCGATTCGAGCCAATGCCGCGTGCATGTTGTCAAGCGCGCCAGAATATGTCTCATTCGCCTTCGCTGCGTTAGCACCAAAAGCTGCATTCATCGCATCGGAGAACTGCGTGAAGCTAATCTTACCCTGAGTTACGAGGTCGCGAACGTTTGATTCAGTCGTACCAAGCGATTTAGCCAAGACGGCAGCAGCGTTAACACCATAGGAAGACAGCTGATTGAGCTGTTCGCCCATGATTCTACCGTTGCCAGCGATCGTCTCAAAGATGTTTGCGACGTTAGCATACGAGCTTCCAGTTTGAGCAGCGACACCAGCAACCGATCTCAGAACCGTCTCAAGACCGTTACCCGCAGTGATCCCGGAGGCGCCAAACTGAGCTGCCGCAGTAGCTGCGTCGTCGAGACCGAAGGCTGTACCCTTAACCGCAGCAAGAGCAGCGTCCATAGTGGCCTGAATATCCAGACCAAGACCTCTAAACTGGAATTGTGCCTGCTGCAGCGCCAAAGCCCTCTTTGCGCCGCCTTGAACCAGCGGATCAATAAGACTTCCAGCAATCTGCTTTCCAGCATCAATCGCGGAGTTAGTAAGGCTCTGAACGACAGTGAAAGCCGCCGCTCCAAAGATGGAGAAATGGCTCGAAATGTTGGTAAGTGCGCTCTCCATGTTGGAAAGTGAGAAGCGGTTTGCGGCTCCTTGCACTTGATCGATGCCGTCGGTAGCTCCATCGAGCTTAAGATTCGACTTAAGATCCGCAAGACTTTGATTAGTCTGCTCAACGCCCTTTTGAAATTGAGCGTTGTTGAACTGCATGTTTACGACGCGATCATCGATACTACTCATGCTGATTGCACCGCCTTCCATACAGCATCTTCAATGGTGTCGAACACATCTTTGGTTGCCGGATTGATGAAATCCCGACCTTGCACGTAGCCACCCGTTCCGGTGCCATGCCCATACTGAAGCATTATTACGATCGGTGTTCCCTGATCGTCTTTATCTGAATTTAGCCACGAAATGGTGCAGCCGTTGCCATTGGTAGTAATTTCATAAAACCAACTTCCTGCGGCTACACCACTTCGCTTAGGTGTTGCGGTCTCGAGTGCGTCCACCCCTTGCTGGGCGAAAACCTCGAGTGCGTTAAACAGCGTATTAGCCTTCATCTCTTTAAGAAACTTTTCGAGATTATTAGTGTTGCCACTCGACGTGACGCTGATTATTCCCACAAACACCTCCCATTTTGATTTAGACTGGAATTAATTCAAACTGTTTAGCAAAGTCCGTAGGATTGAGAATTGCTCGAATCATTCCAGTAGAATCTAGAACTTGAACTAGTGGTTGACCACTCATCGGATCGGTAACATTGTTTATTGTGTACTGTTCTGTGGACCTGTAATGCTGCTCTTCCTCATCCATGTCATAGCTTTCTACAAATAGATCGGAGGTACTAGGTAAATTGAATAGTCAACGCCATCCAATGAGTACCAAGCGTTGCTACCAGTAGTTGGCGTAATGGTGCCGTCAGTTGCTTTTACGTCAACTCGACCAACGCCGCTAAAGCATATGGCACTCAACATGGTTTGGTAACGCGGTCGCATTCGTCTTCCGACTTGCATCATGGCCGAGTTAATAGCTCCGTTGTTCCAAAGACCAAACAGATACACTTGACCGTCTGGAGTAACGGCATAGCTTGGAGCCCGCCAGCCACCCCCATAGCCAAACCAGTTGTTTGTTCCGTTTGCAGTAACAGTTTTTACAGTTGGTGAGTTAGGGTCGACCAATGACATTTGATCAAGAATGGCGAATTTACCGACAGCAAGATCGAATGTGAAGTTAAGACCTTTTACGTTATCGTATCTCAGCGCACCAACAGTCACGCCAGGAGCGTAACCAATTTGGTGACATGGATTTGGATAGACAAACGGCATGCTGGAAAGAGTTGCAAAGTTATTTCCATTTGTATAGGCCGAGGTTGCAACGACAGCGCCTTCTAATATAACAATATTATCTGGATCTATAGTATAACCAGGCGTATGCAATGTAGGGCCACCGGTATAATACGTACCGGTATAAGCGGCCATTCCAGGCTTGAGCTGCGACGAAATATCCACAAACGTAGCGAGGCCGAGATCAACCGCACTTTTTGCTCTAAAGCGTATAGAACTCAAAGAGTAGTAAACATTAGCGCCGGTCGTACCCATGAACAATATAGCGCCGTCAGTTCGCACCAAGACAGCAGCTGTGCTACTTCCATTGATAACGACAAACTGTCGTTCTGTTGCCGGCCACATACCATTAGGAAGATATGCTATAACACTCTGCAGCCCTGGATTGGCCACCGAGTTTTGGATAAGACCTTCAACTCTAACGATTCCATAGCGGCTCATGCTGGCATAAATATAACCCGCGTCAACGCCAGTCTTGTTATCAACCTGATACTTTGGAGTTCCGTAAGCCTCACTAGTATCATTAAAATTGCTATACAGACCCCAAGTTCCCTGTAGCACCATTGGAATTTGTTTTGGAAAGGGGGAGAATGCTGGAAAGGCTTTATCTATGAAATACTTTCCAGACGCACTATCACCGATTCTACTAACGACAACTTTTACACCCGGTTGAATCTTGGAATCCAAGAAATCGTACGTGGTGTTCTTTGTCCCTGAGTCGGTCTGACTAGCATCCAGTACGACCGGACAAGTTGGTCCGCTTCCACCCCAAGTTGGATCAACTACACCTGAATATGTCTCCGTGTTGCTAGCACGAACATCAAACAGAGTTTTTGGAGTGATCATTTTAATTGCATTAGCACCAGCCTCGGCTTCTGCGGTTGATGCGCGATTAGCCGCGGCCCATGCAGAGAGATCCTGAGGAGTTACGGCTGTGTCATCATTTGTTCCACTTAGAGTCTCGGTGTCGGTTGCAAGACGGACAATACCGGGAACGGAGTCCGAAGCATCTGCAAGATTCTCTGCCGTTACTTTTCCAGCATCAACTGTAGAACCGTCATGATGCGAAAGGATCAAATGACCTTGTCCGTTGACCAGCCCAGAAGTGACTGTGCCATCCTCAATAGCTTTCATGCGACTTGCGTCGAAGAGGGTGACGGTTCCCATGTCACTTCCTTTCTAGTAAGAACGAACCAAATATAAATCCGGATCTGCCATTTGGATAACAGATGGCGAACTTAGAGTCCATTTCGTAGGGTCTACTGCATCTTGGTCAACCCATCCGTCAGGACCACTAACTGTGCACGTTCCATCGCCATTGTCAACAACTTGAAATATAGCGTTGGCATCAAAGAGAGACATAATCTCAGGGATGCGTGGCATGTGAGGTTCTGACGAGTCACTGCCATATAGCACGCTCTCTAGAGCTAACAAAGCGCTTGGAACGATTTGCGTGCTATTGACATACAGATGCGCAGTAGGACGGTCATATGGAAAAGGAATCGGTGTAGTTGACAGATCCCAACTGAAATTTAAAATATCCGAGCCATCGGTTAACGAATCACTTTGTCTAGTCGTTGGCTTGACTAGACAATTGTAAACGAGATGCAACTTGTATGCTCCGCCAGGAAGCCACGTACGATAGGAGAAGTCGAACAAAGGACGATTCTGGTTAGCATAAAACTCAGAATATCCGTCGTATAATTCAAACTCATCGGGATAGGTAAAGGCTTCTATAGTTGCGGAGAAGGCACCAAGTTGAAGTTGATTTATTTGTTTTCTACCATCTACGTAAATGACAGTAGAACCATCACCTTCTACACTTTCCTTAACCGATGTCAATCCAATCCATGGAACTCCAACTCCACCTTTTGGATAAAAGACTCCGCGGTCAACACCGTTCTCATAAAGTCTAGTGTCTCCCCACGTAAGCTTCACTTTAGCTCCCAAATATAGTCATGATCTCTTGAACCGTGAGCAGTCTAGATTCACTACTTTCTGAGCCATAAAGAACATTCTCAACTGCTTCAAGATGGCTTGGATCTGCTTTTGTCGAATCGATAACAATATGCGCAGAAGGCTTAAACCCTGTTATGGGAGGTGGAACGGTGGTTACATCCCAGCTTAGAGTCATAGCATCAACGCTGTCATTGAGAGTTTGGTTATCTCTGCTTGTCGGCTTGGCTAGGCAATTATAAATAATGTGCAGTTTATAGCCAAAAGCATCCGACTGCAAATCGTTACCAATAAGCGTGCGATAAGAGAAAGAGAATGCTTTACGCGGCTGCTGCGTAATGAAAACCCCGGCATAGATGTTCGCAGTGCCATCGCAGACGTCAAACTCAGGAGGCGCTGTAAAAGCTTCTATGGTGGAATTAAATTCCTCGGCGCTTGCTACCTGAAGGTATTTAATTCCGTCAAGGTAGTATGGCTGAGGATCTCCTCCAGACGGCGCCTCTTTAACTGAGGTTAGACCGTTCCAAGGGACTCCATACGAAAGATTCGAAGGGTAGAGAACGCCACGGTCAACTCCTGCTTCATACTTACGGGTACCAGACGCACCCCAAACTAGCCGTGCCATCTGTTCTGTTATCCCTTCGTATTGAAACGAGCCTTACGTTGCTCATTTAGGAGTCTTTGCTGTGCTGCTGCTTCACTCTTAGGCATCATCTTCTTCTTTGGATCGTTCTTAATGTTGATAACGCGAATCAACGTAAGGAGACGATTCAAATGCCAGTACTGAGTTTCAAACGGAACGTTTAGCGCGACCATCCAATAATAGATGATCTCAGCCGTAACAACCTCACTAGAGGATCTTTGGTTAGCTTTAGCATCGTTAAACCAAGTAGCAGTCATCTTGGCATTGATGTATTCGCTAATTTTATCAGTAATGTCTTTAGAAAGAGTACTGAAAATTTGCTCCGGAGGGTTTTCTGGGGAAACAACCATGCAGCGGATGTAGTCCAATGTTTGTTCATTGGTCTTCTCCACCTTATTGAGGAATGGAATCTCCCACTTTTGCTCCCATTTTGACAGAGAGGCGAGAGAATGCTCAAGCATCAACGTCGAGCCTTTGACCGTAAAGAATCTCTGGGTTTCGTCGTCGAAGTATTCCTTATCTGGAATTTCAATCGTGAGCATTCTCTCGCCTTCTTTGTTTGATTTGGTTTACTCTGCCGAGAAGAACCAGTCGCTGTCCGTGACCTTCGGGAAGATGTATCCCTCGGCCGGGGTTGCCGTGACCACCGTGTCGGTGGTGATCGCCGGAAGAGCACCAGCTGTCTGAACTTCGCCGTTGACCTTGTAGACGACACCAGTGACGGACGGGATCGTGATGACCTTCGTCTCGTCGTCCATCGTAGGAGCAACCGGAATTGCCGTAGTTACGGTTCCCGTGAAGTAAGCAAGAACTTCATCAGGAGAAGGCAAACGAGGATCGGCGCCCTGGCTTCCGTAAAGCTCCTGCTCGAGCGCAGCAAGTGCCGTAGCATCGACCTTGGTGGAGTCGATGGTGAGAAGAGCAGTAGGCTTGAAACCGGTGACCGCCACAGGGGACGTGGTGAACTTCCAAGAGAAGTTGATCATGTCCGGGGAGTCATTGACCGTTGCATAAGCCTTCTCGGACGGAGCAACAAGTGCACCATACACGAGATGAAGCTTGTAGCCTGCATCCTGACCCTCGAGGTCATTGCCCACCTTGGTGCGGTAAGCAAAGCCGAAGGACCTGCGAGACTGCTGACCGATACCAACACCAGCCGTCGGAGTTGCCGTGCCATCGCACTGTGCAAACTCGTCGGGGTACGTGAAGGCCTCGATCGTTCCCGCAAACTCCTCTGCCGCGACCAGCGAGGCATAGACGATGTTGTCTGCGTACTTCTTGGTGACGTCAGCTCCAGAAGGAGACTCGGTAACGGTCGTAAGACCGCTCCAAGCAATTCCGGTGCTGTAGGCGCCTTCCTCATCGGGGAGGTAGAGAACGCCTCGGTCTACACCGAGTTCGAACTCCTTATTTCCTGTCCCATCCCAAGTGAGTTGGGTCATGGTACTTCCTTTCTAGAAGTATACTGAGTAGATGTCATGATAAAGATTGTCTGTGGCAAAAGCTCTTTGGAAAGTGCTCATTGGCAAAGCCGCAACCTTATCAGGAATATTGCTGTCAGGATCAGTATGAATAACTGTTATCTGCCAGCGTTTGGTGTGCGCGTATGGAATGTTATCAGCAAAATTATTTTTAGCCTGATCTTGCCCATAAATGATGCAGGGGTATTTCAATTCCAATTTCGGTTTTGGTTGGTAATAAACCGTACCATTATTCCCCAGCAACGTTTCCAGGAGGCTCTGGAGTGCCAGCCGTCGGCCCATTATACACACCCCCCAGCGTTAGATTAAGTCGAGGTGGCTCTACGTCGACAGTAGAAACCGTCCATAGAGCCCCCGCCCAACGAATATAACGGATGGCAAAGTAGTGCTCTTGAGCGTAGGCATCCGCAACAACGCTGATTGTATTACCAACAGAGATTTCGTTATTTGCGTAATCTCCAGGATTCAAACGTCGATTGTTGCGGAGGACGTCGCCAATGGCATTATGCTCAACGACGACGTCCTCCCACACACCTGGCGCAGTTTCTACTTGGCCTTCATTGTAACCAATTTGACCGTAGTACTTTGCCATTAGTGTTACCTACTACGCGGTGCGCGTGAAGACGAACTCGGTGTCGGCGTCGTGCGTGAAGCCGTAGTTGGCGGCCGGCACGGCCTTGACCTCGATGGTGTCTCCCACATCGATCGGGTCCTGAGCACCAGCGGTCAGCGTGGCACCAGTGGCCTCATCCTTGTAGACGACACCCGTCTGAGACGGAATCGTCAGGACACCAGTCGAGTTCACGAACGTCGGAGCCTGCGGGGTGACCACATTGGCGGCGTCGAGAACGAAGGTGACGGCAGCCTTCGGCTTGATGAGCGCGCCAG
>Ga0164242_10004835_pt1 | contig 15065 bp, 17 predicted proteins | sample OricomgcompostMG_FD_108783 | JGI IMG/M metagenome (GOLD analysis project Ga0164242, IMG submission 108783) | Miracle-Growth compost microbial communities from Emeryville, California, USA - Original compost - Miracle growth compost (MG) ... | reverse complement strand
TGTCGCCGAAGGCCGGCGGCGTACTGGAACTGTTCGTGTCGGTGGAGGACATGCGCATCAGAGGTGCTGGGCAAGGCGCTCGAGCAGGGGCGCCGCCGCCGCCAGGGTGGCGACCTCGTCGTCGGTGAACGAGTCCCCGAGGGCGACCGCCATCCGGTCGTGGATGGTGTCGCGGCCGGAGTGGAGGGCATCACGGCCCGCGTCGCTGATCGTGAGCAGGGAACGTCGCCTGTCGTCGGGATCAGGAGCCCGGCTCACCAGGCTCTGACTCTCCAGCGAAGCGACGGTCGACCCCATCGCCTGCGGGGTGATCTGGTGCAGCCGAGCGAGGTCGGCGACGGTGACGGGGCCGCTGCGTTCGATCTGTGCGAGCACCGAGAGCTCAGGGCTGGTCAGCTGTCCCTCGGTGAGGGCGTCGCGAGTGCGTCGCTTGATCATCCCGACGGCGACGCGGAGCGCGATGGCAGTGGATCGGTTCAGGGACTCGCGATCGGACACAGTGAGAAGGCTAGGCTTCTATTTCCGAGATAGCAAGCCCAGCCTTGCAATCGCGGCGTGACCAGCCCCACAAATTCGACCCTTCACTCTAGAACGTACGCTCTAGTAACTTGGCGGCCATGGCCCGCCGCAGACTCCACACCCTCGACGACCTCCTCGACGTCGCCGAGCGGATCGTCACCAGCGGCGACCCCGCTGGACTCACCCTCCGAGCGCTCGCGACGGCCGCCGGCGCCTCGAACGGCACGATCTACCACGCGTTCCACTCCAAGGACGAGCTGCTCGCCCGACTCTGGCTGCGCTCCTGGTCACGCCTCGGCGACCTGATGTCCGAGGCGCTGGCCGCCCCCCACGACGGCGCCGCCCCGACGGGCCACGACGCCGTCGTCGCGGTCGCGCTGGCACCGGTCGAGCTCGTTCGCCGGTTCCCGGCGAGCGCCCGCCTCTTCTTCGCGCAGCGACGCGACCAGCTCTTCTCGGCCGACCTTCCGCCTGACGTCGATGCCGAGCTCGAAGCTGCGCACAAGCGCTTCGTCGAGCTGCTGGTCACGCTCGCGCGAGGGGTCTGGGATCGCGGCGACCGGTTCGCGGTCGAGGCGATCGCGGTCTGCGTGGTCGATCTGCCCAGTGGCATCCTGCGCCGACGCCTGCTCGAGGAGCGTGGCGCCGACGACGCCACCGGGGCGCGGATCGAGGCCGCTGTCCGCGCCATCCTCTCCGTCCCTCTTCAGCCGCTAGAGCCACGCCCGACCTCATCGAGGAGCAAACCGTGAGCAACACACCCACCGCCACCCGCCCCGGCGACCAGCGGCCGACATCCGGTGTCGACCGGTCCGTGCTGACGCAGCCGCTGGAGCTGCCGAACGGCTTCGTCATCCCGAACCGACTCGCCAAGGGCGCGCTCAGCGAGGGCCTCGGCCGGCCCGACCTCACCCCCGGCAGCAGGATCAAGCGCCTCTACCAACGCTGGGCCGACAACGGGCTCGGCCTGTCCATCACCGGCAACGTGATGGTCGACCGCACCGCCACCGGCGAGCCCGGCAATGTCGTGGTCGAGGACCGGAGCGCACTGGCAGACCTCTCCGACTGGGCCCGGACCGCGAAGTCCGGCGGATCCAAGGTGTTCATCCAGCTCAATCACCCCGGTCGGCAGACGCCGCGGACGCTGACCGCACATCCGGTCGCTCCGTCGGCCATCGCCGTACCGGGGACAGGTGGGATCTTCGCCGAACCGCGCGCGCCTGACCTCCCGCGAGATCGAGGACCTGATCCGTCGGTTCGCCACCGCGGCGGCCGTGGTCACCGAGGCCGGCTTCGACGGCGTGCAGATCCATGGCGCGCACGGCTACCTGATCAGCCAGTTCCTCTCTCCGCTCGCCAACCAGCGCACCGACGCGTGGGGAGGTACGCCGGAGAAGCGGCGCCGCTTCGTCCTCGAGGTCTTCCGCGCGATCCGCACCGAGGTCGGGCCGAAGACGCCCGTCTCGATCAAGCTGAACTCGGCCGACTTCCAGAAGGGCGGCTTCGGGGAGGACGAGTCGATCGAGGTGGTCCACGCCCTCGCCGAGGAAGGCCTCGACCTGCTCGAGATCTCCGGCGGCACCTACACCTCGGCCGCGATGCTCGGCGTGGACCCGTCACTGAAGGAGAGCACCCGACGGCGTGAGGCGTACTTCCTCTCCTACGCCGAGCGCGTCCGGGCCGAGCTGCCCGATCTCCCGTTGATGCTCACCGGTGGCTTCCGCACCGTCGGCGGCATGGTCGACGCCATCGACTCCGGCGCCGTCGACCTCATCGGCCTCGGCCGACCGCTCACGGTGCAGCCCGACTTCCCCGCGGACCTGCTCGCCGGACGCGTCGACGAGAGCGTCGTCAGCCCCCGACGCAGCGGCATCAAGCTGCTCGACAACCTCACCGAGCTCACCTACTACAGCGTGCAGATGTGGCGGATGGCCAACGGCAAGGAGCCGGCGCCGAACCGGCACGCCGCCATCAACGTCACCCAGTACCTCCTCAACAACGGCCTCCAGAGCCTGCGCTCGCCGCGCGCCTGACCGGGAGAGACCAGCCATGCAGACGATCAGCCTGACCAAGGTCATTCCCGCCCCGATCGACATCGTCTTCGACGAGTACACCGACCACGAGCGGCTCTCCGACCTGCCGATGGCGATCTCCTCGAAGGTCACCACCCCGGGCCGGACCGAGAAGAACGGCCTCGGCGCCATCCGCCGCCTCAACGCCGGGGCGATCCAGCTCCGCGAAGAGATCACCGCGTTCGAGCGCCCGCACCTGATGGAGTACCGGATCATCTGGTCCTTCCCGAAGGCGCGCCACGACCTCGGCCGGGTCGAGTTCAAGGAGGTCACCGGCGGCACCGAGGTCCGCTGGACCACGGTCTTCACCGTGCAGCTGCCTCTCGTCGGCGCCCGGGCCGACCGTGCGTTCAACGCGCTGTTCACGGGAGTCTTCAAGACCGTCCTGCACCAGGTGGAGAAGCGATCCGTCGCCCGAGCGAAGCGAGAGGCGGCCTGATGACCACCCGGACCATCACCGTCCGCCGGCGCTTGAAGGCACCGGCCGAGGCCCTCTACGCGACCCTGACCGACCCCGAGCGGTTCGCAGGCGTCCGCGGCATCCGCAGCGTGGAGGTCATCACCGAGGGCCCGGACGGTCCGGCCAGCGCCGGCACGGTACGCCGCGTGAACCTCCCGCTCGACCACCGCTTCGGACGGATCGAGTTCCATCTCGGATTCACCATCGCGCTCCGCGAGATGGACCGCGCCGCCCTCAGCAATGCCCCCATCCACACGAGCAAGGACCGATGACGATGCCCGACCTCACCCAGCGCGACGGGCTCCACGTCCTCGACCTCGGCGCCGACGAGAACCGCTTCAGCCCTGATTGGCTCGACGCTGTCAACGACGCACTCGACAAGGTCGTGGCCGAGCCGGCCCCGCTGATCACGGTCGGCTCGGGCAAGTTCTATTCCAACGGCCTCGACCTTGATTGGCTGTCGGCGAATCCGACCGAGCTGACGCCGTACACCGCTCGGATCGAGGCGCTGTTCGCACGGGTCCTGACGCTGCCGGTCCCGACGATCGCCGCTGTGAACGGCCACGCCTTCGGTGGCGGCGCCATGTTCGCGATCGCGCACGACTGGCGGGTCATGCGCGAGGATCGCGGCTACTTCTGCTTCCCCGAGGTCGACATCCACATTCCGTTCACCGTCGGGATGTCGGCCCTGATCCAGAGCAAGCTCACGCCGCGTGAGGCGACCGCCTCGATGACCACGGGGCGCCGCTTCGGCGGGCCCGACGCCGTCCTCGGCGGCCTGGTCGACACCACCGCGAGCGAGACGGAGCTCCTCGACCTCGCCACCTCGATGGTGGCGCCGCTCAGCGGCAAGGACCCGCAGACCCTCGGCACCATCAAGACCACGATGTACGCCGGGGCGGTCCGGGCGCTCACCGAAGCAGGCGCCTGATGAGCGGGTCGACGGTCTGCGCTGCGGATGCAGGGGGCTTCCCCGCCACCCGACCGGAGCCACGCCCCGAGCTCCTCGCCCCCGGGTCCCCCGTACGGCGGGTGCTCGCCGAGCCGCTGATCCCGCTCTACGGTCTGCCCGGCTTCCTGCTGCCGCTGATGCACCCTGCGACGGCGGCTGCGACGCTGAAACGCGACAAGGTCTTCGCCGACCCCGACGCTGACCTCTTCGACTTCGCCCGGCGGCTGCGCGACACCCTCGAGATGATCTCCGGCGTCGCCCACGCCGGCGACGAGTCCGATCACGTCGCCCACGCGATCCGCGAGCTGCACCGGCCGATGCAGGGCACCGACACCGTCGGCGCGCCGTACCACGCGTGGACCCGCGACGTCTGGACGTGGAACTGGGCAGCGATCACCGCCTCCTACATGAACGGCTACGAGGTCCTGCGCGGCTGGCCGACGAAGGCGTTCCGCGACGAGGCCTACCTGGGGCTGATCGAAGTCGGCCGACGGTTCGGCGTGCTCGGCATGCCGGCGACGTACGACGAGTTCCTCGCGATCTGGCCGGCCGAGCGAGACCGGGTCGCCGATCCCCGCAACGCCGGCGTCCAGGTGCTGGTGGGTCTGACGACCGCCCGTGGCCTGCCGACGCCCCGAGCGCTGCGCTGGCTCCCGCTGCCGCTGTGGGCGCTGTTCTCCGCACCCGTCCGACACTTCCTCCGGGTGGCCATCATGATCGGGCTGACGTCGGACGAGCGCCGAATGATCGGCTTCCCCGAGCGCCCGAGCGACCACACCAACCTCCGACGGCACGTGGCGTTCTGGCACGCGCTCCTCTCGCCGGCCGTCTCCTACCGGATCGGGCTCATCTGGATCGCCGCCCGCGCCCGCTGGTCGAAGCCGGCCTGGCGTACCCGCTTCTCTGCCGACGCACTCGCCTCAAGGACGGAGTCAGCATGACCACCACCGTGACCACCAGCGACGGGCTCAAGCTCGCCGTCCACAGCGCCGGCGATGTGGCGAAGCCGACGGTCGTCCTCGTCCACGGCTTCCCCGACGACCACACCGCCTGGGACGGGATCGTCGAGCGGCTGGCCGACGACCATCACGCCGTCACCTACGACACCCGCGGCGCAGGCGCCTCCTCGAAGCCCGGTCGGATCGCCGACTACCGGCTCGACCAGCTCGCCGACGACCTCCAGCGGGTCATCGACCAGGTCGACAGCGGCGACGGCGTCCACCTGGTCGGCCACGACTGGGGCTCGGTGCAGGCCTGGCACCTGGTCACCGACCCGGGCCACCGCGGCGTCCGGTCGTTCACCTCGATCTCCGGTCCCTGCATCGACCACGTGCCCGGCTGGGTCGCCCGCAAGGCGAAGGCGCGCCGCTTCCGCGACATCGTCGCGATGTGGAAGTCGCCGCTCTACATGGGCTTCTTCTCGATCCCGGTGCTGGCACCGATGCTGGCCCGCCTCGGGCTCATCGACCCCACGATCAGGCTCTCGCTCAAGGCCTTCGAGCGCCCCGAGCAGCTCAGCGCGCGTCCGGCCGGGCCCAGCGCCCGCCGTCATGCGGCATCGATCCGGATCTACGCCGCCAACGTGTTCCCGCGACTGCTCAACCCGGTCCGCGGTGGCACCGATGTCCCGGTCCAGGTGCTGGCGCCGCAGCGCGACATCTTCATCCCGCCAGTGACCCAGGGCGACCCGCACCCCGGCATCCGGACCTTCGAGATCCGGGGCGTGCCGGGCGGGCATTGGGCTCCGACGTACAACCCGGAGGCCGTCGCCGCACCGGTGCGGGCCTGGATCGAGCGCCACGCCCAGACGAGCGAGACCGAGGAGGCCCACCGATGACCAAGCACGTACGCGATGAGCGGAAGGTCGCGCTCAACGCACGCCACGTCACCTGGGACTGGACGGGCCTGCCGATGCACTACCTGGGTGGCGATGCGCTCAGCACCCATATCGCCAACGGCATGAATCTGCTGCTGCCCGAGGGTGAGGTCTTCTTCGTCCAGGCCTTCCAGGAGGCGCTGCCGCTGATCAAGGACGACGCGCTGCGTGAGGACGTCGTCGGCTTCATCGGGCAGGAGGCGATGCACTCCAGCTCGCACCAGTCCATCCTCGACTACCTGCAGGCCGAGAAGGACCTCGACGTCGAGCCGTTCACCCAGGAGATCCAGCGGTTCTTCCGCAAGATCATGGGGCCCCGCGACCTGACCGGCCGGGAGGCGCGGTCATGGCTGATCGAGCGTGTCGCCGTGGTCGCCGCCATCGAGCACTTCACGTCATGGCTGGGCGACTGGGGCCTCAACGCGGAGGCCTGGGACCAGGCCCTGGACCCGAAGGTCCTCGATCTCTTCCGCTGGCACCTGGCCGAGGAGGTCGAGCACCGCCACGTGGCCTTCGATCTCTTCACCCACCTCGACGGGAGCTACCTCCGTCGCGTGCGCGCCTGGCTCCTCGGCTCGGCCGCTCTCGTCGTCCTCTGGGTCAGGGGTACGGCGTACCTGATGTCGGTCGACCCGGAGCTGCCCACGTCGAAGCGCAAGCTCCGGCTCCGCGACTACCGCCGCGCCTACAGGCGCGGCTATGTCTTCACACCCTGGGAGTTCGCTCGGATGTGGCTGGAGTACTTCCGGCCCTCGTACCACCCGCGCAACTACGGCTCCACCAGCCAGGCGGTCGCCTACCTCGCTCAGTCCCCAGCCGCCCGGGCGGCGCAGTGACCGACCGCTGGATGAGCCTCATCGAGCGGGTCGCCGCCGGGTACGCCGGCCTCGCGGCTCGCTCCCCCATCCGCGACGTCGCCGAGGTGGACCGCGACCTGCGCCTCGTCGTGACCCGGACCGAGCCGCTCGCCTCGGACGTCATGGGGGTGACCCTGTCCGCGCCCGACGGCACCGAGCTCCCCGAGTGGCATCCAGGTGCGCACCTCGACCTGGTCCTGCCCTCGGGGCGGGTGCGGCAGTACTCGCTGTGCGGCGACCCTGCCGACCGGTCGTCGTACCGGATCGCGGTGCGTCTCCTCGCGAGCGGCGGCGGTGGCTCCGTCGAGGTCCACGGGCTGGCGCAGGGAACCCCGGTCACCGTGCGTGGACCGCGCAACGCGTTCCCGTTCGCCTACCCGTATCTGGCCAAGCGGGACATCCGTGCCGTGGCCTTCGTCGCCGGTGGCATCGGCATCACCGCCCTGCTCCCGATGGTGCGGGCCGCGGCAGCGTCGAGAACGCCCTGGAGCCTGACCTACGTCGGCCGCGACGAGGCGTCGATGCCGTTCCTCGACGAGCTCCGCTCGATCGGCGGCGGTCACGTGCGGGTGCTGCACGGCGTACCGGCGATGGACGAGGTCCTCGCCGGCGTCGGCGCTGAGACCTCGGTCTACTTCTGCGGACCGCCGCCCTTCCTGGACGCGATCCGTGCCGCGCTCGTCGAGGCGCCGCACGCTGGTTTCCATTTCGAGCGGTTCTCCCCGCCGCCGGTCGTCGACGGCAAGCCGTTCCGGGTGCGGCTGGCACGGTCGGACCGCACCGTCGACGTACCGGCGGATGCGTCGGCACTCGCCACGATCCGCCAGGTGCTGCCGGATGTCGCCTACTCCTGTCAGCAGGGCTTCTGCGGCACCTGTCGGGTCGACATCCTGCACGGCGCTGTCGAGCGACGCGGGACGGCAAGGTTCCTCGACGCGCCCGACACGATGCTCATCTGCGTCGACCGCAGCGACGACGACGTGATCACGATCGACCTGTAGCCCCGGCACGGGCACCGATGGGCGCGGGCCGTCACCGTGACGTCCTTGTCTTCCCGATCGGGTCAGAGCACGATGACGAGGTGCCGAACTATGCGCTGACCCTGGCTCACGGGCCGAGCTGGGACGGGTCAGTCGGGATCCGGGAGCAACGCGCGTGGGACGAGCACGCGGCGTTCATGGACGGCCTCGTCGCCGACGGCTTCATCCTGCTCGGGGGCCCGATCGGTGACGGCCGGCTGACCCACCACGTCGTCGAGGCCCGCGACGAGGTCGAGGTGCGGTCGCGCATGGCCGAGGACCCTTGGGCACAGCTCCGTCTGCTGGAGGTGGACTCGGTCGAGCCGTGGGCGCTCTGGCTCGACTTCAGACGAGCCTGAGCCTCGTCGTCGGCCGCGCCGCTCCTAGGAGAGACGGGCGGCAATACGTCCGGACAGCACAGGTACGCCGGGGCCTTCGAGGTCGGCGAGGGCCGCCGGCCGACCGGCGATCGCCATCAGCAGCGCCTCACCCTGGCCTGTCACTTCCAGGCCGTACCCATGCCGCCAGTCGAGGTCGGTCGCGACCAGACGTAGGCCGCGGACGTCGCGGCGGCTCGGCAGCGCTATCGCTCGCAGCGAGAACGGGAGCGTCGCCAGCAGCCGTTCGGGCGGCACCTCACGCGGGACGCCGAGGGCACGGCGGATGTCCTGGTGGTGGATCAGCCCGTTGGTGAGCCCGATCCGGCCACCGAAGCCAGCGGTGATCCCCCGGGGCCGAAGGTTCGCCCGCAGGCGCTCGAGGAGGTCGGCCGGCGACGCATCGGCCTGCTCCTCGACGCCGATCGGGTTGGTGCGGTCAAGGCTGAGGCGGCCACGCAGCAGCCGAGCGACCGTGCGCGGCATCCCGAGCTGCTCGTAGCTGACGACGTGGGCGACGACCTCGCGGACCGTCCAGGCCTCGCACAAGGACCGTGTCTCCCACTGGTCCGGGCTGAGCGTCTCGAGGAAGTCGGTGAGGTCGCCTCGTTCCTCGGCAGCCAGCCGCATCACGTCGGGCATGTGGCCACCTTAGGCCGCTTCGCCGCTTCCTCGTTCCAATCAGTAGAACGCATGACGCGCGCGCAGGGAGGGTGACATGCGAGCGTGCATCCTGTGCCTGAGACTGTGACCCCGACCCGACCGGTCAGCTCCGGTCTCGGGCTCGGTCGCACCCTCAGCCTCGGCGTACTGGCCACGATGGGTCCGCTGGCGACCGACCTGCAGCTGCCGGCACTGCCTGAGCTCGCCAGGTCCCTTCACACGTCGGACGCGATGGCAGCGGCGACGGTCACGATCTGCTTCGCCGGGTTCGCGCTCGGCCAGCTGATCGTCGGCGGCCTCAGCGACCGCTACGGGCGCCGGGCTCCGATCGTGATCTGCCTGACGGTGTTCACGATCAGTGGAGCAGCGTGTGCCTTCGCACCATCGATCGGCTGGCTGCTGGCCGCGCGGCTTCTCCAGGGCATCTCGGGCGCCGGCGTCCAGGTGACCGTCCGGGCCACGATCCGCGATCACGCACACGGCTCCGCCTCGGCACGGCTCTACTCCCAGATCTCGATGGTCTCCATGACCGCGCCGATCCTGGCTCCGCTGATCGGCGGCGCAGTCCTGCAGTTGACCTCCTGGCGCGGTCTGTTCTGGGTGTTCACCGTGATCAGCGCGGTGCTGCTCGTCGTCGCGGTGACCACGGTCAAGGAGTCGCTGCCACCGGAGCGGCGGCTGGCGCCGGGCGGCCAGCTACGGACCCTGGTACGGGTCAGCCGGCATCACGGCTTCGGCCAGTACCTGGTGTTCTCGATGTGCCAGGGCATCATCCTGTTCACCTACGTCAGCATGGGCTCGCTCGTCCTTCAAGGGGACTACGACATCAGCGCGCAGACGTACTCCTACCTCTTCGCCATCAACGGACTCGGCATGGTGCTCGGGCACTTCATCAATGCCCGGGTGGTCCACCGTTGGGGCTCGCTCAACACGCTCACCGGAGCGATCATCGGGTACACCGCGGGCACCCTTCTCCTCACGTTCAGCGTCCTCAGCCATGCCCCGCTGTTCTTCGTGGCTGCCTCGCTCTTCCTCATCCTGGGATCGACCGCCATCTCGATGCCCAACAACATGGCCCTCGCCATGCTGCCCTTCGGTGGCGCCGCCGGGGCCGCGGTCTCGCTTCTCGGCGCCACCCAGCAGCTCGCCGGTGCGATCATCCCGTCGGTCGCGGCCTCGATCGGGACCAGCGGACGAGTGATGTCGGCGACCATGCTGATCGCCGCACTCGTGGGGGTCGTACAGATCTTCGGCGTCGTACGCCCGCGCACCCATGCCGGAAGCGCGGCACCCGACTTCGACTGAGCACGTGCTCGCGACCGTGGAGTGAGATGCGCACCGGCTGCGCACCTCACTCCACGGTTGACCACGCGGCTCAGTGCTCCTCGGTGGAGCGCGAGTCGGTCAGGGTCAGCGCACCCCAGCCGGCGACGAGCCCCACGATCACGGCGAGTACGGCGTAGGTGACGCGCTCGCCGTGGAAGAAGGATGCGACCAGGTCGCTGCTCCATGTGCCGGCAGGCAGCCGCGTGGTCACCAGGGCGGCGATCATGGTGCCGACCACCGCGGTGCCGACACTCGTCCCGACCTCTTGGGCGGTGTCGTTGAGGGCAGCGGCGATCGAGGTCCGGTTGGCGGGCATCGCATCGACCAGCGCGACCGCGCAGATCGTCATCACGGTCCGCAGGCCGATCGTCATCAGGACCATCGCCACCGCGATGATGGCGTAGCCGTGGTCGACGCCCCAGGCCATCAGCGCGAGCGAGCCGGCCAGGAAGACCGCGCCGATCAGGCAGGCGATGCGATGGCCGAACCGGTGGGCGAGCGACTCCGAGAGCGGTGTCGCGGCGATCATCGTGAGGATCAGCGGCAGGTTGGCCAGGCCGGCGCGCACCGGGCTCCAGCCGTAGGCGTACTGGAAGTGCAGGATCAGGCCGAACATGATGCCCGCCATCGCGATCGCCGTACCGACCTGGGCGACGGCCGCACCCCGGACGGTGCCGCTGGTGAAGACCTCGAGGTCGAGCATCGGCTCCGCCGTACGCCGCTCGTGCCAGATGAACACCACCAGCGCGAGTACGGCGCCGACCGCCGACCCGACCGTGACGACGGAGAGCCAGCCGTTCTCCACGCCGCTGGTCAGGGTGTAGGACCCGAGACCGATGGTGGCGATGCAGAGGATCGCGCCCGGCAGGTCGAGCCGGTCGCGGGTCAGGTCCTCGTGCCGGTCGGCCGGGACGCCCAGGCGGACGCCGATCCAGGCGATCAGCGCGATCGGTGCGTTGACGACGAGCAGCCACTCCCAGCGGACGTGTGCCAGCGCAGTGCCGCCGAGCAGCGGGCCGAGGACGAAGCCGGCCATCCCGACGATGATCATCAGCGTCATGGCACGCATCCGCAGCGCCTGGTCGTCGAAGAGACGGAAGACGAGCGAGTTGGTGATGGGAGCCATCGCTGCGGCCGCCACACCGAGAGCGGCACGCAGTGCGATCAGCTCGCCGGCTGAGTCGACCCCGATGACGAGCAGGCTGATCAGGCCGAACGCGGCGAGTCCCACGAGCAGCACGCGGCGGCGTCCCAACCGGTCGGCGGCCGAGCCGGCGGTCAGCAGCAGGCCGCCGAAGGTGAGCGAGTAGGCGCCTGTCACCCACTGGAGTGCGGTGGTGCCGCTGCCGAGGTCCCGGCCGATGGTCGGCAGTGCGATGGTCAGCAGGGTGTTGTCGACCATCTCGACGAAGAACGCCAGGCACAGCGCGAAGAGTGGGATCCACGCCGCCTTCAGCGTCGGATAGGTGCGAGTGCGAGCCGGTGTGGCTTCAGCGGTCGGGGTCACGGTGGCGTCTCCAGGCTCGATCGGTGTCGACCCGACTCTGCATGCCCGCGCCTTCACGCCACTTTCAGAGCGCTTTCAGCACCGCCACCGGTTTCGGCGTCGCATGTCGCCTGCGGGCCGGGTGTGGACTGACTCCACCGAAAGGTCAAGGATTCGGACATGCCAGTGATCGAGGTATCCGACCTCCGCAAGGTGTACGGCGAGCGCACGGTGGTCGACGGCGTCAGCTTCGCCGTCGAGCAGGGTGAGATCTTCGGCATCCTGGGCCCCAACGGCGCCGGCAAGACGACGACCGTGGAGTGCATCGGCGGCTTGCGTCGGCGCGACGGCGGCACCATCCGGGTGGCCGGCATGGATCCGGCAGCGGAGGGCGTGGCCTTCCGGACCGCGCTCGGCATCCAGCTGCAGGAGTCCCGCCTGCCGGACAAGATGAGCGTGCGCGAGGCCCTCGATCTCTACGCCAGCTTCTATCCGCGGCCGCACGATCCGAACGATCTGCTGGAGCGACTCGGACTGGTCGAGCAGCGCTCGACGTACTTCTCGAAGCTCTCCGGCGGTCAGAAGCAGCGGCTCTCGGTGGCGCTCGCACTCGTCGGCAACCCGCGCGTCGCGATCCTGGACGAGCTCACCACCGGGCTCGACCCGGTCGCGCGCCGCGAGGTCTGGGACCTGCTGGAGGATCTGCGGGGCACCGGGGTGACCCTGCTGCTGGTCTCCCACTTCATGGAGGAGGCCGAGCGGCTCTGCGACCGGGTCGTGGTGATCGACCACGGCCGGGTGATCGCCGCCGACACACCGGAGGGGCTCGCCGGCAGCGTGCAGGCCGATCAGCGGATGAGCTTCACGCCGTCGGGCCCGTTCGACCTCGCGGTGCTGCAGGCACTGCCCGACGTGCACTCGGCCACCGCTGTCGGCGAACGCATCATGGTCACCGGGACGGACAACGTCGCCAGCGCGGTGATCATCGAGCTGCACGAGCGCGGCGTGTCGGTCGGCAGGCTTCGGGTGGACCAGCCCAGCCTGGACGACGCCTTCGTGGCGTTGACGAGCGACGATGCGCGCGCCGCGGGCGAGGAGGTGCTCCGATGAGCGAGCTGACGCCGGAGGAGTACGCCGTCGCCGAGGCGCAGCCCCGCATCAACTGGGTGGCCGCTCGCGCGATGCTGCGCAGTGAGGCCCGGCTGCTGGCCCGGAACCCCGCGGTCGTGATCTGGACGGCGATCCTGCCGGTCGCCGCGTCGATCGTGCTCGGCGCTATCCCCGGCGTACGTGCACCGTCGAAGGACCTCGGCGGCATCAGCTTCTTCGAGGTCTACCAGCCGATCCTGATCTTCTTCGCGATCACCCTGCTGGCGATGCAGGCGCTGCCCGATGTGCTGACCCGCTATCGCGAGATTGGGGTGCTCAAGCGGCTGCGCACCACGCCGGTCTCCCCCGCCCTCCTGCTGCTGGCACAGCTGACCCTCATGCTGACGGTCTCGATCACCTGCATGCTGTTGATGGTCATCGTGCCGGCGCTGGTCGGCGCGCCGTGGCCGCACAACCTCGGCGGCTTCGTCATCGCCTACCTGCTGGGCGCGTGGGCGATGTTCGGGCTCGGGATGGTCATCGCCAGCCTGTTCCACAACGCCAAGGTCGCCTCCGGCTTCGGCTCGTTCCTCTTCTTCGTGCTGCAGTTCTTCGCCGGACTGTGGTGGCAGCGTCCGAACATGCCCGACTGGCTGCGTCACATCTCGGACTTCACCCCCAGCGGCGCCGCCGTACAGAGCCTGACCGACTCCAGCCTCGGTGACTGGCCGAGCGCTCTGCACCTGGTCGTGCTCGCCGTGTGGGGCGTGGTGACCTCGCGGCTGGCGGTGCGGTTGTTCAGCTGGGAGTGACGCCGGGGTCGTGGCCGACGCGCAACCAACTGGTCTTGAGTGGCTGAGCACAACGCCGCCGTGCTGACACTCAAGACCAGTTATCGCGTGGAGGCGACCGCCGATGCACGACGCAACAGCAACGCGCGCTCGCTCTCGTTGCGGGTGAGCGCCGCTGCATCCCTGAACGCGGCGGCCGCCTCGGCGTGCCGGCCGGCTCGGGCGAGCAGGTCGCCGCGGACGCTGGGGAGCAGGTGTGAGCCGGCCAGCGCGCCCGGGTGCAGCGCATCGAGCACCGCCAGCCCTGCCTCCGGGCCGAACGCGCGACCGTGGGCCACCGCTCGGTTGACCTCGACCACCGGCCCTGGTGCGGCGCCGGCCAGGACGTCGTACAACCGGGCGATCGAGCGCCAGTCGGTCTCCGCCGCGCTGCGCGATCGTGCGTGCTGCGCGGCGATCGCGGCCTGGAGGCAGTAGCGGCCGACCGGGCGGCCAGAGGCGGCGAGCTGTTCGGCCCGTCCCAGCGCGGCGAGTCCTCGACGGATCAGGAGCGCGTCCCATCGCGTGCGGTCCTGGTCCTCGAGCAGCACCGGGCGCCCGTCGGCGTCCGAGCGCGCGGGCAGCCGTGAGGCCTGGAGCTCCAGCAGTGCCTGTAGGCCGTGGACCTCGGGCTCGTCGGGCACCAGCTCGGCGACCATGCGGCTCAGTCGGATCGCCTCGCCGGTCAGGTCCGGCCGCGCCCAGTCCTCCCCCGCGGTGGCGGTGTAGCCCTCGTTGAAGACGAGGTAGATGACCGCCATCACGTCGTCCAGCCGCGCCTCCCGGTCCGCACCGACCGGCAGCTCGAACGTCGCGCCGGCGCCCGCCAGGGTCTTCTTGGCGCGCGAGATGCGCTGGCCCATCGTCGTCTCAGTGGCCAGGAAGCCACGTGCGATCTCGCTGGTGGCCAGGCCGGCAACGAGCCGCAGCGTCAGCGCCGCCCGCGACTCAGGGGTCAACGAGGGGTGGCAGGTGAGGAAGATCAGCCGGAGTACGTCGTCCTCGATGTGGTCGATCTGGGCGTCGAGGTCGGACATGTCCTCCGCCTCCCTGCGCTCCAGGTCGTGGCCGAGCTCCGCGGTCTTGCGCCGCAGCGTCTCGGCGCGCCGGAAGTGGTCGACGGCGCGGCGCTTGGCCGTCGTCATCAGCCACGCCCCGGGGTTCGCCGGTACGCCGTCCACCGGCCACTGCTCGAGGGCGGCCACCAGCGCGTCCTGCGCCAGGTCCTCGGCCAGCCCGACGTCGTACGTCATCCGGGTGAGCGCCGCGACCAGCCGCGGCCACTCGCTGCGCCATGCGGCGGTGATCGCCTCGGCGGTGGTGGGCTCGGGCGGCACCCGACCAGCCTAGGACCTCTCGCTCGGCCGGCCGGGTGCCAGCAGAGCTCAGTTCTCGGTGGGTGCCTCGGAGATCTGGCGCAGGGTGGCGACCATCGAGCACTCGGGCCAGTGCTTGGCGTGCAGATCGGCGAACTCCTGCTGGTTGGCGATCGCCTCCTCGAGCGTGTCGTACTGCATCAGCGCCCAGCCGCCGACGACC
>Ga0164242_10004833_pt1 | contig 15068 bp, 14 predicted proteins | sample OricomgcompostMG_FD_108783 | JGI IMG/M metagenome (GOLD analysis project Ga0164242, IMG submission 108783) | Miracle-Growth compost microbial communities from Emeryville, California, USA - Original compost - Miracle growth compost (MG) ... | reverse complement strand
TGAACTGTTCGGCAATGTCAGCGACCGCAGTGGCTTTGTCAGCCTTGGCCATGCATGCCTCCTTGTGGTGTGTTCGTTTGCCCACTGGAGACTGCCGGGAATCCGGGGAGTCCGGCCCGGAAATGACAAGCGCCCCGACGCAGACAGGTCGGGGCGCGCATAGCTGCGAATCTGTTGCAGCAGTACTTACCACGTCCTCCTGCGTGGGCCGCCGGGCATCCTCAAATATCTGAGGCCCGGACCTTCAACCGATTTGCTCGGTGACCGACGGTCTTCGGTGGAACCGGACAAGAGTAGCCGATGGTGCGTCGATCAGCCAAAACGAGCGAATGGGCGCCGCCGAGTGGCCACTTATTGCACGGATTTCGGGAGAATCCGTGCAATAAGTGGCCACTCGGCGGCATGGCATCAGGCGAGCGCCACACCCACGAACGACGCCGACAGCAGTACGACGCGCAGCCAGTGCAGCCGGTCCCAGCGGTGCGCCAACTCCCGGGACGGTGCCTCGCCCCCGGCGCCGGCCCACGCCACCACCCGGTTGTTGATCGGAACCAGCGTGGTCAGGGTCAGCACCATCACGACGCCCATCACCAGCACCGCCGCGATCGCCGCGGGTGTATGCCCCAGCACGGCAACACCGACCATCAGTGCGGCTGCGGTGATGTACCAGAACGGCATCACGGTCCCGAGGATCCGGCCGCCGGTGGCGCGGGCCTGCCAGTACGCGTCGTCGGGCAGTCGTTCCACGATGGGGTTGGTGAAGGCGGCGACCCCGAACTCGACGCCGACCAGGGTGCCGGTGACGATCACCGCGAGAATCTGGGCAATATGTTCCATGACATCAAGCCTGGTCGCTATGCTGACAAATAACAAGGTACTGACAAATTAGTCAGCATGGAGGTGATCCGGTGGCGGTGTCGAAAACCCAGATCGGCGAATGCCCGATCGACGCCGCGCTGTCGGTGATCGACGGTCGCTGGAAGGGCACCATCTTGTGGCGGCTGGCCGACGGACCGATGCGCACCGCGGAGCTGCGGCGCAGCATCCCCGAGATCACCGAGCGGATGCTGATCCGGCATCTGCACGAGTTGGTGGCCGCCGGGGTGATCGAGCGCCACGATGCGGGCACCGTGCCACCGTGCGTGCACTACTCGATCTCCGAGTACGGCCGCACCCTGGGGCCGGTGCTGGGGGCGCTGTGCGACTGGGGCCGCACACACATGGCGCGCAATGCCGCTCAGGACCGGAACAAGGCGGCCGCACCGACCAGCCCGGCATCGCCGCCGAGCGCGGCCGGCAGCACCCGCAACCCACGCAAGAAGGACAGCCGGGCGTAGTGCGCCAGCCGCTCGCGTAGCGGATCGAACAGCACCGCACCGGCGTTGGCGACCCCGCCGCCGAGCACCACCAGATCCAGATCGCACACCGCCGCCGCCGAGGCGATGGCCGCGGCAATCGCATCGGCGCCGCGCTCGAAGGCGCTCGTCGCCACCTCGTCGCCGGCGGCAGCGGCCTGCGCCAGCACCTTGGCGTCGGCGTCCGGCGGCGCGTCCCAGCCGTGCTCATGTGCCCAGCGCGCCAGGTGCGGGCCGGAGGCGATCGCCTCCACGCAGCCCTGGCCACCACAGGCGCAGCGCGGCCCGTCGGGCTGGACCACGACGTGACCGATGTGCCCGGCGTTGCCGGTACGGCCACCGTAAGGCCTGCCGTCGAGCACCAGGCCGCCGCCGATGCCGGTGGAGACCACCATGCCCAACAGGAATTCGGCGCCCTGGCCGGCACCCCGCCAGTGCTCGCCCATGGCCAGGCAAACGACGTCACCGGCCAGCCGCACCGGCAGAACGGTCCGGTGCTCGATGCGTTGCACGATCGGAAACTGTTGCCACGCAGTGATATTGAGTGGGCTGATGGTCCCGTTGATCACATCGATTGGGCCCGCGGACGCGATACCGACGCCACCGATCGGGTGCTCCGCGGCCGCCAGCGCGGCCCCGATCATGGCGTCGATGTGCGCCCAGAACACCTCGGCATCGGCATGCGGGGTGGGCCGTTGGGCCCGGTAGACCAGGTGACCGGCGGCGTCCACCAGGGCGACGGCGATCTTGGTGCCGCCGATGTCCAGTGCGAGGGTCAACCGCGGCATCAGTGGGTGTGGGTGTTGTCGGGCTGGCGGGGATCGCCGGGGTGTTCATACCCCGGGGCCAGCTGCACCAACGCCGAACCTCGAGCGTCCAGCCAGCGGCGGAAAGCCTGCCGTCGGGCCGATGCCAGCAGGTGTTCGGTGATCGCCTGCCGCACCTCCGGCAACGCGGGTGGCACGGTTTGTGCTGTATACCAACCGGATTCGGCGTAAATCGGCGAGGCGAAACGCAGCGGGTTACGGGCGTGATAGTCGGCGATCTGGTGGTCGCTCATCACGATGTCCCGCGTCAGGTGCGCGAACAGCGCCCGGGCCAGTCGCTGTTGCAGTGCGGCCGCCGCGACGCTGCCGACCTCCAGGCGGGCCGCGGTGTCCGGCAACAGCTCCGCCTCGGCGGGCGCGTCGGCGTCATCGATACCCAGCCGGCGTGCCTCCAGTTCGATCACCCGCTCGCTGACCAGCAGCTGGGTCAGCCAGCGCCGCAGCTGGCGCCCCTCACTGGTGCCCGGCCGCGGCAGGGCGGCAGCGCGTGCACCGGCGCGCAAACGGCTTTCGCGGGCGTCGACCTCGGTCACGGGCACCGGCCGGCCGCCGACGATGGCCACCACGGCGCTCATCGGACCGTCACCGCCACCGCCGGGGTGTACAACAGCCGCCCGGCCGCGGCGATGCGGACCAACGCCCACCACTGTCCGGGCCGGACCCAGCGCGGTGGTGCCACCGCGAAATCCAGTGTGGCACTGCCTCCGGCGGGCAATTCGACACCGATAACGTTGGGCCCCAACCAGTCCCAGGTTCCCCATGGGCTGATCAGGTGTGCCTCCAGACTGAGGTCGGCACCCGCGTCGGTGCCCACCGTGACGCTCAAAAAGCCCGTGTCACCGGCGCCGACCTGCACCGGCTGTAATTCGCCGACCAGCTTCAACAGCTCGGCCGACGTGTCCCCGACGCTGACGATGCAGATGTCCTCGACCACCTGACGCCAGGATGCCGGGACCTGGGAGTGGTTGCCACCGCCGGTGACCGCGAGTTCCACCCGTACCGGGTAGCGGCCCGGCGCGGTGTCCGGCGGCACCTGCAGGCTGACCTCGGTCTCCAGATATTCGCCGGGCGGCAACACGAACGGCAGTTCGGCGGGGGTCGCCGACCATCCGTGGGGCGCCAGCACCCGTACCCACCCGTGCAGCGGCAGGTCACTGCAGTCGCTGGCCGCGGTGATCCGCAGGCCAACCGTCTGCCCCGGTTCGGCGGCCATCGCTTCGGGGTGCACGTAGGCCGCGGCCGGCAGCCCGCCGAGCGGTGCGGGCCCGCGGTTGTGCAGCCAGTACCGCGCGTAAACCGGTTGCGCCACTTCCGCGTCGGGCGCCAGGGTGATGTTGTCGCCATTGAGGACATGGGGCAGGTCCAGCCGGGCGCGCAGCGTCGCGATCTCGTAGCCGCCCAGCAGCAGCGCGTCGTCGGCGTGATCCAGCGGCTGCTCCAGCAGGTCCAGTCGCTGCGGCCGCTCCAGATGCCGGATCCCCGAGTTGATCCGGACCTTCGTCGGGCGACCGGAGGTCTGCACCAGTCGCAGGGTGATGCCGGCGCGCGGGTCGACCGGGGCCGCGCTACCGGAGGCGATCGGGTTGCCGGTGGCCTTGAGCGCACCCAGCGCTACATCGCTGGCCGGCTCGACGCCCAGCAGTGCACCGACGGCCGGCAGTCCACCGGCCACCGTCGGATGATCGCTGACGACGCCGAGCAGGGGCTGGCCGAATTCCGCACTGCGGCCGACCATTCCCGAGGCCCGCCAATCGCCGTCGCCGGCCGCGACGGCGTAGTCGAAGGTGTGTGTCCAGTGTTGCAGTTGGAAGTTGGAGCCGTCGGGGGCGGTCCGGCGCGGCGGGTCGATCCAGGTGCCCGATGGCCAGCCGGTACACGAACGCATCAACGAGGTATGCAGCACGCCGTCCGGTTCGACGGCGAAACCCGGTACGCCACGGTTCAATACGGCCACGGTCCGCGATTCGAATTCCCCGGTACCACCGGACGCCCGTTGCTCGACGGTGATCTGCGCATCGGCCAGATCCTCGATCAGGTCCTCGACGGCGCCCGGGCCGGCGATGATCAACACCGGCAGGTTACGGCTTCCGCGCAGGTCGGCGCCGGGCACCCAGTGCTGCACCAGGTCCGCCTCGGCGGGCACCCAGAGCCGGACGTTTCCGGCCTCCGACTGCCGCCGCAGTTCATCGGCGTACGCGTGGTCTGCGTCCGCCAATACCGCTGCGGTGAAAGCATTTTCATCCGGTCCACCGAGGGCGATGCGGGCATCGGGCAGATTGGAGTCGACGGTCAGGTCGCCATAGCGCGATCGTTGCGCCGTACCGGCGGTGGCGGTGACACCGGCCCGCACCAGCGCCACCATCAGATCGCGGACATCCACCGCAGGATCGGCGGCCACCACCTCGGCCACCGAGATCGCGCGTACCCCCTCACCGTGCCCGTCGCGGACCCGGACCCGCACCGCCGAGGACAACCCGAACCAGCCGTACGCGGGGTTGTCCAGCGTGTAGGGGTGCTCGGCAGTGTCGACGGCGTGGTGCGAATCCCGTTGGTGCAGCATCCCGAATCCGCGGCCGATCACCGCGTCGCCGACCTCGCTGACCGGCATGGCGCCCGGCACCGGGCAGGGCCAGCGCAGCCGCAGCAGCTGATCGGAACCGCTGAATTCGTCGATGACGGTGCGGCAGTCCACTCGGTCCACGCCGCGCCACAGCGTGATGGTTTGGGTGTAGCGCAACACGTCACCGATCCGGCCGCTGACCACCAACCGCTCACCCAGCGCACTGCGGTACGCAAGTGCCACATCTGCGGGGTATTCGGCCGAGCCGACCACCGGGCCTTTCGGCAGCAGATGCCAGGGACCTTCGTTCTCGGTGGGATGGGCGGGGTACTCGTCATAGACCGCCAGTTCGTTGCCCACCTGGCCGGGCGCAATGAGTTCGACACCGTTGCGGGTCAGCGAAGACACCGCGCCGCCGCGAGCCAGGTCGACGACGGCGCGATAGTACTCGGACTCGATGATGTTGCCCGGCACCAGTTCCCAACCGGAACCCGCGTGGTCGTCGACGATCCGGTAGGACCGCCAGCCCAGCGACGGCACGTCGCAGGCCAGCCAGCTGACGGTATGACCGCCGTCCTCGACCAGGATCGGGACCCGGGTACCTTCCGAGTCGAGCAGTGCGCCGCGCAGCGGCTCTTCGAGGTGGACGGTCACGATATCGGTCCGATTGTGCACCAACGGGTTCCACACCACGATGTCGCCATCGACGGCTCGCGACAGCAGCATCAGCGCATTGTCGCGGGCCGCGCTGCCCAGCTCCCAGGCATCGCGCCACCCGGTCAGCAGATCCAGGTACACCTGATCGGATTCCGAGCCGGTGATCGCATCATGGTGTGCACCGTAGGCCAGCTGCACCCAGGCCTTGGCCAGCGCTGCCTCCGGATATGTTGCACCGGTGAGTAATCCGGCAAACACCGCGAACCGTTCGGCATGCAGCACCGCGTTCTCGGCGGCGCGGTTGGCCTGCTTGGTGTCGATGTACGACACGTCCTTGCCCGTATAGATCGGGTTCATGTCCCGGGTCTGCGGGGACGGCCGTGTGCCGGTGTCGGCGAGTTCGGTGCGCACCGCGGCGAAGAAGTCCCGCGGCACCGCGCAGACGAACCGCGGCCAGGTGTAGCGGGCGGCCCAGTCCCGGTGGATCTCGGTCACCCACTTGTTGGGCGGGGTGTAGTCGGTGCCCACCGGCAGCAGCACATTGCGGGTCAGCGCAACCTTTTTCAGCTTGACGAATATCTGGTAGGTGGACTCTTCGGCCTCGGCCAGCGAGGCCGCCGAATCCATCCACCAGCCCGCGGCGTAGTGCGCGGGCATGTAGTGGGTGAGCAGTCCACGCCCCGACGGCGCGATCCAATCGAATTCGCTGGCGAACTGCATGCGCTCGGGGTCGCCGTCGCGATGCATCGGCCCCCACTGGTGGTGCGGTCCTCGGGCCCACGAACTCGACGTCAGCCCGGCGTCGGCGGCCATCCCGGGAAACTGCGGGTCGTGTCCGAACACATCGAGCTGCCACGCCGTCGCCGGGTCTGCGCCGAGCACACCGTGCTGAAAACCGATGCCGTGCACAAAATTCCGGATCGCGGTCTCCGGACTGGTCAGATTGGTGTTGGGCTCGTTGTAGGTGCCGCCCATGATCTCCACCCGCCCCTGGGCGAGCAGCGTGCGTAGGTACGTCCGCTGCTGCGGGTGGGTGTCCCAGTACGGTTTCAGATAGTCGACCTCAGCCAGGACAAACTTGTATTCCGGTTCCCGTCTTGCCATTTCGAGATGGGCAGTGACGAGTTCAAAGCCATTGGTCTGTCGGCAGCGCCCGGGCGGATCCTCGGTCCACATGCTGGTGTAAGCGCCCTGGGTGTTCCACCACACCGGGTCATAATGGAAATGGCTGATCATGTACATGGTCCAGCCGGGCTCGGCCACCACGAAATCGAACGCGGTGTCACCCACCCGGGCCGCTCGGTGCTCCCCCGGCACCGGTGCTTCGACGGCCACCGGTATCTGGACGGTGCCGTCGCCGGGTGGCGCCACCGCAGAACCGGACAGTCCCTCGCCGGTCACCTCGAGCGTTGCCGGTTCAGTGGCGCCGGCATAGGCCACCCGGACGATCTGCAGTGGTTCGTCGGCCGGTCCGACGAACAGCTCGGTTGCTACCGCTGATGTCACACGCAGGGATCGTCCTGTCGACACTCCTGCACCATACGACGCAACAGCGCTAGTCCGGTGGCATTGCGGCGCCGAGTCGTTCGGCGACGTCCCGCGTCGCGTCCACCACCTCGGGTGGCCCGAGTACCTCGAACCGGTATCCGGCCATCGCCAGGTACAGCACCAGCCGCTGCGGGTCGTCGGCCCCGGTGGTCACGATGCACCGGTCGGTTCCATCCGGCTCGATCTGTGCCGCTGCAGCAGAAAATGCCTGGGCCACTTGGGCTTCCGGGGCGTGAAACCGCACCCGTGCGACATACCGATACGGCGAGACGGTGATGGCCCGGCGGACGTAGTCCGCGGCATCGGGAGCCGGGCGCGCGACAAAGGTGGTGCCGGCGGCCCGCACGTCGGCCATCCGGTCCAGCCGCAAGCTGCGCCAGTCCCGCCGGTCGCGGTCGTAGGCCAACAGATACCAACGTCGTCCCGTGGTCACCAGCTGATACGGCTCCAGCCGACGCTGCGTGACGTTGCCGGCGCGGTCCGTATACCCCAGGCCGACGTGTTCGCGGTCCCGGCAGGCCCGGGCCAGTGTCATCAGATGATCAGGCGAGACCGATTCGGCGGAGCTGACGCCGGTGAGCATCACGGTGGAATCGTGCACCGCTGCGACCTGGGAACGCAGCCGCGCGGGCATCACCTGGTCGAGTTTGGACAGCGCCCGCAGCGCTGACTCGCCCACGCCCGCGACGCTGCCACCGGCGGCCAGCCGCAACGACACCGCCATGGCCACGGCCTCCTCCGGATCGAGCAGCAGCGGCGGCAGAGCCGCGCCGGCACCCAGTTGGTAGCCGCCGTCACGGCCCTTGCTGGCCTGCACGGGATAGCCGAGTTCACGCAGCCGCTCGACATCGCGCCGGACGCTGCGCCCGGTGACACCCAGCCGCTCGGCGAGCTCGGGCCCGGTCCACACCCGCCGTGACTGCAGCAACCCCAGCAGTTGCAGCACCCGGCCCGTTGTTTCCGCCATGCCCCCACTGTGCCGCAATCAGAGGACAGAAACAGTCCTCATTGAATGACAGGCTTCGCCCATGACCTCCGAACCGGCCGACCAACTCGACTGGCACTGGCAACACCAATTGCGCCCGCGACTCGACGGCCTCACCGATGACGAGTACTTCTGGCAGCCGCTTCCCGACTGCTGGACCGTCCACCCCGACGGGTCGATCGACTTCGCCTATCCGCCGCCGCAACCGGAACCGTTCACCACCATCGCGTGGCGACTGGCCCATGTCATCGTCAGAGTGCTGGCCATGCGCAACCATTCGCATTTCGGCGGTGCGCCGGCCGACCACCTGAGCTGGAACTACGCCCTCGATGGCCACCCTGGTGCTGCACATCAATCGCGAGGTGATCCACCATGGCGCCGAGATCGCCTGCATCCGTGACCTTTACGCCCACACCACCAAGGAGAACTGATCATGCCCGGAATGCCCCCACCCGCCGCCGACGAGCGTCAACTACTGCTGAATTTCCTGGCCGCACAACAGGACGCGTTCCATGCGGTGGCGTACGGCCTGAGCGACGAGCAGGCCAGGTGCACCCCGTCGGTCAGTGCGCAGTCGATCGGCGGTCTGATCAAACACGTCACCGCCGTGCAGGCCGGCTGGACCGCGCGCGTGCTGGCGGCGCCGGCGTTCCCGCCGCCCGACCCGCGCCCGCAGGCGGAAGTGATGGCCGAGTACGCCGATCAGCACGTCATGCGCGCCGACGAACACCTGGCGGAGCTGCTCGAGCGCCTGCGGGCGCAGAACGCCGCGACACTGCAGGCCTTCACTGAGGGCGACCCGGACGCGGCCGTGCCGGTGCCGCGCGACGTGCCCTGGTTTCCGCAAGATGTCGAGCACTGGTCGGTGCGCTGGGTGGCGCTGCACCTCATCGAGGAGCTGTCCCGGCATGCCGGGCACGCGGACATCATTCGCGAATCCATCGATGGCGCAACGATGTACGAACTGCTCGCGGCTGCCGAGCAGTGGCCCGAGACGGATTGGATCCGGCGCTGGCGGCCCGCCTCGTAGTTCTTGGGCATCGACACCGACGAAATGGCTGCTGATGACGACATGGGACAGCCATTTCGTCGGTCTCGACGCCGGTCAGCCACACCACCCACGTTCCCGCAGTGCGGTGCGGGCGTGATGGACGATCTCCGCGCCGCGATCCTCCTTGATGACATGGATGATGCTCCAGCGCAGCCGGCGCAGTTCTCGGTCGGCTTTGACGTCCCTGGCGTACTGCTTTCTGTCGGTCAGGTGTTGTGTGCCGTCGTATTCGGCGCCTACCGCGAACTCTTCCCAACACATATCGATGCGACGGACATAGCGGCCCAGCTCGTCGCGAACGACAAACTGCGTCGTAGGCGTCGGTAATCCCGCATCGATGAACAGCAGCCGCAGCCACGTCTCGCGTGGCGACTCGGCGCCTCCGTCGACCAGTGGCAGGACCGCGGGCAAGCGGCGCAACCCCCGGACACCTTTGTGTCGCTTCGCAAGAAGCACGACGTCTTCTACCGCAAACGGCGCGGCGCGCATCAACGCATCGAGCCGTGCGAGAGCGGCCGACCTGGGTAGCCGGCGGGCGATATCGAACGCGGTACGGGCGGGAGTGGTGACCCGATTTCCCGCAATCGTGGTGATCTCGTCGTCGACCAGCGCCTCGTTGCGCACGACGAGGCCCGGCTGCCGCCGGCACGATGCAATCATCTCGACAGGAATGTCGTCCTCGATCCACCCAGCGCCGTGCAGAGCCGCCGCCGGCAACCCCGCGATCACTGCATCGGGTACGGCCAGCAGAGCGCCGGCAATCCGATCGTGCAAGGTGACCGCATACTGCGCGGGAACGTAGACGCCGTGAAAGATCGGGCGATACCGGTGACGCAACTGCGCCCTGGTGAGGCGTCCCGTCTCGACTGCGTCACCGCCGATGAATGGAGTTGGCACATCTACTTGGACGCACCGCGGGCGTGATCGGCTCCATATCGCATCGAGACGGACGAAATGGCTGCTGATGACGACATGGGACAACCATTTCGTCGGTTTCACTCGCAACGGACGAGAAATGACTAGCGCAGGACGAAGCCCAGCGCGTGGTCGACGACGACGTCGAGGTCGGTGCCGAGTGCACCGGTCAGCCACTGCTGGGCCAGTTCGGCCATGGCGCCGGTGAAGATCGCCGCGCCGACGCGGGCAGCGATCGGATCCATGCCCGGGTGCAGGCGGTCGTCCTCGGCCAGCACCGCGTCGAGGAGCAGATCCTGGGTCGCCGCCCGGCGTGCGGCCAGCACCGGATTGGCCCGCGCCTCGGTGAACAGCACCCGGCCCCGCCGCGCGTCGGCGGAGCTGAACCCCAACACTGCGGCGATACCGGCCCGGGTGCGGGCGGCCACCGACTCCCCGGCGCCCGCCATCGCGGCGTCGACCGCCTGCGCCAATTCGATACCCACCTTGTCGTACACCGCACCGAGTAGGTCGTCGGTGCCCTCGAAGCTCTCGTAGAAGTACCGGGTGTTCAGGCCACACTCCCGGCACACCGAACGCACCGACAGCGCGGCCTCGCCGCCGGAGCCGAACAATTCGAAGGCGGCGTCGACCAGCAGCCCCCGGCGCTCGGCCCGACGGTCGCCGAGCGGCACCCCAGCCCATCTGGTCGGCGTAGACATTCGTCCAGAGTAGATCTGGTCACGTCCGTAGCCAAAGCGCTATTCTGGTCACGACCGTAGCCAGAAAGGACAGTCCCGGTGGATATGCCACACCAGATGCTCGAACAATTGCTACAGCGCAAGTTCGACACCGACGTTCGACGGCACTACTTCAAAGGCATGGAGTTCGCCGGGCCGGCCGGCGACCCGGGCTGGTTCGGCCCGGGCAGCGCGGTCTGGCATGTGCATTCGCACACCGAGGCGCTGATCTTCGGACTGCAGTGCGCCGCCTACATCGAGCGCCTGGACCCGTCGATCTACTGGATGGGAATGCACCACTCCCGGCTGGTCAAGCGCGACCCGAAAACCGGCGTCGCCGTGCCGGTGATCGACCCGAAGGGCGCGGCGGTGCGACTGGGCCACTCCATCGCGTTCTTCATCGGCACCGCCTACGGCAACACCGAAACCGCCGAACGGGTGGCCAAGACGGTGCGTTCCATGCACCACACCATCAAAGGCACCCGCCCCGACGGCGCCACCTACGACGCCGACGATCCGGACTGGCTGCGCTGGAATTACGCCACCGTGGTGTGGGGCCTGGCCACCGCGCACGAGCTGTATCACCCAAACCCGTTGCGCGGCAAGAAAATCGACCGCTACTACGGCGAGTTCGTCCGGGTCGGCCATGCCCTCGGCGGCACCGATCTGCCGACCACCAAAGCCGAGACGCTGGAGTGCCTGGAGTCCTACCTGCCCAGACTGGCGCTGACCCACGGCGCAGCGATGGCCACCGGGTCGAACCTGCCGATGCCGCAGAGCGCGGTGGACTGGGCGATCCGCGACACCATGCCCAAGTGGGCCAAGCAGCTGATCGGGCATACCGACCCCAACCCGTTCGAGCGGGCCGCCCGGCGCGCGCTGGTGTGGTCGATCATCAACGGCCTGCACACCGCGGCCGGCACCACGCTGGAGTTCCGCGATGCCCAGCGACGGGTGGCCGGCGGCATCGATCCGGCACTGGCCCCGCACACCGAGCCGACGTATGTGCCGGGGAGCGACCCGACGCTCAGCCGCGCCGACGTCGAGAGCGCCTTCGCCTCGGTGTAGGCCGGGTGTGACACCCGACACACCCGTTTTTGGCGGTACCCGCGGTTTTGAGACACTGGTCCGATGAGCAAGTCACCGAACCGTGACGTCGCCAGGCTGGGCCGGGTGCCCCTGCCGGTGGAGGCCGCACGCATCGGCGCCACCGGCTGGCAGGTCGCCCGCACCGGGGCCCGCGTCGTCGCCAACCTGCTGAGCAAGGGCTCGTTGCAACAGAAGGTCATCAAACAGATCCCGCAGACCTTCGCCGATCTCGGACCGACCTACGTCAAGCTCGGCCAGATCATCGCCTCCAGCCCCGGCGCCTTCGGCGAGCCGCTGTCCCGCGAGTTCCGCAGCCTGCTGGACCGGGTGCCGCCGGCCAACACCGAGCAGGTGCACAAGCTGCTGCGCGAAGAACTCGGCGGCGACCCGGCCGAACTGTTCGCCAGCTTCGACGAGAAGCCGTTCGCCTCGGCCTCGATCGCCCAGGTGCACTACGCCACGCTGCACTCCGGCGAACAGGTCGTGGTCAAGATCCAGCGCCCGGGTATCCGCCAGCGGGTGGCCGCCGACCTGCAGATCCTCAAGCGCGGAGCCCAGGTCGTCGAGCTGGCCAAGGTGGGCCAGCGGCTGTCGGCCCAGGACGTGGTCGCCGACTTCGCCGACAACCTGGCCGAGGAGCTCGACTTCCGGCTCGAAGCCCAGTCGATGGACGCCTGGGTGGCGCACATGCACGCCTCGCCGCTGGGGCAGAACATCCGGGTCCCGCAGGTCTACTGGGACCTGACCAGCGAGCGGGTGCTGACCATGGAGCGCATCAGCGGCATCCGGATCGATGACGCCGTGGCCATCCGAAAGGCCGGATTCGACGGCGAAGCGCTGGTCAAGGCGCTGATGTTCAGTGTGTTCGAGGGCGGGCTGAAACACGGCCTGTTCCACGGCGACCTGCATGCCGGCAACCTGAACGTCGACGCCGACGGCAGGATCGTCTTCTTCGACTTCGGCATCATGGGCCGCATCGACCCGCGCACCCGCTGGCTGCTGCGCGAACTGGTGTACGCGCTGCTGGTCAAAAAGGACCACGCCGCCGCCGGCAAGATCGTGGTGCTGATGGGTGCGGTCGGCACGGTCAAACCCGAGGGCCAGGCCGCCAAGGACCTGGAGGCCTTCGCCACCCCGCTGACCATGACATCGCTAGGCGACCTGTCATATGCCGAGATCGGTAAACAGCTCTCGGCGCTGGCCGATGCCTATGACGTCAAGCTGCCCCGCGAACTGGTGCTCATCGGCAAGCAGTTCCTGTACGTCGAGCGCTACATGAAGCTGCTGGCCCCCAAGTGGCAGATGATGAGCGACCCGCAGCTGACCGGGTACTTCGCCAACTTCATGGTGGATATCAGCCGCGAACACAGCGACGAACTCGACGGACCGGTCGAGTCCGTCACCGAATCCAACTGATCCAAGAGGAATTCCGTGCAACCCGCCTCCGCCCCCACCCCCGACGTGCGCAGCGGCTTCGCCCGCTCCGGCGATCTGGACATTGCCTATGAGGACATGGGCAACCCCGAGCATCCGGCGGTGCTGCTCATCATGGGGCTGGGCGCGCAGCTGGTGCTGTGGCGAAAAGGCTTCTGCGACAAGCTCGTCGAGCGCGGCTTCCGGGTCATCCGGTTCGACAACCGGGACGTCGGCCTGTCCACCAAGCTGGACGGACGGCACACCGGCAGCGCGCTGCTGCCCAAGATGGTGCGCTCGTACCTGGGCCTGCGCAGCGAGTCGGTCTACACCCTGGAGCACATGGCCGACGATGCCGCGGCTGTGCTCGATCACCTCGACGTCGACCGGGCGCACGTGGTCGGCGGCTCGATGGGCGGCATGATCGCCCAGGTCTTCGCCGCGCGTCATCAGCACCGCACCAAGACCCTCGGGGTGATCTTCTCCAGCAACAACCAGGCCCTGCTGCCACCACCCGGGCCCAAGCAGCTCAAGGCGATAACCACCCGTCCGCAGGACACCTCACGCGAGGGCGTGATCGCCAACGCGGTGCGAGTCGGCCGGATCATCGGCAGCCCCGGCTACCCGACCCCGCAGCAGCAGGCCGAGGCCGACGCCGCCGAGAGCTACGACCGCTCCTACTACCCGGCCGGTGTCGCCCGCCAATTCGGCGCCATCCTGGGCAGCGGCAGCCTGTCGCGCTACGACAAGGCAATCACCGCACCGACCGTGGTCATCCACGGCGCCGCCGACAAGCTGATGCGCCCGTCCGGCGGCCGTGCGGTGGCCAAGGCCATCCGGCGCGCCCGCTTCGTGCTGTTCGACGGCATGGGCCATGATCTGCCCGAACCGCTGTGGGACGACATCGCCCGCGAATTGACGACCACGTTTGCCGAAATTCGCTGACCGCACCGAAGTCCACAGAATGAGACATAGGCGCGGCACCTATCTAATTCACAGGACCGTCCGATAATCTGATCGTAATGTCGAATTTAAAGCCCAAATACGAAGAATTGCAGTCGATCTACGACATTTCGAATGAGTTCTTCGAGCTGTTTCTCGGTCCCACGATGGGTTACACCTGCGGGTACTACGAACACCCCGACTCCACCTGTGACGACGGTCAGAATGCCAAGTTCGATCTCGCATTGGGCAAACTCGACCTGAAGCCGGGCATGACGGTGCTCGACATCGGCTGCGGCTGGGGTGGCTGCATGCAGCGGGCCATGGAAAAGTTCGACGTCAATGTCATCGGCCTGACGCTCAGCGAACAGCAGCGCAATTACGCCGTCGACCGCCTGGCCGAGCTCGGCAGCGACCGCAGCTTCGACGTCCGCCTGCAAGGCTGGGAAGAGTTCGACGGCAAGGTGGACCGGATCGTGTCGATCGGCGCCTTCGAGCACTTCGGCCGCGACCGCTACCCGGCCTTCTTCCAGCGCACCTACGACGCGCTGCCGGCCGGCGGCCGGATGCTGCTGCACACCATCACCACCATCAGCGGCTCCGAAGATGCCCAAAGCAAGGGCATCCCGCTGACCATGGACCTGGCCAAGTTCGTGCTATTCATCATGAAAGAGATCTTCCCGGGCGGGCAGTTGCCGTCGGCCGGGATGCCGCGCGAATTCGCCGTCAAGGCCGGGTACAAGGTGACCCGCGACGACGAGATCGGCCCGCACTACGTGCGCACGCTGCAGGACTGGGCCGCCGCATTGCAGGCCAACAAAGACGCGGCCATCGCGGCGCAGTCCCAAGAGGTCTACGACCGCTACGACAAGTACCTCAACGGCTGCGTGCGGTTGTTCGACGAGGGCTACACCAGCGTGCACCAGTACACGCTGCAGAAGTAGCGCCGTCTACAGTTCGCCGTCCAGATAGCGCACCCGACAGGCCCGTCGGGCCAGCTTTCCGCT
>Ga0164242_10004832_pt1 | contig 15070 bp, 9 predicted proteins | sample OricomgcompostMG_FD_108783 | JGI IMG/M metagenome (GOLD analysis project Ga0164242, IMG submission 108783) | Miracle-Growth compost microbial communities from Emeryville, California, USA - Original compost - Miracle growth compost (MG) ... | reverse complement strand
GAAAGAAAGGCGTGAACCAAATTGCGTGAAGTGGAAGGACGTCATTCCACCAGAAAATCAGGCGAATAGTGAGCTCCTCTAGAATGAGTCCCGTCACGCTTAGCAACAACACAGGCTTCCGGCCAATGCGATCCGCCGCGTAGCCATATGGCAAAGCCAAGACGATGCTGGGAATCTGGTCGAAGGTGTCTTTCCACCCTGTGAGTAACACTAGTTCGCCTTGAACCTGAGGCGACTTGCAGAAGGATTTGGCAGGTTGATTCAGCAGCCCGCTACGGTGCCTCTCGCAGATCAGAGACTCGAGAATCTGAATTTGGGGCGCATATGAGAGAAGGAAGCCGAAATCGGCCGCCACGATAGATATGCAGATGAGAATGAGAATGCTCCGGCGCGCCTTATTAGCCTGTAGTAAGTCGTGCTTCGACTGCGACGGTGGCTGATTGATTAGGAGAGGTTGTCTCTCATCATCCATGCGGGCATGGGAGTGATGCTCCATGGCAGGATGCTAGGTTGAGTGGAATGTGTATCATGGGCCGTGAGGACGAAGAATGACGATAAGCACCTTAGGTAGCAAGATGGTGAAAGACAAAAGGAGAACACGGTGTTGCAGGGGGAAGGTTACTGTCGCTCTATGTGTGTTGGTGCCAAGCTTTGGTAGGCGCTGTGTATGGCGGGAAAACCGTGGTGTATTTGGGACCTACGGCAAGGGCCATAACCTCCCACTACCTGATGCCGATCGGGAGCTCGGGGAGCTGGATGCCCCACCGGGCGATAGTAGGTCCATATCTTTGTACGCCAAAGCACTGACGTGTGCCCCTGTCCACGGGCAGCCCTTTAATTGGTACGTCTGTATTTTCTGATGCGTACATTTGGTACCTAGGTAATCCGTACTTAGGTTCCAACAGTAGCTCGCACAAGGGGGTGTGGGGCAGGGGTCAGGACCAGCCCGAAAGTGAAAAGGAAGATGGAGGACTACATCAAGCAATCAACAAGGGGGTAGGGTGTCTCGAACAAGGGCTGTCTTACCCCTCAAAAAGTGGGCGCTTGCCTCACATCGAAGGATACGTGCGGGACAGGGCCTGCAGAGGCGGCCAGCGGATGTGATTGCTGCCTGATGTGGTTTAACGTGGTTCTTATCCTCTGTTCCCCCATCGGTTAAATTGTTGGATATCACGTGTTCTTGATTGTCGTGTGATATACATACCTACCTTACGTAGGACTGTGTACTGCAATGATTGTGTGTATTGCTGCGTTGTACAGGTGAATCATAGTTCTTCCGTACGAACATTTTGTTGCCACCGGAGAAACCCCGGATGCCAGGTCCGCCCGGTCGACTACCTTCCAACCGTACTGACCTCACCCAACCACCTGTGCTGGCTGACAATAACAGAGGGTTAGGTGAAAATAGATGGAAGGTTGGTATCGCAAAACAAGACGACAAGGTTTGTTGATTGGAAAGCGTTATCTATGCACCGTCCTTCCTGCAAGTACGTGGTCAACCCGGACTGACCGTGCATCAGCCATGCGCCAGTCCTGCGAAGGGCTGAGGGGGTCGGGAGACACGGCGTTGGCACCGAGGATTTTGAGGTGTTGCAGGGGCTGGTCCACGAACTCTTGCAGAATCTGACGACCCTGTTGAATTGACGAACCAGAAATTAGACAGCGTGTGTGTCTTGTGAACTCGTAACGAAAGTACTGTAAATGCTGTGAAGGAGAACAAATCAACGGTTTTAGGGCATTCAAGTTTTTCTACTAATTCAATTCATCATGTATGATGGCACAAGGTGGCCAATTATACTCGCAAAGATGCGGATAGTACTGATGGGACGGAGGGGACAATACACTCCTGCAAGGTCGTTGCATGAGGGCGTCACAGGAGGGTTTCTGACCTTTGCTTACATGCAACGTCAGTTGTACGAGAAAATGCCCAACTTCTACTTTAATATGGTCTGTATGCATAGTCTATTCGAGGTTTGGCTCCTCACATGCGAGATGTGTTCACTCCTGAGTTGCATCACGAGCTGTGTTATCAGCTTGAATGGGGGCCTGAACCCAGTTCGGCGGCCGTGGTATGACACAGTCAACGTCAACGTCTCTAACTTGATTTCAAGCAGGGGCATATAAATACTGATCTATCCACAGGTTTACGAAACCCATGAAAAAGCAGTTAAACGAGACATTCAGAAACAGAGATCACAAGGAATCTTATTGACACCATGACATTCTCCACCGAAAAGCCCAACGGCACGCCCAAGTTCAACGTCCACAAGCAGTGGCCAAGCCCCCACGCACAGAAAGTTTTGGAAAGCTGGAGTCACCTAAAAAAAAATTGTAGAGTGTGGTTTTGTTTCGATTGATGGCAGCTCCTTGGATAATTATCGCGTCAATGGTGGCTTTGGCTAAGTGAGTCTTTCGTGGAATTGTCGCGTCTCCCGACTAACTCCGTTAGATTCGCTTGCAAGGCATCAGTGAGTGGAGACGCCACCATCAATGCTCAGATCAACAAAAGCGTTGAAACCCTTCAAGATTACCTGGGCAAGGGATACTTCCTTTACGGTGATATGCTCCATACCTCCGGCCAAATACCCCGATGGCTAACACTCGCCAGGTGTAAATACGGGCTTCGGCGGAAGTGCCGACACCCGAACCAAAGATCTACTCGGACTCCAGAGAGCCCTCATGCAGCACACACAAAGCGCTGTTTTGATCCGAGAAGACAAATCCGAGATTGCTAGCCGCCATGAGTACTTAGAGTCGCATAGCATGCCAGCGCATGGACGAGGGCAACGATGCTTCTTCGCTGCAACGCCAACATCCGTAGGCACTCGGCAATGACTAGGGAAGTGGTTGACACGGTGGTCGAGCTGCTGAACCGTGATATAGTCCCTATCATACCTCTACGTGGCTCTATCTCGGCCTCTGGCGTTCTGATGCCTCTCTCGTACATTTCCGGCGCCATACAGGGCAACCCCGATGTCTATGTCCGAGTTGGGGGTACAAAAGGCACTCCTAGGGTCATGACAGCGCAAGAGGCGCTGAGAGAAGCTTCGATCAAACCCATCATCCTCGGGCCCAAGGAAGGGCTTAGTCTCATCAACGGTACGGCCGCTACTGCTGCTGTGGCCAGCCTAGGGCTTTTTGGAGCGAATCAACTAGCTGTTCTCTCACAGTTGCTTACGGCTCTTTCCTCCGAGGCCCTTATACGCCAATGTTGAGTGGGCACACCCATTTATTGCAGCCGTTAGGCCTCACCAAGGACAGATTGAGGCTACCCAAAATATCCGCACGTTCCTACATGGCTCTAGGCTCGTCTATGGCCTGGAGAATACAAAAGATCGCTTTAAGGCCGGTCTGGCGCAAGAACGGTACCCATTGAAAAGTTCTCCACAGTGGCTGTCTCCACTACTGGAAGACCTGATGAGCGCAGAGAGCCAACTCTCTGTGGAGCTTAATTCGACCTCGGACAATCCTGTCATCAACGTCGGCGACAATGATATTCATTGTGGTGCCAACTTCCAGGCAGCCACAGTAACATCGGCAACAGAGAAAACCCGTTTGGTACTACAGTCACTTGGCAGGATGCTCTTTGCCCAGACAAGCGAGATGATCAACCATGACCTCAGCAACTGTCTCCCGCCTAACCTAGCAGCAGACGACCCGAGTTTGTGCTTCTGTTTGAAGGGTATCGATGTGAATACGGCAGCCTATACCTCCGAACTTGGATTTCTCGCCAACCCCGTCAGCAACCACGTACAATCTCCTGAGATGCACAACCAGGCAATCAATTCACTTGGGCTGTTGTCGGCTCGACAGACGCTGGCTGCTGTCGAGTGCCTTTCGCTCATTGCTGCCAATTGCCTCTATACTGGGTGTCAAGCAGTCGACCTGAGAACTCTTCATAGGACCTTCATCGGCAGTATGAGAGCGCCGTCGAAAACGCTGATTTCGTCAATCCTGAAGAGCGAGGAAGCTGCCGAGCTTGTTTTCAATCTCTTCTGGAAACTTTTCGAGGAGGCTTGGTATCAGAACTGTGCCTTTGATGCAAGTGAGCGGTGCGAGAAGGCTTCAGCGGTAATTGCCACCGCGATCCTGGCGTATTCTGAAGTCACCAGCGACATCGCCGTGGCGAAAATGGAGTCAACACGCAACAAATTCAGCATGATGCTCGTTGAATCTTACCACACGCACCGTAACGCCTTCTTCCGGAACCCAACCACACCTAACTATCTGGGCCAGGGTACCAAAGTAGCGTACCTCTTCGTGCGCGAGCGTCTGGGCGTCCCGATGCACCGAGGTCTGGTTGAGCATCCAATCGCCGACGACCCCAGTGGCAATGTGATTGACAGCAGACCTAAAAAGACTATCGGATCTTGGCTATCAATGATATATGATGCTGTTCGTGACGGATCTCTGGTAGACGAAGTTCTCCGGTTCTTGGCATTGGGTTCTGATGGATGTAGCACCAGCAATGGAAATGGCACGGATATTCTTGCACCACCTTCTTTTTCCAGTTAGGCAAGGCTGTGCGAGGCCCAATTGCGAGGTCCCCCTTCTAGCGCGGTTGGTTCGGCTTCTGTCAGGCATAACGGAAGGTGAACCAACTGCGCCAAAAGACGGGCCGCTATAGAGGGCGTTGGTTATAGCATATCCCAAAAATAACACAACTTTATATAGATCTCAGCAGACCCGGCTCATTCTCAGTCTGTTTTACAGCTCTCACACTCCCCTCTACGAACGGGCTGCTCCTTGGTCTCTCCCAAGTATTATGATTATAGCCCTACGGGCTTTTTGCAGGTCGGTATTGCCTCCGAAAACTTGGAGTAGCATCTCCGGGATTTCTAGAGTATTGTCCATCGGCCATTAATTACCTAGCCGGAGGATGGACGATGATGACGAGCGAAAGAAAAGGAATCGTATTGCCAAGAGATTGTCACGTACGTATCTCTTTACCTTCTGCAAACGCTTGGCTCAATCAAGGATTAAGCTAGTTATAATTACTTATCATCACATACATCCTACAGGACAACGTCAGAAGAGAACGGAGAAAGCGAACAACCAAGCCGAGTCACAACGAGACTGCCTCTTGACAACCGTGGAGTCACCTCCAACCAGCATGGCATCTGCATTTGCAACTACGCAAGATATGTGAGTGTCCCATGGTTTTCTTGACATGGGGATCATTTCCAAGAATGATCACGTTGGCTCATTTGCTACGTCGCAGAGCCTTCTCAGACAACACTTGTACAACCTATTCATTAAACGAGGACGGTGAACCTTTCAAACAGCGACCAGTCCCGGGAATCGAAACCCTGCCGGACATGGGTACCGGGTCATCCAACCTTTTTGAGCATCATACTCCGGCTAGCGATAAGGGCGCATCGATTCCATTCCTTCTGACTAGTCTCCCTATTGACCAGCCATTCGAACTACCAACCGATTCGGCGCCGGATCACGCGATCCTCCACGCCGTAGCCAAAGGCCACCGAGAGATTGTACGACTACTATTGCAGTACAATGGTCCTGTCAACGTACGAGATGGCCAAGGCCGAACACCCCTGCATTTAGCGGCACTTCATGATCGCGAAGCAGTGGCTGTGTTGCTGCTTCAGCATGGGGCTGACATCAACACGCGCGACTGGAGCGGCAAGACGGCTCTACATCATGCTGTTGATAGGGGACTCGCTGCAATTGTCGAGTTGCTCCTAGCACATGGTGCCCAAATGCACTGATAGGTGATCAGTACTGTGATTCGCGGATCAAGTAAGGTAACGCCCGAGATAGATCTTACTAGATTCCTCCCTACATACGGTAAACTGAACCGGGACGAACTGTTCAAGGTTTTCTACTCCTCCAGCGACGCTGTCATCCAAACTCGCGTCGATGGGACGGTAGCGGCGCTTATATTGTCAAACCAACCAATGGTACTCTCTATGACTTTGTAAACTAGACTGGTGACACTCTTGCTGCCTTCACTACGTCATCTACACCAATTCATATAGTTTATCACAATCCACCTAAATGGTTTCTACCTTGGAGTCTACCTGGAATCTGATAGTGCAGCAATGATTTATAGTACACCTCTACTAAAGGAATAAACAGCTTAAGGCTAGCACAGAACTATATCACAAGAAAACCGTTCTTTACTCAATCTGTCATTCCCAAAGTCTACAGAATATCACTTCCTATAACAACGGTGAGATGACAAAGCAGAGGTCCAACGGCTGTAGCCTGACTCGTGAAGACTAGTGTTATAGCAGTGTTAGGAAGGGCTATGACAAGACCTATCCCCCTTCGGCGAGGGGTAGCAGAGAAGAAGATTAAAGTGAAGAACTGGGTTGCGTTGTAGATGATATAGAATATCGGTCTAACTTCCCTCGTCGAAAAAGGTACTCGTAGAGGGAATTGTATAGAGAATCTCATCAATCTCTGCACCTCCAAGGTAGCCAGGTTCCTTGGTGCAGCGTCCTGGGACTGCACCTGAAGCACTCCGGTGTATGTGCACGACTCGGCGGTGCATCCTGGAGTTGTGATTGCAAAGCTGCGTCCATACCTAGTAACTCCTACAACAACCTTGTTTGCGGAACTCCGGCTTTGTAATCATCACTTATGTATATAGATCCCTCAGATCGGTAAAGCTTCCAGGGTACAATCGGGGGCTGATTAAATGCTTATCGATGCATTGAGTGTCTCGGTCATGGTAACGTCGCTTCGCAAGCAATTACCGGCCGGATATCTGGGGTCAGACCACTGGCTTCTATAGTCCCATTAGCTATGGAGATCATTGATCATGCAGACAATGTAGTCAACAACTTTGCTAATGTTCTTAATAGGGATTCTTTTGAGGTACTAGTATGAAGCTGGTGCTACTATCGAGACAGACTTGCCAGGAAGCTGGGCTTTTAGGAGCTTGAGGAACTCCAAAAGGTTGTTACACTCGGCTTTGTCACCTAGTGGGATCCCGGGAACATCAGGCTCCTATGCAGGTTATTAGAAACTTGGGTGATGAGTAATGGTAGCCCTAGACAACACAGTGGGGATTGAGGATCCTGAATGAGGAGGGGGGGGGGGGTTGCTTAGAGAGGAAAGGAGGCTTAGTACTCTGTACCTTCTCGAAATATCATGTAGGTGCTAGGCTTTGCCGAGAAATCCCAGTCACCGAAGGATTAAACTCAGATGTAGTCTCCACACTACCCAGGCTCAATTCGACATGGCACGAGTCGATGTCCTCTGCCAGCTCTTCGTCATGACCCTCGTCGTTTCTCCAGCTCCATTACCACCATCATGCTTCGGCCATCGAAAGGGGAGCAACGGAGTGGTGGTCGATTGCGAGGCATTGGGTTGCTTCCGTTCAGCCCATGTCAACTTCCATGGATGTCAGCTTCCTACAAGGATCTGAATCCCGACTACCTCGTGTCCGGTTGATTTGTTATGCAGAGTGACCTTCTGAAGGCCGTGGGAAAACTCGCGAGATGTTCCAACTCAAATTCCGTTACTAAGGGCTGGGGACCCCAACGCCACACGGCGTACGGAGGCGGCTAGGCGTTGTGTAACACAAGCCGCGACCAACAGCGTCAAACTTGACGCCTCTCCCAAACAAAACCGTCTTCAGACCTAGTCGTCCTTATTTTGATCCAATCGTCCCTGCTTCAGAGGAAATCAATACGCGGAACCACTGCGATGAGGAATGGATCCCACTGCGCGAATGATTGTCAACACTCTAATAGGTACGTATAATCCAGTGGAACGTCGTATTCGGTGCGGTGGACTTTCTCTGGAGCGCCCCGGTACCTCATTTTCGGGCCGGCGTGCGCTTCGAAGATCCCAGCATACAGTCCAATCTACCCTAAGTTGATGGCACGGTTTCTTCAAAAGTTGGCATTTTCGAACTTCCGTCAGACTCCCTATCGCATGCGATGGGAGCCATGAGGCAACGTCGCGCCCACTCTGAGTTTTATAAATACCTGCAAATCTGTCGTGAGCAGGCACTGCGTTCTTTTTATCGCTAGCTATACCAACAACCAAGGAGACTAGATCCACAAGACAGACTGGATTGGTAAGTGTCTGTCTAACGAGAACCCAAGAGATGCCGAATAATACCCATCAGGGCCAGGGCCAGGGGCTAATATCGCCCACCCCCCTTCATCTCATGTGTACGAGTAAGGGTCTGCTGCTCGCTGGGAGTTCAGCTTCCAGTCAAATTTTATTCACAATTTGATAAACCGTGCCTTGTGCCTATTTACTCCTCTTCCTTCTCCTCCTACGAAAAGCTTTGTTAAACCCTAGTACTACTCATCCTTGAAGTTACCCAATTGACGGGGCTAAACCACTAAAGCTACTACAATAATCTTCAGCGCAACGGGTTATTGTATGGGTTTCTCATGAGCCTAACGTTGCCCTGCTTTATTTAATTAGAAATAACTATAGGGTTCAAGACTGCTTGTAGCTCCGATGCCACAATATCTTGTTACTAAATTAATGAGCATAAATGTTTGGGCAGCCGGTTGGGGCTCCCTCCGATCTTTCCATATGGGTAACTCCCTGTAACAACGTATACGTCTGGCTTACGTCCCGAGCTGACTTCATGCCAGTGACATCGAAGTAGTTAATCCCAAAGCTGTTGTTATCGAAGAAGTTAGACGTTCCCGCAACTATGGAAACCGTAAATGCCTTGTCACTGGGCATGACGTTGAACGTTCCATGTCTATGACAGACCAGGATGTGGTGAACTCCGTAATGGCGAATAAGATCCAGGTATTTGCCACGAACGCGCTGAGGGAAGTTCCAGTAGCTGTCAGCCTTGTCCTCGGTGATTTCGAAGGGCAGATGGTGGTGGGCGACGACGATCTCCTCCTTGGCATGAGCAGTAGCTTTGAGCTGGTTCTCAAACTAGTTCCATTCGTCGGCGTATAGGAGGTAAATTCAGTCAAGTTATTGATTAGAGTGATCGAGTTTAATAGGATGAAGCGGTAGCCCTTATGGCTGAAGGCGGTGTGGTCGGATACGTTGTAGTCCTGTTTAAATTGCTGGAGGGTTGAAATATTGGAGATGTCGTGGTTACCAGGAAGCAAGTGAATGGGGAGGTTGAACTCGGGAAAGGTATTTTGAAATATTTCGATTTCGTAGGAAAATCTGTTTATATGTTTGTTATTACCCATAAACTACGTACTTTGGAGACGGGGGATTACCCTGTCATTAGTTAAATCACCCACTGCGATGCAGAAGTCAAAACGCTCTTCATTGACTTGCTTCGCTGCCAGGCCCATTCGGTAGGTATCATTTTGGCAGCCGTCAAGACCAAATCCGATTTGAATATCGCTGAGTTGGTAGAAGCGGAAAGGATAGAAGGGCTTGCAAGCAGCCAGAGCTATAATATCGGAGTAAGCTCTGAATAAGAATAATTTGTTTAATGGATAGGAAAGCAAGTACTAGATAGCACTGAGAGTGCGAGACCTACGAAGACACTGACAATCGATGCTCTCATGGTTGCTAAGGTCGTAACCGATTAATTCGCAAATTTTGATCTAGAAAGTGTGCCAAGTTAATTAGGAACCATAATTGCGATGTGCAAATAGCAAGCCCATCTCTATTTATGCAAATCTGAGTTTACTTCTAATTAATTACATCCTCAGCTTTCCGTTCGGGTTACATTGCTGTGTCGAGGACAATTTTGAAGGTCGGCAAGTAACAAATAAACTCGGCCTGTCTTAGCACGTGGGGCTTAGCCAGACGTCTGCAGGAGGATTGATCAAAGAAGAGGTTATCGCTCGCATGGGGGTATAGAAACGAAGCCTAATTATTCGATAAACTTGTCTTTAGGGTTATGGAACACCCGAAAGTTCTACACCGCCATTCCCTACCATACTCAATCTTGAATATCTTCACCAATACCAAGTTGAACTCAATGGAATTTATAGTCTGCAGATATATTCTTCAGTCAAAGACGAAGCAATATTGCGAGGAAACCATCAACTAAGCCCTTCAATATATTCCTGTAATGGGTTTATGCCGACTAGGTTCTACAGGAGTAATTTTCGGCAGCACCTCCCCCGGGCCCCAGAGTTATGGTTTATTGAACAAGGCTCTTTACAACGTTGATGTCCCCATGACCCCATCCGGGAACATGGCCTGGTGTCTCCCTGCATGCTAAAAAGCTAGCCTTAACCAGATAAGTAAACACCGGATTTCCACCTACTATATTTAAAATCCCCTTCAATAAGGGGAAGTGCGGTACCAAAACGGAAGGCACTGAAAAACATGTAATAGTAAGTATCAACAATTGAGGGAGGCACGAGTGGGCTGCAGTAAAATTAATTGATTGAAGCGTAAAGAATCAACTACCCAGTACAGGCTGATGAAGGTCGAATATATACGGGCAGCTATCCCGAGCCCCCTTGAGTATCCGTAGTCCATGGGAATTTGTGAGGTATCAGGATTGCCGAAGAGTTTACCCAGTCCAGGGTCTTCAGCCGTTCAAGGACAGTTATTCGCCGCCCAATTCAGCTAAAATGTTGATAGTAACCATCTACAAGGGCTAATGGGAAGAAGGAAAATTCTTATCCTCCGCAACGTACTGCCAATACTTCTTCGAAGAGAACCTTCTCAGCCTCTTCCCCCAGTACATTATCGGCAGGAAACTCATGGTAGAGATAAGCGAAAGCATGGCAACAGAGATGAAGCAGTTCTGCAGTCCCATACTGTCGATCCAGGGGTTGAGAGCATAGCTAAAGGCAAATCCAATGGTGTTGCGCAGAAGGATAACGGTCACCATGGATTCGCCAGCGATGTCCTTAAAGCAGTCAACCGAGTAAGCGAGAGTGAGCGCGGTTCCGTTGATTACACCAAACGCCACGAATAAGAGACCAAACATCAGTCCCATCCAATGTACCTCGCGGCTTGCACCCACGCCCCAAAGCAGAATGCCACTGGTGGAGACAACAGAGGAGACAAGCAGCATCCATAGGCGTTGCTCTGGCTCGCGGATACCTTTGTTCCGCCGTGCGAGCCTAAGAACCCAAAAGTCGGCGAATTGACCTGACCAGTAAAAAGCTAACGCGCCGCCTATGATCGGAGCTACGTACGATACGCCAATCATCGCCGGGGGAAAATTGTACGGTGCTGCTCCGAGAATGCTAGATAGAGTGCCGTTCATAATGTTGTTCCAAGATAGGTTGAGTCCATAGAGAACTCCAGCCCAGAGGATGTTGGGGAAGAATACCATGATGGTGAAGGCCCGCCCGACTTTTCCGACGGCTTGCATAGCGATAGGACGGCCGGGTCGTTTGAAGACAAAGCTGAGCTTCTGCAGATACGTCATCGGAGGCGGATAAGACGCCACGGCCTCGGAGTGGCCTTCGGTACCGGGCTTGTCGCTGTTGTCACTGTCCGGCTCGCCTTCGGACGACTGTCGGAAGTAGATGGTTTCCTCCATGCAGAAGAACATGATGATGCCGCACACGGCGACGGTGATGGCCCCGAAGAACATCACCCAGTGCCACCCGACGCCGTCGTTGATAAAGCCGGCGCATAACGGGGCCAAAAAATTGGAGCAGCAGAGAACGAATGCGAACAAGCTCATGTAAGTTCCACGCTCATGTGCGAAGAACAGATCCGGCACGGAGACTTCCGGGAGCGATTCCACGGGGGCTGCGAATATCCCGATCAAAATTCGGTGAGCGTACCACTGGCCGGCGCCTTTCGAGTACGGGGCCCACACCATCGGAATAATAGAGAGAAAGATAGAGATGATGTAAACTCCGCGGCGCCCATATGTCATAGCTATCGGCTGCCAGATAAGATTTGACCACCCTAGAAAGAGGAACATAAGGCCCGTTCCGAGGTTGAGCTGAGAGACCTGTAGGCCCTGAGCATCGGCGATCTGGTTCAAAACCGAGTACTGGACTGCCGTTGCGATTCCAATGCCGAACACGTATAGGTAGACCATGCCAATGGCGAGCATCTTCCGGGGCCTCGACCAGTTGAGGGGATCTTCGGGGTCTGCGCTTGGATGTGGGTGCAGAACGATATCGCCGGTAGAACCGTGTAGCTGTTCATCCACGAGGCGGATGGTCCCCGGGACGCCGTGATACGGGGCGCTTCTAGACGCCATGGTAGTAACGGGGAACGGAAGAGTCGAGACACGCGAGGCCAAAATGGTTATGCTAAAGGCTCTCAATGGGGACTACCTCAAAAAGCAGAGGGCTTCTTCTTATGCCAAGCCGGTGGGTGCGGAAGGCACAAATGCAGGTCTCCGTTGATTAGAGCTCGCAAGATATTAAGTTGTCCAAGGTCCTTGTGGTTTGTGTCGCTCTGAGCTGCGTACGTTCCGCTGGGAGGAGGGCCATGGGTGGTGGATCTAGTTAGAAACGGTGGTTGGCATGGGGACATTATACGCCCGACAACGTCGCAACGGATAAACGGCTGGACGATCATGTCTCGGGGGGGGCGGTTGTGCTTAACGAAGACCAGGGTCACAATCCGCGGTTCTCCTACTCTCGAGATTTTTCCCCGCAATGCTTATCTTGCTTTCCTGGAATCCGCACACTACGGAGTGGAGCGATAGGCGGGGAAACGGCTCTCTCAGGTACATTCTGAGCCGGCTTCTGCCGCGGTATAGCGAGATAGCCAGCCCGGCGATGACCGTGGCCCACTTAGTTCGTTCTCGCTAAGACGCGCGGATGCGAGACCGCGAATCGCGGTATCTGCTTTGATTGGACGGTGCTATGTCAGACACACTAGGTATGTATGTACTTGGGTCCCGATAATACGGTCGGTTCTGAGGCGACATGTGTGGCACTCGGCATTCGATAAGGTTCGGAGTTGAGGTAGCTGATAGGCATCTCATATCCTCCATGATCCCAAGGCGCGGGAACGAACAAACCTCACGTGTCATTCACGGAGAGTGGTGATCTTTGAGCTGCCCCTGTCGATACAAGTGGGTATAAGATTAAGCGAATTTGGAGTCCCCATTCTTTTCCGAAACAGTAGGTATACAGTAGCGAGAAGGTATGCGTGTTAGAAGGACTGGATAGAAATATACTATGTATAAGTGGGTATAAGGTTAAGTGAATATGGAGTTGCCATTATTTCCGATGTATTTCCATACCTAGTCCTATAACGAGCATAGCCCTTCGAAACCCTGGTGACTGGGTAGCCAGCAATATCCTGCTTGCCTGTGCGGCGCTGGGCATTACTTAAATAATCAAACCCAAATTTCAAATTTTAAACGAATCAAACAACTCAAGTCAACTACAAACTCTCCCAGCTCAAATATGAAGCGCCCTTTGCTTGGCTATTTGACGACAGGCGAATTCCACCAGGATCCACGCACGCTTCACTTAAAAGGGGCTCGACGCGGCCCTTTGCACCAGACGTGAAAGTTAAAGATCGGGGAATACACCGCAAAGGAAAATAATACCGTGAGTAGACGCCGCCCTGATGGGGTATGCTGAAGACATGGAACTTGCTCAGCTCAATTTTTTTTTTGGCGAAGGAGACACTGATTTCAAGACTGTGAACGATACACTCGGGGATTTTGTTGGTATAATAGCCACTGGATCATATCATTAATACACAATTTATTGAACTATCAAAATGACATTATATAACGGGATGTGCAAAAATGCCTTGTTTCCTTCGCTGCTTAAGATAACTATCACGCCTTCAAGGCCGCCTCTACGATGTACGCCGCCTTCATCGCGAGGCTCTCGTTGAACCTCGGTGCCACCACCTGGATACCCACGGGCAACCCCGCCGACGTCTTGGGAGAATAGTGCTTGAAGAGATGAGCCTCGATGTCGTTCTTCGGCTCGTACACTTCTTTGGAAAGATCCTCGACGCTATTGGCCTCCCCGATTAGCGCCGCACCCGGCAGCGCGATGGACGCATGAGACAGGAGATTCCAGATGCACGTGTAGCCCCAATACTTGCTCGTCCCCTGGACAGGGGCGCAGCCGGCCGTAACGGGCGCGACGACAACATCGACGCCGGACTTGTTCCAGTGGGCCCTGTACTCCTGTCTGAACTCGTCCCGCGCCACCTTCCGATCCTGCACAGTCTTGCCCACGACCTTCTCGTTAGCCGCGACCTGGTCGATAATCCAGTCCGTCAACGGCAACACCGGTTCGCCGCCCTCGGCGCACTTCCTTCGTATGTCATCCCCATCCTCTTCGAAGAAGTTGGCCGTGATGATGCTCCAGCCCCTAGCGTGATCATAGGGTTCGAAGGGCACGACCTCTATGCCAGAACTGTTCCCCAACTTGTCTCTGACCTGCTCGATTACCCGACGGACGGGTGGGAGGGGGGCGGCAACGCCGTCATAGGTTAGCACACCGACGCGGAGGGGCTTGCCAGGGATGGGCTGCCGGCCAAGGCTTGGATTTAAGATATCGCAGGGGATCAGAGTCGGGTCGTTGATCCAAGGCTGGCACGAGGAATACGCCGTGCAAAACAACTCAATATCACGGAGGGAACGGGCCAGGGGTCCTTGGCTTGGGAGAATGGAATCGCATCCTGCATGGACGGGGAACATGGAACCCACGGCGCTGATCCGTCCCGGGCAGGGGAGCAAGCCGTATAGCTAGTAGGCGTTAGGTTTAGATCAGCGTCTTGCACTTAGAGACGACACTTGAAGAAGACGAGGAAGCAAGCAATATGAAGGGGGCAGGGGGCTCAGGGGATCCTTACGCCGGTCAAACCTGCCGGGATGCGGATGGAACCGCCGATATCCCCGCCCATGCCCATCGGCGAAGCCTTCATGCCCATCAGCGCCGCCTCCCCTCCCGTGCTCCCCCCGGGAGTGAGCGCCCGGTTCATCGGGTGCACGGTAGTCCCATAAATGTTGTTCGAACACTCCGGGGCCATCAGAGACTGGGGCTGGTTGGTGCGCGCGAATATCACGGCTCCTAGGCCCTTGAGGGACTTGACGAAGGCTGCATCTTCCGGGGTGATCCTATCGACCCAGGCGACAAAGCCCGTGTTTGTGTATTTGCCGCCGAGGCCGAGCTGCTCCTTGACAGATATGGGCAGGCCGTGCAGCGGACCAATGGTCTTCCCCGTCTTTGAAAGGTATTCG
>Ga0164242_10004831_pt1 | contig 15074 bp, 13 predicted proteins | sample OricomgcompostMG_FD_108783 | JGI IMG/M metagenome (GOLD analysis project Ga0164242, IMG submission 108783) | Miracle-Growth compost microbial communities from Emeryville, California, USA - Original compost - Miracle growth compost (MG) ... | reverse complement strand
CGGGGGGTGCGGCACCGGCGAGTACTCGGCGTGCGTGATGCCGTGCCCGGCCGTCATCAGCCCGAGCATCCCCGGTTCGACGACGTCGGAGTTGCCGAGGCTGTCGCGGTGGTGCACCGACCCGTCGAGCAGCCACGACACCGTCTGCAGCCCGATGTGCGGGTGCGGCGGCACCTGCATGCCCGGGCCGGCCGCCACGTCGTCAGGCCCGTAGTGGTCGACGAAGCACCACGCTCCCACGAGCCGTCGGCCGAGGTTCGGCAGCAGCCGGCGCACGCGCTGCGACTCACCGAGCAGCACCTCCTTGCCGGCGAACACCTCGTGCACCGGCCGCGGGACGACGTCGGCGAGGCCACCGCAGCTGCGCAACGCCGGAGTCCGGTCCAAGTTGCTCATCTTTCGACCGTAGTCAGAGACGCGCGCGCAGCGCCTTGCGGTCGAGCTTGCCGACGGAGGTCAGCGGGATCTTGTCGACGACGTGCACCTCGCGCGGGTACTTCACCGCGGACAGCCGCGATCTGCCGAACTCGACGATGTCGGCCGACGTGGCCGTGGCGCCCGCGCCGAGCTGCACGAACGCGACGACCTCCTCGCCGTGCTCGTCGTCCGGCCGCCCGATCACCGCGCACACCGACACGTCCGGGTGGGCGACCAGCGCCTCCTCCACGTCACGCGGGTACACGTTGAACCCGCCGCGGATGATCACGTCCTTCATCCGGTCGACGATGAACAGGTAGCCGTCGGCGTCGAGGTGCCCGACGTCGCCGGTGTGGAACCACCCGTCGCGCACCGCGTACGCCGTCGACTCCGGGTCGTTCCAGTAGCCGCTCATCATGCCGGGCGTGCGGATACAGATCTCGCCGTCCTCGCCCGGCGCGGCCGGCCCGCCGCCGAGGCGTTCGACCCGCAGCTCGATGTTCGGCCCGGCGATACCGACCGAGCCGGGGCGCACCCGCCCGGTGGGCGTGGTCGAACCGAGAGCAGCGATCTCGGAACAGCCGTAGCCCTCGACGATCTCGACCGCCGGGACCCGTCGGGCCCACTCGGCGTGCACCTCGGCAGGCAACGGCGCGCTGCCGCTGACCAGGCGGCGCAGGGCCGACAGGTCGTACTCCTCCAACGGGCACGCGGCGAGCAGCCGGAGCATCGTCGGCACGACGGCGCCGGTCTGCACCCGTTCGTCCTGCGCGAGCTGCAGCCAACCGGCGGGGTCGAACCACCGCATCAGGACGGTGTGCGACGGATGCACCGCGTGCAGCGCCATCGCCGACACGAGCAGGCCGTAGGCGTGGGCGAGCGGCAGCGGCAGCAGCGAGACGGTGTAGCCGTCGTGCGCCCCGGCGAGGGTGGCGGCCCACGCGGCAGAAGACACCGCGTCGTGGCTGAGCATGACGCCCTTCGAGCGCCCGGTGGTGCCGCCGGTGTAGAGGAGCGCGGCGAGGTCGGTGGGTTCGACGAGGGTCAGCGGCGCCTCCGGGCGGGCTGCCAGTTCGGCGAACCCGACGACGCCGGCGCTCGACGGCGCCCCGGCCACCACCACCTGCGTCGGCAGCTCGGCGGCGGCCGTGGCCACCTTGGGCAGGAACTCGGGCGTGGTGACGACCACGGCCGCCCGCGCGTCGGCCAGCGCATGGCGCAGCTCGTGCTCGCTGAGCAGGAACAGCAGCGGCGTGACCGCGGCGCCCAGCCGCCAGGTGGCCTGATAGGTGGCCAGCACCTCCGGGCAGTTGGCCATGCACACGGCCACCCGGTCGCCGGGTGAGACGCCGAGCTCGGCCAGCCCGCCGGCCACCCGTCGCCCGAGTGCACCGATGTCGGCCGCCGTGTGCGTGACGCCCTCGAACAGCACCGTCGACTCCGACCCGAACCGCTTCTCGGCAGCCTCGGCGAGCTCGGCCAGCGTGCTTCCGCGCGGCTCGCTGTGCATGAGGGGAAGTGCGGCTCGGAAGTCGGCCTGCAGGGTCGTCGTTCTCACCTCGTCCGATCGTGTCTGGTGACCGGAGCCGACGGGGGCCCCGCCGCGACGCTAAGGCTCCGGCGCGGCGAGGGCAATGGGTGGTGCCCGCCGGACAGGTGCGGGGTCAGGTGCGGGGCGAGCGCGCTGAGGTGGTGGACGGCGGTGTGACGTGCGACGACGTGGTGCGTGCGGGGCTCGTGCGCACTGGCGTGGCGTGCGGCGGCACGTGCACCGGCAGCCGGGCCACGCGCAGCGCCCGGGCCAGCGCGAACCGGGTGCGGCCCAGGACGGCAACGTTCGGCATGCTGGTCGCGCGGCGCCGGACGAGGGCATCGGCGACCAGGCACAGCGCGGCGCCGGCCAGCACGTCGAGCAGCCAGTGGTTGCCCGTGGCGAGCACGACGAACGCGGTGCCCAGGGGGTAGACGACCCCGACGGCCCTCAGCAGCCGGGAGTGGGCGTTGCGGTAGAGCGCGATGCCGCACCACAGTGCCCAGCCGACGTGCAGTGACGGCATGGCGGCGTCGACGTTGACCACGCTGTTGAGCCCGCCGGGCGCGGTGCCCTGGGCGCTCCACCAGCCGTACTGGGCGTGGGAGACGACGATGTCGACGACGCCGGTGCCCGACAGCAGCCGCGGCGGCGAGACGGGGAACAGCCAGAACACGATCAGCGCCGGCAGCGTCGTGGCGACCAGCGCGTTGCGGGCCGGGCGGTAGGCGCGGGCGCCGAGACGATAGAGCCAGATCAGCACGACCGGCGTGACGACGTAGTGCAGCAGCTCGTACCAGTACGAGGCGCCGACCTGCACTGCCGTCGGCAGCCCGGCCAGCCAGTGGTCGAGCGTGTGCTCGGCGTCGAGGTGCAGCCTGGTCTCGGTGTGGAAGATGTCGCGGGCGTTGGCGGCGGCGTTGCCCGAGACGGGGGAGGGGACGAGCCGGCTGCCCTCGTAGACGAGGTAGAGCAGGCCGACGAAGATGACCTCGCGCCACCAGGTGAGCCCCGCCCTCCATCCGGCGGACGGTGAGACGGTGCGCCGGGCGGCTGCGTCGCGCTCGGTCGTCGTCGCCACGGTCACCTCTCCCAGTGCGGCGTTGCGGGGCTGGTCCACCCTCTCATAAGAAGAATGTTCATTCTCTTTGATTGCTTCCGCGCCGCGGAAATCCCTGCCAGGCGTTGCTCAATCGTGACCGTCCGGGCCCGCGCAGAGGGGTGCTCTCGACAACCGGCGTCATCGAGCCCGAGCGTCAGTCGAGTTCAGGCACTACTTGAGCTCGCCGGAGCTCTTGCCGAGCAGGCGGCGGGCGACGATCAGCTGCTGGATCTGCTGGGTGCCCTCGAAGATGTCGAGGATCTTCGAGTCGCGGGCCCACTTCTCCAGCAGCGAGTGCTCGCTGTAGCCGAGTGAGCCGGCCAGCTCGACGCAGCGGGTGGTGATCTCGACGCCGACCCGGCCGGCCTTCGCCTTGGCCATCGACGCCTGCAGCGAGTTCGGCTGCCGGTTGTCGGCCATCCACGTCGACTCCAGCGTCAGCAGGTAGGCGGCCTCCCAGTCGGCCTCCATCTGCAGGTACTGCGCGGCCGCTCCGGTCTGCACGTACGCCGGCCGGTCGTAGTCGACCTCGACGCCGGCCTGCCCGAGCAGGTCCTCCATCTCGTCGAGGGCGGCGCGGGCGCAGCCGACCGCCATCCCGGCCACCAGTGGGCGGGTGTTGTCGAAGGTCTGCATAGCGCCGGCGAAGCCGGTGGCGTCGCCGGCGTCCTCGATCTCGGACGAGCCCAGCATGTTCTCGGCGGGCACGCGGCAGTCGGTGAACCGGATCGTCGCGGTGTCCGAGGCCTTGATGCCGAGCTTGTGTTCGAGGCGTTCGACCTCCATGCCCGGCGTGCCCTTCTCGACGACGAAGGACTTGATGGCCCCCCGCCCGCGCGACTTGTCGACCGTCGCCCACACGACGACGGCGTTGGAGCGGCTGCCCGAGGTGACGAAGATCTTCTCGCCGTTGAGGACGTAGTGGTCGCCGTCGCGCACGGCGGTGGTGGAGACCGCGGAGGAGTCGGAGCCGAAGCTCGGCTCGGTGATGGCCATCGAGGCCCACAGCCCGCCGAAGCGTTCGAGCTGCTCGTCGCTGGCCACCGACGCGATCGCGGCGTCGCCGAGACCTTGGCGGGGCATGGAGAGCACGAGTGCGACGTCGCCCCAGCAAGCCTCCATGACGGACAGGACGGAGGACATGTTGGTGCCGTTGCGGTTGCCCGGCTCCTCACCCTTCGAATCGCGCCGGACGCCCCGCGCGCCGGTGCCGCCCTCGCCTCCGGAGTTCATGCCGTCGATGAGCGCGGCGAGGGTGTCGAGTTCCTTGATGGGCCCACCGGGCTCGGCACTGGAAACGCGGTCGTACTTGCGCGAGATCGGCCGGAAGATCTCGGTCGAGACCTGGTGCGCCTGGTTGATCAGCAGGTCGAACTTCTTCGGCGTCTCCAGATTGATCACAGGACCACGACCCCTTCCATGACCGCGGCGGCGCGCAGATCCCGGTACCAGCGCTCCACCGGGTGCTCCTTGACGTAGCCGTGGCCGCCGAGCAGCTGCACGCCGTTCGAACCGATCTGCATGCCGTACTCGGCGGTCAGCCTGCGGGCGATCGCGGCCTCGCGGGCGAACGTCCGGCCCTGCTCGGCGCGGGCTGCGGCGCGCAGCGTGGCGAGCCGGGCGCCCTCGAGCTCGATGCCGATGTTGGCGACCATGAACGCGACGGCCTGGCGGTTGCTGATCGGCTCGCCGAACGCTGTGCGCTCGTTGACGTAGGGGATGACGTAGTCGAGCACGGCTTTGCCGGTGCCGCAGGCCAGTGCCGCCCATCCGATGCGCGAGAGCCGGATGCAGTCGGCGTACGTCTCGGCCGTCCCGCCGCCGAGCAGCGCGCCCGCCGGGACGGTGACGTTCTGCAGGATCAGCCGGCCGGTGGCGGCCGCGCGGATGCCCATCGCGGGCTCGGCCTCCACCTGCACGCCTGACGTGCCGGACTCGAGGAGGAACAGCGCCGGCCGGCCGTCGAGGGCCGCGGCGACGACGAACAGCTCGGCGGTGGCCGCGCGCGGTACCAGCGACTTGACTCCGTCGAGGGTGAAGCCGCTCGCGGTCCGGGTGGCCGTGGTCGCCAGGGCGAACGGGTCGAAAAGCGGGGTGGGCTCGGTGACGGCCACCGCCGCCGCGGGCACGTCGTCACCGACGAACGCCGGCAGGTAGGTGGCCTGCTGCGTCTCGTCGCCCCACAGGGTGAGCGCGGTGCTGACCCCGGCCGGCGCGAGGCACGCGACCGCGATGCCCATGTCGCCGTAGGCGAGGGCCTCGGCGACCAGCGTGCCGGTGGTGGTCGAGCGCTCCGAGCCCATGCCGCCGAGCTCCGCGGGCACCCCGACGGAGGTGACGCCGAGTTCGACGACCGAGCGCTTGAGCAGTTCCGACGGCGTCGCGCATGTCTCGTCGGCGTCGTGGGCGGCGGGGCGCAGTTGCTCGACGGCGAACTCGCGGGTGGCCTCGGTGATCAGCTTCTGGTCGTCGTCGGGGTTCAGGTCGAACAGTTCGCGGCCGGTGACCGCGGCCGGCCGCGAGGGTTTGCTGCGCTTCTGCGCGGCGGCGAAGGTGCGGTTGGCGGCGCCGACGGCGCGAAAGCCCGTCCTGCTGCCCTCGAAGACGGCGCGTTCGAGCGGCTTGCGCAGCCCGAACCTGTCGATGACGGACAGCGACGAGATGCGGTTGAGGGCGGCGAGGCCGACCCCCATCGCGTCCCGGCCCCGCCGGTTGCGGCCAGACATTCGCGCCTCCACTCAGCCGTCCGGAGAAAAGGTGGTACAGCAAGTCCCAGGTAAATCTACCTGCGAGTAGCTTCGGTGCAATCCGCAGTGACCACGCACCCAGGGGAACCGGCCGCGCACATCGCTCGTTGGATTGATGACCCGCACGTCCGGTCCTGCGTAAGGTAGGCCGGGCCGCGGCAGTGCATCGTCGTTCGAGGAGGCAGGTACAGATGCCCAACCCCGTCGTCAACCGTTTCGGGCAGGGCCCGGGCGGTCCGCAGAACGTCCCGACCCCGGGTCAGCTCCAGGGCATGTTCGACAAGCCGGCCTACACCGGCCCGCGGCCCACCGACCGGTACATGACGCTCGACGACGTCGTCCAGCGCACCGCGGCGATGCTCGGCGTCATCCTGGTCGCCGGGGCGATCTCGTGGATCGCGCTGCCCGATCACCTCTACGGCCCGGTGGTCATCGTCTCGCTGATGGGCTCGCTGGGCCTCGGCCTGTTCATGTCGTTCACCGGCCGGGTCAACGCGGCCACCGCGCTGGTCTACGCCGCGTTCGAGGGCGTGCTGCTCGGCGCTATCAGCCGGGTCTTCGAGCAGCGCTACGACGGCATCGTCATCCAGGCGGTCACCGGCACGGTCATGGTCGCCGTCGGCATGCTGTTCATCTACAAGATCGGCGCCGTCCGGGTCACGCCGCGGTTCACCCGGATCGTCGTCGGCGCCACCATCGGCGTCTTCGGCCTGATGATCGTCAACCTCATCGCCTACCTGTTCACCTCCGACGGGCTGGGCCTGCGCTCCGGCGGCCCGCTGGCGGTGATCTTCAGCCTGGTCTGCATCGGGCTGGCCGCGTTCAACCTCGTCATCGACTTCGACATGGTCGAGCAGGGCATCCGCCGCGGCGCCCCGCAGAAGTTCGCCTGGTACGCGTCCTTCGGCATCACGGTCACGCTCGTCTGGCTCTACATCGAGATCCTGCGGCTGCTCGGCTACGCCCGCCGCTGAGCCCGCGCCACTGCCCGGCGCACACCAGGCCCGCTGACCCGTCCGCCCCGTCCCGGCCGTCGCCGGGCGGGGCGGACGTCGTTTCCGGGCGGCCTCAGCTGAGGCGTTCGAGGATCATCGCCATGCCCTGGCCACCGCCGACGCACATCGTCTCCAGCCCGAACTGCTTGTCGTGGAACGCCAGCGAGTTGATGAGCGTGGACGTGATGCGCGCGCCGGTCATGCCGAACGGGTGGCCGACGGCGATGGCGCCGCCGTTGACGTTGAGCCGGTCGAGGTCGATGCCGAGGTCGCGGTAGGACGGGATGACCTGCGCGGCGAAGGCCTCGTTGATCTCGACGAGGTCGATGTCGCCGATGCTCAGGCCGGCGTTGGCCAGGGCGCGGACGGTGGCCTCGACCGGGCCGTAGCCCATGATCTCCGGCGACAGGCCGGACACGCCGGTGGCGACGACGCGGGCCAGCGGGGTCAGGCCGAGGCTCTTGGCCTTCTCGTCGCTCATCACGATGACGGCGGCGGCACCGTCGTTGAGCGGACAGCAGTTGCCGGCGGTGACCCGTCCGTCGGGGCGGAACACCGGCTTGAGGCCGGCGACGGCCTCGTAGGTGACGCCGGCGCGCGGGCCGTCGTCGGCGGCCACGACGGTGCCGTCGGGCAGCGTGACGGGCGTGATGTCGCCGGCCCAGAAGCCGTTGACGAGAGCCTGCTCGGCGAGGTTCTGGGAGCGGACGCCGAAGTGGTCCATGTCCTCGCGGGAGACGTCCTTGTAGAGGGCGAGGTTCTCCGCGGTCTGGCCCATCGCGATGTAGACGTCGGGCAGCTGGCCGTCCTCGCGCGGGTCGTGCCACTCGCTCGCGCCAGACTCGGCGGCCTTCGCGCCGCGGGCGCCGGCCTCGTCGAAGCGCGGGTTCTGCGTGTTGGGCCAGCCGTCGCTGCTGCCGTTGGCGAAGCGGGAGACGGTCTCGACGCCGGCGGAGATGAAGCAGTCGCCCTCGCCGGCCTTGATCGCGTGGAACGCCATCCGGGTGGTCTGCAGCGAGGAGGAGCAGTAGCGGTTGACGGTGGTGCCGGGCATGAAGTCGTAGCCCAGGAGCACGGCGGTGGCGCGGCCGATGTTGAAGCCCGACTCCCCGCCGGGCTGGCCGCAGCCCATCATCAGGTCGTCGACGTCGTGCGGGTCGAGCGCGGGCACCTTGTCCAGCGCGGCCTGCACCATCTGACCGGCCAGCTCGTCCGGGCGGATGTCCTTGAGCGAGCCCTTCACGGCGCGGCCGATGGGCGAACGGGCGGTAGCGACGATGACGGCTTCGGGCACGGTGACTCCTCGCGGGGGTGGTGGGCTGTGCCTCGATCGTCCCACCACGCGGGCTACATCGGGGTGGCGGCCTCGGGGGAGCCGGAGATGCGGCGCCGGGGCCGGCGGCGGCGCAGCTGCGCGAGCGGGCCGCGGCGGTTCTCCGAGCGGCCGAACCGCTCGGCGGCCGCGACCTCCGCCCCCGGGCGGGCGGCGGCCTGCGCGGCGGCCTTGGCCACCGGCTTGACCCGCCGGGTGGTGAACGTGCTCGCCGAGCGGGCCCGCGTGCGCAGCCGCAACGCGTGCAGGCAGGAGGGCAGCACCGCGCGCGCGGCCTCGGCGTAGCCCGCCGCCGACGGGTGGAAGCGGTCGGCGGAGAACAGCTCGACGTTGGCCATGAACGTCGGCCCGATCAGGTCACCCAGCGACACCGTGCGGCCGCCGGCGCTGACCACCGCGACCGTCTGCGCCCGGGCCATCGCGCGCGACTGCCGCCGGGCGTAGGCGCGCAGCGGCTGGGCGATCGGGCGGATGGTGCCGAGGTCCGGGCAGGTGCCGACGACCACCTCGGCGCCGAGCGCGCGCAGCCGGGCCACGGCGTCGGCGAGGTAGGGCACGGCTTCGGCGGGCTTGGTGCCCTCGGTGACGTCGTTGGCGCCGATCATGACGATCGCGAGCTCGACGATGCTGCCGGCGCGCTGCAGGGCGTCGACCTGGACGCCGAGGTCGGCGCTCTCGGCCCCCACCACCGCGACGTTGGACAGGTGCACCGGCCGCCGCGCGACCTCGGAGATGCCGAGGGCCAGCTGCGCGCCCGGGGTGTCGCGGTCGCGGTAGACGCCGTAGCCGGCCGCCGTCGAGTCGCCCAGCATCGCGATCCGGATGGGTGGGCGCTTGCGGCTGACGCCCGTCGCCGTCCACAGCGTGTCGTTGGAGGCCGGTGGGTCGTCGAGCGCCAGGGGGATGCGCCGCTCGGCGAGCTTGGCCTCGCCGTACATCAGGCCGGCCAGCCCGGCCGCGCCGCCGAGCAGGAACGCGCTCAGCCCGCCGCCGGTGTAGGCGGCGATCCGGCGACGACGTGGAGTCATCTGTCCAGATTAGTGAGCGGGCGCGGAGACACCCTCTAGCGTGAGGCCATGCGCTACAGCGACTCCGTCCTCGACCTCATCGGCAACACCCCGCTGGTGCGGCTCAACCGAATCACCGACGGCATCAGCGCCACCGTGCTGGCCAAGGTGGAGTACGTCAACCCCGGAGGCTCGGTCAAGGACCGCATCGCGGTCCGGATGATCGACGCCGCCGAGGCGTCCGGTGAGCTCAAGCCCGGCGGCACGATCGTCGAACCGACGTCCGGCAACACCGGCATCGGCCTCGCGATCGTCGCGCAGCAGCGGGGCTACCACTGCATCTTCGTCTGCCCGGACAAGGTCAGCGGCGACAAGATCGACACCCTGCGGGCCTACGGCGCGGAGGTGGTCGTCTGCCCGACGGCCGTCGCGCCCGAGGACCCACGCTCCTACTACTCCGTCTCCGACCGGCTCGCCCGCGAGTCGCCCGGCGGCTGGAAGCCCGACCAGTACGCCAACCCCAACAACCCGCGCTCGCACTACGAGACCACCGGCCCGGAGATCTGGTCGCAGACCGACGGCCGCGTCACGCACTTCGTCGCCGGCGTCGGCACCGGCGGCACCATCAGCGGCACCGGCCGCTACCTCAAGGAGCAGGGCCCGGTGCAGGTGATCGGCGCCGACCCCGAGGGCTCCGTCTACTCCGGCGGCACTGGGCGCCCGTACCTCGTCGAGGGCGTGGGCGAGGACTTCTGGCCCACCACCTACGACCCCGACGTCTGTGACGGCATCGTCGCGGTGTCCGACGCCGCGTCCTTCGCCATGACCCGCCGCCTCGCCCGCGAGGAGGGCCTGCTCGTCGGCGGCTCCTGCGGCATGGCGGTGGTGGCCGCGCTGGAGGTCGCGCGGGCGGCCGGCCCGGACGACGTGATCGTGGTGCTGCTGCCCGACGGCGGGCGCGGCTACCTGTCGAAGATCTTCAACGACCGGTGGATGGCCGACTACGGCTTCGCCACGTCGTCCGCGTCGTCGGAGACCGTCGGGGAGGTGCTGCGGGCCAAGTCCGGCGCGACGCCCGCGCTCGTGCACGGCCACCCGAACGAGACGGTGCGCGAGGCCATCGACATCCTGCGCGAGTACGGCGTCTCGCAGATGCCGATCGTGCGGGCCGAGCCGCCGGTCACGGCGGGCGAGGTGGTCGGCTCGGTGTCGGAGAAGGCGCTGCTGGACGCGCTGTTCGCGGGCTCGGCGTCACTGGCCGACGCGCTGGAGCCGCACATGTCCGCGCCGCTGCCGATCATCGGCTCCGGCGAGCCGGTGTCGGCGGCCGTGGCGGCGCTGGAGCGGGCCGACGCGCTGCTCGTGCACGTCGACGGCAAGCCCACCGGCGTGCTGACCCGGCAGGACCTGCTGGGGCACCTGGCGCAGGCCTGATCCGCTCGCCGATCGCCTACGTTCGCCTACACTGTAGGTGTGGCTGCGTCCCCGTCCTCGATCCGGTTCGACCCCGACGTGCTGCGTCGGCTGGGCGACTACGTCTCCGCCCACCCGGGCACGTCGGTCTCCTCGGCCGGCAACCGCCTGGTGGACGAGGCACTGCGCAGCAACGAGCACCCGCTGGTCGTGTTCCGTGACGGCCCGGCCGGGCGGCGGGCGCGGCTGGTCGGCGGTCCGGATGTGTGGCAGGTGATCCGCGCCGTGCGTTCGGCCCGGGCCGCCGAGCCCGAGTTGGGCGCCGAGCAGACCGTGGCGCTGGTCTCGACCACCAGCGGCGTCAGCGTGCCAGTGGTGCGCGCGGCGATCTCGTACTGGACGGCGTACTCCGACGAGATCGACACGCTCGTCGACCGTGCCGACCGGGAGGAGTCCGACGCCCGGGCGCGGTGGCAACGCGAGCATCAATTGCTCGGCGCGTGACTGCCCGGTCTCGGCAAGCCCGACCCAGGGACACTCCCGATGCGCTGCTGCTCGACGAGATGTACTCCCCGCGCATCGCCGCACTGTTGGTGGCGCAGCACGTCGACTGTGTCGCGGTAGCCGAGGACGACGTGTTGCGCGCAATCGGTGACGAGACGGTGCTGCTGTCCGCGCTCGACCAGCAGCGCGTGCTGGTGACGAACAACGTGGTCGACTTCGAACCGTTGCGCCGCGCCCGGACCGCCGCGGGACTGCCGGTGCCGCCGCTGATCTATACCGACGACGCGACGTTCCCGCGGAGCCGCGCGTTCGTCGACCGGATGGCGACTGCGCTTGCTGTCGCGGCCACGGATCACCGGACCGCCGCGTACGGCGGCGTCCTGTGGCTCAGCCCGGGTTGACCTGTCCGTCAGGTGACCGCGGCGGCCGCGGCCCTGGCCAGCGTCTCGACCCGGCTCACGCCGCTTGCGTAGTCGTCGTCGTGCTGCGTCATGACCGCGATCAGCAGCGTGTCGCCGTCCACCGTCACCACGCCCACGCTGTTGACGGCCCACCGCCCGCCGTCGTCGTCGACGCCGAGCCAGCCGTTCTTGAGCGCGGTGTCGGTGCCGTGATCGGCGGCCGCCGAGACGCCCCACGCCTGGTCGGCCTCGACCTCGCGCATCAGGCCGAGGGCGTAGGCGCGGCTCTTGGCGTCCAGCGGCGAGCCGGAGTCGACGAGGTCGTGCAGCAGGACGAGCTGCTGCGCGGCGCTCGTGGTGGTGAGTCCCCAGTAGTCGTCGCTGCCCGGCACGGTGAGCGTGGTCGACAGGCCGAGCGCGGCCTCGTGCGACACGATCGTGGCCCGGCCACCGTCGTACCAGAACACGCTCTCGGCCGCGTCGTTGTCGCTGTGCTCGATCATCGCCGTGGCCGCGTCGTCCTCGGCGTCGGTGAGCGTCGTGCCGCTGGCCTGGTGTTCGAGCAGCAGCGTCTCGAGCAGCTGCAGCTTCACGACGCTGGCCGTGGTCATGCCACTGGTGGCGCCGACGTCGGCGGCCGCGCCGGTGTCGAGGTTGACCGCGGCCACCGACGTCGCGCTCGTCGGGTACGCCGAGGCGAGGCTGTGCAGCCGGGTGAGAGCAGTGCTCTCGGACGTTGTCGGTGCGACAGCCGTGGTGGACGTCGAGGCGATGGCCGCGGGCGTTGCGGAGCCGGTGGAGGTCGTCGAGGCCGAGGCCGTCGACCGGGCCGGTGTCGTCACGGCCGCGACGGAGCGGGCTGGTGTGTGGGCCGTGGAGTCCCGGGCGGTGACCACCCAGGCCGTGAGGCCGACGAGCGCGACGAGCATCGACGGCAGGATCCAGCTCAGCCGGCGGGCGCGGCGGCGATGACGCGCCCGGGCTCTCCTCACTCCCACCATCGTCCGGGCGCGTCTGCGAGCGCACTGGGAACCCGGGGTGAGCACGCTGTGAGTGCTGGCGGAGCCGGTCGGTAGCGTCATCGCCATGACCGGCTTCAACACGCGCGCGATCCACGCCGGGCAGGACCCGGACCCGCACACCGGCGCCGTCGCGGTGCCGATCTACCAGACGTCCACGTACAAGCAGGACGGCGTCGGTGGCCTGCGCGGCGGCTACGAGTACAGCCGCAGCGCCAACCCCACCCGCACCGCGCTGGAGGCGGCGCTGGCCGCGCTCGAAGGCGGCGGCCACGGCTTCGCCTTCGCCAGTGGCCTGGCCGCGGAGGACACGCTGCTGCGGGCGGTGTGCCGCCCCGGCGACCATGTCATCCTGCCCGGCGACGCCTACGGCGGCACGTATCGGCTCGTCGCGCGCGTGCTGGCCAACTGGGGCGTGGAGTTCACGCCGGTGCCGCTCGCCGACCTCGACGCGGTGCGCGCGGCGGTCCGCCCCACCACCCGCGTCCTCTGGTGCGAGACCCCCACGAACCCGCTGCTCGGCATCGCCGACATCGCCGGCCTGGCCACCGTGGCGCACGAGGCCGGCGCCCGGCTCGTCGTCGACAACACCTTCGCCTCGCCGTACCTGCAGCAGCCGCTCGCGCTCGGCGCGGACGTCGTCGTCCACTCGACCACGAAGTACCTCGGCGGGCACTCCGACGTCGTCGGCGGGGCACTCGTCACCGCCGACGCCGGGCTCGCCGAACAGCTCGGCTTCCACCAGAACTCGATGGGCGCGGTGGCCGGCCCGTTCGACTCGTGGCTCGTGCTGCGCGGCATCAAGACGCTCGGCGTGCGCATGGACCGGCACAACGCGAACGCGGCCACCGTCGTCGACTTCCTGCTCGGGCACCCGGCCGTCGACCGCGTCCTCTACCCGGGGCTGCCGTCGCACCCCGGGCACGACGTCGCGGCGCGGCAGATGAGCGGGTTCGGCGGCATGGTGTCGTTCACCCTGCGCGGTGGCGAGGAGGCGGCGCTGAAGGTGTGCGGGCTGGTCGGGGTGTTCACGCTGGGGGAGTCGCTCGGCGGCGTCGAGTCGCTGATCGAGCACCCCGGCCGGATGACGCACGCCAGCGTCGCGGGCTCGCCGCTGCAGGTGCCGGCCGACCTCGTGCGGCTCTCGGTCGGCATCGAGGACGTGGGCGACCTCGTCGCCGATCTCGCCGCCGCGCTGGCGTGACCCGGCGGCCGCCGCGGAGGTAACGTCGACACCATGTCACGGGTAACGCTGGGCGAGCGCGCGGAGCAGACGATCAAGCCCCCGGTGCGCTGGGGGCTCGGGCACCGGATGCCACGCTCGGTCATGCAGCCCGCCGCCCGGCGTGGCGACCTGCACGGCCAGCTGCTCGCGGCCGGCCGCGGCGGCGACCCGTTCCCCGTCTTCGAGCAGATCCGCGCCCGGGGCCCGCTGTACCGGGGCCGGTTCGGCCACGTCACCACATCCTTGCCGGTGGTGCGCGAAGTCCTTGCCAGCAACGACTTCCGCGCCGGCTTCGACCGCGCCGCGCTCAGCGGGGTCCTCGGGCGCACCTTCCGGTGGGCCGCCGAGACCGGCTTCATCGGCCCGCTCGAACCGCCGTCACTGCTGGTCACCGAGCCACCGGACCACACCCGCTACCGCAAGCTGGTCACCCGCGTGTTCTCGGTCAAGGCCGTCCAGGCGCTGCGGGTGCGCACCGAGGAGATCGCCGCCGGCCTGCTCGACGAACTCGACGGCACCGTCGACATCGTCGAGGCCTACTGCACGCAGCTGCCCGTCACCGTCATCGCCGAGATCCTCGGCGTCCCGAAGGACGAGCGGGAGCGCGTGCTCGCATTCGGCGCCGCGGCCGCGCCGAGCCTCGACATGGGGCTTCAGTGGCGGCAGTTCCGCAGCGTCGAGACCGCCCTGCGCGACTTCGACGGCTGGCTCGGCCAGCACCTGGAGCGGCTGCGCCGCGAACCGGGCGAGGACCTGATGAGCCAGCTCGTCGCCGCCCGCGACGAGAGGGGCGGGCTGGACGAGCAGGAGCTGAAGTCGACCGCCGGCCTGGTGCTCGCCGCCGGCTTCGAGACGACGGTCAACCTGCTCGGCAACGGCATCGCGCTGCTGTACGGCCACCCCGACCAGCTGGGGGTGCTGGCCGGGTCACCGCAGCTGTGGACGAACGCGGTCGACGAGATCCTGCGCTACGACCCGCCCGTCCTGCTGACCGGCCGCACGGCCGTGCGCGACACCGTCGTCGCCGGCCGGCCCGTCGGCGCGGGGCACCTCGTGGTCACCGTCCTCGCCGGCGCCAACCGCGACCCCGACGTGTTCATCGACCCCGCCCGCTTCGACGTCAGCCGCGAGAACGCCAAGGAGCACATGTCCTTCTCCGCCGGCCGGCACTTCTGCCTCGGCGCGGCGCTGGCGCGGATGGAGGGTGAGGTCGGGCTGCGCATGCTGGTCGGGCGCTACCCCGACCTGCAGTTGCTGCCTGGTGCGCGGCGGCGTAGCACCCGCATCCTGCGCGGCTACCAGACCCTGCCGGTGCGGCTGTGACCCTGAGCTGAGCGACGATGGGCCGGTGATCGCTGACGAGCTGGTCGCCCGCGCGCT
>Ga0164242_10004830_pt1 | contig 15080 bp, 14 predicted proteins | sample OricomgcompostMG_FD_108783 | JGI IMG/M metagenome (GOLD analysis project Ga0164242, IMG submission 108783) | Miracle-Growth compost microbial communities from Emeryville, California, USA - Original compost - Miracle growth compost (MG) ... | reverse complement strand
AGGATTTTCTAGCAGAGGTAGCCCTAGTTTCTAGTAGCGACGAGACCGCCGACGATGCGGTGACATTGATGACGCTCCACTCTGCCAAAGGTTTAGAGTTTCCAGTGGTTTTCATGGTTGGGTTAGAGGAAGGTTTACTGCCGCATGCCCGCGTCTTTAATGGTGACAGCGAAGATCTCGAGGAAGAGCGCCGCCTGTGCTATGTCGGTATGACCCGCGCTCGCCAGGAACTACACATCAGCTACGCTTATTCGCGTCTGCAGTTTGGAGTGCGCGATTACAAACCAGTTAGCCGTTTTGTCGGTGATATGGGAACGGGTATAGTTATCATGAATACGCCGACAGATCAGGTAAATGGCTTTAAAGTTCGACTGCCCGAAGATAGTGGTCAAACTCACTACGAACAAGACCCAGATTTTCAAGGTTTTGACGATTTTTAGCCATTAAATCTGCTAAAATAGTATAGATGTCCCAGTCAAAAACCATTGCGAGGGTTGGTTTGGCTATTATTCTAATAATGGTGGCTATTTTAAGTGTGCTGGCACTACTTTTAACCAAGCACGCAGTTGCCGAACAGCCCGATGCTAACCTTGGTGGTACGATTCTTATCATCCACGATGGTGATAACACTAGCTCTGTAGTGACCCACAGCACCACTATCGGCAGCGCTCTAAAGGATGCTGGTGTCAGCATTTCAAAGCAAGATGTCGTTGAGCCATCGATTGACCATAAAATTATCGGTACCAAATATCAGGTTAATATCTATCGGGCTAGGCCAGTTCTGATTGTAGACGGTCACACGCGCGTTAAAATCATGACCGCCTATTCAACCGGTACGCAAATTACTAATCAGGCTGGCATTACAGTTTATCCAGAGGACAAAACTAGTTTCGAGCGTAGCGATAATCCGGTGCGTGACGGTGCTGATTTGAAGATAGTAATTACTCGCGCCACTACTTTTCAGTTCAATCTATACGGTCAGACTAGCACTCAGCGCACCCAAGCTAAAACTGTCGGTGATATGTTAGCCGAAAAGGGAATTGACATTGGTAGCAGTGACCGTGTCGCTCCAGATCCTAGCACACCGATTACACCTGGTATGACGATTCAGGTCTGGCGCGAGGGTCAGCAGACGATCAATGTTACTGAGCCTCTAAACTTTACCACGCAGAAAGTTTACGACGCCGATCAGCCGGTTGGTTATACCAAGATTACTACGCCTGGTGTCAACGGTCAGCAGCAGGTAACATATCAGATTAATATCGTTAACGGCGTGGAAGTCAGTCGCACTAGTATTGCCTCGATTGTTATCACACCTAGCGTCACCCAGGTTGAGGTCATTGGTACTATGCGCCTAGGCGTCTACACGACACCGCTAGCCAACGAAAATGCGGTTTGGGATTATCTGATGTCACACGGCTTCAACCGTGTTCAAACCGCTGGTATTATGGGTAATCTGGAGCAAGAGCATCACTTTAAAACCGCCGACGTATCGGGTGGTCTGGGTATTGTTCAATGGACGGGTTCACGTCGAACGAATTTGATTAACTTTGCCGCTTCTCAAGGACGCAGCTACCTAGATCTAGATATCCAGCTAGACTTTTTGATGAGCGAATTAAATGGTGGCTATGCCAAGGTAAAGAATGCTATTTTGGCCGCTAACAGCGTCGACGATGTAGTTGAAATTTTCCAAAATCGGTTCGAAAAGTGTAACCCGCGCTACTGCATGCAGGATCAACGTCTAACCTATGCCTATAACATTTTAGCGAGTCACTAATGGCGCTTCAAAACAAAAAGTCGCTCGGGCAGCACTGGCTAAAAGACAGAGAAGTCCTAGCCGGCATCGCCGATAGTGCCGATATACAACCGACCGACACAGTGCTAGAGATTGGACCTGGCCTAGGTACGCTGACCTCTGAACTTTTACGCCGAGCCGAAAAAGTAATAGCAGTTGAGCTAGACTCGGAACTTGCCCGCAAGCTGCCCGGTCAATTTCCAGGCAAGAATCTGGAGGTTATCGAACAGAATATTCTAGATTTTGACCTAGATATTTTGCCGGCTGACTATGTGGTGGTAGCCAACGTGCCATATTACATTACCTCTAAGATTATAGAAAAGCTGATGACGGCTAAAAATAAGCCGCGCACCACAGTGCTGCTAGTTCAAAAGGAAGTCGCTGAACGTTTAGCAGCTACGCCAGGTAATATGAGCATTCTAGCGGTCTCGGCACAGATTTATGCCAATGTTACTCTGGCAGAGCTAGTGCCGGCCAAGCTTTTTACTCCTCCACCGAAAGTTGATAGTCAAGTTGTAATTTTAACAACACTAATAAAACCTTTAGTGCTACCAGACGACGAAAGGAAATTCTTTCGCACCGTCAAAGCCGGTTTTTCAGCCAAACGTAAAAAACTTCGTTCATCTTTATCAGGCGGCTTGGGTCTATCGAAAGATGCTGTTTTGGCGCTATTAACTAATGCCCACATCAACCCAGATTTGCGCGCTGAGGATTTATCGATAGACGACTGGTTAAAACTAACTAAACTTACCCCTTAAAATATGGTAAACTTATAGTCAATGGAACCTGCGAGTAAAAAGTTGTATATCACCACGGCTATTCCCTATGCCAGTGGTAAGCCACATATCGGCAACGCGATGGATTTTTTGTTGGCCGACATCTGGGCGCGTTATCAGCGTCAAAATGGTCAGGAAGTTCGCTTTCAGGTTGGTTCAGACGAGCACGGTAATAAAATTGCCATTAAAGCTGGCGAGGCTGGTCTAGATCCGCAGGTTTTCGTCGACAAAATTTTTGTCGATATCGAAGCCTTGATTAAAAAAATCGGTACTACTTACACCGACGTCGTACGCACCACCGATCCGCATCACGTCCAGGCCGTACAATATATCTGGCAAAAACTAAAACCCTACATCTATAAAGGTAGCTACACCGGCTGGTACTGTGTTGGCCACGAGGCTTTCTTTAGCGACAAAGAAGTTCAGGAATTCGGTGGCATTTGCCCAGACCACAAGACGCCATTCCAGCAGGTTTCCGAGGAAAACTATTACTTAAAAACCAGTGCTTTTACCGACCAAGTCCGCGCGGCAATCCAAAACGGCACTATGAAAATCGTACCAGAATTTCGTAAAAATGAATTTCTAGATTTGATGAAAGATGGCCTAAAGGACGTCTCGATTTCGCGGCCGAAAAAGAGTCTGACCTGGGGCATCCCAGTCCCAGACGACCCAGACCAAATCATGTACGTCTGGATTGATGCGCTAGCAAATTACATCACGGTGCTTGGTTACCCAGACAACCCGACTTGGCAAGAATACTGGCCGGCCGATGTTGAGGTGATTGGCAAGGATATTTTGCGTTTCCATGCTGGGATTTGGCCAGCTATGTTACTCGGGCTGGGTCTACAGCTACCGAAAGTTCTGATGGTTCATGGACACGTTAATGTAGCTGGTTCGAAAATCAGCAAGACGGTTGGCAATGTGATTGACCCGAACGAAGTCATCGATAGTTATGGTTTGGATGCTTTCCGTTACTTTTTCTCGCGCCACATTCCGACGCTTGACGACGGTGATTTCACCTGGGAAAAATTCGAAGCTTCGTACAACGGTGAGCTTGGTAATGACCTGGGGAATTTAATTCAACGTACCGCAGCCATGATTACAAAATACCAGGCAGGAATTATCGGCGATGTGCCGCAGCCCGAGCACGATATGTCGGCCTACCACGAGGCGATGGCGAACTTTGAGTTTAACCGCGCTATGGACGAGGTCTGGGATAAAGTTCGCGCGCTCAACCAATATATCGATACCGTTAAGCCATGGCAAGTCGCCAAAGACGTCGACAAAAATCCCGAAGCCAAAGATCATTTGGCCGAGATTTTGGCACACTCAGCTGGGGCGTTGATTCAGATCGGTGATTTATTGGTGCCATTTCTGCCTGGTACGGCCAATTTTATTCACGGCGTTTTTGCCGACGGCATTGTCCACCAGCCAGAGGGTATTTTATTTCCAAAGAAATATCAGTACACACCTGCGCCTGGGACTGCCAAATGATAGAGTTCGTCGATACCCACTGCCATATTCACGAGTCTGATTTTGCCCAACCGCTCGAAGCCTTAGACAGGGCGCGCCAGGCGGGTGTCACCCAGCTCATCTGCGTCGGTACGTCAGAGGATAGTTCGAAACGGGCGATAGATTTTGCCGAGTCGCATGACGGCGTCTATGCCAGTATCGGTGTCCATCCGCACGACAGTAAAGAGGGCTACGAAAAAATCGCCAAACTAGCCAGCGAAAAATCTAGTAAATTAGTCGCTATCGGTGAAATTGGGCTAGACTATTTTTACAATCACAGCTCGCGCGAGGTTCAAGTTCAGGCCTTAAAAGACCAGCTACAAATCGCTGTCGAAGCTAACCTGCCAGTTATTTTCCATGTGCGCGAAGCTTTTGATGATTTTTGGCCAATTTTTGATTCGTTTCAGTATAGCGACGGCTCTAAAATCCGCGGCGTGCTGCATAGCTTTACCGATAACTTGGAAAACCTAAAAAAAGCTTTGGCGCGCGGCCTATACATTGGTGTCAACGGCATCAGTACATTTACTCGAGATGAGCCGCAAAAGGAGGTTTTTCGGGCTATTCCGCTCGACAGGCTACTACTAGAAACCGATGCCCCTTTCTTGACACCAGTGCCTTTTCGTGGTACAATAAACGAGCCCAAGAACGTCGTGGGAGTTGCTGAGTTTTACGTCAAAAATTACGCCACCAATACCTCACTTACAGAGGTAGCAACCGCGACTACTACTAATGCGAAGAGTTTATTTAAACTATGACTATCCTAACCCCAGAACTTACCCCAGAGCAGGAAGCTCCCGAACGATTATCGTCGTCACGCGACGAAGAGTTAGCGCGTCTACGCCTAGCTGCCTACGCGGTTTATGATAGCATAGAGCATCTGCCAGACATGAATATTGAGGGGCTAGTCGACAAACCTGAAACTAAAGTTGACCCTTTGGCTAGCCTGCGTCAGACGATGGATGATGTTAGGGCTCTGCGTGCTAATTATCTAAACAATGAATTCAAAAATAGCCTGATGGACAAGCTATTTAGTGTGGTTCTACCCGGCCAGTCGTTTACAAACGACCATCTGATGGAGCGCGAGCGCCAAGCTTCTCATAAAATTTGGAGCGAAGACGGCGTGTTTATGGGTCATGACTACAATCTACACGAGATAAGTCTATATTTTAAGGATGACGAGAACGCCTGGTACTACTCTGAAAGAATTCTCGACCCAATTACTAAGAAAGAGTACGGCAACCTCAAATATATCTACGAGGTTATCCGCGACTCTGTCGTTATAAAAGTGGTTTCATCGTTTCCTGACGAGAAGTACCCACATGGCCAAGTTACTGGTCAAGATTTAGAACGATTCCTAGGTCATGTCGCGCGTTACCGTGAACTTATTATCCAAGACGTTTACGCTTCTAAGCCAAAATTGATAAAATAGAGTGGTGAGGATGATTTATCTTGACCATGCGGCCGCCACGCCGCTCGATGCAAAAGTTTTGGCTGCGATGGAGCCGTACTTTAGTGAACTTTTTTATAACCCATCGGCACCCTACGCGCCAGCCGTAGAAGTTAAGCGAAATTATAAGGATGCCAAAACCGCCATTGCTCGAATTTTAGGCGTGACGGGTGACGAATTGGTGATGACAGCCGGTGCTACCGAGTCGATTAACTTGGCTTTTGACAGTATCGGTGGCCATGTAATCGTGCCAAGTATCGAGCATCAGTCAGTTTTAAACGCTGCTAAAAAATTTGATCATACTATTATATCGGTGCGACCGGACGGTTTGGTTGACCCACTGGAAATTAAAAAAGCCATTCGCCCCGATACGCGCTTAATTTCGGTGGCTCTAGCTAATAATGAGCTGGGCACGATTCAACCGCTGCGCGATATCGCTGAGATTATCAAAAAGGAACGTGAAACTAGACTAGAGTCGGGCAATAGAACCCCGCTTTATCTACATTCTGATGCGTCGCAGGGCGTTGGGCAAATCGATATAAATGTGGCGCGCCTGGGTATAGATTTGCTGACCATCAATGCTGCCAAAATCTACGGTCCAAAGCAGGTCGGCCTGCTATGGTCGGCTCCCGAAGTTGAGCTCAAACCGCTAATTGTCGGTGGTGGGCAGGAGCGCGGCGTGCGTTCTGGCACTGAAAACGTAGCTGGCGTAATTGGCTTTGCCAGAGCCATGGAGCTAGCAAACGATCATAAAAAATCAGAATCTGAACGACTAACGAAACTGCGTGATGCGCTCGAGAATCGTTTGGTTGAGGCTTTTCCAGAAGCCGAACTTTCGGGTAGTAAAAAGCACCGTTTGCCAGGCCACCTACATATTTCTTTTCCGTATCTAGATGCTGAAAGGGTCTTATTTATGCTCGAAAATCGGGGCGTATTGGTAGCGACTGGTTCGGCCTGCGCAGCCAACAAAGGCACGCGCTCGCATGTTTTAGAGGCGATTGGTCTGCCAGATTACCTAGCCGATGGTAGCCTGCGTTTAACGTTTGGACGCCTTTCAACTGAGGAAAATATTGCGGAAGCTGGTGACATTTTGATCGAAGTTATCAAGCAGGAATACGAGAGGTCATCACATGATTAAGTGGATTATTAGCTTGGTAGTAATAGTGGCGTTGGTTATCACTGCGATTAATATTTATTTGGCGCCAAACAATTTACGTGGCTGTGGCACCACGCCAGATGGCTCATCTAAGTGCCCGAAAGTCGATGCCATTGTGGCGATTTCTGGTGGCGATACCTCGACTCGTACTGAAAAAGCGATTCAGCTATTTAAAAATGGTTGGGGCGATAGGTTGGTATTGGCTGGTGCCGCCAAGGACACTTCGGGGCCTAGTAATGCTCAGGCAATGAAAACTCAGGCTATTGCCGAGGGTGTGCCAGCCGATAAAATCGATATCGACGAGGCGTCTAGCAGTACATCTGAGAATGCCTTGGATGTTAAAGCCATCTTGTCAGACCACTCAGCGCAGTCGATTATTTTAGTGACATCGGGTTATCACCAGCGCCGAGCTTATTTGGAATTTCAGCGTCAGCTAGGTTCGGGTTTTCGGATTTTAAATGCGCCAACCGATGATGTTGATTGGAATTTCTGGTGGTGGACGACGCCGCGTGGCTGGTGGCTAGCTGGTGGCGAGCTAGTGAAAATTGCCGCCTTTTACATGGGGCAACACTAATGACTAAAGTTTATGTTGGTATGTCGGGTGGTGTCGACTCTTCGCTTAGCGCGGCGCTTTTAAAAGAGCAGGGCTACGATGTGACGGGAGTTTACATGAAAAACTGGACGCAGGATATGCCTGGCGTGATTTGTACTTGGGCGGATGATGTGGCCGACGCCAAACGAGTGGCCGTTCAGCTGGGCATCGACTTCAAGGTTTTTGATTTTGAAAATGAATACAAACACAAAGTCGTCGACTATATGATCGGGGAATATAAACGTGGCCGAACGCCGAACCCGGATATCATGTGTAACCAAGAGGTCAAGTTTAAACTGTTCCTCGAAACAGCCCTAGAAGACGGCGCTGATGTGATCGCCACTGGGCATTATGCCAGGGTCAGTGATGGTCGCTTGCTCCAGGCCAAGGATACCAATAAAGATCAGACTTATTTTCTGTATCGGGTGTCAGAGCAGGCGCTCGAGAAAACCTTGTTTCCACTAGGTGAATATACCAAGCCCGAGGTTCGCGAGATGGCTAAACAACGTGGTCTGTGGACAGCCGATAAAAAGGATTCCCAGGGGATTTGTTTCGTTGGCCAGATTGGTATTCGCGAATTTTTGAGCCAATACGTCGAGCAAATTCCAGGTGATATTATCGACTCTAGAAGCGGTAAAAAACTTGGGCGGCATAGTGGTGCGATTTTTTACACATTGGGTCAGCGCCATGGTTTGGATGTCGGTGGCGGCTTGCCGTATTATGTGGTGGGCAAAGATATGGAGAAAAATGAGGTTTACGTGACGACCGATTTGAATGATAAAAACCTCTGGAAAGACGAGGTCGAGCTAGCTGATATTCATTGGATTAATGCTCAGCCAGAACCTGGCGACTACCAAATTCGTGTGCGCCACCGTGCCAAGTTAGTTACGGCGAATCTACGTTTTGATGGCGATAAAACTTTCCTAAAAATGAATTCACCAGAACGGGCTGTGGCCGCTGGGCAGTCGATTGTTGTCTACGATAACGATGTTTGCCTGGGCGGCGGCATTGTAGCGGGCTAAAATCTACTTGGTACTGTAGTCTAAAGATGATAATCTATAGATATGCATAAGCATAATGCTTTTACAATCGTTGAACTTTTAATTGTAATCATAGTGATAGGGATTTTAGCTGCCGTTGTGGTTATATCTTATAATGGCATAACGGATCAAGCCAGGGCCTCAGAGGCAAAAGATCAGCTGGCACGGTTGGGGGTCAAAGCCGAAACCTATAAAATTCAAAATTCAGACTCTTATTCATCTAGTTTGTCTGACCTTGGCGTTAATAACGGTGCTATTACTTATAGCGGTGGAGGAACATCATATTGCGCTTCGATGTCGGCTAATGGCACCAGTTACTATATCTCTAATACGCAACCTACCCCGACTATGGGTTCTTGTACCGTAACTATTGGCGACGGTAGTTTCATACAGGACATTAACAGTACTAACTGTCCGGCTACTCGAGCTCGTGCTGTTGACGCTCGCGATAATCATACGTATTGGGTAAAAGCAGCAGGACTAGTGTGCGAGATGCTTACTAACTTAGCTTATGCGGGAGGAGGTGTAAATACCTATTCTGACACAAAAAGTCTTTCCAATGGCACGAGTGATACATATGTAACATATACCGATCCTAAGTATTATATTCCAACTTCTGGATCTAATGTCACTACCGAGCCAACCTCGCCGTCTACCTCTACAACTGGTACCGGCCAATATGGCTACCTGTATAACTGGTGTGGAGCTATGGGTGGTCAGGCGACAGCCGCCTGTGCCAACGCTACTACGCCCAGCGTAGATACTACTATAAGTATCTGTCCGTCCGGATGGAGATTGCCTACTGGTGGAGTGGGTGGCGATTTTGTCAGTATATCTGGTGGTGCAACCAACTCAGACGCTGTCTTACGTTCGACTTGGTTGGCGCAGCGAAGTGGTGGGTGGAATGCTTCGGGCTTTAGTAACCAGGGAACTACTGGTTACTATTGGTCATCAACCCCATACAGCGCTACTAATGCAGATTCTATGCTTTTTACTGCTAGCCAAGTGTTAGCGACCACTAATAGCACAAAAACTGGTGGATTTGCTGTACGCTGTATCATTTACTCAGCTACCTAAAAACAAAATAACACCGTTATAGATGTTATTAATAATATCTATGGTCGGGGTGAAAGGGCTCAAACCTTCGACCTCCCGGTCCCAAACCGGGCGCGCTATCAACTGCGCCACACCCCGAAAAAAACTCAAAGTCTTGGTTGCGGGGGCAGGATTTGAACCTGCGACCTCGTGGTTATGAGCCACGCGAGCTGACCGGGCTGCTCCACCCCGCGATATATAGACTTACCTTATATATTAACAGATAAGAACTGTTTTGTCTAGCTTAATTTGCTAGCCGCTACTCGAACTGCTTCTGACCAAGATAGGAAAGCGTGAGGTGTTTCGGCTAGGGTTCGCGCACTCAGATTGTGACGAACCGCTAGCGATATCTCGTGGATGATTTCACTAGCGTGTGGCCCAACTACGGCACCACCGATGACAATACCATTTTTGTCGGTGATGATCTTTACCAGTCCCTCTGAAAAATCACTAGTATTTGACCTGGTAATGATATTTAGCTCTGTTACGGCTGTTTTAAAGTGTACTTTTTTATGCCTAAGGCTACTTTCGTTAGCTCCCGTAAATGCTACCTCTGGATAAGTCCAGATAACATCAGTGTGTCCACGATAGTTTGGCGTTAATTGATTTCGGTGGAACATGTTATTGGCCACTACATTGCCTTCTAACAGAGACGGCCAAGTGCCATTTTGGGAAATATCCCCACGGTTAATGACATCACCAGCTGCGTAAATGTGCTTTGCGTGAGTCTGTAGATGGGAATTTACATCTATACCGGCCTCAGTGTACTTTACACCGGCATTGTCTAAACCAAGATCAGTATTTGGTAGGCGTTTTAGAGCGACTAGAATCTCATCGACCCTAAGCGTTGATTCTACGCCGCCATTTTCTAGGGTGACACGCTTCAAGGAAACCTCTTTTTGTATAGCTAAAGTTTTAGTGGCCGTTAACATCTTAATACCTTGAGATTCCAGAGATTTACGTAGCGCCCCCGAAACATCTTCGTCTAAGCTTGGCAATATGGTTCTAGCCGATTCGACTACTGTAACTTTGGTACCGAAGGTGTTCAGCAACCCAGCGATTTCTAGCGCTTCTTTACCCCCACCTAGAATCACCAAGCTTTTGGGTGGTCTGGAGACGTCTAGGATAGTTCGCGGCGTGTAGTGGGGAGTGTCAACCAAACCTGGAATATCAGTCGGCGTCACCCAGTTAGAGCCAGTGGCAATCAAAAAGCGTCTAGCCGAAATATGGCGGCGATTAACGGTGATTTCACCGGGTGTTAGAAAGTGGGCTACACCAGTTAATGCTACGATGCCGTGTTTTTCATAGTAACTACGCGAACCAGCCGCGCCAGTTCGGCGAACTGCCAAATCTTTCCAGGCACGAATCGATGGGTAATTGTAGCTTATGCTAGAGGTACGTAGACCGAACGTTTCTGACTCTTTTGACTGGCGAAACAGATTAGCCGAGTGGGTTAGAGCCTTGATGGGTACGTCTGACCAATTGGCTGATTCGCCACCAAAAGCGTCGGCTTCAATGATAGCAACGTGCTTTCCCTCGCGGGCGGCCGTTAGGGCAGCGATAGAGCCACTTGGCCCCGATCCTATTACCACTAGGTCGAAATCGTAACGTTTCTCAGCCATTATAAGGTTACCGCCTGTTGCTCGTAGACGTAAGCTGCGTCTGGGTGGTAGATTCCTAAAATATTGGCTGCTACCCGCCTCAAATCGTCCGAGGTGACCTCTGGGCGAATGTCTAGCCAATTTTCGACACCTTTGCAGACCTCGGTGGCAAACTGAGAGGCCTGACCCTCTGGGGCGCGTTCGCTCAGACAAGCCGAAACTATCGAATCGTGTAATTTTTCGCGTTTGTAATCATCGGTGGTGATGATGCTCATAAGTTAACTCCTTTGATGTATACGTAAACGAAGGCTGATAGAATAATCAGACCAGCTCCAGATGAAAACTGCAGAAAGCGCTTATTGGTTTCGCGCCATTTTTGAACGGATGATAGTTTGTGACCGCTACCGACTATCGCCCAGACGATTAGGACGCCGAGTGACGAAAATAGGGTATAAATCAGTAGTCCTAGGAGCTGCCAGCCGCTCTGTAGGCCTATCAGAACGCTAGCGCTAACTAGAAGTGGGGCGATGATAAATGGTAGCTCGCTGATCACGCTGGAAACCCCTAGCGAAAAAGCCTCGGCCGAGCTACGGGTAGCCTTGGTACGGTCGTATAAAAAGTTGCTAAAACCGCGTGGCATCCAGAGCGATGTACCGGCTTTACCTGGCCGGTAATAAAAACTCCAAGCCAGCAGACCCACCACGACCATTACTAGACAAACCACATACCACCACCAAATCGGTAGGTTGCCATGTGAGGCGCTAGTTATCACTAGTGCCGTCGTAGCAATCAGCAAAATTGTGATGATGACAACCCCTATGACGAAACTAGCAGTTAGATTTAGCAGATGTTTATGAGAGGTTTTTAACCCTAGGCTATTACCAGATAAGAGGGTGAGTACACTAACTCCAAGGCTAAAACTGGCGTTGATTAGTCCAGCCAGAGCGACGATTGAGAGGGAGAGAATAATGGCATTCATTTTGTTTGTTTGATTACCCCTTATGGTTATCAATAGCTATTATAAATACAAGGGAGGCTAGAGTCAATCCAGGCTTATATTAGACAATGGTATTGACTTTTTATCACGCTTGTGCTATTATAAAGACATAAGGTTAAAAAACAAATAATAAAAACTACAAAAATGAGTACCACCACCAACGACATCAAAATCGAACCAGTAACATTAACCGAAATTTTAGGTCTGAATTCTTGGGATCGTCAACGTTCAGATGACGAACTACGCGAATTCGTCGCTAATCGCGAAATTGCTCTTGCTAATTCTAGCGAAACTTTATAAGATAGATTCTAATACTGCTTATGCGGGTGTCTTGACTTGTGACTGATAACTTGATATTATGGTCTTTGCGTCCTTCGCCAAACTAATATTTTTAATAAAGGTCGAAGCGTGAGGGACTGTACTTAAAGGGAGTGAGATACAAATCACATGCCAATAGCCGTACAATTTGCGTCTAAAAAGCGCAAAAAGGTGGCCGTGGATGTGGTGCCTGCCGAATGGCAATTGTACATCGAACATTAAATTGTTTCTAAAAAAATAAAACACCTCAAGGCACCGAGGTGTTTTTGGTTTTTGATAGCCGGTTCTATTTGCCTAAAGCCTGATCGATTAGCTTGGTAAACTCTGTTGAGCTGCCCTGTTCCATCGCGCCTACGATATTGTCGTCAACCTTATTGCCATTGATATAGAACGTAGGGGTGGATTGCAGATTAAGCTTTTTAGCGATAGCCTGGTCAAAGGAGATTTTCTGGTTAACGGCTTTAGCGCCACCCGATAAATCTTTAGTGTATTGATCTATATTCAGACCGATCTCTTCGGCATAACCCTTGAAAATACTATCGCGCTTGGTACCGTCGGTCAGGCTACCCCAGTCGTTTTGACCTTCATAGAGCTTGTCGTGCATCTGCCAGTATTTACCCTGTAAACCAGCTGCTTCGGCTACAGCTGCCGCTGCCCTAGCGTTTGGGTGAACGGTGGTAAGAGGGGAATTGCGGAAAATGAACGCCACCTGGTCGCCATAGTCAGAAACGATAGTTTTCATCGGTGCGTAAGCTTCACCACAGTATGGGCACTCGTAGTCGCCGTATTCGATGATTTTAACCTTGGCGTCAGTGTTACCCTCGACGTGGTCGGCAATTTGGCCATTTACGCTGGAAGCCGACTGGATTTCGGCAGGATTAACACTAGAAACATCAACGCTAGGGTTAGAAGCTTTTGAATACCATACCAAGCCACCAATTAGAATTATTACAATACCAGCAAAGATACCCCAACCAATTTTATTCATTTTTCCCCTCTTGTAAGTTACTAAAAACATTATAGCACTGATACAATAAATATATGAACGTTATCAGAACCATCTTGCTCTGGTTAGCCGTGATCGTATGGTACGCACTGTACGGTGTTTTAGTGGTATTAGAAACCATTTTTCATTGGCTATTTACGGCAGCGCATTTTTTGCGTCAGCGTGATGCTAGCTGGTTTCTGGGCAAGAAATCATGGTCTAGGTCTTGGCGGCGAGCCCATCCTAAACTTTCAAAAATGGTTCAAACCGATGGTATCGATGAGGAAGTAGAGGAGAGTCCAACCGATGTCGATATTGTCGAGATACCGCGCGAAACTACTATCGCTGACATTATGACGCCTCGTAACCAGATTGCTAGTGTCAAAGCCGATGAATTTCTAGGACCATTGGTGCTCGATGAGTTAGCACAGACCGAACACAGTTGTTTTCCGGTGATTCAAGGTAGTTTGGATCATGTAGTCGGCACCCTGGATATCAGTGACCTACTAGCGCTAGATGACAAAAAGTCGGCTGTGGCTCACGAACGAATGGATAGAAAAGTAGTTTATATGCCGGCCGGGGCTGGACTACGAGATGGCATGGAAGTATTACTGAAAACTAAGCGTCACTTAGCGATTGTTCGTAACGACGAAAAGCGTACGGTTGGTCTGGTCACCTTGTCTGATATACTTCATAAGTTATTTGAAGAAAATTAACAGAGGTGGTACAATTAAGCCGATGAGAACTCTAAATAATCAATTGTCTGAAAATATTGGCCAGCAGGTGACACTGCAAGGCTGGCTACACAAAAAACGTCTAATGGGCGGTTTAAACTTTATTACTCTGCGCGATCGGACTGGACTAAGCCAGAGTTTGGTGTCGCCAGAGGAACTGGAAAAGCTACGTGGCCTACAAATCGGTACGGTTTTGGAATTAACTGGCCAGGTGGTGGCCGATGAACGTGCGCCTGGAGGTGCCGAGCTTCATGATGTTGCTGTAACGGTTCTGGTGCCAGTGACGGCTGAGCCGCCAATCGAGATTGACAAACCGCTGAGCCACGCTTCTGAAAATCTAGACACTTTGTTTGAAAACCGAGTGATTGGTCTACGTAATATCCAGGAATCGAATATTTTTAAAATTCAAGCTGGCGTCAAGCAAGCCGCTCGCGAGTATTTTGCCGAGCAAGGTTTTACTGAATTTAATTCTCCCAAGCTTTTATCAGCTGCTACTGAGGGCGGCGCAGAGGTCTTTAAACTTGACTATTTTGGCAAGGAAGCTACTCTAGCTCAGTCGGCTCAGTTTTATAAGCAAATGATGGTGGGTGTGTTTGAACGGGCTTATGAAGTTAATCCGACCTACCGCGCCGAGCCATCGGCCACTACGCGCCATATGACTGAATTTATCCATATTGACGCCGAAATTGGTTTTATCGATTTTCAAGGTTTGCTCGATGTGGTCGGTGGTCTGCTTAAATCTGTGACTGAAAAAGTTTCTACGCGTTATCAGGCAGAGCTAAAATCTTGGAACGCTCGACCGGTGGTTTTGCCAGATAAAATTCCGCAGCTTAGTCTAGAAGAAATCCACGACCTGTATTTTAAGGCTACCAAAGAGGATGCGCGTGGGGAAAAAGACATGCGTCCCGATGAAGAGCGCTTTGTGACCGAATATGCCAGCAAGAATTTAGGTTCGGAAGCCGTTTTTGTGACTGGTTGGCCGGTGGGAGATATGAAGTTTTATCATCGTAAGTCTGACGAAAATCCAGAATT
>Ga0164242_10004829_pt1 | contig 15081 bp, 8 predicted proteins | sample OricomgcompostMG_FD_108783 | JGI IMG/M metagenome (GOLD analysis project Ga0164242, IMG submission 108783) | Miracle-Growth compost microbial communities from Emeryville, California, USA - Original compost - Miracle growth compost (MG) ... | reverse complement strand
GACGGTACATCTGCCAGTTGCCTTATATAATCTAAAATGGCCTCTTTTTTTTGCTGTGCTTCTTTTCTCACGTTGATATTCTATAAATTTAAACGATAAAAGGACTTGTCCTTTCAGGCATTGCCTACTTCCACAGTTGCCTCTCCAAACAAAAATAACCCATTTCAGTGGAAGAGCTAGTTGGCTCTTGTTATATTTTCCCCTGACACTCAAAATGCGCCAGGGGAAAATAATGGGTTTACTTATATCCTGGATTTTGTTTGATATTTGGATTTTTCTGAATTTCGCTTCTTGGAATAGGATACAGGGTTAAAGCTGGCTTCCAGACCCTATCCTCAATGACTTGCGTTTTGTATGTGAAGGCCGTATTGGCGGCAGAGGTTGGCGTAATTAGAATGCCCAGGGCGTCACCGGCACCCGTTTCAGCCAAATTCCAGCGTCTCAAATCAAAATACCGGTGTCCTTCAAAGCATAGTTCAATTCTGCGTTCCTGCCTGATCTTATCCACCAGATTTGTGGCGGTAAGATCCGGCATATCTGCTCTTTTTCGGATCAGGTTTACATATTTTAATGCGTCGGCTGTGTTGCCTAGTTCGGCTGAGGCTTCTGCATAATTTAAGTAAATCTCAGCCAGTCTGAATACAACCCATTGACATTTGCTATATTCCTGATTATTGAAATCATAGCTTTCATCGATCATTTTGCGAATGGTATACCCTGTTTTAGACGCATTCCAGGGGGAAAGTGAACTGGTCTTAGAATCCAGCCCTCCGGTATAAAACTGCGCTGTTCTGTTTTTATAGGGAGCCCCATTATAGAGGACATCCGCATAGAATCTGGGATCACGATTCGCATAAGGGTCTTTGGCCTCAGCTGGGATTTGCCAACTAAAAGCCGTCCCGTCTTTCATTTGGAAAGCTTCAACCATTTGCTCCAGGACATTATAGGCACTATAGCCATTATAACCATTTGGGCTTAGGTCTCTAAAGACAGTGTTATAGCGGTCTTCAAAGGAGGTGCCGCTAAAAACACGGGCAAAGATAACTTCTGAATTAAAAGGATCTAAAAATACCTTATTCAGACTTTGGTCACTGGCCTCACCATATAACGCATACTGCCCTAAATCAATGACAGCTTTGGCAGCGTCTGCAGCCGCCTGCCAACGGCTCCTATCATTTGTAGGGTTATAGGCTGGACTTGCTGCATATAATAACAATCTGGACTTTAGCGCCAGGCATGCGCCTATGGTTGCTTTTCCGTTATCTGATGAGCTGGCGTACGCTTTAGGTAAAAGTGCTATTGCCGCGGTAATTTCTGAAAGGATATAATCCCTGGTCTCATCCCAACTGGCTCTTGCTTCCGTAAAAGTTTTATCTGCGGATGTATAAACTTTGGTAATCAGTGGCACACCACCGAATCTTTTGAGCAGTTCAAAATAACAAAGTGCCCTTAGAAAGTGGACTTCGCCTTTCATGTTACTGATATCAGCAGCAGCCCCTGTTGTGTCTACCTTTTCAATATTTTGAAAAAAGATATTGGTTTTCTGGATGGTACTATATAATGTACTCCAGAAATTGATCGTGGAGCTATAGTTTAGCGGAAAGGAACTGGATTGATTATCTGGTGTTGCCTGTCCCAATACATATTCGTTTTCGTTGCACCAGTTAAAATTACTATATAGTTCATCTGTTTGTGCACCCCAACTATATCCGGCGTCTTTAAAAGTCAAGACAGATTCTCTATATATTTGATTTACAAATACCTGGGTGAGTGCCGGATCAGTCCATACTGCATCTTCAGAAATCGCATCCTGTGGCGTAAGATCTAGCACTTTGGAACAGGAGTTTAAACTGGCCCCTATTAAGACGATGCTGGCAATAACGACACAATTAAATTTAATTTTTACTTTTGTCGTCATTACTCTTTTTATTATTCCTTTCATATTTATAATTATTTTCATAATCGTTTTCATAAACTTAGCGTTTTAAAAGGTGAGGTTTAAACCAAAATTGATCACGCGTTGTTGTGGATAATACCTACCATCGGTGCTGGTACCACTGGGCGCTTCTGGATCGAAGGAAGGCCCAAAATCATCAATAGACAGCAGGTTGTTACCATTGATATAGAATCTGGCTCTTTGTAATTTTAACCTATCCAGTAGCGTTTTAGGAAAATTATAACCGATTTCAACATTTTTCAAGCGCAGGAACCCATCATTTCTCAACCAAAAATCCGATGGAAGTGTATTGGGACCAAAGGTTCTGCTGGTGGGGCCGTTGAAGGTTCTTGGGTATTTTTTATCACCTTGTTTTTGCCATCTATCCACAAAAAACTCTTCCGCCATATTTAAACCCGATGGTCTGAGCAGGGCCTGGGCTGCTGCCTGACCCTGGAAAAACACGCTAAAATCAAAGTTTTTATAATTGCCGCCAAAGGTAAGTCCATATAAAATCTGGGGAGTATTGGACTTGGTTAATCGAATTTTGTCCAGATCATTGATCTCACCGTCTCCATTTTGATCAATGTATTTTATATCGCCAGGTCCACTTCCCTCTGGATGAGGTGAGTTGTCAACTTCCTGCTGTGTCTGATATAATCCATCGGATTCATATACAAACCAGGAGTCCATTGGATAACCGGTACTTTTTTGATAATCAGGAACATTCGCAGATTCGGCGATGTATTTTATTTTATTGGTAGCGTAGGTAAAGTTCCCACTAATAAAATAGGAGAAATCCTGGTTTACGCTTTTGTTATAATGGGCATCAAAATCCAATCCATGGCTATTGACTTTCCCATAATTCTCATCGGGCAAAGTGATGCCAGTATAATCAGGAACAACAGCAGTCGGTGGGCCCAGAATATCCTTTCTGGCGGCCTGCCAGATATCCAGGCTAACTGAAAGTGCATTATTTAGCATAGTGGCATCGATACCTATATTGGTTTGACTGGCTCTTTCCCAGGTGATATCCAGATTGGGGGTGGGTCCCAGTGAAAATCCAGGTGCCTGAGTAGCATCATTGCCGTATTCATAGCCTCTCCCTAAATATTTATTATTTGGATCCTGACCTGATTCCAAAATATAATTTTGCAGATACTGGAAGGCACTTACGGCGTCATTACCAGTTTCACCCCAAGAGGCGCGAAGTTTTAAGTCATTGAAAAAGCCTGAGTGAAAAAACTTTTCATTGGAGATGCGCCATGCCCCGGAAATGGAAGGGAAAAAGCCAAATCTTTTACCTGGGGCAAAATTGGCGGAGCCGTCATAGCGCATGGAATAGTCAATTAGATATCTGTTGTCGTAGTTATAAGAAAGACGGCTGATGTAATTTTGTCTGGCTGCTTGTACAGTACTGGAGTTATTTAGAATGCCCTCTGTGCCGCCTGCAAACAATTCGGCTATGGTATTGCTTAGAAAGCCCTTTCTGGAAGCTTGTAACAAGGTGTAATCCCGTTGGGACTGTTCATAAGCGACAAAGGCTTCCAGGTGGTGCTTTCCGAACACACGCTCCCACCCTAATTTAATGTTAAATAACCGGTCCAGGGTTTTATCATTGTTGATGTTAAGTGAGGGTGTTCCTGTAGCCGAATAAGCGTCATAGTTGCCGGTGTTGACATTGTAACTATAAGCGGGCGGAGGTGTTTTGTCAAAAAATTTATACTGGTGATAGGACAAATCATAGGCATAATAACCGTCTAATTGCAGTCCCTTTGTAAGTGTGGAAAGATCCCAACTAAAGCTGGTCTTTGTTTGCAGAAAATCATAATTATCCGACTGCTGCCCGGTCTGGTTATCCAGAATATATACTAGACTGTTATTTGGACCTCCATCGATACCTACGCCGACCTTGCCATTTGGATAAACAGGTACCAGGTAGGGATAGCATTCCAAAATTCATAAAACAGGCCTCCATACCCAGCTGATTCTTTGTATTCATTTCGGTACAGGACATCAATGCCAATTTTAAAACTTTTTGTGGCCTGTATGTCCATATTTGCCAGGACATTGCGGTTTTTATAGAAATCCTTTCCGCTTTTATACATACTGTTTTGGTTCAGGTACTGTCCTGAAATAAAATATTTGATTTTGTCTGAACCGCCTCTGAGTGAAATCAATTCGTTTTGCTGATCAGACCAGTTTTTCATGACGGATTTCCACCAATTGGTATTGGGATGCCCTAAAGGGTCGGAACCGTCCGCGTATTTTTGAATATCTTCCTGGCTGTAAGTTGGTTGTTGCCCTAATAATGCATTGTACTCATTAACTGATTGGGCGTACTGGGCGGAATTCAACATCTTTGGCACCCTGGTCGGCTGTGTCATAGCCCAATTGGTTGTGAACGACAATGTAGAATTGCCGGCCTGGCCCCTTTTTGTTGTAATCAGGATGACGCCATTCGCGGCTCTTGCTCCATAAATGGCGGCTGTGGCGTCTTTTAAAACTGTGAAGGAGGCTATATCTGCTGGATTGAGTCTGGAAAAACCGCCTTCCCTATCTGGTACGCCATCAATAACGATTAATGGAGCAGTACTTCCAAGTGTGCCTTTTCCTCTGATCAGAATACTGGCACCATCAGCTCCCGGTTCGCCGCTGCGTGTATTGGCGATAATACCTGGTACGGCCCCGGCAATGGCATTTGAGAGATTAGCGACGGGGGATTTCTCCAGTTCCTTACCACTAACAGTGGCAACGGCCCCTGTTAAATTGGCTTTTTGACGTTTACCATAGCCAATAACAACCACTTCATTTAGGGCTGTTCCCTCGGCCGGTTCTAAGACAACATCAATAATTTGGCGGCCATTTGTGGCCACTTCTTTTGTCAGGTAACCGACAAAAGAGAAAACAAGGCTTTTTGTTTCCTTCTCCACCTGAATCTGGTAATGCCCGGTGCTATCGGCAATAACGCCTTTATTACTGCCATTTAGGTGGACGCTTACACCGGACAGTGGTGTGCCTGTATTACTGGTGATTGCGCCTTTGATGACTGTTTGCGCCTCAGCGGTGCTGAAGCTACAGACAGTTAGGGCTAAACAAAAACATAATACAGCTAAACAATTTTTAAGTTTCATTCGCTTGGGTTTTGATGATTTTTAGGTAAAAAATGAATAATTTCTGTACTGGTCTATTCTGTTATTTTAACAAATATAAAGCAACCTTGCGCATATCGCCAAATTTTTCTTAACGAAGATCACGAGCATAGGGCAAATCTGAGGATTTAGCACCCTAAAATCAATATGTTATGTTAACAAAAAAAATTGGAGAAGAATTAATTTACCATTGGTCATAGGTAAGCAGCCAGGCTTTCAGTCCTAAACGGGCCTGTAGATTTTATTTTAAGATTGGTTAAATCAAGCGTCTGACCAAAATTGTAAAATGGAATAAAGGCTAAATAGAAATTATGACCTTTAAAAAATTTAGACACTGCTAGATAAGAATATCCCATAGAACTAAAACCAAATTAACAGCCCTAATTTAAGTAAATAGGAACACAGAAACTTAGCCGCTAAATCAAAAATGATTATTATCTTTGATATAGAATTAATAGAGCACATCCTCATATCTTAAATAAAAGGGATGGTCCATATGAATACAATAAACCATTTTAATAAAAACAAAACGATTAATGCAGTCCTATTTATTGCTGGAAAAATAAAAACACGTGATTTCCATAAAATCTTTAAAATACTTTATTTTTCTGACAGGGAGCATTTATCAATATATGGACGCTCAATTACAGGGGATACCTATATTGCTATGCAAGATGGTCCGGTACCTACCAATTTATTCGATATATTTAAATCAGTCAGAGGCGACGGATATTTTAAGGACAAGGGTAATTTTGCTACATTTTTCGAGGTTACAAGTTGGAATATTATAAATCCAATATTGGAACCAAATTTAAAAACATTATCTAAAACAGATATTGAAATTTTAACCTCAAATGTCGAGATATATGGTAAATTGTCTTGGCAAGAAATTAGAGATATTTCACATGATTACGCATGGGAGAACACTTCAAAAGACAGACCTATGAAGATTAAGGATATTCTCCTAGAAGCTGGTAATGATAGCTCATATCTGGATTATATAAATATGCGCGCTTCGATTAGCAAATCCTTTTAATAAACGATTCCTTTTACCAACGAGTATTTTGCCATCTGATGCCTTTAAAGATTTAAGAAGGAAGTTTTTGCGTCCAGGGAATGTTTTCCTGAAAAGCGTAGACGGAATTAATCACAAAAAGTTCTTTATAGTAGTTGGTCTTTCCAAAGATAAAGCATGCATTTGTTCAGTTTATATTAATTCTCACATACCCCCATCAGTCCAAGCCAAGCCTAAGTTATTCAATTTACAAGTTCCAATCAGAAAATCGTTAAATAATTTTTTAAAATACGATTCATATGCTGATTGCTCTTTTCCGATTGAATTAAATACTGATAAAATATTGGACTTAATTGAAACCGGTAAATGTGAACTTAACGAAGACTGGAGTATTCATCAAGAAGATTTCAAGCTAGTTAGACGCTGTATAATGGATTCAGGACTATTATCCGAGGATGACCTTGAAAAATACTTCAAGGATCCTCTCCTCTAATTATTTACATAGTGAACTTGTTAAACAATCTAAATAGTCAATATCCAGAACAGTCATCGGTTGCTCTTAACCAAAAACAATTACTTCCAAATAAAAGTTAAACAGAATACGCCCTAAATGCCCCATATTAGTGGCACTGAACACGAGCCATTCGATTAGACGAAGCCAATTCTTAATTTGCAATAATATAAACCTCGAACCATTCATTGAGAGATAGATCAGCCATCATAACCGCTAAAGTTATCAGACGATGTGAGTATCAGATTTGAGGCCTGATAAATAAAGTCCGAGGTTATTGGTAAATATGTAATTTTGTCTTTAGGCTGATCATCAATCATTTGATATTTTCATAATCTGTATCTCGTCTATAAGCGCTTCATTGACGTTAACATTCATATTTTCATCTGCAGGTTTTAAACAAATTTCTAATTCATGGTCCCCCTTATCGAGCTCACATCTAACCTTATTGCTCCACCCCCAATTACTCCACTCATCTTTTCCGCGCTGGGGCATCACAAGCGTGCCGAGCTTATGGCTTCCATCCAGCAAGGTTCTGATCGCACATTTATTTTCCGTGTTTATAGGACCGCTGCCATTGGCATAGCGCAAGCTCAGTAAATAGGTGCCTTTTTGTTTAATATTGACATGTACCCGAATTTGCCTGTTTTTTTCTGTGGTTGTTTTCACATATCCGCTACCTGTAAATCCCGGATTGGCATTTTCTGGACTTAGGCCAAAATCTTCTACCTGCAAACTGATAACTGAGCGGGCGGGAGAAATCTCAATGGGTTCACTGGCAAATGATTCCAGGTTATTTTTGTTAATAGAAACGACTTGGTAGATGCCGTAATAACTGGTATCAATGCTTATTTTTTGTTCATTCGGCCCTACAGTTTTCCATAACCGGCCATTTAAATATATCTTATTGGCCTTAAGGGAACTGTCCGTACTGCTCAATATTAAGTGGCCTGACTTATACACAGCTTTGACCATGTCGGGACTATACAGCACAGAAACCAGGTGATTGGTATCTTTGCGAGCCAATTTGATAGCCGTTTTATCAAAGCCCTCCCTGTCCGGATTGTTCGATGCATTAATTTCAACACTGCTATTGCCGGCATTTTTGTATGCGCCATTATCTGCCTCCTGCTTTGCTTCGTGCTTTGCCCCCTGCTTTTGAATCTGACTCGTCAGGATTATCCGCACATGATGTCTTCCCACAAGATCGCCTGGCACGCTAGCCGAAGCTTTTTTTTGCCCATCCAGCTCAAAACGCTGGATCTGATTTCCATACCCCTGCAATTCTATATCAAGAACCGCACGCCTGTATTTAAAATTGGTCAATTTTCTATCGCCTTTATACACTTTAGGCACAAAAGGCTTAAAAACTAATTGATCCACCTCAAAATGCATCCCAAATAACAGCTTATAAACAATGGCCAGGCTTCCGGAAAGGCTCCAAAGCATATTGCTGGAGTTAATCTGTGTTCCACCATAATCACCATTTGTAGCAACAAAATTCTCCTTGTTGGTCAAAAACAGTCCGGCTGGCCGGTAAATCGCACTCATTGCGCGGGCAACTGAAGCCTCATTGCCCGCCTTGGCAGAGGCGAGCGCCCAATAGGACTGTACAAATGGCCAAATAGCATCATTATGATATGGTGGTATACCTGGTATCTGAGGAAAAATGCAGGTTATTCCAAAAGGCGTTACTGGTGTATTGCGGATAATGGCCTGCTGTTTGTTTTTGTCGGCAATATCAAAAAGCACTGCAAGACTTTCACCCAGGGCTTCTGCTTTTGGGGAAAGCAGGTAAGCGCCGTTTCTACCATATAAATACTGGCCGTAATATCCTTTATCTGGTTGCCATAGCTTATTATTGATGGCAGATTTAAGCATACTTGCCTGTGTTTGGTATGATTTTTCCGCTTTTGGCAAATTTAACTTTGCCGCCATTTTAGCTAAGATTTGGTTGGCCTCATAATGCACAGCATTAGTGCCTAAACATTCAGACGCATAAATATCCGCTGGCTGCATCCATTTGGGATAGGTTTGCTCACGCCAATCCAAAAAGGAAGATTCCCCTTTTACTAGACCTGTCATTTGGTCATATATTAGCTGCTTATCTTGGTGCTGGGTTTGTTTAATGACACCATAGGCATATTCTAACCACTGGTTATCTCCAGTGACTTTATATACTTCCCAGGCAGCGATTGCCCAAACGATTCGATCTGAGGATACCGGATAACTACCTCCCGTACCGGTATCCTGTATGATTTTCCCATTTTTCACTTTCCTTTTCAGGCTGATCATCGCTACCCTGGGTTGCAAAATGGCCATAGATAAAATAATACTATAGCTGATATCTCTTGTCCAGACACCGGCCCATTGTTTGCCTGTCCTGAAAGTACTGTCCGGCTCAATCGCGTTTTGCATCTCACTTAATGCAAGATTATACAGTGCGTCCGGTAATGGATCGGGGGAATAATAAGCAGGAAAGGCACTTAAATCTTTATCCAGTTTCCAGGTAGCGCTTGTTTTCCCGGCATCGGGATCCTGATTTAAGGTCAGATATGTCTCATAAATACCATCGCTATCTTCATCTTTTAACTCCAGATCTTTATGCATGCTTAAGTTCGCAAAATCCCAGGTAAGGGGCGCGACACTACCAGCTACATAGACGCCATGAAAATCGCTCTGATAAAGTTTCTTACCGCTAGCCAGCAGATAATACCCTTGTTCTTTAAAAGCTTTGAATACATCTCTCATGTCTACTTTTAAATGTAACTTGGTGTCCTTTGGCAGTACATCTTCATTTGAACCTGCCTTTGGCCTGGGATGATTGTCTTTATATGCTTCCCCAAATTTTACCAGGGGCGGTGCATAGGGCGCCTTACTACCCGTACATACAATCCAGCTGTTTTCTCCTGCAGGTGAGGCGTTGTCTTCCCCATTAATACTGAACTTATAGTTAACAACGGCACTTACCTTTTTTGCTTCGCTTTTATAATTGGAATAAAGTGTTGTGCGGTCCTGGGCTTTGGCAACAAAGGCCCCCTGCCTGACTTCTTTACTATAGAGTGAATAGCTGTCAGATACATACAAGGCGCGGCCAGCTTTCATCTGGCAGCCACTTGCAACAAATAAAGTGACGATCAGGTACAATGGCAAATAGTTCATTTTAACCAATGAGAAGCGCATTGTTATTAGTCGGGGTATCTTTATTGAGATGCAGGGATTTAACCTCCTTTTTCTTTTTTCAGCAGCTTGCTTATTCTGATTAGGTAGTGCTGTACAATTTAATATATTTTCCTTCACATTATTTACATTTGGTGCTTTAGATCTGTTACTGCTTATTACAGGTCGGTTCAACCGAGCTTTCGGCTGGTCATTCATCCTGATTTTCAACTGGATATTCCACTTTATCATTAACTTAATATTCAATGGGTTGGGCTAATTAATTGGACTTTTTTTAGTATCACTACTGGTTTTAAAATTCTGCTACGATCATATCCCAATAGGCAAGATAGGGTAAGGCAAAATGCAACTGGCCATTTTGCTGGGTAAATTCCAGCTGTACAGGACTACCAAAATCTTTATCAGGGGAAGCTAGCCATAGCTTTTTAACTGTTTTGGTCGTGGACAATACTAACTGGGCATCTTTAATGGGCGTTTGCGCTGCCTGCGCCCCATCCTTATCGCGCCAAAGCAGTGAATTTGCATTTGTAAAATTGAGTAAATGAATGATTTGGGCACTACCCAAATCCTTGCCTACAATAGAGACGGCTCCTTGTTGCGGTGGCCAGTTATTTAGGGTCATTTTACCATTGGTGCACTTTAGGCTGGGCACATTAAAATCACCACCGTCACGCAGCAGATTCTGGTAGGCGGTCAAAAAGTCGTAATAATGGATGATGGCTGTTTTCAGGGCATTGGGCATTTGCAAATTATTGTTAGGGAAATACTCTTTGCCAAGCATGTGCTCTCCCATCTCCAGATGCGATCCGCCAAAGGCAAAAATGACTGCATCTGTCATAAGTACACCCGGGGTATTAAACTGCCCTGGCCGTTCTGCCTTGTCATAATCCATATAAGCGGTTAAAACAGTTTTTTTCTGATTTTTACTAAACTGATCATTGTTTTGGATAACACTTGCCAGGTCCGCATACCCGTCATTGGGAGACCAGACTTCTGTATATAAAAATTCGACCGGTGATTGGGCGATAGACTGCTGCCCGTATTGATTAACGGCATTCATTACCAGCTTTTTGTCTGGATCTGCCTTTTTCATGGCCTCAATAAAGGATGCAAAGCCAGCTGGCAGGTCAATTGCATTACCATTATAATCATAAAGTGTTTTATCACGGCTGCCCAACTGGTCAATTTGATACCCGTCAAAATCATAAACCTGATACAGATCTTTGTTACGTGCGGCCAGATAGCTTTGCCACTGGGCATTACCTGGGTTTACCAGATAAATGCTACTTTTAAAAGGTGCGGACAGACTCATAACATCTTTTGTGCTATGGTTTTTATCCGTAAACATATACCATCCATCCATGACGCCATCTGAAGCGGCGTCATCTAATACACCATAACAAAGGTTATAGGACAAGGTTTTCATTGCTAACTGATGTGCTTTTGTAATATAGCCTTCAACGGTCGACTGATAATTGGTCCTGCTGGCTATATCTGTCCAACTCGGATCGGGCTTGCCTACAGTTCCTGCCAGCGGGCGCTGATGCTTCCATCCCCAGTCATAAAACTGGATCCAGTTAATATGCAGTCGGTTTAATCCTTGCAATACGGCGGTCATTTGCTGTTCGCTCAGTTTACCATAATCTGATAAAAATCCGTTTCTGGGAAACTTTGAAGGATCGCTACTGGCGTCCACAGCAATGGTCGCTAATATCTTGCCTTTATTTTCCAAACTGACCAGATACCCTTTAAAATCAGCCGCCGGTGTCTGCCATTGCCAGACCTTTCCGGTAGCGGTACTGCTGCTTATTTCCTGGCCGCCTTGATAATAATGGATTACGGTTCCTGAGGGTAGCGCCTTATCTGCCGTAAATACTACTTGGTCGCCAGGATGGTAGACCGCTCTGTCGGTGTTTAATTGTATGACTGCAGAATCAGCACCATTATGACCTGCTAAATTTATTTGGGTATTATCTGTAATGGCCGGTCTTTGACAGGCAGCTACGAGTACAAAATTTAAAAAAAATAGATATAGAATGCTTTTTTTCATGATATTGCTTTATGATTTTATATGTTTTTAAGCGTCTCGATCCGATTTTAAGCCGCGGTCGATGCTAAGGCGATAAAGGCTTTTGCGGCTACTGTTTTTTAATTTCAATGGTTTCCAATAATTGATTTAAACGGATGGTATACAAGCCGGCCGTCTTTATTTGCCACTTAAAGTCGTTTACATCGGCTGGCGAACTTCCATGTGCTACCCATTGAGCCTTGGTATCAGTAATATCGGGATGCTGGCTATATGGTCGGAAAAAATCGGTTCCCCAATCGCCGGTGGCTACTGTAATTTTGAATTCGCCTGCACTTAACTGTCCCTGATAAGTAAAGGTATAGGGATCCCCTGGTGTGGCTGTCATCGGGGTCGGATCATCAATATTCCACCCCGCTGGTGTTGCATCACCGACGAGCCAAAGTTTGGCGTACGGTGTAAACGGCGTGATCGCTATTTGCATTGACTGTAAGTCCAACTGTATTTTATAAGCGCCTGGCGCTGTGATCTGCCATTTATAATCATCCGCCCCAGGTGCGACTAACTGTACGCTCTTATCCGTTAGCGGTGGATGGTTGGTAATGGGCATATAAAAGGGGATATTAAAATCACCGGTGGCGGCTGTGGCAATTTTAAATTCACCTGCTTTTAATACTTGTCCATATTTGAACACAAAGGGACTACCTGGATCATGGATCATAGAATCAGGGCTGGCAATGTCCCAACCCTGTGGTACGGCGTCGCCTATTATCCATAACTTATCGTAGGGAGATAGATTTACTTTTTCCATCTGCATGGTCATGGCCAGCAGATCTACTGTTATCTTATAAATGGCGCCGGCTCCTTCATTAATAACAAACTGGTTATCCGGATCACTCTCTTTGTTTCTTAAAATAAGACTTTTATCATCTGTCCCTTTGTTGTAGGAAGGTAGAAAACTGCCTAGTGTGGTTATAAACTTAAAATGACCGGCTGTAAGTGCACCCTGGTAGGTAAAAGTTCCGGACTTTTCAGGATCTGCGCTCATGGCAGTTGCTGTTTGATTGTCCCATCCTGTAGGGGTTGCATCTCCGATTATATATAAAGTCGTGGAGACTGGCTGATAGCTCTGGACTGTAAAGGTAACGGCTGGCGAAACCTGCTCCTGTTGGGTTTCTTTGCCGTCCAATCCAGTGACCTCTGCGATAACCCTTGCGGCAAGATCAAGTGTTTGTTGCTCATTTAAATTAAAATGTTGCCTGATGCGTGTATTGAGATCTTTTGCGCTAAAATCATAACTATACACCTGCTTGCCCAGATCTATGGCGATTGCGTCCTGAAAATTATTTCCACGCTGATCTATTTCTAGTGTATAACTTATGGCGCTGCCTGTGCCGTAATTTGTACCCGTGGTCCAGGATAATTTGAGTGCGGATTCATTAGCGTGCTGCTCTTCTAACACCACCACAGAATCAGAAGCGCTGATCGACAGTGGCTGGTCTTGTATGTCGGGCATGATTACACCCAACCGCTGGCAGGCGGTTAGCGTAATCAAGACCAATATTACCATCTGATAAATTAGGGATAATAAAATTTTATGGCTGTTGCCGGCCGCTTCTTTTAGGTAGTTACGGTTGTCTGTAAGCTGCGGCGAAGCCTGAATTAACAGCGGCGCATCTGCCCCTGTCCGCCATACGGGTTTTTCCCTTTTAATTTTTTTATACTTGATAAACATAATTTTGTTCATTTTATTTTAAGTAACCGATACAAGAATCTGTCAGTTATTATTTTAATAGAATTTAATATTATCATTGATTATTTGTCAGCTATTTTCTGGTGCCTTACGAGCGCGTTTCAATCAAATGCTTATTTAACCGTGTGCTTTTTATCTGCTTCTTCTTAAATTTTTAATATAATTTAAACGCCACAAAGTCTTATTAGCAAGAATGTTGGCTATTCATTTAATATCCTTCATTTTGCGTCAAATTGTGATTAATATCTATTTCCTGCTGTGGAATGGGTAATAATAAGTGTTTGGTTTTGGCATTGACCCGGCCAATAGCATGTAAAAAGTCCAGGCCGTATTGTCCCTTATCGACTCGAATCAAATCAAACCACCGCTGCCCCTCAAAAGCGAGTTCCATCCTTCTTTCATGTAAAATGATTTTTTTTAGATCCGCCTGACTAGTAGCAGCCGAGATTGGCCCCAGTCCTGCCCTTGCCCTGACTTCATTTAAGGGTTTGACGGCTGCTGCCATTTGTGCCAGGGCGTTCAGCGACTCGGCCTCCATCAGCAGTACGTCTGCATACCTGAGGACAATAAAGTCCTCAGGGCTGGTATTATAATCTGGTGAGATGGATTTAGGCACCAAAAACTTGCGTAGGTTATAACCTGTGGATGAATAACTGGCTTTATATTTTTTTCCATCAAAATCCGGACAGCCTTCATATAGAACAGTAACATCTTTACGTAAATCGCCCGGTTCATAGGCGTCCACAAATTCCTGGGTTGGCTGATTCCAGCCATAGGAACCTCCTACGAAATCAGCGTTTCTTGGTCCTGTGTACGTACTGGTCCAGGAGGCCTGATTCAGATCATCGAAAAAACCATAAGTAGTGGCGCCGCTATACTGCACCTCAAATAAAGACTCTATGGTATTTTTGTGGGTGGCAGAGAAGTTGTCCGCGTAATTTTCATTGAGTTTATAGCCCAGCGTTGTCACTTGCTGACAGAGGTCGATACAATCTTTATAATCGCCCAGGGTTAAATCAACTTTTGCCAGCATTCCTGTGGCTGCTCCTTTGGATGCGCGACCGATGTCTTCCGGTCCATAACTTTCTCTGGGTGGAAGTAGGGTGATCGCCTGCTTTAAGTCTGCCTGAATCTGTTGATAGACTGCTGCTTTGGGCGTTCGGGCAGGTTTTAAGTCTTCCCCTGCTACCTGGGGCTTTAATACCAGCGGTACATCCCCAAAAAATCGAACCAGGATAAAGTAATATAATCCTCTCAAAAAATGAGCCTCTCCTAGAATCCGGTTCCGCAATTGCTCATCCATATCTATGCCCGGCACTTTTTCCAGTACAATATTACAAGCCAATATGCCTGGTGCTGGCCCTCTAAACAGATCAAGTACGCCCGCATTATCCGCAGCGGTGGTAAAATTAGCCTCCTGAACGGTCTCTATGCCGTCGGTTCCACCGCCGGCCCCGACAACAGAATTGCCTGCCATAATATCTGTGGTCCACATGCGCATATTATAG
>Ga0164242_10004828_pt1 | contig 15085 bp, 38 predicted proteins | sample OricomgcompostMG_FD_108783 | JGI IMG/M metagenome (GOLD analysis project Ga0164242, IMG submission 108783) | Miracle-Growth compost microbial communities from Emeryville, California, USA - Original compost - Miracle growth compost (MG) ... | reverse complement strand
TCAACGCAGACACCTATGAGCAGGCCCGGCGCAGGGTACAAGCTTCTAAGAGGTGACCAGACATGGCACACGTTGACTACCCGCACCACCCCGGCACTCTGTACGACTGCCCGTCGTGCGAGTGGCTGATGGAGAAAGAGGCCGAGAAGCGGCAGATCCGCTACCTCAAGGCCCGCGACCGCGTTGCCCGACGTAACACACACGCGGCCCGCGCGACCCTCGCAGAAGCGCGTATAGCGCTTGAGGCTCACGCCGAACCGGTGCCCGACGACTGGCCGGACCCGTACGAGTACCACTAGGGAGTGATCAAATGTGCACCATGTGCAGCCGAGAACCCCGGTTCATCGTGCGCGCCGAGGAGGGGCACTCCATAACGTCGTGCGCAAAGCATCTCGCCCGAATCGTACGGGAGTTGAGTCGCTGCACCGTAGTCCTGATTAAATCCGCCTAGATGTTGACAGACGCGCAAGAGTGCGTCATAGTTGAACGCATCGGGGCAAGCAAGACAATCCGACTCCTTCGGAAGGTTGCATCTCATGTCGCGCGAAACGCTTGACTGGCTCAACGAGAACACGCTGATCGGTTTCACCAACAAGCGCGGCCACGCCTGGCACTACCGCGAGGGTTCGAACAACCACTACCCCGGCGCGGTGCCGGTCGCCGACGTAGAGCGCCGCCTCTTCAACTGGGAGGCCGTAGAGCAGCCGCTGTACGTCCCCACGGGCCATGAGGGCGCCATGGTGGAGGTGCTGGGCTCAAAGGCCATCTCTCGCAGCGACAACGGCGAGGTGCTGGGCATCTTCCGTGACGGGTACGTGCCTCACCAGTACCGCGAATGGCTGGTCAAGGCTCTGGCGGACATCCTTGACGATGACCTGCAAATCGGCTCGGCCGTGCTGCTCAAGGGCGGCGCCGTAGCCTGCGTGTCGGTCGAGACCCCGGAGAACCTGACTACTCCCGAGGGTGTCGAGTACCGGCCTCACCTGCTGGCCGTGTCCAGCTTCAACGGCACGATCGCCACCACCTACAAGCCGGTTGTAACCAACGTCGTGTGCGACAACACCATGACATCTGCGCTCCGGGAAGCGGGTCCGGCATTCAAGGTCAAGGCCACCCGGAACAGTCAACTGCCGCTCGCCGACGCCCGGGAAGCACTGGGCATCGTTCACACCATGGCGGACGACTTTGCCGAGGAGGTTGCGAAGCTGTCGGCAACGCCGTTCGGAGACAAGCACTTTGAACGACTGGTCATTTCGATGACCAAGCACGACCCGAACAGCAAGCGCGGCGCCACCATGGCGGAGAACAAGCGAGACAAGCTGTGGGAGCTGTGGCGCAGTGACGCCCGAGTGGTCGAGTTCGCGGGCACCGCGTACGGCGCTTGGCAGGCCGTGAACACCTACCAGCAGCACGAATCGCCGTTCAAGGGCGGCAACCGCGTTGAACGGAACATGCTGCGCGACCTGACCGGCAAGACAGAAGCGGCCGACGTGGAAACGCTAGAGCGCATCCTGTCGCTGGTCTGAGAAGAGGAAACCGAAATGGCTGAAAAGGTGTACGTAGTCCGAGAGTTCGATGCGGAGAGCGTCACCCTGCAACAGGTGCTCTTTCACTTCCTTACGGTGCGCATCCCTCGCAGGCAGATAGCGTCCGTTCGGCAGGGCGTCGGGTTCACGTTCGTTGAGACGACCGGACACCTGAGGTACAAGGTTCGCCAGGGATACCGGAAGGAACAGCGCGAACTCACCCGAGCGGCGCTCGACTAAAAGCCCCAGCGGGGTGGGACTTCATCCGAGGTGCCTACAACCCGCCCCGCTGGCCCCACAACTCAACAACAATAGAATATGGCGGTTGCGAAATCACCCTACTACTAGGGGAGCTGGACACTCAGATAAGTCAACCGCCTCACGCCCTGGTAGGCCAACTGGCAAAGCCGCTGGTCTCAAGTACCGGTGTATGTGGGTTCGACTCCCACCTAGGGCACGTAAGACAAGGAACAACTAAGGGAGTTGTTAGTAATGGCAATCGCAGAGCAGTGGGCACGCCCGATCGCCGAAGCCTACGCGCAGGATGAGCGCGAAGAGCTGGAAACCCTCGTTGAGGTGCTGGGCACTGAGCCCGCCCAGCGTGCGGCCGAAGATCACTCGCTGTACGTCCTGGTCCTGGACGCGCAGGGAAAGACTCAGCTGTAATGATGGACTTCACCACCGTACAGGATCGCCTCTTGCAGGCTAAGCGGGACAACCCTGACAGGCTGTGGCCCGAGGTGCTTCTACGCAAGGTGGAACAGCGGGCCATGGCTATGGAGGTGCGCAAGCACCGTGAGGCACGGTAAGCAAGTGACCAGCACGCGAACGACGACAAAGGGGTCAGGGCGGCAGTGGACGAGCGGCCACACGTACGCCGCAATCATCTGTGCAGCCCTGATCATCCTTACCCTGATCACCACGCTCGGAGGCAAGTAAGTGGCAGAGATGCCCAAGTTCCCGGACGCTGTTGTTTTCGCTGCGCGATTCCGCGAAGTGACATCCGTACTGCTCGACCTGGCGAAGCACGTCCAGAGGCTCGCCGAAGAGGTGGTTTCGCTCCGCCGGGAACTCAGAGAGGCACAGCGGGCGCAGGTGTACAACAACGTACCGACGAAGGGATGACGGCCCCATGACTGAGCGCAAAGACTACTCCGGCCAGACGGTCCGAGTAAAGAACGTGACCGAACGGGGCACGCAGGAATACCGAGTTGAGGGCTACTGGGATGAACTAACCGGCCGTTCCTGGGCAGTGAGCGACGGCAATCCGGCTGCAATCGCCTACGCCGTTCGCACCGGCATCAAGGACCTTCCCCTTGATGACAACGTGCTGTACGGGAAGATAGGGCCCTTCGGTCACCTCGTCCACGTCGATGAGATCCAGTCATGATCGCCTGGATTATCGTGGCTCTGGCGTTGGGGTTCGCCGGAGTCGTGATCAAGTACGGTCGTCCCTACTGAGAGGTAAAGAACCATGGCGCACTTCCTTCCCGGTGAGGCGCGGGCCATACAACACGACAACCGAGTCAGCGGGTCTGCCTACGCGTTTGGATTCGTCTACTTCACCAACAGCACCCGAGTTGCCTACACCACGGATGATGAGGGAGTGCCCACGGTTCACGTACAGGTGAACGGGGGATGGGGTGAGATCACGCTAGCCATGGCTGAGGATGCTATGGCCTACCTGACCCGCAAGTTCGGCAAGCCTGCGAAGGTGAACAATGAATAGGCTTACCGTGCTCGAACTCAAGCGCAGGCTTGCGGAGCTGGAGCACAAGGAGGAGTCGCTAGCCCTGGACATCCCCGGGGTTCAGCAGAAGAGAGCTTGGGCCCTCCGCAAGAGGTACCGTGCCCAGGTTGAGGACTACCGGACTCTACTGGAGTTCGCCGAAGGGAAGTTGTCATGAGCGACACTCAGATGAACCTCTACAAGGTGCAGGTTCGCGTCGGTAACGCATGGGTGCCCGCCCATCAGGGGACGCGCAGCAAGGGGGATGCTGAGCGCCTGCGCAAGCTCTACGCGGAGCAGCGGCCCCAGGCTCAAGTGCGAGTCGTTCAGGCGCAGTCGTGAAGGGGCTCGGAGACGCGCTGCGCAAGCTCGCCGCTGATCCGATTGCGATCCAGACCGCCCATATCGCCCTAGAGGATGAGCTGATAGAGTTGCGGGACGACAGGATCTCACTCCCGTTCCGGGCAAACGGCCTGGTCATCCGAGAGAAAAACGGTCAAGCGTCGGACGCGATCCGCATCCCAACCGACGAAGCGGTGAGGCGTGTTCTCAAGATCCTCGCCGAGTACGTAGACACCAACAAGGATGGAAAGAAGTGACTCTAACGGTACAGACCCGCAAGTGCCTTGTATGCGGCACCAAGTTCGAGGTGTCGGGCAAGGCTGCGGGACGAGCAAGGATGTGCTCTAAGGACTGTCAGCGCAAGCGACAGTATGAGCACCAAGCCAACTGGCGCAAGCGCAAGGCTGAGGAGTTCGACCCGTGGCTCTGGGAAAACACCATCCTGGAGTGGGACGAGTAATAGACTTCCGCCGTGCTCCGCGCTGACACACCCCCCCTAGTTGGCGCGTTGAGCACGCGGGGGCGCCCCACTGGGGCGGGCGCTAGTAAGGAAAGGGGCTTGTCCGCGAGGGAGGAAATGTGCTGACTCCCAACCGGGCAAACGGTGCTTGGGCCGGGCCCCGGGGTTCGATTCCCCCTAGCGCCACATGATTCTATGCAAGTTCGGTTTTCACCGATTCGGCAAGTGGTCTGAGGTCAAATCACTGACGCGCGGGTTTCGGTATGATCAACACCAGGAACGAACCTGCACGCGCTGCAAGTTGACGACAAGGAGGTATGTCTAGTGTCTGATCAGAAGCTACAGGCAGGGCAAGAGACTTACGAGAAGTGGCGGCGTTACCAGACCGCAAAGGATGCTAAGTCTCGCTGGGCGTCCGAGGAAAAGGCAGCGAAGGCAGAGCTGTTGCTTGCCCTGGGCTATGACCCTGACGACGACAAGCCGGTCTCGGCTGACGTAGTGGACGGCGCCGGTAAGCCTGTCTGCCGCGTCCACGTAGGCTCCCGCAAGGGGCTTGACATCAATTACCTCAAGGCGCGACACCCCGAAATTTATGCGGAGTGCGAGAAGTGGACATACCCGATCAGCGTCCGGGAGCCTGCCGAGTAGGAGAGCGGCACCTCTGGAACAGTTCAATCGGCGCCCAGCCTAGGGTACTTGAATGTGACTGGTGCGTAAGCTGCGGGGAGACACGCCCAGGGTTTAAGAGCCCGGGAGACAAGTGGAAGGAGACTCATACGGATGAGCAGTTGGAACAGAACACAGCCAATCGCAAGCAAGTACAAGGCGTTCCCACCGGACGGGGGTCAGTACAAAGTGGTGAAGCTGACGAACGAGTCGAAGCGGCGATACGAGGCAAAGGGCTGGAAGTTCGAGCGAACGACCCTGCCCGCAGATCACGAGGGTTGGGCCTAAGGGATGTACAGGACTTGCAACTGCCACAACCCGAAGCCATGTTCGGAGGTTCCCGAGGGTGGCTTGCACGACTACTCCGCCTACGACGCCGAGTCCAAGATGCGCGACGCCCATCAGGTCAACCGTGAAGCGCGTGCTGCCGCCTCGCAGGCTGCCGCTGAGATCCTGGGCGGCAGGGCCATCGTGATGGGCGGCCCCGGCTACGGCTTCCACGCCAAACCCTCTAGGGCGTATGTGGAGTTGACCTCACGTATCAGCATGTACATCCGGCATGGCGTGTGGGAGGATGACGACAGTGAAGGCGACGGTACGTAAGAATAGGTGCCGTTGTCAGCACTGCGGCCACAAGTGGGTGGTAACCTATGGGAACTACACCCGCAAAGCGATGACTTGGGCTCTCGCTATGAAACTCGCCAACACACTTGCAATGGAGAACCGGTGAACGAGGAAGCCAAGGAACTGCTGACTAGGGCAGCCAACTACCTGGCGGAACACGGCCACACCAAGGGAGCGTTCGAGGTAGACGACGGCGCCGTTTGCGCTGACGGCGCGCTCCAGAAGGTCTGTAGTTACTACGAGTCGAACGCACCAACAGTGATGTACACCGCACGCGAACTGCTTGCGTTTCAGATGGCCAAGGAAGATCCCAAGACAGATGGATATCTAAAGCGGTGGTTGAGGTACGGGGCCGTGTCTCGCGCCGATGTGTTCCTATATGCCATTTGGGGCTACAACGACCGTGACGAAACCACGGCCGAGGATGTCGTCCTCGCCATGAAGAGGGCGGCCGAGTGTGGCGAAGGATGAGCGCTGCAAGGACTGCGTAGCGGCGGCCGAGGAATTCCCGCACCTTCCCCCGCCGAAGGTGTGGCGGCCGGTAGTTGAGAACTCCGGGGGCCGGTGCGCTACGCACTGGCGGAGCGAGAAGAAGCGACGGCGGGAGGCTGCACACGAAAAGGCGGTGCAGCGTACTTATGGGCTGGGCGAGGGAGAATACGCCCGGCTGTACGAGTATCAGGGCGGTACCTGTGCGATATGTCAACGTGCCACGGGCAAGACGCGGCGGCTCAGTGTGGACCATGACAACGCGACGGGCAAGGTTCGAGGTCTACTCTGCCGCCCGTGCAACACGTTGCTGGGCAGGGCTGGTGACCAAATCGCGTACTTCCGCCGTGCGATAGCCTACCTGGTCGTACCGCCCTACAGGCGGATGACGGAAGGATTTGACGAGTGAGTCCATACCGTATGGGCCAGAGGGTAGTTGTGGAGGATCACGACATATCCGCTCTACCTAAACCCGGCAGTGGATATATCTACTACGGCAGACCAGACAACTCAAACGTGTATCACCTGCTGGCCGACTGGAATCATGACGAAGCCTGCTGGCGTCGCTTCTACCTCATCCCTGACATCTTCCTGCAAAAGCACACCAATCCATACGTGGAACGGCCCGAGCAGGGGCAGTTGTGGGAGCGCAAGTCATCTGGCGTAGGGTTTAGGGTAGTTGACGTAACGAAGGAGTGGGTTATCTACAACTTCACTGTCGTGTCGCCCGAGGACACTCCCCATGCCAGCCGCTACGATTACTGGCTAGCTCACTTTGAGAGGGTCGAATGAGCATAGCGCAAGACGTAGAGTGCCCTAGCTGCGGTAAGCCTCAAAAACTTACTCTGACAGGGAAGTTCAGGACACACGGAAAGAGAGACGACCCGTGCGAGATGTCCGGTCTGTTTCTGCCCGGCCACCTGCTAAGGGAGTTGCCGCCGGAAGCTCCGCCGAACGCCCAGGAGCCTGCGAAACCTGCGGATGCACCTGCCCCGGGGGATGTTGCTACCGACGCGAAGCCTGTGGAGACGATTCCTGGAGTGGACGAATATGGGAAGGACTTGGCAGGCCGACAGCTTGAGGCGTACAAGGGGGCAGCGGATGAAAACGGCCGTCCCTACTTTCGCGCCGAAAAGAACTTCACAGCCTGCGACTTCACCTGTCGGCCGGACATGCAGCAGTGTCGAGACTGCGAATCAAGAGCCGCTGTGGTGACGGGAGACACTGTGATCATCCCGTTTCATCAGGAGTACGAACAGCCGGACCCGCTTCCCCCTGAGGCCCCTAGCGAGTATGACCAGCCTGCGAAGCTGAACCGCGCCGTAGTGGCCGCTCGTCCTATGGACGAGGTTGAACTACAGCTAGCCACGATGTTCCGTGAGATTTTCTACCAGTACACCAACCGTTCAAGGCGCAGTCAGCAGACTACCCTTGGCCCCTCGCAGGTCGGCACGTCGTGTGACCGGCGGCTGGTGATGCACTTCCTGGGCGCGCCGAAGGTGAACCCCGGGGGTGATGGCTGGGCGGCGTGGGTGGGCACGCAGATTCACAGCGGGCTGGAGCAGATGCTCAAATGGGCCGACGCGGGCAAGGGCCGCTTCGCGGTTGAGCAACGCCTCAAGTTCCCAAGCGAGTTGGTCCCCTACGGCACCGCCGACGTGATCGACCGGACCCTGTTCATGGTCGATGATCACAAAGCCATGGGCCAGTGGGCCGCCGACAAACTCCGGACATCCGGCCCAAGCACCCTTTACCGTACCCAACTGCACGTGTATGGTATGGGTGCACGCCAAAGGGGCGAACGTATCGAAAGGGTCGCATTGATCTCGTGGCCCCGAGACAAGTCCGACTTGAGTGATCTGTACGTCTGGTCTGAGCCGTACAACCCGCAGATCGCTCGGGACGCGTTCGAGCGGGTAGAGAGGCTGAACGGATGGGCGCAGCAGCAGCGAGCCGATGGGCTGAGTCCCCAACAGATCGCAGCGGCAGCGAACATCGCAGATGACTGCAAGTTCTGTCCGTACTACATGCGAGACGCAAAGGACTTGAGTAACGGCGGCTGTAACGGCCGTCAGTAATGCTGTCGAGAGGAGGTGCTTAGTTGAGCGAGAGCAAGGATGAAGAACTGTTGACACCTAGTGAGGTTGCTCGTAAGTTCAAGGTTGACCCTAAGACGGTCACCCGTTGGGCTAAGGCGGGCAAGCTTACTTCTTTCAAGACTCTCGGCGGGCACCGACGTTACAAGGCTTCCGAAGTGGAAGCCCTTATCAGTAGCAAGGGGAATGAGTGAGCGACTACGAACAGCCGGATAAGGGTGAGAAGTTCACCCCGTCCGACCATCCGGAATGGCTCGGTAAGCTGTTCCTGATCTGGCCGGACTCGGTGGACACAGTGAACTTCAACCGCCCTGACGGGACCGTTGACCCCACTGACATGGTGACGGCTGACGTTGCCATTGTCGATCTCGTCAACCCCGAGACCGGGCAGCCCACTTACCTCAAGGGCGCTCGCATCGGCGGCTCGGCGCTTGCGCCGCAGCTCAAGAAGAAGCTCGGCAAGAAGGTACTCGGTAGGCTCCAGCAGACGCCCAGGCAGGGCAACAAGTCGGGTGCCTACTTCCTTGCCGACTTCACCCCGCAGGACGTTGCGCAGGCGCAGCAGTACGAAGCCGCGCACCCGCGCAACACGTACGACGCGCCGAGTGGCCAGGCGCCTGCCGCCGGTGCGTGGGGGGCCCAGCCCGCCGCCACGCCTCCCCCTGCCGCTCCCGCACAGGGGCAGTGGGGTGCAGCCCCGGCCGCCGCTGCGGCACCGCCTCAGGCGCCCGCACAGCAGTGGGGGGCTCAGCCTGCCGCTGCACCGCCGCCCCCTCCGGCCGATCCGTTCCCGGGTGCACCCGGCCTCGCCGACTTCCTTCGGGCACGCGGCGTGGACGTGACCGGTATGGACGAGGGTACGGCCCGTCAGATAGCTGCGACCATGCCGCAGCAGTGAGCCCCGGGCTCCATAGAGAGTTCGGTTTTGATAGGAAGGTAAACCCGCTTTATGGCTGCACGCCGTAGCAAGGCAACCCCGGCCGCTGAGACCGTCGTTGAGGTCGTCGCGGAAGAGTACGTAGAGGATGACGACTGGAATGGAGAGGTTGAAGTGAGCGAAACCGTCGAGGTAGTAGAGGTCGAGTCCGAGGACAAGCCGAAGCGTGGCCGTCCGGGCTCCCCGCTGTTGCAGGCCACCCGCGACTACGAGAAGGCGCACAAGCTCGCCGAGAAGGCGCGCAAGGCGTACGAGAAGTACGCTCCGCTCATCGCTGAGAAGGACGAGTACGAGGCTGCCGAAGCTGAGGCACTGGCCCGGCTGACCACTCTGCTCAACCGCACCAACGACGCCGAGGGCGACGGAGTGGACGAGTAAGGCGCCTAGCGTCTTGTCGGGAAACCATACACAGTGGCTTAGGCCGGGGTATGGCAAGCGTGCGAAGGGGTTTGAGGTACGCAACCCATAGGGGGGAGTGGCTATCCGGGACCACGGACCGCCCTCCCCCCGTTCCACGCATAGGAGTTGAGATGTACGGCGACGAGCCATGCGAAAGTCTCGGGCACTTCTATGAGGACTACCGCTGCATCTACTGCGATGTAGAGTTCTGCGACGAAGAGCATGGCGGCCACTCGTTCTACTCTACGTTTTACAACATAGGGCACAGCCCGGCAGATTGCTGGCACTGTCACCGACGATTGGTCAACCTGCGTAAGAGGGAGGGGTGATGGCGCAAGAGGTGCACGTACACCACTGGCGAACTTGCTACGTGTATGTAGACCTTGCCGAGGCTTGGCTTGACGGTGTGATACGACCCGTCCGAGAGCGTCTGCACTACAAGGTCTGCGACGTATGCAGAAAGGTACTGCTATGAGCTGGGAAGACCTTGAGAGTGATGCTAAGTCGCTTGCCGGTAACACTGGCCCGAGGTGCGGCGTTCGTATCATGCTCGACTACATCCGAAATGAACACGGGGAAAACGCACATGAGTCGGTAGTTCGGACGCTCTACAACTACAGGCTCACAACTTCCAGTATTCATAGGGCTCTTGAATCCCGCGTTGAGCCTGACTACCTGCCTAGCACCTACTCGCTGGGCAGGCACAGGAGCGGACGCTGTTCATGCCCTAAGGAGGAATCGTGAGCACTGGTGGAGACATGGCGGACCTCGCTAACGCGGCGAGGTATGAGGACGAGATAGAGCGCCTCAAGCGCGAACGGGACAACCTGTCACGGCAGTTGTACGAGATCAAGCACAAGCGGGCAGACTACCTGTCAACCGTGTGGAATGCGGTAGAGGACTCCATCGCTGGACAGGCGATTCAGCCCGTGAAGGCGCCCAGGCTCATCAGGCCGCGCGGCGACGGGCCCGAGGAGGTTGCCGTTGCGTTGCTGTCAGACTTGCAGACCGGCAAGATAACTCCCGACTACAACACAGACGTTTGCCGAGAGCGCGTAATGCGCTACGCCGAAAAGGTTGTGAAGATAGCCAATGTCCAGCGTGCTGACCACCCGGTACGTCACTGTGTGGTTCCCATGCTCGGGGACATGGTTGAGGGCGTCGATATCTTCCCGGGCCAACAGTGGCTCATTGACTCGACGTTGTATCGTCAGGTGTTTGACTCTACGCCTACGATTCTCGTTGACTTTCTCCGCTACCTCCTCGCCAACTTTGACACCGTGGCAGTGGAGGCTGTACAGGGTAACCATGGCCGACTCGGGCGTAAGGGTATGTTTGGTCCGGAAGACAACTCCGATCGTATGGTCTATCGGGTCGTCAAGCTCATGATGCAGGACGAGCCGCGCCTTGAGTTCAACATGGCCGATCCGGTCGGCGAACGCGCGTGGTACAAGATCATGGAGATCGGCGAGTACAAGGCTCTGCTGATCCACGGTGACCAGATCCGAGGGTCAATGGGCTTCCCCTGGTATGGACTTGGCAAGAAGGTGCACTCATGGGGCTCTGGCGGCCTTGGACCCGACTCGGACTTTCAAGACGTGATGATGGGTCACTACCACTCACTCGCCCGTGTCCCTTTGAATCATCGGAGCGCCTGGGCGAACGGTTCGACGGAGTCAACAAACACCTTCGCTGCGGAGACCCTGGCTGCCCAGTCCCGCCCGACGCAATGGCTCTTGTTTGTCGATCCTGCGGCTGGCCGTGTCACCGCCTCGTATGGCGTTGAGTTGACATGATGCTCTACTGGGCCTACTTCATTGTGGGTTGGGCCATTGGCCTAGGCGGTGCACTGGTGGGCCTTTACGTTACCAGGAGGTTCTAAGGCATGAGCAAAGAAAGAACTAGAAGAGCTGGCAAACGAGTTGAAGCTTGACCCCGACCTGGCAGAGCACGCCGAGGATATCGCAGATGCACTTCACGAGCTTGGTATCGAGGTGACGGACGATGAGTAGGCTCTTTGATGATCGTGACTACCGCGTGGTTGTACTCCGGCCCGATGACGTGCTGATCATCAGCAATGTCGGCGAAACGAACGCGTACTCGGTTCCGCAACAGGCAATAGACAATCTTCGCGCAGACCTCAGGTGCAAAGCCGTGTATATGTTTGCCGGTGATATCAACTACGACATCCTGCAATCGAACCCAAAGGCAACCGATGAGTAAGCGAACTACCGTCAGCGTACCGGAAGTTGTGTACGTGTCGGGGCCCATGCGTGGCTACCCGGAGCACAACTACCCACTGTTCCACGAGACAGCGTCCCGGCTTCGCAGTCAGGGGTATGAGGTCGTCAACCCGGCTGAGAACTTCGACGGTCGGCGGGACCTTGACCAGCGGGTCTACCTTCGCAAGGATGTCGCTCAACTCTCTACGCAGTGCTCTGCCATCTACATGCTGCCTGGCTGGCAGAACTCGGCTGGCGCTCGACTTGAGTACGCCATCGCTCGGGCTCTAGAGCTGAACTTCCTGGGCGAGGTGGATACCACCAACCCCGTTGAGTATGAGGCGTCTACTATCGTCCGTAACGGGGAGCGGCAGCAGAACTACGGCCACCCCAACGCAGACTTTCAGCGGACGGCGGGCATGTGGTCCGCGTACCTGAGCCACAAGCTTGCCCCGGGCGCTCGTATCAGTATGGAGGATGTAGCGCTTATGATGGGGCAGTTGAAGATGTCCCGCCTCGCCTCAACTCCCGGACACCATGACTCACTTGTGGACCTCATCGGCTACGCCATCTGCTACGATCGACTCGGAGAGAACGAATGAGTCACATCGGAAAGACCGTACTTTTCAAGACGGTTGATGGCAACCAATGGGGAGGGGTTGTTACCGCCGTACTGCTCTCCCCTTGGGATGAAACCGACGTGTGGTATGAACTAGACAGCGGATGGACCATAAGCGAAAAGCACGTTGTGGCAGCTAACTGGAACAATGGCAACTACGACGTACTTGACAGCGTTGGAGAGAACGAATGAGCTTCGGCCTGTACTGGGAACCATCGGCCCCTACGCGCGGCAACCCGCTTCCTACTGAGCTTAAGTTCATAATGGCTAGGCGCTTTTGGGGCGGCGATGGCAGCACGCGAGGCGAAACACTCCTCATCAGCGGGAATGATATGGCCTACCTGCAAGGCGTACGAGATGCCACGGCTAGCTGCGAAATACAAGAGGGGGTCGATGAGTTGATATCAGCCATAAACGATCACGGCGAGGTTCGCGTTTGGGTGGGTGAGCAGGATGGCTAGCGCTAAGATCAACCTCTACTTGAGGAACGGGATTTGGCGTTACGTCATACTCCTCAACGGCATAACCTCCCACTCTCCCAACGGGTTCATAAACAAGGAAGAGGCACGGGAGTTCGCAGAGGCACGCGCCCGCGAGCTGGTCCACGAAGAGGCCGTAGGCGAAGAGTATGACTACGAGGTACCCGATGCAGAGTAAGCGAGACGCAGAAGCCGCGTTGGGCTGCATGATCCTGGCGTTCATGGCACTCGGAGTTGCCCTGCTCGGGTTCATCTGCTGGGCGATCTACACGCTCATTACCAGCTATACGTAAGGGGGAGTCATGCCGTACGAGCTTCCGGATTTCGACACCATGCAGGACGGTGCCCGGATCATGAACGAATACTACAACTCCCTTGTAGCTGAGGGCTTTACGCCCCACCAGGCGCTACACATCGTACTGGGCAGCCCATGTTGCCCGCTCACACATCAGGAGAACGAATGACGCAAGCAACGCCCAGTCCTGATCACATGTATCAGGTGGCGCTCCCTGAGATCGGTTATCACGAGGGGAGCAACAACTCAAACAAGTACGCCTCAGTGGTAGGCGTCGCCAACAATGAGGCGTGGTGTACCACGTTCGCGTCTTGGCTGTTCAAAGCGAGCGGCTACCAATCGCTCTGCAAGATGGACAACTACAGCGTGGACCAATACAACTGGTTCAAGGGTAAGGGTCGCACCAGTGCATACCCGGCTGTTGGCGCAACGGTCTACTTCGGCCCCGGTGGAGAGAATCACACCGGATGGGTGTACGCGTATGACGGCGACTACATCTATACGATTGAGGGCAACTACAACAACGAAGTCAACTTTCACAAGCGCGCGCGTCGTTCGAGCATGGGTGAGGATGACCCCAGCATCGGTGGCGTGTTCATGTACGGCTACCCCGCGTTCTCCGAGGGGATCGTGACGGCCGACCCGAACCACACCGTCAGCGGCAGCGTCTACGCATCTTCGGCCAGCGTGGACAAGGGGGGCTCGACCACCACCCCGCCGCCTCCGTCCGATGGGACCACCACACCGCCCGCTGGCGGCTCGACGTACACCGTCGTGGCCGGAGACACCCTGAGCGGCATTGCAGCGGCGCAGGGGGTCACCCTAGCTGCTCTGCTCGCTGCTAACCCGCAGATTACTAACCCCGATGTGATCAACGTGGGCGACGTGATCAACATTCCTAGCTCGACCACGACGCCTCCGCCCGACACCACTCCTCCTCCGCCCGTGCGCGCCACGTACGTCGTCAAGGCTGGAGACACCTGGGCGAGCATCGCAACGGCCGCCGACGTGCTGCTCCCGGACGTGCTGAGCTGGAACAGCGTGGCGCCGACCGTGGGCGCTACCGTCAACGTCGGGCCGCCGGTGGACACTACCACACCCCCCGACGATGGGGGCACGACCACTCCGCCGCCGAGCACGACCGACGCGTGGGTCGCCTCCGTGGCCGTCAACGACAAGACGGGCGTCGCGTTCACGCGCTACACCGCCGGAGGAACCGTGGCGTCGTGGATCGCAGCCGCGTGCAAGGCGCGGGGCATCAACAACCCCACGTCCGTAGCGGCTTGGACCAAGGGCTACCAGACCGCCATCGCGCGCGAGTCCAGCGGAGATGCCAATGCATGCAACCGCAACGACTCCAACAACACCACTCCCTCCGGCTACAATCAGGTTCACGACTACGGCCACGGCTACCCGGGCGGCAATCTGAACGGGGCACTGACCAACTACCAGTGCAGCCGTGGCGTGGCGCAGTGCATCCCGCAGACGTTCGCGGCCTATCACTGCCCCGGCACGTCGTCTCAGATCTATGACCCGGTGGCGAACATCGCAGCCTCTATGGGCTATGTCCGTACTCAGTACGGCGTCAGCACTGACGGCCACGACCTTGCCAGCAAGGTGCAGCAGTTCGATCCCAACCGCAGTCCCAGGGGGTACTAAGTGCCGCACGTGTTCAACAGGACGAAGGTCTACCTTAACGGGGTAGACATCTCCAACAGCGTCTACAAGGTCGAGGTGAGCGCAGAGCCCGGCAGTCTCACAATAGCCAAGGTGGCGCTTCCGGTTGACGACATCTACACCCTGGAAGATGAGAACGGGAACCCCACCATCGTCTACCGCCTGGGCAAGTACAACGAAAGGAAGTCGGATGGCTGAGTATCAGATCACCGTCACTCCAGTACCACCCAACGCCTCAACTACCGGCGGGTGGCGGTGGGTTGTCGTGGACGGCTCTGGTCAGGCTTACTCGTCCCCCAATGTCTACGGCGCAGCTCTGGACGCCAAGACGGCAGCCGAACAGTACGCCAATCTCCTTGAGGGAACGGAGACTTACACCTACACACCTTCGGGAGGATCATGAGCAGCACCGACGAAGCGCAGGAGTACACCCGCAACGTCTACGCAGCGGCCCTAACGGAATACGTCAATGAGGACTTGTCGCTCGTCCTAGATGCTGATAAGCTGACGAGACTCAAGCGCCAC
>Ga0164242_10004827_pt1 | contig 15086 bp, 11 predicted proteins | sample OricomgcompostMG_FD_108783 | JGI IMG/M metagenome (GOLD analysis project Ga0164242, IMG submission 108783) | Miracle-Growth compost microbial communities from Emeryville, California, USA - Original compost - Miracle growth compost (MG) ... | reverse complement strand
TGCCTGCAGGAGGACTGCGCGGATCGCGTGCTGGCCATGCTGCGCGGGGCGCTGCGCGAGTTGCAGGTGGGTCCGACCGACAAGCTCGCCACGGATGTCGGCCCGGTCATCGACGAGCCGGCGCGGGCCGCCATCGAGGCGCATGTCGAGGCGATGCGCGCGGCCGGCTGCGCCGTCGACCGGCAGGACCTTACCGCGGCCTGCGCGCATGGTTGCTTCGTAGCCCCGACGCTGATCGAGATCGACGATGTATCGGTGCTGGGCAAGGAAGTCTTCGGGCCGGTGCTGCATGTGCTGCGCTACGCCCGTGGCGAGCTGGATGCCTTGCTGGATGGCATCAATGCGCTGGGCTATGGGCTGACCTTCGGCGTGCACACTCGCATCGACGAGACGGTGGAGCGGGTCACGAGCCGCATCCGCGCGGGCAATCTGTACGTGAATCGCAACATCATCGGGGCCGTGGTGGGGGTGCAGCCCTTCGGCGGCGAAGGCTTGTCGGGCACCGGCCCCAAGGCGGGCGGCCCGCTGTACCTGTCGCGGCTGCTGGCGCAGCGGCCGTCCGGCTTGCCACCAGGCTGCGAACTCGACGCCGACGGCCGCGCCTCCATCACGCTGCCGGGCCCCACGGGAGAAAGCGACGTATACCGCCTGCAGCCGCGCGGCAGCGTGCTGTGCATCGCGGCCACCTTGGCCGGCGCGCGGGCGCAATACGAGGCCTGCCGCGCCACGGGCAACCGCATGATGTTGCTGGAAAACGGCGCGGGCCGCGAGTTCGCCGCGGAGCTGGCCGCGCATGCCAGCCCTGGCGCGACCAGGGGCATGGCCCAGGCCTCGGATGTGGGCCAGGCAGCGCGTGGCGCTGCCGTGAGCGTGGACAGTCGCGGCGACCGGCCAGTGCACCCCGTGGCCGACGGCGAGATCGATCGCGGCGCGTACCACGCAGCGCTGTTCGAGGGTGATGGCGATGCGCTGCGCGAGCTGAACCGGAGAGTGGCTGCGCGCGGCGGCCCCATCGTGGGCGTGCAGGGCTTGAGCAGCGACGAGATCGCCGCCGGGCGGCAGTATGTGCAGGATCGCCTGCTGCGCGAGGTGTCGCTCAGCATCAATACCGCCGCCGCCGGCGGCAATGCCAGCCTGATGATGGTGGGTTGATACGGATTCATTCTCACAATTTATGCTAATAAAGCAATAATAATTGTAAATAGATTATTGTTGTTATTAATTGCCTGGCTGCGTAATCTGGCCGATATCGATATCGATAACGGACGCAGGAGCAGTGCAATGGATACATTGACCCGAGGCCGGCACGACACCCGCAACATCGTGCCGCCAGGTTTGGATCTGGTAGAGCATTATTTCGAACAAGGTTGTACCGACGGCCTGCCCGTAGTCCCGCCGACACGCGAGAAGATCGACGCCATTGTCGAGCGGCTGGGAGGCGAGCCCGACCATGTCGAAGCGAAAATTGCTCCGCGTTGGGGCGAACTGACGCGCGAGATCCTGGCTATCAACATGGTGATGGCCGGCTGCAAGCCGGAGTACACCCCCGTGGTGCTGGCTGCCGTAAAAGCCATCACTGATCAGGCATTCAATCTGAACGGCGTGCAGGCCACGACTCACGTCGCCTCGCCGCTGATCGTCGTCAACGGTCCTATCGCGCGCGACATCGGCATGAACGGAGGCTGCAATGCCTTCGGGTCCGGCAACCGGGCCAACGCAACCATCGGCCGGGCAGTCAGATTGATCATGCTGAATGTGGGCGGCGGCTGGCCCGGCGACTTGGACAAGAGCACGCTCGGCCATCCGGGGAAATACACGTATTGCGTGGCCGAGAACGAACTGCAAAGCCCTCTCGCTCCCTATCATGTAGAGCACGGATACAAGCCCGAGGATTCGACCGTTTTCGCCATTGCGGCGGAAGCCCCTCACAGCGTCACCAATCACGTTTCCAATGATCCCGAGGGCATCCTGGATACCATGTGTTCGGCAATGAGCACCATTGCTTCGAACAGCGCGGTATTGAGCGGGCACATCACTGTGGTGTTGGGCCTGGAGCATGCGCAGAGGATCGCGAAATATGGATGGTCCCGCTCCGACATCCGCAACTACCTTTACCACAATCACGGCAATCGTTTCATCGACCTGGCCTATGGCCACCGCTACGGCAAGGTATACAACCGGAATCTGCCCAAGTATTTCAAGCGCGATCCTGAAACCCGCATACCCATCGTAGGCGGGCCCGACAATATCCACTTGTTTGTGATGGGTGGCGAAGCAGGGCAGTTTTCAGTGTTGATTCCGGGATGGGGCCACATGAGCACGCCCGTGTTGCGGCCTATAGACAGCGACACCGTCGGCGATAACGGCGGCGAGTGCGCAGACGGCGCCTGCGCCTTGTAGACCGCCGCTTCAGGCCTTATGGCGTTACTTCACGGAGAGAATCATGTCGACCGCAATTGAAGAAGGCGTGGAAGTTTTTGATCCGCGCGGGCACATCCGCTTTGAAAACCAGCCGGTCTCGGCGCGCAAGAACAAGTTGGACGGACTGCGTCTGGGCATTCTGGACAACTCGAAGTGGAATGCCAATAAATTGCTCAGAGGGGCGGCGCAGGCGCTGAGCGAGCAAATAGGATTTGCTGCCGTCAACTATTACACCAAACATAGCTTTTCCAAGGATGCCTCTCCCGAGCTGATCGCCCTGATCGCAGCGGAAAACGATCTGGTCCTGACCGCCATCGGAGATTGCGGCTCTTGCACTTCCGCATGCATACGCGATGCGATCGCCCTGGAAAAGCTCGGCATACCCAGCGCGCCCATCGTGACGACTGAATTCGTCCGCGAAACGGAGCTTACGCGGCAGGCTGTCGGAATGCGCGCCCTCGAGCCCGTGGTCATTTCGCACCCGGTAAGCTCCATCACGGCCGAGGAGGTGGGCGTGCGCGTGCAGCAGATCCTAGCGCAGGCACAAGAGGTCTGGCTGGGTACCAAAGAGCCGCTCAAAGTCTCGGCCGAGTTGGCATAGCGCCGGCGAAGCATCGTTGGGCGTCGCCCACCGCCATCGATATCGGCACCGACCAGCCACAACAGTGCATCAAGAAACTTGCGGCGGAGTGCGATGTCGCCATCGAAAATTTCAGGGTGGAAGGGCTGAGGAAATATGTGCTCGAAACCATAATCCCATAGGAAGCACTATGCCAAGAACGCGATGACCGCACGCAACAGGTTTGCATGAAAACCGGAACAGGTGGGCGGCTAGTCGGTACGGCCCGCTCGACGCATATCAAAATCACGAGGAGAGGGCGCCGCAAAGAGCGCATGATTCGAATTGGCCGGCTTCCGACAATTCGACTGCTGCACGGGAGGAGCCCGGATGAGACTGGCATGTTATTCAAATCAATATATATGGTGCCTCTGGCATTGGCCGGCTTGCTTGCGCTGGCCCCTTTATCCACCTTGCGGGCCGAACAAGCCCGGATTTTCCTGGGCGCATCGGTACAACTGACTGGCCCTATCGCAAATACGGGCCGATATTACCCCGATGCATACAAGCTGGTGGTCGACCGGATCAATGCCGCCGGTGGCGTCAAGGTCGGCGGCAAGGCTTACCAGTTGGCCTTGAAGCTGTACGACAACCAGTCGGATGTCAATCTCGGCGTGCGCCAATACACACAGCTGATCTCGCACGATAAAGTCAACTTTCTGCTCGGGCCTTATGGCAGCAACTTCACGGTTGCAAGCTCTGCCGTCGCAGAAAAATATAAAGTGCCTATGGTGGAGGGCGGCGGGGCATCCGATGAAATTTTCTCGCGCGGCTTCAAGTATATTTTCGGCACCTTGGCGCCGGGCAGTAGTTACTTCGGCAGTACTGTGGCCATGTTGACGAAGCTGCATCCCAAACCCATGTCGGTGGCCTTGCTTTGCGCCGACGATTCCTTCGATGTGACGCTGCAAAAGCATACCGGCCCCATGCTCGAGAAGGCGGGGCTCGATGTGGTCATGAACCAGCGCTATCACACCAACTCCACCGACTTCAGCGCCTTGTTGTCACAAATCAAATCCAGGAAGGTCGATGCGATTCTGGTGGGCGGACACGAGACTGAAATACTGAATTTTCTGCGTCAGGCGAAAAGCCTGAATGTCAGCCCGAAGATGTATGCCTTCACCGTAGGTGTTCCCAGTGAAGACTTCCGCAGGGCTCTGGGCAAGGACGCCGACTATGCCTTCGGCATGACCGCATGGCTGCCGAGCAAAACGCTCAAAGATCGCTGGTTCGGCGACGCCGAGAGCTTTGCCGCTGCATATAAGGCCAAATACGGCTATGAGCCCGATTACCACGCGGCCTCGGGTGCGGCCGAGGTAGAAACCATTGCCAACGCCATAGAAAAAGCCGACTCCCTGGATTCGAAGAAAGTGCGCGATGCGATTGCCGCCAGCGATTTCGACAGCCTGTATGGCAGGATCAAATTCAGCCCATCAGGGCAGATCGACCTCAACCAGATCGTCGTGCAGGTGCAGAACGGGGCCGTGCAGCCTGTCTTCAAGGGAGGCGGCTTTATCGGGCACGCGCAGTATCCCATGCCGCCCTGGTCGAGCCGCTGAATTGCTCAAGCCATAGTCGTGAGCCCCGCTACCTGAGCTTGATACCGGCAGCTTTAATCACCGATGCCCAAGTCCTGATCGCATGCTGCATGCGGCGTGAGGCATCCTTTGGGCCGAGAGAAAGCGGCTGCACGCCGAGCCTAGCCAGGTGATGCTGGATCGCAGGATCGTTGGCAGCAGTAGAGAAAGCCTGGGCTAGCCGCTGGACAATAGGGTGCGGAGTTCCGGCGGGTACTAGAACTGCATTCCAAATTGTTGTCGTGTAATCATGGAGACCGACCTCTTGCATCGTAGGGGTGTGAGGAAGAACTGCTGACCTCTTTTCAGAAGTTACAGCAAGCGCCTTGAGGCGCCCGTTTTTTATAAGCGGAGCGGAGGTGGAAACGGCATCAATAATGAAATACGCTTGGCTCGCAGACGACCACTAATGCAGGCTCTGCACCCTTGTAGGGAGTGTGTCCGACGGCGAGCTTTTCCTGGTACTGCAAGAGCTCTACCGCCAAGTGAAGTGCGCCTCCGCTACCGGCGCTAGCTGTCCCCCACTGGTTGCTGTTTTGCCAAGGTAGCGTCAAGGCTGGTTTTGATTTCCAACACATATGGGCCGGTAGCGTTCAGGCCGCGCTGTAATGCGGCCTCCAGCTGGTTTTCGGCTTCGACGCGCTCCGCGGTTGCACCCAGCGCCCGCGCGAGCGCAATGAAATCGGGATTGGTAAGCGTGGTTCCCACTGCATGCCGATCGGGATAAAAACGGTTTTGGTGGGCTCGAATCGAGCCGTAGCAGTTGTTGTTTGAAAGAATGACGAGAATCGGCAGATTTCTATCGACTGCGGCGATGATTTCATTTCCGGTCATCAAGAATCCGCCGTCACCCACCATGCATACGACTCTGGAAGTGGGCGATCTCATCTGTACAACGACGGATGCCGGTATGCCATATCCCATGGCACCCGAACACGATGCGAGTAAGCGCTGGATTCCAGTGAACTCGAAGTTTTTGTACACCGAGGAGGCAAATATGCCCGAGTCCAGGCAAATGACCAAGTTATCCGGAGCTTGATTCTGAAGCGCTTTTACGGCCGTTGGAAAAAATACGCCATCCCGGGGGGCGGAAAATGGCCAGCGGGCACTGGTGTCCTGGATCTCCCTGAGCGATTTCGCCCAAGATGTGCGTTTGTCGGGCTGGCTCCGAGAGAGCTCTTGCTTGCAAAGACAAGCCATGAGATCTACCGCGTCTATCGCCACGCCAATATCGGCGGCAAATGTTTTATTCAAAGATTGGCCGTCCGCGACGCAGTGAACGAGCGTCTGGCCGGGCCGCGGAAAGCTGGGAAAGGTATAGCCCTGTGTAGTGATATCGCCGAGACGTGTGCCGAGTGCCAGGACAAGATCACTGGATGCATAGGCTTCGACCTGCTCATTCGGTATGGCCAGATCCAAGTGGCCGGCGTACAAGGGGTGATTGTTGGGAAAAAGGTCATTCTGCCGGAATGAAACTACCACGGGCAGATTGAACTTCTCTGCAAAGGCCAACAAAGCCGCTCTGCCATCTTCACGTCGTGCAATCGCGCTGCCCGCGATAATGAGCGGCCGGGCAGCATGGTCGAGCAGATCCTCGATACGCTGCAATGTATGTGCCGTGGGTAAAGCGCGTTCCGCGGGACTGGAGATCCATTCCGGCAAGCCCACGACTTGCTGCTGTACATCTTCCGGAATCACAAGCACGACAGGGCCCGGAGTGCCTTCAGTCGCAATACGCACGGCCTTGAAGGCGGCGGGGGCCAGATCTTCGGGCGTGGTCACTTCATAAACCCATTTGGCCATATGCCCGAACATTTTCTGGTAGTCGATTTCCTGAAAGGCCTCCTTGCGGAGATCGGCCTTGGGAATCTGTCCCACAATCAGAATCAGTGGTACGCCATCCTGCTGCGCGGCATGCACGCCGATGGAGGCGTTTGTCGCGCCAGGTCCGCGACTCACCATGACGAGGCCGGGACGGCCAGTCAGCCGCCCGTCAACCACGGCCATGAACGCGGCGCCACCCTCGTGTCGGCAGACGACGACATCGATCTCCCCGAAGTCGCTCAAGGCGTCGAGAACGCCCAGATAGCTTTCTCCCGGGACTATATATGTGCGGTCAATGCCATTGTCGGCGAAGACTTTCAGCATGGCGTGCGCGGAGGTGGCGCGGTGAGGAGTTGGTTTCAATGTGTGCTCGTGCAAGAGTTGTGCTGTGGACAGTCTAGGTAGCTGGATGCTAAGCTGCAAGCGCATATCTAAACTATCAGCTATGTTTTTTTGGCACATGTAATGCGGGCAAAATCATAGACATCAAAAGATTTGAATTCCTATGTCGGATTGCCGACTACGGTAGTTTTTCCAAGGCCGCGTCGGTCATTGGCATTACGCAGCCTGCGCTGGGCAGGCAGATCCGCAAGCTTGAGCAAGAGTGCAGAGCCGTGCTGCTTTACAGGAATGGCAGGGGAGTATCACTCACTCCGGAAGGAGAGCAATTGTTGTTGCGCATACGCCCTTTGCTCAAGGAAATGCAGGCCGCGGTATCTGAACTGCAGTCGGAAAGGCAAGCGGTGCGTGGCGCGGTATCTATCGGGATGACGCCGGCGCTCTGCAGTATTATCGGCTTCCCCCTGTTAAGGGCGGTTGAGCAGCGGCACCCAAAGGTGGCGCTGAATATCATTACCAGCTATAGCGGTTACGTGCTTGAGTGGCTTACCAGTGGCCGGGTGGATGTCGGCATTATTGACAGCACAAGAAGGGCGGAGCACATCATTCTTGATCAATTAGGAGAGTTGCGGCTGTCACTTATATCCGCATCCGGCAAGAGCCCGGTAGTGCGAGGGCGTTCGAAGTCTATAGATCTGATGGATCTTCAGCAGATGCCGCTGGTGCTGCCGACGCGCAACCATGGACTGCGCCGCACTGTCGATGTTGCCGCCGCAAAGGCGGGCGTCAAGCTGAAGATTGCCTACGAAATCGACGCCCATCACCTGGTGCGTGAGATTGTGCTCGCTGGTGCAGCTCACACCATCATGGCCGCCCAGGCGGCTCATGCGGAAATAAAGCGGGGCGAAATTGTGGCAACTCAACTCACCCCCGCCATTTCGACGCGGCTTCTGTGCGGCACATCGTCGAATCGTCCAATTACCCAGGCTACTCATATGGTGCTCAAGCTTATGAGGCCAATTATTGCGCAGGCTGCAGAAGGCGGGCGTTGAATTATAAATTTGTCGGCGATTCGGGTTGCGAGCCGCTTCGGTGATCCACGGCGGATGCTGCCGCTGGTCAGATCCGGCAGCAGGCCATGCTCCTTCCGAGGATATTGCTCTTCCGGAGCCGTGCCGGCTGCTTTGCAAATGGTTCGTTCTTCAGCGGTTCGCCGTCGCGGCAAGGCGTCGCAATTCGTCTTCCACGAACTCCATGCGATCCTTGCCCCAAAACAGTTCCTCGCCCACATAGATGCTCGGGACGCCGAACACACCCCGCTCGACGCCATCGTTCGTGCTTTTGATGAGCTCCTGGCCGATTTCGTCGCTCGAACTCATTTCCTCAAACCAGTCTGCATCCACGCCCAGGGCGGTGGCCAGGGGCCGCAGGCCGGCATAGTCTACGATCGACGCGTCATTGCGCACCCAGTATGCGTCGAGTGCACTCTCTACGAATTCGGCCTCTAGGCCTTTGCGGCGCATCGCCAGTGAACCTCTCAGTACGCGGCTGGACTTGATCGGGAACTGGCGCGGAATCGAAAACGGCAGCTGGTATTTCTCGGCCCAACGCTGCAAGTCCCGCTTGCGGTTGCGCAGTTTCGATTTGGGCTCTTTCATGAGCTCGTAATTGTTTGCCTTGAAAACGTAACCGAGGTTGTATGGATGCAGAACCAGTTCCGCGTCGTGGCGGACAAGTATCGGCTTGAGGAGCTTGAAAGCAAAGTACGTATTGGTACTTCCAATGTCCCAATACAATTCAATTTTCTGTTTGGCCATCGCATTTACTCCTTGTTCCTGATGATTATTTGTCGAGAAATTCCGTCGTGGCGCCAGCCCGTGCCTTGCGCTCCGGGTTGAGCCAGGTTCGGCGGATGAATGGCATTCGCCTTTCAGGCCGGCTGTTTGGGGCTGGCCGCCAGCGGGTCCTGTACCAGAACGCCGTCCTTGTACAGGGCTGCGATCTGCGCTTCCGACAGGCCTAGCAGCTCGCCCAGGACTTCGGAGTTGTGTTGTCCGAGTAAAGGAGCCTGCAGGTCTTTTGCGGTGTCCCAGCGTGAGAATTTTGTCGGGAAGCCGGGTATGTCGAAGTCGCCCAGGTGGTTGTCGTGGACCCGCCTGACAGTTCCGCGTTCACGCAGATGCGGATGTTGGGTGGCTTCGTGCAGCGTCAGTACCGGGGCACACGGGATCCGCTCACGACCCAGCGTACTCATGGCTTCGTCACGATTGGGGAATTTCGCGAGCCAGTCCTCGACTATGGGTTTCAACTGTGCATTGTTTTCACGCCGCAGCCTTGCTGTTGCGAATCTCGGGTCTGTTGCCAGATCGGGCAGATCGAGTGCACGTACGAACTGTTCCCATTGGTGAGGAAGAACGGCCAGGGTAAGAAATGTGCCGTCGGGGTGACGGAATACGCCTGTAGGGCCTCCGTCCGGGTGCTGCGAACCTGTCCGTTTCGGATTGAAGTCCGGCCCCAGTAGTGAGACTCTCGGCACATTCCGTTCATGCATCTGAAAGTATGTGTCCAGCAGGGAAGCCTCAACGTATTGACCTTCTCCCGTGCGCTCTCTGTGCAACAGAGCGAAGCTGATTGCCATGGCGGCAGCCATGCCCGTGGCGCAGTCTCCGATCGCCATCGTGATCAGGGCGGGGTCGCCGTCAGGCTCGCCGATCAGGTCGGTAATTCCTGCGTAGGCCTGGCCGATATAGTCATAGCCTGGCTTGGCCTTGAGCGGGCCACTCTGGCCTGCCAGCGAGATCGAACACATGATCAGCCGAGGGTTGATAGCCTTCAGCGTCTCATAGTCCAGGCCGGAGCGGGCCATCACGCCCGGCGTGAAGTTTTCCACCAGAATGTCCGCATCCTTGACCAGCGACTTGATGAGCTCGATGCTTTCGGGCCGTTTGAAGTTGAGCGCGATGCTTTTTTTCGAGTGGTTGTGCTGATAAAAGTAGGTGCTCTGCGATGACTTCTCGAAGGGAGCCTGACGGGGGCGAATGCCTCCGGCGCGGGTTCTGTCACCGTGCGGCGCCAACTCGATCTTGATGACCTCAGCCCCCAACTCTGCCAGAATGCGCGTGCAAGTGGGACCAGCCACGATCTGGGTAATATCGAGAACGCGATAGCCTGTCAACATCGGTAGATTGCCATTCATATGTTTTCTCCGTGGCCTGTCTTGTGCTGGCCACCGAACTGCCCGGCACCGAACAGGTTGTTCCAGCGTTCGCCAGCGGGCGGCTTGCCGCTGCGGTCGATCTTTTCTTTGAGCACATCCAGCCCGCGTTGAACGGCGGGCCTGCTTTTCATTTCTTTGTACCAGCGGTGCAGGGATGGAAAGTCCTCGAGCGCCTGGCCCTGCCAGTTGTGAGGGCGAATCCACGGGAATGTGGCCATATCGGCAATCGAATAAAAATCGCCGGCAAGGTAAAGCGCTTCTTTGAGGCGCTGGTCCAGGACGCCGTAGATACGGCGGGCTTCATTGGTATAACGGTCTATGGCGTATTGGATCTGTTCGGGAGCGTATTTCCGAAAATGGTGGGCCTGACCCAGCATAGGGCCTATTCCCCCCATCTGGAACATCAGCCATTGCATGACTTTGAAGCGTGCACTGGCTTCTTGGGGCAGGAATTTCCAGCCAGCTTTCTCCGCCAGATACAACATGATCGCCCCGGATTCGAAGAGCGCATAGGGTGCTCCATCCGGCCCATCATGGTCGACGATCGCGGGAATCTTGTTATTCGGGCTGATCTTGAGGAACTCGGGTTTGAATTGTTCCCCTTTGCCGATGTGTACTGGAATTACGTTGTAGGCCCAGCCGAGCTCTTCCAGGAGAATCGATACCTTGTATCCGTTCGGCGTGGACCAGAAATATAGATCAATCATGAGTTACTCTTGATGCATGTCGGGCTCGACAAAAAAGGCTGTTGATCATCATCCGCATTGCATGAAACGCAGATACGCGATGGAGATTTCAAGCTGTAGGGAAATAGTTTTACTCGCGGGTGATGGATCAGCACCGCTAGTCCAAAGATGATAGGAAATTCGGAGAGAATGTGGTAATACCGATGCGGACAGGGGATATAAGAGAAAAATATGACTAGAGAAAAGCCCTGGATTCTTGATAGGAACAGGGCAGTTCTAATTGGGACAGAACACTGTTTTCGCGCCTGGGTGGCCAGGCTGCGCAGGCGAAAACGTCGGTACCAGGAGAAGAGTAGATGGAGATTCGCCAGCTCAAATATTTCATTCGCATTGTCGAGCTGGGTAGCATGTCAAGGGCGGCTGCCGATCTGTATATTGCTCAACCTGCATTAAGTCAGCAGATGAGTCATCTGGAAAGTGAACTGGACGTAAAGTTGCTCGCTCGTAGTGTCCGAGGCGTTACTCCGACTGAGGCGGGAAATGTTTTCTATAGACATGCGCAGGCTGTCTTGCGGCAACTGGAGAGAGTGCGGGAAGACGTCCGAGCGGTAACAGAGGACCCGTGTGGTGTCGTATCGATAGGTATGCCCACCAGTGTGGCTAACATACTTGCCGCACCGTTGATGTTGGCCACGCAGTCGCGCTACCCGAGGATTCAACTGAGGATCACCGAAAGCCTGAGCGGGCATCTTGAAGAATTGATCGCAAACGGGCGCTTGGAGTTGAGCATTCTTTTTGAACGAGAACGCCAGTCCAGTTATTTGAAGGCCCGTCCTTTGGTCAACGAGCAGCTCTTCTTTGTTCGTGCCAAATCCCCAGGGGGAGCACCTGCAGGGAGTATGGCTTTGGAAGACGCCGCGCGCGAAAAGCTCATTCTGCCGGGCACGCCGAACACGACACGGCAGCTCATCGAGCGTGTTTTCCGCGAGCGGAATCTGGAGCTGCAAATAGCAGCCGAACTCGACTCGCTATCGACTATTGCCTCTGTTGTCAAAAAGGGCCTCGGTAGCACTATTACGTCTCTTTCAGCGATCATGGCCGAGCTGTCCGTAGGGCAACTGGAAGCATGGTCGTTGGAGGGGGCGCCTATTTCGCGAACTATCAACTTGTGCACATACGATATCGTCGCCTTGAGTGTCCCGGCAGGATGCGTCGCGGAACTTATACCGATGGTAGTTTGCGAGTTGCTCGATTCCGGGCAGTGGCGAGGCGCAACGGCCGCTCGATGACAGGCCGATCATGCTGTGGCTGATGCATGTCCAGCCTCAGCCTCATCGACTCTGTGATATGAATCGCTTATACCGATAGTGGGAAGAGCTATTTCCCCCTATGCCTTCAGCATGCCTAAGATAGTTCCGAACGTTGATTTATATGTCCGCCCGACGAGGGTGGCAGATCTATTTCTAATGTCGGAACTAGGGAATGCGAAAAATCCTCGATGGCATAGTTGTGCTGGATCTAACACGCTTCTTTTCCGGCCCCCAGTGCACGCTATTGCTTGCAGGTTTGGGTGCTGAGGTCATCAAAATTGATGATCCGAGGACGATTGATCCCACAGCGTCGGCGCCGCCGTTCGTCGGGCCACTAGGTGTTTCGTTGCATCGGCAAACGGAAGATGATTTTGGCATAGCTTATCTGAAACGAGCGAGAAACAAGAAGTCCATGACGTTGGACCTGAAAAGCGCTACTGGGCGCGAGTTGTTTCTGGCGCTTGTCGAAAAGGCCGATGTCGTCGTGGAAAACTTCAGCGTGGGGGTCACGGACAGGCTTGATATAGGGTATGAGGTCTTGAGGAAACGACGCCCTGATCTCATCTATTGTTCGCTCACCGGTTATGGGTCTAGCGGGCCTGCGTCCAGTTTGAAGGCATATGACCTGATGATTCAGGCAGCAACCGGCCTGATGAGTATTACAGGGGTGCCGGGCGGCGCTCCTGTAAAAGCCGGGTCATCGCTGTCAGACGCAGTTGCGGGAGTATTCGCAGCGAATGGTGTGATTGCTGCTCTGCTGCATCGTTTTCGTACTGGGGAAGGCCAGGCCATCGATGTGTCGATGGCAGACTGCCTTTTCTCGTTGATTCTCGATGAGCCGCTCGATTGCTATCCCGAGTTGGGCCTTGCATATCAGCAGGGCAATCGCATCATGCGGTTTTCGCCATTCAATACCTATCCTGCTCGTGATGGCTGGGTCGCATTCGGCGCCGCAACAGACTCCGATTGGACGAAGCTCCTGGAGATCATGGGGCGCGAGGATCTGAAAACTGATTCCAATATTATGCAGTTGGGTTGGCGGATCAAGAATAATGAGTATATCGATCAAATTGTATCCACCTGGACTCGTTTGAACGACAAGGCTGAGATCTTGGCAACTCTGGAGGCGGCAGCCTTGCCGTGCAGTCCCGTTCGTACCATAGAAGACGTTATGCACTGGAATCATTTGCGCGAGCGGGGAATGATCACCCCGCTTCGCCACCCAGCCACGGGGAAAGAGCTCTGTGCGCAAGCTCCCGGATTTCCGATCAAATTCAGCCAGACTCCGGGTGGCTATGAAGAGCCTGCGCCTATCCCCAAGGCGCACAGCCATGAATTGCTACATCGTTTCTTGGGTCTGGATCAAGACGGGTTGGATGCCCTGGCTCGTCAAGGCGTGATATAGCACGGGGCCCAAAAATTCGGGCGAGCCGACCCTGTTTTTCCAACTTGATCTCTTTTTGCGGCCACGCCCCGGTCTTTGTGCGCTATCGGTTCATATTATTCGAAATTTTCCCAAAGGAGGTTGTTCATAATGTTTCCTAAATCCATGTGTGTCCGTTCCCTCGCTTTGACGGCCGTCGGCCTGTTCGTGGGCATGTCCGTTGCACATGCGGCGAGCAATGAAATCGTGCTCGGTGCCTCTATGCCTCTAACCGGCTCGCTTGCCAATATTGGCCGCTATTATCAGGATGCCTACAAGCTCATCGTCGACAAGATTAACGAAAAAGGCGGTGTCAAGGTTAATGGCAAGGTCTACAAGCTGGTCCTGAAGACCTATGACAACCAGTCCAACGTCAGCCTCAGTGTGCGCCAATATACTCAGTTGGTGTCCAAGGATAAGGTCCATCTGCTGCTTGGGTCATACCCTAGTAACTTTGTGCTGGCTGATTCGGCCGTCTCGGAAAAATACCGTGTGCCCATGGTCGAGGCCGGCGGGGCGTCCGACCAGATCTTCGCGCGCAACTTCAAGTACATATTCGGTACGCTGGCTCCCGCCAGCAACTACTTCGGCAGCACCATCGCCATGTTCAAGCAACTCAAGCCCGAGCCCAAGTCGGTCGCGCTGCTGTACGCCGACGACGCCTTCGATGTATCGGTGGCCGACGGCACGCGCCCGGCGCTCAAGAAGGCCGGCATGAACACCGTCATGGACGAGCGCTATAGCACCAATGCCAGCGATTTCAACTCGCTGCTGTCGCAGATCAAGGCCAAGCAGGTTGATGCCGTGCTGGTAGCCGGCCATGAAACGGAAATCCTCAACTTCGTGCGCCAGGCCAAGAGCCTGGGCGTGGCGCCCAAGCTGTATTCGTTCACCGTGGGCGTGCCCAGCGAAGACTTCCGCAAGGCCCTGGGCAAGGATGCTGACTACGCCTTCGGCATGACCGCCTGGCTGCCCAGCGACAAGCTCAAGGATCAATGGTTCGGCGATGCAACGCAGTTCGCCATCGCCTACAAGGCCAAGTATGGCTACGAGCCCGACTACCATTCCGCTTCCGGAGCGGCTGCTGTGGAAGCTGTGGTCAAGGCCATCGAGAAAGTCAACTCGCTCGACCCCAAGAAGGTGCGTGACGCGGTCGCTGCTAATGGTTTCGATAGCCTGTACGGCAAGGTCGCCTTCGGCAAGACCGGCCAGGTCAGCCTGGACCAAACCGTGGTACAGGTGCAGGGCGATGAGCTCAAGCCGGTCTTCAACGGCAAGGACTTCCTCAACCAGCCCAAGTACCCGATGCCAGCTTGGCCCAGCCGCTGAGCCCGGCGGTGCAAATGGAGGCCTACTAGTCTTTCAGGCCGGATTCGGTGCGCAATGCCGAGTTCGGCTATCTACATAAATAACAAGCCCCTAACGCTGAGGCCGGTAGAATGGGCGCGTACCTCTATTGGTGCCTGCAAGGCCACTGCAGGCAGTGAGGGCTAGCAAATAACTACTGAATCCGGTCGAACGGACTACTGGGACAGGAAGGAGCCAGTGTGGATTTACTGCTGCAGATCCTCGTCAACGGCATCTTGCAAGGGGGGTTGTACGCCATCATGGCGCTCGGCCTGGCCCTGGTCTGGGGTGTGTTGAACATCGTCAACCTGGCCCACGGGGCC
>Ga0164242_10004825_pt1 | contig 15093 bp, 13 predicted proteins | sample OricomgcompostMG_FD_108783 | JGI IMG/M metagenome (GOLD analysis project Ga0164242, IMG submission 108783) | Miracle-Growth compost microbial communities from Emeryville, California, USA - Original compost - Miracle growth compost (MG) ... | reverse complement strand
CGGCCCAAGCTTCGGATGCTGACGGGGATCACGGGTCCGCATCGGTGGCCCGAGCTGCGTCCGGCGGCGCTCGACGTGCTGCTCGAGCGTGCCAGACAGGCATTCAAGTTCATCGTCGTCGACGTCGGCTTCTGTGTGGAGCAGGACGAGGAGCTCTCCTACGACACGATCGCTCCACGACGTAACGGCGCGGCGGTTGATGTGCTCGGCACGGCCGATGGCGTCATTGCGGTCGCGGCTGCCGATCCGGTCGGGCTCGTGCGCTTCGTCCGAGGCGTGGCCGATCTTCCCCGGTCGGCCGACGCGTCCTCGCCGATCACGGTCGTGAACCGGGTACGGCGCGCCTCGATAGGCCGCCGCGACCCGGTACGCCAGATCGCGCTCGCTCTGGGCCGCTACGCAGAGCTCGACGACGCCGTCATGGTTGCCGACGACGCCGCGACTGCGGACACCGCTCTCGCCTCCGGGCGCACTTGGCGCGAGGTCGCGGCCACGTCGCCAGCCCGCCTCGCGATCCGCGACCTGGCCCGTCGGGTCGCCGGAGACCCGGCTGTGCCGGCCCGTTCGCGGCGCCGCCTACTGCAGGTACGGGCCTAGCTCCTGGCGGGCGACCGAACGGATGTGGACCTCGTCCGGTCCATCCGCGAGTCGAAGCGTGCGGGCATGGGCGTACATCGACGCGAGCGGGAAGTCCTCGCTCACCCCGCCGCCGCCGTGGACCTGGATCGCGCGGTCTAGGACGTGACATGCGACTCGCGGTGCGATCACCTTGATGGCGGCGACCTCGGTGCGAGCGCCCTTCGCGCCGACCGTGTCGATGAGCCACGCGGTCTTGAGGGTCAGCAGGCGGGCCTGCTCGATCGCCATCCGAGCTTCGGCGATGTCAGCCTGCACCGTGCCCTGCTGCGCGATCGGCTTGCCGAACGCGACGCGCGAGGTCGCTCGCTTGCACATGAGCTCGAGGGCGCGCTCCGACATCCCGATCGCCCGCATGCAATGGTGGATCCGACCGGGGCCGAGCCGGGCCTGCGCGATGGCGAATCCGGCGCCCTCCTCGGAGATGAGATTCGACGCCGGCACCCGGACGTCCTCGAACGCGATTTCGCAGTGTCCGTGCTGGTCCCAGTAGCCGAAGACGGGTAGCGGGCGAACCACCGTGACCCCTGGCGTGTCCATGGGGACGAGGATCATGGACTGCTGCGCGTGCGCCGATGCGTTGGCGTCGGTCTTGCCCATCACGATCATCACCGCGCAACGTGGGTCGGCGGCCCCGCTGATCCACCACTTGCGGCCGTTGATGACGTAGTCGTCGCCGTCGCGTCGGATGTCCGTGGCGATGTTGGTCGCGTCGGACGAAGCGACTGCCGGCTCCGTCATGGCGAATGCCGACCGGATCTCACCGTCGAGGAGGGGGCGCAGCCAGCGTTCCTTCTGCTCAGACGTCCCGAACAGGTGCAGCACCTCCATGTTCCCGGTGTCAGGCGCGGCGCAGTTCAGGGCCTCAGGCGCGAGGTGCGGAGAGCGGCCGGTGATCTCGGCAAGATGCGCGTAGTCGACGTTCGACAGCCCCGACTCTGCCGGCAAGAAGAGATTCCACAGGCCACGGGCCTTCGCCTCGACCTTCAGGTCCTCGATGACCGGAGGGACGTAGTGCCCGCGACCTGCCGCGGTCATCTCCCGTCGCTGCTCCTCGTACACGGGCTCCGCCGGGTAGACATGCGAGTCCATGAACTCGTTGAGGCGCTTGGTGTAGTCCTCCGCCGTGGCTGACAGCGCGAAGTCCATGTGCTCCTCCTAGGAATCTGCGCGGGTGAGGCGCCGGTACGTCGAGGCACAAGTCTTGCGTAGTCGTCCTGTTCTCTAGCATCGAGGGCCGTGACCATCCCCGGACGTGGTGATCTTTCGCCGCGACACAAGCACCGCAACTGGCGGCAGCGGTTCGCAGTTGCGGCCGTCGTGCTTGCCGTCGCCGGTCTGGGTTTCGGCAGCTACGAGCTCTTCGATGGCGGCACGGCGGCGTCCCCGGCCGTGCTTTCGCGATGTCCGTCGGCCGCACCCACCCCGCCGGCACAGCACGTGCGGCTGACGGTGCGCAATGCGACTCTCAAGACCGGGCTCGCCGCCGACGTCGCGCACCAGCTACGGCAGCGCAGCTTCACGATCGGCAAGGTCGGCAACACCTTGTTTCGGGGCAAGGGCGTTGCGACCGTGCAGTACAGCGCCGACCGATCGGAGGCGGCCCGTCTGGTCGCGGCCCAGTTCGATGGCGCGACCCTGATGCCCGTCGACGGCAGCAAGACCCTCGAGCTCGACATCGGACCCAAGTTCCGCGCCCTCGTCCCGGTGGCGCAGGCCGACGCGGCCGAGCGCGCAATCCTCAACGCGTCGTCACCGAGCCCTTCCGTGACGCCGAGTCCCACCTGCACGCCAAGCGCGGCTGCTACGACGTCGTAGTGTCGTCCACGTGACCACCGAGCTCAAGGCGTTGATCGTCGACTACGGCGGGGTGCTGACCTCCCCGTTGTTGGACACGACGGACAACTGGCTCGACAGCGATGGCATCGACCCGGTCAGCTTCAAGGCAGCGATGCGGGAGTGGCTCGGGACCGCCTACGGGACCGACGCGGCGGACAGCCCGGTTCACGCGCTGGAGCGAGGCGAGGTCGAGGTCCCCGACTTCGAGCGTCAGCTTGCCGCCCATCTGAGGACCGTGGACGGTCGTCCGGTCGAGGCTGAAGGCCTCCTCACCCGGATGTTCGCCGGGTTCGGCCACGAGCCTGCGATGACCGCGGCGCTCCGCCACGCCAGGGCGGCGGGACTGTCGACGGCCTTGCTGTCGAACTCCTGGGGTCTGGACTACCCGCGGCACGACTGGGAGGAGCTGTTCGACGCGGTTGTCATCTCCGGCGAGGTCGGAATGCGCAAACCCGAAGCCCGCATCTTCGAGCTGGCGGCAGGAAAGCTGGGTCTGGCTCCCGAGTCCTGCGTCTTCGTCGACGACCTCGCTCCCAACATCCGGGGAGCGGTCGCGGTCGGGATGGTTGGCGTGCACCACGTCACGCCGCAGCAGACGATCGAGGAGCTCGAGGCGCTCTTCGGGATCGACCTTCGGGCGAACGCCCGCCGTGGGCACAGTGGTTGAGACGCGCTGAGCCTGGAACACTTACCCAGTGACCGAACGGCTTTCTGCACTCGACGCCTCCTTTCTGTATCTGGAGTCGCCGACGACGGCGATGCATGTCGGAAGCGTCGCGCGGTTCACTCCGCCTGCGGGGGAGCCGTTCGACTACGACGCGTTCTGCGCACTGGTCGCCCGCCGCATCTCCTTGGTCCCGCGCTACCGCCAGAAGCTCAAGTTCGTGCCGGGTCGGCTCGCCAACCCGATCTGGGTGGACGACGAAGACTTCGACATCACCTATCACGTGCGGCGAAGCGCGCTGCCGAAGCCGGGTGACGACGGCCAGCTGCGTGCGCTCGTCGGACGCCTGCAAGGAAGGCCGCTCGATCGGGCCCGTCCGCTGTGGGAGATCTATCTCGTCGAAGGTCTGGCCGACGGCCGGTTCGCGATCATCACCAAGACCCATCACGCGATGGTCGACGGGGTCAGCGCTGTCGACATCGGAACCGTCCTTCTCGACGTGTCGCCGACGGTGCAGGATGCCCCCGAGGACATGTGGGTGCCGAGACCGGAGCCGGGCCGGGCTGGGCTCGTCCTCGGCGCGGTTGCCGACACGCTTCGCCGTCCGGCGGTTGCGGTGGAGACGATGCGCTCCGGCATCGTCGACGCGCGCGCCGTGGTGGGCCGGGCGGTCGGCGCCCTCAGCGGGATCACGTCGGTGGCACGCACCTCGTTGCGGTCGGCGCCGGACAGCCCGCTCAACGCCACGATCGGCGAGCAGCGGCGGTTCGGGATGGCGTCGACCTCGTTGGATGACTACAAGCGAATCCGCAAGACCCACGCCGGCACCGTCAACGACGTCGTACTTGCGACCGTCGCAGGTGCCCTGCGCGCCTGGCTGCTGACCCGTGGCGAGGCCGTCGTGCCGAGCACGGTGGTTCGTGCGATGGTGCCGGTCAGCGTGCGCGGTGAGGGAGAGTCCGGTGCACTCGGCAATCGGGTTTCGTCGTACTTCGTCGAGTTGCCGGTCGGTGAGCCGAGCCCGGCGGTCCGGCTGCACCAGATCAGCTATGCGATGCAGGGCCACAAGGATTCCGGGCAGTCGGTCGGGGCGGATGCCCTGGTGCGGTTGACCGGGTTCGCACCACCGACGATCCACGCTGCTGCGGCGCGCCTCGGAGCCGGCCTTTCCCGGCGACTGTTCAATGTGATCGTGACGAACGTGCCCGGTCCGCAGTTCCCGCTGTACGCGGCCGGCGCCCGGATGGACGACTGCTTCCCCGTCGTTCCGCTCGCGAAGGGTCAGGCCGTGACGATCGGTCTGATGTCCTACAACGGTGGCGTCTACTACGGCATGAACTGCGACCGTGATGCGATGCCGGACATCGATGTGCTGGCAACGTGTATCGAGGACTCACTCGCAGAGCTGTTGGAAACAGCCCGATGACAGCGCTGTTGGAGATCGCGGAATGAGCCAGGCAGCACCCAGGCGCGGCCTGGTCCTCGGGGGCGGTGGCGTGCTTGGCGCCGCCTGGATGATCGGCGCGTTGTCGGCGGTCTCCGACGCCTACGAATGGGACCCGCGTGACGCCGAGATCGTCGTCGGTACGTCGGCGGGCTCGGTCGTCGGGGCGATGCTCGCCTGCGGGCTGGGAGTCGAGACGCTGATCAACCACCAGCGCGGGATCGTCGCGCCGGGTGATCCCGACATCGGCTTCGATCCCGACACGGCCGCGGGCGGCACGTTGCCACCGAGGCCGCAGCTACGGATCGGGTCGGCGTCGCTCCTGGCGAAGACCGTCCTGCACCCGCGGCGACTCCCGGTGCTCGCGGCGCTGTCGGGCCTCGCTCCCCGCGGCCGCGGCACGCTCGCTGCCCTCGAGGAGCTCGTCCGTCAGGTGAATCCCGACGGCACGTGGCCGGAGCATCCGGCCGCCTGGATGATTGCCATGGACTACGACGCCGGGAAACGGGTCGCCTTCGGCTCACCGGGTGCGCCCGAGGCGAGCCTGTCCGACGCCGTCATGGCGTCGTGCTCGATCCCCGGCTGGTTCGCGCCGATCGAGATCTCGGGCCATTGCTACGTCGATGGCGGCACACTCTCGCCCACCTCACTTGACCTGCTCGCCGGGCGTGGCCTGGATGAGGTCATCGTGCTCGCGCCGATGATCTCCTTCGACTACGACGAGCCCTCGACTGTCGTGGCCCGCATGGAGCGCCGGTTTCGGCGGGCCATGACGAAACGCGTCCTTCGCGAGGCAGGGAAGGTGCGTCGCTCCGGCACGGCCGTCACGTTGCTCGGCCCCGGCAGCGAGGATCTGGAGGCGATCGGGGTGAACTTGATGGACCATCGTCGTCGGGGCGCCGTCCTGGACACCGCGTTGCGGACAACCGCTGCCGCGCTCGCCGGTGTGACTTCGCCGTCACCGCTTTCCGAAGCGGGTTAGGGACAACGCGGGGTGCGGGTCTACCTGCCCGCCACCGTCCCGCTGCTGCGGGACTGGATCGCCGCGGACGCCGCCAGTGCGGCCGGCGCGGCGTACGCCGTAACCCCATCCCTTCGCGAGTGGTACCGCGAAGGTGACGCTGACGAGCTCGAGTATGCCGCGTCATCGCTGGCCGCGGTTGCCGCGCTCGACCTGCTCGCGGCCGATGTCGACGCGCCGGCCCGACGTGTGGTGCTTGCCGTCGACGTCGACGATGCCGACTGCTCGCCTGATCCGGATGAACGCGGCGCGGTGCGGCTGCGGAGTGCGGTGCCGGTGTCGCGGTGGGCGAGCGCGCTGGTCGACGACGATTCCGCTGCTGCCAGCGTCGGTGCGGCGGTGACCCTGCTGCGTGACGCGACGGCGCCTCCTGACGACGTCGACTTCGCGCGCCGCGAGACAGCGGCCGCCGAGCTCGGGTGGTACGCGGTGCAGGAGCTGGGGTTCCTGTGAGCGACCTCCCCGTCAACGAGCCGGCGCGCGACTACGCCCCCGGTACGGCGGAGCGGGAGTCCCTCGCGGCGGCGCTCGACGCACTCACCGCGGGAGACCCGATCGATCTCACCCTGACGATCGGCGGCCAACAGCGGACCGGCAGTGGCGACCCGATCGACGTCGTGCAGCCGCATCGGCACAGCGCCTTGCTCGGCCGCACCTGGCAGGCGTCGAAGGCGGAGGTCGCCGCCGCAGTCGATGCGGCCCTCGTCGCAGGCGAGGACTGGCGTCGTCGCACGGTGCACGAGCGGGCTGCCGTGTTCGACCGGGCCGCCGACCTCCTGGCCGGTCCATGGCGGGATCTGGTCAACGCGGCCACGATGCTCGGACAGTCGAAGACCTGCTATCAGGCCGAGATCGACTCGGCATGCGAGCTGATCGACTTCTGGCGCTTCAACGGCGCGTTCGCGCGACAGATCGAGGAGCAGCAGCCGCTCTCGACCCCGGCCGCAACCAACCGCATCGATCATCGTCCGTTGGAAGGCTTCGTCCTGGCGATCACGCCGTTCAACTTCACCTCGATCGCCGGAAATCTCCCGACGGCGCCGGCGCTCATGGGGGTGCCTGTGGTGTGGAAGCCGTCACCCACGCAGGCGTTGGCCGCCCATCACACGATGCGTCTGCTCGAGGCGGCCGGACTGCCACCTGGGGTGATCAACCTCGTCACCGGTGACGGTGCAGCAGTGAGCGAGGTTGCGCTCGTCGATCCACGGTTGTCCGGGGTCCACTTCACAGGATCGACACCGACGTTTCGCCACTTGTGGCGTGCGGTCTCGGACCATCTCGACGGCTATCGCGACTTCCCGCGTCTCGTCGGCGAGACCGGCGGGAAGGACTTCGTCGTCGCCCACCCGTCTGCCGATGTGGATGCGCTTCGCGTCGGGCTCGTGCGCGGAGCCTTCGAGTACCAGGGGCAGAAGTGCTCCGCCGCCTCGCGCGCGTTCATCGCCGCGTCGGTGTGGGAGCGCCTGCGCGACGACCTGGCCGACACGGTGCGCGCCATTCCCATGGGTGATCCGACGGACTTCGCCATGTTCATGGGCGCCGTCATCGACCGTCGTGCCTACGACCGCATCACCGCAGCGGTCGGGCGTGCTCGCGCCGACGACTCGATCGTGGTCCTCGCCGGCGGCGGCGCCGATGACAGCGAAGGGTTCTTCGTCGAACCCACCGTCCTGGTCGGGACTGATCCCGACCAGGAGGTCTTCACCTCTGAGTTGTTCGGTCCGGTGCTGGCGGTTCACGTGTACGACGACGCGGACTATGCGGAGATCCTGCGCCGTGTCGACCGCGCGACCCCGTTCGCGTTGACCGGAGCAGTGTTCGCGACCGATCCGGCCGCCGTCGATCTCGCGCGTGACGTGCTCCGCTATGCCGCCGGCAACTTCTACGTGAATGACAAGCCGACGGGGGCGGTCGTGGGCCAACAGCCGTTCGGGGGCGCCAGGGCGAGCGGCACCAACGACAAGGCCGGGTCGGCGTACAACCTGTTGCGCTGGACCAGTCCCCTGGTAGTGAAGGAGACTCTCCGGCCAACGGGGGAATGGCGTTACCCCCATATGGGCTGACCGTCACCCGGACGGCGTCAACGCGGACGAGGGGAACGAACAGAACGGCAATGCGGACCGCGCGTGCCGCCGCAACGGCGGCCGTGACGAGCAGGGAGCTGGACCCGCTGAGAGAGCGTCCGCTCTACCTGCGGTCGCTCCGTGCCGTCCTTGCCGTCACGACCGTGATCTACGCCGCCATCCTCCCCGACGAGCTGCTCCGGTCGGAGCTGTTCCTCGCGACGGTCTCGTCGGCCTATCTGGTCACGACCTTCGGGATCGAGGCCCTGTCGCGCTGGCTGACGGGCGGGTTCTACCGGTGGTTGTTCTGGCTTGCGCTCGGCGTCGACGGCGCGTTCCTGGCAGGCGCGAGCTACCTGTCGGGCGGATCGGGCGGCCCGGTGCGCTACCTCGTGCTTGTCTACCTCGCGGTCGTCACGCTGCTCGGTACGGCGCGGATCGGCTTGGCAGCCGCGGTCTGGCAGTCGGTTGCGCAACTCGGTTTCTTCATCGCTCAGTGGCAGACCAAGCTGCAGGGGTTCGGCGGCTCGGCCGCGTCGAATCGGGAATGGGCCCGGCTTGCGGCCTACCTCGCCGCGCTGTGGGTCCTGACCATCGCGACCGCGATGCTCGCCTCCGTGAACCAGCGGGAGCTGCGGCGCCGGCGCGACGAGCTGGATCGGCTGGTCGATCTGGGTCGTGACATGGAGAAGGCCGAGGATGCCGCCAGCGTCGGCGTGCTGCTGCTCAACGCCCTGAGCGATGCGTTGGGCTACGACCGGATGATCTTGTTCGAGGTGGACCACGAGCTACCGCGTCTTCTGACCATCTGCGGGCTGGCCGCGATCGCCGACGACCCTCTGATCGAGGAGACGTCGGTGATCCGGCAGGCGATACAGGAACGCGCGACGATCCGGCTCGACGGAATCGATGAGTCGAGGGACCCGTGGCTGTCGATGACGATGCCTGCGATCCGCGATGTGCTCGTCGTTCCGCTCGCTGCCGACGGGATCGTCGGTGTGCTGGTCGTCGCCCTCGGCCGGTGGGCGGCTAGCCGGTCGGAACAGCGAGTGATCGCGGTGACGGAGCGATTCGCCGGACATGCTGCGGTCGCGTTGCGAAGCGCCGAGCTGTTGCGCCGGGTACGGCAGCTCGCGATCACGGATGGCTTGACGCAGCTTTCGAACCGGCGCGCGTTCGACCGGGCGCTGGACCGCGAGATCGGCCGGGCCGCCCGCGCCGACGGGCGGTTGTCGATCCTGCTGATTGACATCGACAACTTCAAAGCGCTCAACGATGCCCACGGCCACATCGCGGGCGACACGGTGCTGCGGCAGATCAGCCGGGCGTTGCAGCGCTCGGTACGTTCCTACGACACGATCGCCCGCTATGGGGGCGAGGAGTTCGCGGCGGTCCTGCCTGGATGCTCTGCCGGTCTCGCGTTGAAGCTCGCGGACCGGATGCGAGTGGCGGTGCAGGATGCCGCCACCGAGGTGAAGGTGACCGCGAGCGTGGGGGTCGCGACCTTCCCGTACGACGGCGCGGACGCCTCCACCCTGCTTCGGTCGGCCGACCGAGCGCTCTATGCGTCGAAGCGCGCTGGGCGGAACCGGGTCCGCTCCGCGGAGCAGGCTCGTGTCGAACTGGACGACATGGGCGATATTTGAGGTGTGAACTCCTTGCTGAACACTCCGCTGCGCATCGGTGCGGCGACGGTACGCAACCGGCTCTACCGGGCGCCCGTGCTGGAAGGCGCCGGTGATGGCGACAACGCAGCGGCGACGTACCAGCGTCATTTCGTCACTAACGCCGAGCACGGCGTCGGCCTGATCATCCAGGGATCGTCGTGCATCTGGCCGGAAGGTCGCTCGTCACCGGGGATGACGACGGTGGACACCCGTGAGAAGACGTTGCGGCTGGCGCCCATGGTCGAGGCCGTGCAGGCCGCCGGCGCCAGTATCTGGCTGCAGATCGGTCACGCCGGGATCTACTCGATGGAGGCCTGGCACGAGCCGTATGCCTCGACGCGCACCGGCCCCGTCCTCGCCGCCTCGCCGCTGCCGTGGTTCCTGCGGCCGTCGTTTCGCGGCGTTCCGATCCACGTCATGACGACCGAAGAGGTCCGCGGGATGGCGACCCGCTACGGCGAGGTGGCGGCCTGGGCGCGAGAGGCCGGCTACGACGGGGTGCAGCTCGGGTCCGCCAACGCGAAGCTGCTCGACCAGTTCCTCTCGCCGTTCTACAACCGGCGCACCGACGAGTTCGGCGGATCGATGGAGAACCGGGCGCGGGTGCTGCGGCTGATTCGTGAGGCCGTCGCGGAGCGGGCCGGCGCGGACTACCCCTGCAGCGTGAAGATCCCGGCAGAGGTCGCGCCCCCCGGCTTCGCGCACGCAACTCACGACGAGGCGGTCGAGCTCGCCCGGCTCGCTGCCGACTGGGGGTACGACGCCGTCACGCCCGTCATCGTGTCGGTGCTTCCCGACGCGACGCTCGCGCGAGGGGACGCGCCTACCAACCTCAACACCAACAAGGCGATGGCGGATCGGCTCGTGAAGGCCGCGCCAAGACGGTCGCGTCGCGCAGCGCTGCGCTTCGGGTACTGGTGGGGTGGCAGGCGGGCGCCCTTCAAGCCGGTGTGGAACCGCGAGCTCTTCACCGCGGTGAAGGCACGGGTGTCGATCCCGGTCTTCGCCGTCGGCGGGATCCGGACGGCGGCGGAGGTGAACGAGATCCTCGACGGCGGGCAGGCCGACATGGTGGGCATCGGTCGGCCGTTCTATGCCGAGCCTGACGTCGCGGCGCACATTCTTGCCGATGACCAGTCGACGCGCGCCTGCGTCAACTCCAACCGGTGCGTGCCCGCGCAGATGCTCGGCATGCCCGGCGCTTGCTACAACCCCAAGACCAATGCGGCGGTGAAGGCGGGCCGCTAGATCGCCTCGGCGAGGCGCGCGAGTGCCTCCAGCTGCTCGATGCAGTGGGCGAGCGAGTGATGGACGAGGCTGGCCTTGACGATGGTCGCGCCGGCGTCGCCGAGGGCAGCCAGCTCCTCAGTGGTGGCGTCGACCTGCTCGATCGGGTCGAGCGGACGCGACGGCGCGAGGACGACCTCGAAGTCAGCTGCGATCTCGATCCGTCCGAGCCACTCGCGAACCTGCTGCGGGCTGACCGCGAACGGCGTCCATCCGTCACCGAGCTCCGCGGCCCGGCGCAACGAGCGCAGTGTCCGGCCGCCGACCCACATCGGTACCCGCGCCTGCACTGCGCACGGGTCGATGACGAACCCGCGGTAGGAGTAGTGGGTGCCTTCGTAGCTGGGTTCGTGCTGCGACAGCGACGCGCGCAGAGCCCGCATCGCGTCGTCGGCTCGGTTGCCGCGATCGTCGAAGGGTGCGCCGAGGAGGTCGAACTCCTCCTCGAGGGTGCCGACGCCCACCCCGAGGATCAGTCGCCCGCCGCTGATCACATCGAGCGTCCCGTAGCGTTTCGCGATCTCCAGCGGGTGGTGGTAGCCGAGGACGAGCACGTTGGTCGCCAGTCGGATCCGCTCCGTGCGGGCGGCGAGATACCCGAGGGTCGCGAGCGGATCCCAGTACGTCGCCCCGCGCCGCGGCGCCTCGGTCGCCGGCACGCCGATGTGCTCGCTGCACGTGATGTGGTCGTAGCCGAGCCGGTCGCACGCCGCCGCGATCTGGGCGACGTGGTCGATCGTTGCGGACTCTTCCCACCGCGCGTGCGCGCCCGGGAGCATCGTGAGCACCGGTGTGACGAGGGAGAGTCGCACTAGCTGACCTCGAGCTTCATCGAGCCGCCTCCGTTGGCCAGGCTTCCCAGTCGATCATCGTGCGGAGCGGGCCGGCGAACATCGGGCGGACCGCACGCGAGGACCAGCGCTGCTCGATCATCGGGGCCAACCGCTGCGTCGTGACGATCGGATCGGCGTCCAGGAACACGACGGTGGTGCGCTGCGGCGGACCCTCACACGCCGGCCGCAGCCGCCACGGGCCGGTCGAGTGGAACGACCAGATGCCCGCGACGCCGGGAACCTCCAGCATCGCTGAGTCGTGCCCCGTCGCCAGCCAGTCGTGCCAGGCCGTCTCGTCGTCGTTCGGGCCCTCGACGACGAGCAGCACGCCGCGGTGCGGGCGAAACGGGACGACCTCGGCTGAGACGGCGGCGGCCGGCGCCGCGTGTCGCGCCTCGACCGCGAGCAGCCGGGTCTGTAGTGACGGCCTGACCTCGGGGAACCGGCCGGCCTCGCGAAGCTCGGCTCCGAGAGCCATGAACGCGTCGTAGGTCTCCTGCACCGGGTCGGACATCAGATAGGCGACCGCGTTGCCCACCTCGTCCAGACCGCCATCCGCGACGATCCGGTGCATCGGGTAGTCGCCATCGGCGATCCAGCGCAGTCCTAGCGCGATACCTGGGATCCGGTACTGCTCCGGCATGTGGTCAAGGAGATGCCAGCGCAGATAGCTCCCGTCGTCATCCGGCGGGGCCGGCGGGGTGAGGCTGAAGAACCCGGCCGCGATGCGGTTCATGTCGATGATCATCGACCATGCGCCGTCGGCCCGCTTCGCGGTCCCGCGGGCAGCTAGATCAGCTGCTCCATCAGCCAGTCGCGCCGCGCCGCGAGCACCTCTTCGGTCGGCGCCTTCGACGGGCTCGGCACCGCTTGCCGGAGCAGGGTGTGCACCGCCGAGTGGGTGATCTTCCGGCGAGCGGCGAGCCGCCCGACCATCTCGTGGATCTCCTTCTTCAGGCCCACCGCGGACTGCCACGCCGTACCGCGGCTGTTGCGGAGGAGGTCGTCGCCGGTGGCCCTGCGCCGGTGGGCCGCGTCGCGACGCGCGAGCAGAGAGGCGGTCTGCTCCGCGGTGAGCAGGCCCGGTAGGCCGAGGAAGTCCTGGTCCTCCTCGCTGTGGGCGATCTGCGCGACGACGGCGCGGCCGCCCTCGAGGACGTGCGCGAACTCGGCGTCGGAGTCGACCGCCTCCCAGCTGTCGACGCCGACCAACCGGTCTTCCTCGGCGATCAGCGGATCGAGGTCGTGAGTGTCACCGGCTTCGGCGCGGGGTGGCATGACGTGGTTGCGGGCCTGCTCGATCTCGGCGGCGAGTGCCAGCAACGGACGGACAGCGGGCAGGAACACCGTTGCTGCCTCGCCCGGCCGGCGGGAACGCACGACGCGGCCGACGGCCTGGGCGAAGAACAGCGGCGTCCGGTAGCTCGTCATCCATGCCAGGCAGGCGGCCCGCGGGATGTCGACACCCTCACTGATCATCCGCACGCACACCGCGAACCGCTCGTCGGAGTTGGTGAACCGCGAGAGCTTCTTGCTGGCCTTCGGGTCGTCGGACAGGATCAGCGCCGGCGTGTGCCCGGTGATCCGCTTCACGATCGCGGCGTACTCCCGGGCGTCGTCCTGGTCGCTGGCGAGCACCAGCCCGGCGGCGTCCGGCATGGTCGTGGCGCGAAGTTGGGTGATCCGCTCGTCCATCGCGGCGATGACGTGGGGGATCCACTTGCCGGCCGGGTTCAGCGCCGTCTTCCACGCACGCGCCTCGGTGCTCTTGGTCGATGTCTCCGACAGCGACGCTGCGATCACGTCACCGGCGGAGTTCTTCCACCGGGAAACGCCGGTGTACGCCGCGAACACCACAGGACGTACGACGCCCTCGGCGAGTGCCTCGCCGTAGCCGTAGGTGTAGTCGGCGACGCTGACCAGCGCGCCGTCGCTGTCGGTGTCGTAGCGGACGAACGGGATCCGCTCGTCGGGCCGGGTGCGGAACGGTGTGCCAGTCAGTGACAGCCGGCGGCTCGCGGTATCGAATGCCGTCCTGGTGGCTTCGCCCCACGACAGGCCGTCGCCCGCGTGGTGGATCTCGTCGAGGATCACCAGGCTGCGCTTCGCCCGGGTGCGGGCCTCATGGAGCGCGGGCTTTGCCGCCACCTGCGCGTAGGTGGTGACGTAGCCGTGCAGGTCCGCGCGGACCGGGCCGGTGTCGTTGCCGAGGGTCGGGTCGAGCCGCAGCCCCAGCCGGTCTGCGGCGACGGCCCACTGGGTGCGCAGATGGTCGGTCGGCGCGACGACGACCACCCGGTCGATGACCCGCTTGCCCAACAGGTCGCTCGCGAGCGCGAGGGCGAAGGACGTCTTCCCGGCGCCCGGCGTCGCGGTGACCAGGAAGTCGGCGGGGGTGTTCTCCCGGTAGCGGGCGAGTGCCTCGGCCTGCCAGGCCCGGAGTCGCAGCGCCGGTCGCTCGGTCTCTACGGGCTGGGCAGTCATGGGGTTACGACCCTAGGACGGCTCGGTGAGGTCAGGCGAGGTACGACACGAGCCAGTTGCCCAGTTCCCGCGCGCTGGTGTCGACGAGCTCCGGCCAGGACAGGGAAGTCGAGTCGGCGTTGTCGCTGACGTGCTTGACGACCCGGACCCGGACCGCGGCCTTCCGGCAGGCCCAGACCACCGCAAACGCCTCCATGTCCACCAGCGCAGCGCGCTGGGCGAGGGCGTCGCGGGTGATCGGGTCGGCGATGAAGCTGTCACCGGTCGCGAGGACGAGGTCGCTTCCACCGTCGACGTCGAGGGAGTCCTCGATCTTGATCCCCATCCCGGAGAGGATGTCGGCGGAGATGTCGTGGTTGATCACCCTGCCCGGCAGGTGGAGCCCGCTGACCCCGTCCCGCAGCGCCCCCGCCGTACCGATGTTGATCACTTCGAACCCGGGCTCGAGCGGCGTCGCCGCGCCGAGCCAGCCGGCGAGTGAGGCAGCGGCTGCGACCTTGCCGAGCCCGGTCACCAGCAGGGGTAGACCCTCGGGCACGTAGCGCGCCTCTTCCCGGGTAGCCGCAACGACGAGGATGTCGGCCCGGGTCACTACTCCAACGTAGTCAGCCGACGATGATGCGGCGGGAGTGCTCCGAGTCGTGCCCCACGTTCGTCGCCACTCGCAGGTAATGCGCCTGGTGGCGGGGCAGCACGGCGTGGTAGCGGCCGTTGGCCTGCGTCAGGGTGTGCGCCAGTGTGCGCCAGTGTGCGGCGTGCGTCGGCGCCTTGGTCTGGATGGTCAGCTTGTGTCCGTCCTGCGCCGGCAGGAGCGCCCCGCGGATCTTGATCGCGTCCGCCCTCGTCACAGCGGCGTGAAGCGTCAGCCGGCTCAGCAGCAGACGACTGTGGTTGCCGTGCTTCTTCGTCGGCCGCGGAGAGGTCGTCGGGCTCACCGTCGGGCTCGGGCTGGTCGTCGGGCTCACCGTCGGGCTCGGGCTGGTCGTCGGGTCCGACGTCGCCGACCCGCCGAACTGTGTGGCGATCTCGGCCGCGGTCAACGGGTTGTGCCCGTTCTCGATCGAGGAGAAGTCCTTGTCCCAGTAGCCGCTGATGATCGCGTTGTGCAGGCGCATCCATGCCGCCATGTCGGCGATGAACCGCGGGTTGTCTCCG
>Ga0164242_10004824_pt1 | contig 15094 bp, 28 predicted proteins | sample OricomgcompostMG_FD_108783 | JGI IMG/M metagenome (GOLD analysis project Ga0164242, IMG submission 108783) | Miracle-Growth compost microbial communities from Emeryville, California, USA - Original compost - Miracle growth compost (MG) ... | reverse complement strand
TCGATATTGCCCGGAAGGTGAGGTTCTGCCCTAGGGTGGTTTGAGCATAAAGCCGGCCGGTCGCGCCGTCTCGGGCCGCAAGACGCATCTTTTTCGAGCTCGTCGTCGCGTCGGATTTGATGATGTAGAAATGACCCGCAAGCACCGGTATTGCATCAGTTGCGATGTGATATCGCGGACCTGATGGATCTGGGTGTAACGTAACGACGCCATCTTGGATTGCGACATGGGCATTGTCCCATTGCTTCTGCCAGTTCGTAGGCGCGCGCATATTCATCGTGAAGATCGGCGCTCCCGCTTGAGTAGGAATAGGGTCAGGCTCGGTGGCGCCGTTGCAGCCGGGGACGACATCGGCGAGCGTATCACCGGCAGACTTTAGAGATTCCTCGCACACTTCCGTTCGTAAGAGGGAGGCGTAAGCATCAAAGTTCTGCCTGGTCAGGGCGATACCGAAGCCATCCGGCGTTGCCGCAGCACGACCCTCCATAATGTCGACGAGTGGACGCCAATCCGCCGTGTTGACGTGGTGAGCATCATAAAAATGCGCATCATCGAGCGTGAAGTGATTTACCCCGTCGAACACAAAAACGGTCTGGAAGGCATCGACCAACATCGATAGCCAGTGGATGTAGTCATCCAGCCTGCCCTGGCTCATCATCGACATGAACATCAGCGAGGTTTCGGGGGGAACGAACGGAACGATCCTCGCTCCGGGCGCTCCCGTCTTGATGCTCGCCAGCATGGCCCGATAGTCTGGATAGAAGGCAAATCCTGGCTTTTGAAATATGTGCAGCAGGACTTCGATCTGCTGTCGCTCTGCCGCGGCCTTGAACGCGCTTTCCGCCGGCCTCGGACCACTTTCGACCGCTTTGAATGAAAGGGTCGGGGCTCCGAGATCATCTTCGGTGCAGCCCCATATGCGTGCTGACAAGCCAACTGTCGAAGGATCGAGAAGCGTGGAGAGGGGGTAAAGTGGAGAACTGCTGACAACTTCCTTTTGCCGATCTTGGGCGGCCAGCCAACCGCCCCCTTGGTTGCTCGATGCGGCAAAGAAGTCGGCGCCGAAATATACGATTGTCGGCACTCCGGCATATCTGGAATATAGCCTGACGAACGTTCCATACTCTGGCGCCGTCATCCCGTTCACAGCCATGTTGAAAGCGTCGCTGTCCTTGAAGAACGCGCTGTCGATGAAGGCCGTTCGCGAACTGCCGATCAGGACGGCATCCGTTCCCATCACCCCGTGAATTGCGCGGTTGATCTTGTTTTGCCGCTGGTCCGGAACGCAATATTTGAAGGGACGAGCAATGACGTCAGGAAGCACCCATAGTGGATCGAAACGGTATTATGGCGCTGTTACACCCGGCCCTTGCCAACGTCACGATTACGGGTTTCATTCGCCCCTGTCTGCTATCGGGGGGCTTGAGTGGACGATCCGATTTCTCTCGGGCTTGCAATCCTCTTGCCACTGCTCCTGGCGGCAGGAGGTGCTGCTGTGACTAGTGTGGACCCGGCAGCATCCCTTTTTGCCAAGGGCCTGATAACCATTTCCCTGTTATGCGTGATTGTATATATAATATACGCGACGCTTGCTAACAAATTCCCCATTCAACCACTTGTAATAGTTGGGTTTTCTATTGTTTCTTTATTTTCTGTGGCATTATTCGTGGGAGGATGTCAGTGGGTTACAAATAGAGAAATGTTATATTCTAGTATTTTATATCCTGATAACGAACCAAATCCGCCATACTACAGGCCGCCGCCCCCAATAACGCAAATATCACCAAACGCTCTAAAGTTATTCTTCGGTACTAATACCGCTTTCGCCACGGGATTGCCTTATAACGTATTTGTAATTGATGGTGTCCCCGTCTTGACTCTCAATCGGGGGGTTGATGGGAGTATAACAGTTGAAACGCTGAGGGTGTTTGATGATCGCGGAAATTCGATAGCTAGAATTGATAGGAACGACTTTTGGGTCAGTGCGAATAATAGATATAAGAAGCCGTCCCCTCATGAGTTGATCGTGTTCGATCATGCAGACCGACAAGTCCTAAAGATTGACTATATTAACAAGAACGCTGTCCAGGTAGAGGGGATATTTTATAGCCCAAAGACACATGCATTTATAGAGATCGACCCGGATATGATGAAGACATCAAACGGGACTTTTGCTGGAAGCGGGTTCGGCGGCGGAACGACGGCGATTGCGGTAAATGGGTGATTATGGCGCAGTCCAAAGTACTGCATTTCCAATCTTCCCGATCCGGCGCAGTTTGCCGCGCCTTTCCTGCATCCTAAGCGCCTGCACGATCCGATAGGCTATAGCGCTTTTCAGGTGTCTGTCGGGGGCCGGGAACCCCTTCCTTTCAATGATCCAAGCCGCAAGTTCCCGCGTGCTCTTAGGGCCGCTGGCGAGCGCCTCGTGGCATAGCTCGCCAATCTCGCGCCGTTTAAACAGCCGGTCCAGATTATAGTGCATCGGGAACTGGCTGCCGTCTTCCGGTGCCTCAAACAGATGGATAGTAGCGTTGACGTGAGCCAAGTCCGCCCGCGCCTGCTCAATGTCCTGTTCCAGCTTGGCGATGAGGTTCGCCAGCTTCTCCGCCTTGGCGCGGAGGGTGTGGGTCACCTGTGGGTCGCTCATGCTGCAACTTCCTTGCGACGCTGCCAGTAGCCGGCGATACGGCTGACAGGATGGTTGAGACTGGCGCGGGTCACGGCGAGGTACTGTCCCCCGTTGCTGACGCGGCGATTGTCCTCGCGCCACGCCATTTCTGCGGCGTAGGCGCGTAGGTACTTGCCGCTGATATGATGGTGGACGCCGATCTCGGCGCGGCGAAGCCGGCTAAAGAAGCTCTCGGCTTGATTGGTATGGACGCCTTCATCGGAATAGGACTGCTGATGGTTGATCCGTTTCGTCAGGAAGCGAGCGTGAAGCACATCCCAATGGGCAGCTTCATCGGCATAGACCGTAGCGTCCGGGCGAATGACCGATTGCGCGAAGCCTACCCCCTGCGCCTCAGTCTTGAAGACGTCCGTCCGGGTGTTGCCGTCACGTTCGCGGGCGACCACGACAACCTGCCGCTTGCCCGTCTGATGCTTGGCCAGGCGACGATCAACCCGGTCCTCGACGTGGTTGGCCGGACGAATGTGCCTTCCAAAGTAGGCACCATCAACGGCAACGTGGCCGTTCAATTCCTGCGTGGTGGCCTGTTCGGCTTCAAGAGCCTCACGGAGCTTGTGGGAAAGGACCCACGCGGCTTTGTAGCTGATCGAAAGGTCGCGGCTGAGGTGAAGGGCCGGATAGCCCTTCGCACCATTCACGAAGATCGCAATGGCAAGAAGATAGTCCCGGATGGAAAGCTTGCGGTTAGAGAACAGCGTCCCGGACGTGACCGAAAACTGATGCTTGCACGCTTTGCACTTAAAAATCTTGCGGGTCGTGAAGGAGTAGCATTCCACCCCGCCGCACTTCGGGCAAACGGCGTCGCCTTGCGTGCTGGCCCAGCGAATTTGCTTAAAGGTTTCAAACGCTTCCTCGTCAGACAGACGCGCAACAGACGCTAACGATAGCGTCTTTGCGGCGGCTGAAAGGAGGAAGTGCTGAGCCATCAGGGGGCCAACTGTTTTGGTTGACCTTACACATAATGGCTGAAATGGATGGAGTCAACCAATTTAGTTGTGGTTGACCAAAAAAAGTAGGCCTGCTAGTCGTCATGGCATGTCACCGGAACAGTGTCGTGCAGCGCGGGGATGGTTGGGCTGGTCGCAAACCGAGTTGGCCGACGCCGCCCATGTCTCGCTATCAACGGTGAAAGACTTTGAAGCCGGACGGCGCAAGCCGATTGGCAACAATCTCGCGGCGATCCAGGCTGCTCTAGAAGGTCGTGAAATCCGATTCACGCCCAACGGATTAACCGGCCCGACAGCTAAAGCCGCCGAGCCGGTTTGACGGATTCCATAGATTCTGTTAGGGGAAATGTGGAGATGGGGGGAGTCGAACCCCGAGGGGAGACGCTGCAAATCGTTCCTCGGCAACCGTGCCACCATCCCCGAAGGCCGGTCAGGGCTTGCGCCCTGACCGGATCGGTAATGGCCTAGGCTATTATCATGTACCACCTCCCGGTCGGGCTTCACCGCCTTGCGCTGGGTTTTCATCAAGGCCCGTTGGCGCGTCCTGGCCGGACACCTCGCTGACGGGCTTTTCCTTTGGCAGCGCATACACGCCCTGCCTGATCTTGCGGAGACGATCCGCTTTCCACAGTCGCCAGATCGTGGAGCTGATGCGGTCGTCGTTGAAGTCGTCTCGTTTGAACTCGGCTTTGATGCGTTCCGCGATCTCGCGCGACGACATACTCTTTTGCCCGGACTGATGAGCCGTCGCGAGAACGGCCACGATCATTTCGGGCATCGTCGGTTCCGTACCCGAATCCGAGAAAGCTTGGCCGATTGGCGCCTGCGTCTTATAGCCGTCGCGAACCCTGCGGCGCTGCTCGTCTTCCGTGAACTCGACGGTGCGACGCTCCCATTTGTGCCGCGGGTCGTTCCATCGGCGATCCTCGCGAAACTCGGCGCGTAAGTCGCTAGTCGAGTGCCATAGCCGAGCCGACTGGGACTTGGGGGCCCTGATTAAAGCGCGGCGCAGTCGCAGACCGAGTTCCTGAAGAGAGATCATTCGGCTCCTCCCGTCGCCTTTCCGCAGCCTTTCGTAGCCCATCTCGCCGCAAAAGTCTGCGGCCTTCCATCACTCGCGGAGACTTCCATGCAGCAGAATTTCGCCGCAGCGCTTTCGCTCGTCCTCAAGGCGGAGGGCGGCTTCGTCGATGATCCGCGCGACCCTGGTGGAGCAACCAACATGGGCATCACCCGTCAGACGCTGGCCGCGTGGCGTCATGTCGTGCCCTGGCAGAAGCTGCCGACCGCCGCCGTCCAGCAGCTCTCGCGCGATGAGGCGGCAGACATCTACAAGGTCGAGTTTTGGGACCGGATCGACGGGGATGCTCTGCCGGCCGGCGTCGATTATGCGCTGTTCGATTTCGCGGTGAACTCGGGCTGGCCGCGCGCCGTGATGACCTTCCAGGAGATTGTCGGCACCGCGCCGGACGGCAAGATCGGCCCGCTGACGCTCGCCGCAGTCGGGAAGGAACAGCCGACTTTCCTCATCACGAAGCTCTGCGCCATGCGGCTCAACTTCATGCAGAAGCTCTCGACCTGGCCGCGTTTCGGCGCCGGATGGACCAGACGCGTCGCCGCTGTCGAGCAAACCGCGCTCAAGATGGTTCATCCGGCCTGAATGCCGCCCTCCATCGCCCTCTGGCTGCTCGCCGATGGCGCGGCCTCTGGGCTGCTCGTCATCACCTTCGCCGCTCTCGCTGTCCGGCTGATCCGGCGACACTGATCCCGAGGCCACGGCCTCAAACCCCCAAGGAGACATCGATGAAATTCTTCCGTCTGCTGGCGCTCATGGCGCTGGCCTGCTTCGTGCTGCCGCTCGCCGGCTGCACGACGCTCAACCCGTTCGCCAAGATCACCAATCCGATCAACCAGACCGAGGTCTATCAGCTCGGCAATGCTTACGGCTCGGCGAAGGCCTTGGCGGTCGGCTATGCGGCGCTCCCGCTCTGCCCGCGCGGTACGGCAATTGGTGTGACCAACATCTGCCACGACAAGTCCGTCCTCGTCACGCTCGATAAGGACGTTCACGCCGCAGACACCGCTTACACAGCCCTCGTCAACTTCGCCCGTAACCCAGCGAACTATCCGGGGCTCAGCTTCTCTCAACTTCTTTCGACCGCTCAGGCTGCGATCTCCGTCGTGAGCCAGATCGAGGTCCAATACAACATCGGAGGTTCCAAGTGACCGATTCCGTCTCAACCATCGGCGCCGATATTGGCGCACTCCTTGCCGCAGCGGCCAATGTTGCCGGCGGCACGGGCGCAACCTATGTCGCCCAGCTTCTCACGGCCTTTGCCGCGGCCGAGCCGGCCATCGTCTCCGGCATCGCCTCGGCTGAACCTTTCATCGCGGCCGGCGTGTCGCTGATCGAAAGCGGCGGGGCGCCAACCGACGAAATGTGGGCCGCGCAGCTCACAGCCCTCGGCGCGCAGACTTCGGCGATCGACAGCCAGGTTGCCGCCGATGAAGCGGCCCAGCCGGACGCCCCAGCGGCCCCGGCAGCGACCGGAACCGATCCGGCGTCCTCCGGCACCTGAAACCGCCTTCCCCGCCTCCACGCCCCGCCGCGGGGCTTTTCTATCCGCGCCCGGCGGTTCCGGGCATCAGCAGAAGAAAGAAGCAGCAGCATGTTCACGTTGAAGTTCTATGGCCGTGACGGAGCCAAAATCCGCATCCTTGAGGCTGAAAGCCTCACGATCCTCCGGGACAGCGAGGGAGCCGAGATCACCATGCACCAAAAAGATGGTGCTGGTCTGCGGCTCGACGTGACGCTGCGGGAGCCTCCGACGTCGGATTACCCGGAGACCTTTGAAAAGGTGATCATTGAGAACTCTGCCGGTAAAACGACCGAGATCATCTTCGCCGACCCGAGCGCCTACAAGCCCGTCCCGAAGGCGGCGTAGATCTGCCTCTGCACCATATTTCAGCCTCGCCGCAATCCCGCGACGGGGCTTCTCTGTGCCCGAAGGAGCGCCAATTGAACCTCTCCAATTTCCAGCTTCCGAACCAGAAGGAATGGGCGGCCGGCGTCGCCGGGCTCATCACCTGGCTCATCCTCATCGGCCTGACGTATGCGGGCATCAACGTCCCGGCCGATGCGCAAGGCGGTATCGTCGCTCTCGTCGCGGCGATCATTGCCCGCATCACACCGCCCGCCGATGTGGACGTGGTGAAGCACGTCAATGACGACATTGCCCAAGCCGGCACCATTGTCGGCAAGCTCACGCCGGCCAGCGACAGCACGGCACCGGTATCGCCTGACGCCAAGGCCCTCGCCGCCAAGGTGCAGTAGCGAGCCCGAAGATGCGCGTCCCCTTCGGCAATATCGCGGCGGTTCCTACCGCCTTCTACCAATCTTTCCATTCGGGGGACGCTTATGGCGCCACGGTCAAGGGGCGGGATAATGGCGCCCGGTAGCGAGGAACCGATCATCGCAGGGCTGGCGCGCGTCGAAGAGCGTGTCGGCGCTCTTGAAAAGCTCGTCCTTGATCTCCGCGAAGACGGCAAGGATCGGCGCGCGGAAACCAGCCGGCTCCTTGAATTGCTGAACGCCAAGATCGACGGTGTTTCGGCTCGCGTCAGCAAGGAAGAGGCAACCTCAGCCGAAATGGGCCGGGACATCAAGGCGGCCAAGGATAACATCACCGATATCGACAAGCGCCTAGCCGAGATTATGCCGCACGTCGAAGACTTCCGCTCGGCGAAAGAGCAGCAGAAGGACCGCAAGGGCACGCTCTGGCGCCCCATGCTGGTCGGCATAGGCGCATCGGTCGCTCTGGTGCTCTGCGAAATCGTCGCCCATCATTTCGGCTGGGCGTGATGCCCGACCTCATCTGGCCGGCCCGCATTTTCGGCGCCGCCCTCATCGCCATCGGGCTCGTCCTCGTTATCTTCGACAGCCTCGACCTTTCCCGCATGCCGTCCGACCTCTTCCCGACCCCGGAGCGCGAGAACCGAGAATCCCGCGACTTCGCTTTGGCCTGGTGGGGCCTCTTCATGGTCGGGCTCGGCGTTGCGGCCTTTGGGCTCACGGGGGCGTTTGCATCGTGATCGCTGCCCTCGCCTGACAGGCGCCCATATCCGACGCTTCGTATCATGGCCCCGCGTTGCTCTGGCAGCGCGGGGCTTTTCGTTTGTGCAGCGGCCGACCACTTGTTCCGGTTGTGTTCTCGCCCTACCATGTCGGTATGACCCTCGCCGAAGACATAGCCCACGGCATGTACATCATGGTCTATTGCGAGAACCAGGCGTGCAATCATGCTTGGCCGCTGGACTTCGCCTTGGCGATCGAAAAGCTCGGGCCGGATTTCGATAGGGTGAAGGACCGCGAACGTTTCCTCCATGCTCTCGTCTGCTCGAAATGCGGGTCGCGGTATCCAAGTATCATTGTCTCGAATGAAGCGATGCGGAAAGCCGGGAGTAAGGCGGCGGCGACGTGGGGAATGATCCCGCCGGGCGCGAAGTCGGACGGCAAGAAATAGAGCGCCCGGGATGCACGATCAATTGCCATCCGGAGAGGCTGTGGAATTGCGCCCCTTCTTCTGCTCATGGGCAAACGAACACCAGGCAGCAAAGCTTATCGGCCCCCAGATGGACCAGAAGAACGCCCATATGAAAAACAGCGTGGTCATCTCTCCACCATATCGTTGAAGTTCCTCTCGGTCACGGGCTGGTCGGCCGGTCCTCGAGCAAAGATCACTATATCGCCATCGGCTATTTCGCGACGGGTGCGCCGGTCCCAACCGAGGTGGTAAAAGTCAGGCACACCCCACACCTTCACGGCGCTCCAATATTCCTCGCCGCGGAAGCCGACGAAGTGGACGCAGGGACGGAACGTCTGACGAACATCGGTTGCGTCCGTGTGGCGCTGGTGTGCCACTAGAACCTGCATGTTCCGGCTCCGTTCGCGTTTGACTTAGCACGATCTTGCAAGGCGCTATAACTGAAAACCGCAGGACACTTGCGCTTTGCCTCGGGTTCCGCTATCTCCCGCCTCAGGACATCTTGCCCTAACGCAAGAAATACAATAACTTGATTTAGCTTGCTTTTCGCCTGTTGTGTGTCAATTTTCGGCCAGTAAGCAGGTCCGTAACCGTTTCATCGTCCATTGCATGTCCGTAGGTGCGGAAGAGCTGTTGCGCGTCTTTCCAGCCGCCGCGCTTGGCGACTGTGATGGGATCGATGCCGGCGTGCAGCAGCGTCGTCGCAAAGCCGTGACGGCACGAATGCGGCGTAAGGCGCTTGATTCCGGCGCGGCGGATTGCCGCCTCCCATGGGTCGGCGCAAGCTCGATAGCTCGCATAGGGGAAAGGTCGCTCGTCAGGCGATCGGTCGCCGGAAATGTTGGCGATCGCCGCGACGAGTTCGGCCGGCATGTGAGCCATGCGTTCCTGGGCGCCGAGCTTCCCCATGCGAATGCGGACACGCGCCGCGCTGAAATCCACGTCGCGCCAGCAGACGGCCAGCGCCTCGCTGATCCGCGCGCCGGTCAGGAACATGAAGCAGGCGAGGGCGCCAAGATGCGGCGAAGCCGCTGCCATGAAAGCTTGCACCCATTCCCACGTTGCCGGTTCCCGAACGGCCTTCGTCTCGGGAAACCGTTCCGGCCTAAATGGCGGGCACAATTCGAGCGATGCCGCGAAATTAATCACCGCTGCGGTTGGCACGATCACCGCTCGATTGCGATAGGCACCCTTGGCTTTTGGGAGCAATGTGACAGCAGCTCGCTTCAGCGCCCCGCGCGTGATGTCCTTGACCAGCGTGTTTTTCCAGTAGTCCTCTACCATGACCAGGTAGCGGGGCTCGCCGTGGACCTTGCGATATTCTATCGCCGCATGGGCGAAGGTCAGGACCGACCCCGGATCGCGATCACCTTGGAGTTGCCGGCGTTCGATGTCGTGGGCGATGTGCTCGGCTTCGTCCTTGAGCGAAGTTTTTGTAGAGCCTCGTAGTCGCCGCCCGGCAACGGTGCCGCTATACCACCAGATTTCGCCATGCTTCTTGAGCTTGAGGGGCATGGGCGGCTAGCCTCCATAATGGCGTCCACGTCCTGTTGCGTCAGGACGATCCGGTTGCCCATAATTCGGCACGCGCCGATCTTGCGCGCAAGAGCCCTTATGCGACGCCCTGACCACCCCAAGTGGCGGGCCAGATCTTCCGGGCTGATCGTGTCGGGTAGATCAATACTCACGGCCACTACACTCCGAACAGCCAATGAGTAACAGACCAGACGGCCACGAAGGCGATCACCAGAACGAAGCCGAACAGCAGGAGGGGACGCGCGTTCATGACGGCCGGTCCTTTGCGCCAGCGATGCGCGTCAGCCGGTATCCGAGCCGCCATGCCATCGCTTTGACTAGCGCGAGGTCATCAGCCTCAAGGGTTGCATGTCCCAGGCGCTTGATCGTGTTTCCGCCGACACCCACGATCTGAAGCCCGCTGGAATGGGCCGGCGGAAGAGCCCTGACACCATGAGGGCCGTAGTCGAACGATCTGACCGGCAGGCTTTCGACCTCACGGCAGTATTGTGCCAACTTCTGCCCGAACTCGGTATCTCGCTCGATTTCATGCATGGTGTCATTGAGCAGAACGACAGCGGTGTTATAGCCCATGGTGAACCTCGCTCATTTCGCCACCGGCACCACAACTGAAGCAAAGCGCCGCGCGTTCTGGGCATCGGTTCGGCCGGATGATGCGACCCGCTCGACCATCTCGGCGTGCTCCGCCTCCGTCGCGATCTTGACGACATCGCAGTCCTCGATGCGAGCCTGGCAGGTCGGCCAGCCGCACGGAGCCATGTTGCCGTTTTCAGGATCGGCCCATGCGACAACCCAGGTTTCGCCGCTGGGTCGGTGAAAGACGTGATCGCCCGTTCTCATTTCGCCACCTTGGCAGCAGCTTGGAGGGCAGGAGAGACAGGCAGCGGACGCCAATGGGTAACAGTCGGTCGCACTACGTATTGGTTTTGCGCGTGGCCTCCCAAATTCCAGCCGTCTGCATCGCTGCCCGACCAGAACGAATTGGCGTAACGGCTGCCGTGCTCACCCTCCCACTCGACCCATAGGTCTATCTTTGAGCCGTCCTTCGGCGCAGTCTCGATCGGCTGCCATCCCGTCACCGCATCCTGCGCTGATACGGGCGGAGAGGCAGCGAGCATTGCCGTGTAGCAGCCCGTGGCGCCATCATTGCCGACGCCCTGACCATAGCGGCGTGGAAGCCGATAGCTGAGGCGGAGCCTTGCGGAATCCGGCACCGCGCATCTTGGGGCGCTTGCTGATGCCGAGGTGCTTAGATCTGATGCGGGCGCTCTTGGCCTTAATCGCCATGTCCTCGGCGTTGCGGCCGCCATTGATCAGAGCGATGAGGTGTTCCAGCGTCCAGCTTTCGCCGGGGCGGATTTTCCTGCCGCATCGATGACACCGGCCGCGGCAGCGCTCGAACACGCGGACGCGGACGCGTGGCGGCGCAGGCATATCGTCAGTCGCGCCGATCCATAGATCATTGGAGCGAGGCATCGAAACCCTCACCGCCAACGAGCTTGTTGAGTTGATCCGTGAGCTTCCAAAACTCGCGGCGGTCGCCTATCTCCGAAGCAATGGCCCGGCGGCGCTTGATGGCCATGATGCAGATGCCGAGCGGGCTCATGCTGCCGCCCTCTCTTTGGGTTCGAACGCGAACTTGTCGGGAGGGACGGTGAGGACGATGCCGAACTCGACGTGACGCAGGAACACCTCGTCCATGTACCGCGTCATGTCCGCTACGCTCATCAGCCGCGTGACCGGCATATCGGTGTCGCGGATGAGGGCAAGCTTGTCGTCGTAGTCGAGCGGACGGATTAGCCTGTCATAGGTGGCGCGGAACTTCTCCGACGCTTCACGCATGATCGGAACGCCGATCTCGAGCTTGCACCTGGCTCGTACGTCCTCGACGGCTTCGCCGGTTTGGTCGGCGATCTCCGTATACCATTTGTGCGAAAGGCGGTTCTGTTCCGCCGACCTGTCGCGGCCGTCCGTCACGTCCACCGTGAAGGGGCGCTTGCGCCCGTCCAAATACACTTTGAGCAGGGCGAGATCGTCCTTGTTCTTGACCGCGCGCGTCGTCATCCGGCCCTCCTGATGCGATCGGCAAGCTCAAGCGCACGGTTGTGCCGGTATTCATCGAACTCGACACGGGCAGCCATGGGCCAATGCTCGACCACCATCTTCGCCTCGATATCCGTGGCGACCCTGGCAAGCTCTCTGAGGTTGCTCGCGCTATCGATGCGGGCCTTGTGCGGGGTGAGGTCGGTCATTTCGACCTCTCGGCAAGCATGGCGTCGGCGCACGCATATGCGACTGTCGCGACGCCCGTATAGCTTACGTCGCCTGTCACTGTAGCCAGTAGGCCGGTCAGCGCCTGACCAGCAAAGTAGTCCCGCAGCGACATACCTCCGAGCCCCCGGTAGACATCGCCGACAGGTGAAACAGCCACTGCCTCCGGAAACGCCAGTCCGCCATTGTTCTTCACTTCGCTCATCGAATGAACCGGCTGGGGCTTATCGCGCCCAGCCGCCCCTTTCAGGTTGAGGGTCAAAACGGAATATCGTCATCCGCGAGATCGAACGCCGGCGCAGGCTTCCCGACCGTCTCCGAGAATTGACGATCGAGGCTCTCGTTCGGATCGACGTGTGCGGCGGTTTCGTGCTGCTCGATTGCCGGCGCGCGATCGATTTCGGCGAGCATGTCGTCCAGCACTCGACGCAAGTCCCGCTGCCAATCTTCCGGGATGCGGTCTTTGTCCTTGAGCGCTTCCTGCCAGGCGGCACGAAGCTCGCCCTTTGTGCTCGCGCGTCGGAAGGCGGCTTCGTGGTGAGTGAAGAGCGCGCGCGCTTCCTGATCCTTGGAGATGCGCGGCGCAGACTCATTCGCCTCGGTTGTGGACGCCTGGTCCATTTCGTCCGATGTGTAGAGCCCGGAAAGCTCCTGCGGGAAAGCCTTGCGAAGGGCGAGCGATTCCGCGCATTTGGCGATCATCACGTCACCCATCGTCTTCCACATATGGGTGAGTTCGGCGCCCTTCTTCCGCTGGGCGTACGCATCGAAGCGGGCGATGCCAAAACAAGGCTCACTGAAATCGGAACGGATTACGCCAACCTTGGCGGCGGCCGGCGGCGTGGCGGACGTCCAGACATCAACCCATTGTCCGTCGGGACCGCACCAGAACGGCCCGACTTGGCCGGCGTACTTTCCGCTGCGCTCCGCTATGAGACGGAAGCCGTCGATGCTGGTCTGCATCGACATGACTTCGCGGCCTTGCGTGGCGTCCCACCGCTTGACCGCATAGATCTGACGCGCAAGCGGATCGAGCCCGGTCCGCTTGCACTGGTGCAGGAATAGCTGCAGCTCATCGTCAGTGGCACCTTTTGCGATTGTTCGCTTGATGAGCGACACTTGGTCGTCTGAGAAGACGGTCGCGACCTGCCGGTGATCCTCGATTTTTGAAATCGCGTTCATAGCGCCACCTTTTCCTCAATCGTTTTGAAGCCGGGGATTTGCCGCGTGGCCGGCGACCGCACGTCGCGGTCGGCGAGGTTCTGGATCAGATCGAGGAATGCCTGCGGTTCGGCGTGCATGTAGTGGAGCATCGCCGCGCGCTGGTCGACCAACTCGGCGCGGTAGATCGTCCGAAGCCCAGCCGGTGCTTTGGCCGCCTTTGCCATGCGCTTCGCAGCATCCGACGCGGCAGAAAGATCAGCCTCAAGCTCTGCGGCTCGTTCGGCCGCGGCGAGATCACCCGTGCGCGCCTCTTCCTCAGCCTTGCGCTGCTCTTCCTCGATTGCGCGCGCTTCGGCTTCGGCAGCGGCTTTCTCGGCATCCTTTCGAGCCTGCTCGCGCGTGCGCCAATCGGTGAGGATCGCCCCAAGAACTTCCTTGGCCGAAATGAGTTTCCCTTTCGGGCGCGTCTTTCCCTTGAAGGTCCACACGCGATAGGGTGCCCGAATGCGCTCTTCTTCGGCCAATACCGGCTCTACCTCACCGGCCTCCATGTCATTGAAGCGCTTGATCAGGGAGCCGACGCCATCGAATAATGTCTCGATGGCCTGCGCCTGATTGGCGTCCGGAATGCGGTAGCCTTTTTCGGCCCAATTTCGCGCTTCAAGAAGAAGGTCGTTCGCCTCCAATTCAGCCTCGGCAAAAGGCGAAATGTTGCGGCCGTCAAACTCGGCCACGGCGCCTTGTGCGTTCATGTCAATTCCTCCTTGCTGGCCTTCTCGCGCTCGAACCGTCGCAGATCGTCATCGTCATCGAATGCGCGATGCGGCGAGTACGAGGACCGGCGTTCCAGAGCGCGGCGAGAAAGCTGATGTCGTTGCGGGGGTCCGGGTTGTCTTGGACTGCGGTGGCGAGAGAGGAGAGGGCGGAGGGAGTCACGCGATCCCCCGAAGCTTGCCGGCCGCACAAAGCAGCGTGGCGATGACAAAGGCGAACCAGAGGATCGAAATGACGATCGCCTCGGCTCGCGTCTCGCGATAGACAGGGCGCGGGGTCATTGAATCCACCCGAGGATGCAGCCGACCGGGAACATGATAACGCCGACGCAGCGTAGGCACTCGAATGCGGTGAGCGGCTCATTGATGTGCTGAGCGAGCTTAATGATGTTCAGAACCCAGCCGGTGCCGGCAGCGACCGTGATCGCGACCGAGAGGTACAAGCATCCGGAGACGAAGGCGTCTTCGGCATTGACGCGGATGCGGGAGCGCCGGGTCATTCTGCGGCCTCGGCGGCTTCGGCAAGGCGCCGACCATCCCAATCAACCTCATAGACCGGAGCGCAGCATCCCCGCGCCTTCACTTTTTCGGGATAGATGCCATCAGGATGGACAGCGATATCTTCGAGCCGGACCGGACACGCAATCGCATGCGTAGCGCTGCTGTTGAAACGTTCCTTGGCGATTTTGGGATGGGCGCAGAAATGCAAACCCCTTCCGCACTCCGCTTTACCGCCGTCCCAGTCTGGCGCGACGGGGACTTGCCCGGGAGCATAAGAAATCTTAGCAGGTCGCGCGCGATTGGTTGAATAATCGGGGTCAACAGCCTTGAAGAGAGTGGCAATACCGTTGATTACATCGACGCCGTAATAGTCGCACCACGCAACGGCGGTCGAAAGATCGACAATCTGGAGATTGCCTCCCGTGACCTTGGCAGTTGTGCCACGCTGCACGACTGAAACGGTTGCCGCAGCCGTCACCCTTACTGGTCCGCTGACCTGCAATTGAGCGAATGACTTGGCCACGATATGCGGCTGGCTGGTCTCCCGGGCCACGATATGCGGCTGGCTGGTCTCCCGGGCCTCGATATGCGGCTGGCTGGTCCCCCAGGCCTCGATATGCGGCTGGCTGGTCTCCCAGGCCACGATATGCGGCTGGCTGGTCTCCCAGG
>Ga0164242_10004823_pt1 | contig 15094 bp, 15 predicted proteins | sample OricomgcompostMG_FD_108783 | JGI IMG/M metagenome (GOLD analysis project Ga0164242, IMG submission 108783) | Miracle-Growth compost microbial communities from Emeryville, California, USA - Original compost - Miracle growth compost (MG) ... | reverse complement strand
CGACCAGAGGCCGGCGGCCTGCGGCTCGAGCCGGGCGTCGTCGACCTTGTTCGCGACGAGGTAGACGGGCTTCTTGGTCTTGCGCAGCAGCCGCACGACGTGCTCGTCGGTCGAGGTGGCGCCGACGTTCGAGTCGACGACGAACATGACGGCGTCGGCGAGGTCGATCGCGACCTCGGCCTGGGCCGCGACCGACGCGTCGATGCCTCGCGCGTCGGGCTCCCAGCCGCCGGTGTCGACGATGGTGAAGCGGCGGTTCATCCACTCGGCCTGGTACGAGACGCGGTCGCGCGTCACACCCGGTGTGTCCTCGACGACTGCCTCGCGCCGGCCCAGGATGCGGTTCACGAGCGCCGACTTGCCGACATTCGGCCGCCCGACGATGGCGACGACCGGCAGCGCCGGCAGGTACGTGATCTCGTCGACATCCTCGCCGGCCGCCTCGAGCACGGCGAGGTCTTCGTCGTCCAGCTCGTAGTCGTCGAGGCCGCCGCGCAGTGCCGCCGTGCGGCGTTCGGCCGCGGCGTCGTCGAGCGCGGCCAGCTTCTCGGCGAGGTCGTCGCCGCCGACAGCGGCGTCGTCGAAGTCGTCGGTGTCGGCCATGAGATTCTCGTTTCTACGTGTGGGACGTGTGGGGCGTGTGAGAGCGGACGCTTTCCGCGACGACGGCGATGACCGCATCGACGGTCTCATCGAAGTCCAGCTCGGTGGAGTCGACGGTCGTGACACCGTCGGCCGCGGTCATGAAGTCCACGACGCGCGAGTCGGCGCGGTCCCGCGCCTTCAGCTGCTCGCCGACGGCTTCGGGCGAATGCCCGGTCAGCTCGGCAGAGCGACGCCCCATTCTAACTTCTTCGCTGGCCGTGAGCAGAATGCGCGCCTGCGCATCCGGCGCGACCGCGGTCGTGATGTCCCGACCCTCGATCACAATGCCTTCGCGCTCGGTCGCGCCCGCCATGCGCCGGAAGATCTCCGTGAGCGCCGCGCGAACCTCGGGCACGCGCGCGACGAGGCTCACCACCCCCGTTACGGCGGGCTCGCGGATGGCATCCGTCACATCCGTCCCGCCCACGCGCACGAAGAAATGATCCGGGTCCGTCGCCTCCGCCAAATCGAACGAGGGCAGGGCGCGGGCGACGGATGCCTGATCCTCGAGATCCACGCCGGCCCGCTGCGCGTGCCAGGCGAAGGCGCGGTAGGCCGCCCCCGTGTCGAGGTAGGCGTAGCCGAGCTTCCGGGCGACCGCCTTCGACACGCTGGACTTCCCGCTTCCTGCGGGCCCGTCCACGGCGACGACGACGATGTTCTCGGAAAGGGGGGAAGTCATCCGGCGATCCTCCAGCCACGGGCGGTCAAGTCCTCGATGGTGCGCTGCAGCGACTCGGGCACCACGGCGAGCTCCGCGATGCCGATCTGCGCGCCGGGCGAGTGCTCGAGCCGCAGGTCCTCGATGTTGATGCCGAGCTCGCCGAGCTCGGTGAAGAGCCGGCCGAGCTCACCCGGCCGGTCGTCGATGAGCACGACCACGCTCGCGAAGCGGCGGTCCTGCCCGTGCTTGCCCGGCAGGCGGGCGACGCCGGTGTTGCCGCCCGCGAGGGTCTCCGCGATCGCGCGGCGGCCGCCGGACTCGTCGATGTTCTCGAGCGCCGCGATCACCTCGTCGAGATCGTCACGGTACGCGCGCAGGACCTCGGCGACCGTTGGCGCGTTCGCCGCGAGGATCTGGACCCACAGCGCGGGGTCGCTCGAGGCGACCCGCGTCACGTCGCGCACTCCCCCACCGGCGAGGCCGAGCGCAGCATCCGTCGCGCCGGCAAGACGGCGGGCCATGAGCGTCGAGACGAGCTGCGGCGTGTGCGAGACGAGCGCGACCGCCTCGTCGTGCGACTGCGCGTCCATCTCGACCGGGATAGCGCCGAGGTCGAGGGCGAGCGCCTCGACGAGCGAGACGCGGCTGCGCTCCAGGTCGTCGCGGGTGCAGACGACCCAGGGGCGCCCGAGGAACAGGTCGGCGCGCGCCGAGATGGGCCCGCCCCGCTCGCGGCCGGCGAGCGGGTGCGATCCGACATAGCGGGACAGGTCGGCGCCGAGCGCGGCGAGCTCGGCGAGCGGTGCGGACTTCACGCTTGCGACGTCGGTCACGGTGGCCTCGGGGAAGGCCGCGAGCTCTGCTGCCACGACGTCGGCGACGGCGTCGGGCGGCACGGCCACCACGATGAGGGTGGGCGCGTCTGCGGCGCCCGGCTCGCGCCCCGCGCCGTAGTCGACGGCGAGGCGGGCTGCGGTGCGCGAGGCATCCGTCACGACGACGTCGACGCCGTGCGCGCGCAGGCGCAGGCCGACGGATGCCCCGAGCAGACCCGACCCGACGATGCGGACCGTCCCGCCTACTCGCGCTTCCGTCACATCCGGCCCTTCTGCTCCTCGGCCTCGCGTGCGAGGGTGAGCAGCTGGCCGAGTTCGATTTTAGTCAGCTCACGGGTGCGGCCCAGTTTGAGGCTGCCGAGGTGCAGCGGCCCGAAGCTGCGCCGCACGAGCTCGAGGACGGGGTGCCCGGCGGCCTCCATCATGCGGCGCACGATGCGATTGCGGCCCGAATGCAGGGTCAGCTCGACCATGGAAGCTCCGTCCGCGGCGCCGCGCGTGATGAGCTTCCCCCGGTCGATGCGGATCGGCCCGTCGTCGAGCTCGATGCCGCTCTTGAGCAGCTGGAGCGTGTGGGGCGTGACGGTGCCCTCCACCTTGGCGACATAGGTCTTCTCGACGCCGAAGGACGGGTGCGCCAGCACCTGGGCGAGCTGCCCGTCGTTGGTGAGCACGAGCAGTCCGCTCGTGTCGTAGTCGAGGCGCCCCACGTTGAACAGGCGCTCCTCGTAGCCGGCCACGAACTCCGAGAGATCCCTGCGGCCGAACTCGTCGCTCATCGAGCTGATGACTTTCGTCGGCTTGTTCAGCATCACGTAGCGCTTGGTCCGGTCGAGCTGGACCGCGACGCCGTCGACGGCGAGCAGGTCGGTCGCCGGGTCGATGCGGGCGCCGAGCGCGCGCACCGTCTTGCCGTTCACGGTGACCCGGCCGGCGACGATCAGCTCCTCCGAGGCGCGGCGGCTCGCGACCCCGGCCGCGGCCATCACCTTCTGCAGCCGCTCTCCGTCGCTGCGCCCTGTGGCGCCTTCGTCAGCGGACATCCGCATCGAATCCTTCCGTTCCGTCGGCGAGCAGCGGCGAGATCGGCGGCAGCTCGTCGAGTGAGTTGATGCCGAGCTGGGTGAGCAGCAGTTCGGTCGTGCCGTAGTTGATCGCGCCGGTCTCGGCGTCAGCGAAGAGCTCTGTGATGAGCCCGCGGCTGAGCAGCGTGCGCACGACCGAGTCGACGTTGACGGCACGGATGCTCGCCACCTGGCCTCGCGTGATCGGCTGCTTGTAGGCGATGACGGCGAGCGTCTCGAGCGCCGCCTGCGACAGCTTCGTGGGGTTCTGCGTCACGACGAAGTCGTTCACGACGTGGTCGTACTCCTCGCGCACATAGATCCGCCAGCCGCCGCCGACCTCCCTCAGCTCGAAGCCGCGGCGCAACCTGCCGCTCGACTCGTCCTCACCGTCGTAGTCGGCGCGCAGCGCCTCGATCGCCTGCCGCACCGCGGCGACGGGCGCGCCCACGGCCGTGGCGAGACTCACGAGGCTCTGCGGCTCGTCGGCGACCATCAGGATCGCCTCGAGAGCCCTCTTCACGTCATCCGTCATAGTCAGCCCCCAGATTGGCGAGGTTGTCTTCCGTCCAGCTGGCGGCCGACCACTGCACGGTCAGCTCGCCGAGCGGCTCGAGCTGCTCGAAGTGGATCGCCGCGTGCCGGTACAGCTCGAGGATCGCGAGGAAGCGCGCGATGATCACGCCCTTCACCTCGACGCCCGCGATCAGCTCGCGGAACGTCCGCGGCGTCCCGTCGCGCAGCAGCGCGACGACCGTGGCGGCCTGCTCGCGGATGCTGATGAGCGGCGCGTGCAGGTGGTCGAGCCCGACGGCCGGGATCTCCTTGGGAGTGAACGCGAGCAGCGCGAGCGCCGCGAAGTCGTCGACCGACACGGTCCAGACGAGCTCCGGCGTGCGGGCGCGGTACTTCTCGTCAAGGCGCACGACGCGCGCGTGACGCCCGGATTCCCGAGTCAGGCGCTCATCGAACCAGGCGGATGCCTCCTTGAAGGCGCGGTATTGCAGGAGTCTCGCGAACAGCAGGTCGCGTGCCTCGAGCAGCGCGACGTCCTCGGCATCCACCAGCTCCCCCTGGGGAAGCAGCCCCGCGACCTTGAGGTCGAGCAGGGTCGCGGCGACGACGAGGAACTCGCTCGCCTGGTCGAGTTCTGTCGCGAGGTCGATGCCCCTCAGATAGGAGATGAACTCGTCGGTGACCTTGCTCAGGGCGATCTCGGTGATGTCGAGCTCGTGCTTGCCGATGAGCGAGAGCAGCAGGTCGAACGGGCCCTCGAAGTTGTCAAGCGCGACGCGGAACGACGGCGCGCCGTCCGGCTCGAGGTCCGGGTCAGGCGACGGCACCACGCGAGACGAGCTCCCGGGCGAGGCGGCGGTACGCCTCGGCAGCGGGGTGGTCCGGGGCGAACTGCGTGATCGGCGTCCCCGCGACGGAGGCGTCCGGGAACTTCACGGTGCGCGAGATGACGGTGTCGAGCACCTTGTCTTTGAACGCCTCGACGACGCGCTCGTACACTTCGCGCGAGTGCAGCGTGCGCGAGTCGAACATCGTGACCAGGATGCCGTCGAGTTCGAGCGCCGGGTTGAGCCGCTCACGCACCTTGTCGACCGTCTCGATGAGCAGCGCCACGCCGCGCAGGGCGAAGTACTCGCTCTCGAGCGGAATGAGCACGCCGTGCGCGGCGGTGAGCGCGTTGACGGTGAGGATGCCGAGCGACGGCTGGCAGTCCACGAGGACGACGTCGTAGTCGTCGCTGACCCTGCGCAGCACGCGTGCGAGGGCCTGCTCGCGTGCGACCTCGTTGACCAGGTGCACCTCGGCGGCCGACAGGTCGATGTTGGCGGGGATGACGTCGAGACCCGGTACAGCGGTGTGCTGGATCGCGTCGCGAGGCTCCAGCTTCCCGTTGAGCAGCAGGTCGTAGATCGTCGTCGCCTCGTGCGTGTTGATCGCGAGGCCCGCCGACAGCGCGCCCTGCGGGTCGAAGTCGATCGCGAGGACGCGACGCCCGTACTCGGCGAGGGCGGCACCGAGGCTGATGCTCGTCGTCGTCTTGCCGACGCCGCCCTTCTGGTTGCAGAGCGTGATGATGCGCGCAGGTCCGTGCTGCTTCAGCGGTGCGGGGACCGGGAAGTCGGTCTGCGTGCGCTCCACACTGCTCCTTCACACGTTCGGGTGATCGGCCTCAACCTTACCGCGCCCGCGGATGGGCCTGCGTGTACACGTCGCGCAGGGTGTCGGCCGTCACCAGCGTGTACAGCTGGGTCGTGGCGACGGATGCATGGCCCAACAGCTCCTGGACGACGCGCACGTCGGCGCCGCCCTCCAGCAGGTGGGTTGCGAACGAGTGCCGGAGCGTGTGCGGCGAGATCTCGGCCGTGAGGTGGGCGCGCTCCGCCGCCTTCTTGATGATGAGCCAGGCGTTCTGCCTGCTCACCCGCTGGCCGCGCAGGCCGAGGAACAGCGCCGACGCGTCCCGGCCGGCTCCGCGGTTCGCGAGCGCGGGCCTCGCCCGCACGAGGTACGCGTCGAGCGCCGCCCGCGCGTAGCTCCCGAGCGGAACGATGCGCTGCTTGTCGCCTTTGCCGGTGAGCCGCACGATCTCGCGGTCGATCACGTCGTCGACGTCGAGGTCCACTGCCTCCGACACGCGCGCCCCCGTCGCATACAGCAGCTCGAGCAGCGCGCGATCGCGAAGCGCGACGATGTCGTCGCCCGACGCCGTCTCGATGAGCGCCGTCACGTCCGCTTGAGGGATCGCCTTCGGCAGCCGCAGCGGCTTCTTCGGCGTGCGCAGCTCGCGCGAAGGGTCCGCCTGCGTGCGTCCCTCGAGTGCGAGGAAGCGGTGCAGCTGTCGCACGGTGCCGAGCATGCGGGCGACGGATGCCGCGGCGAGGTCCTTCTCGCCCAGAGCCTTGGCGTATGCGCTGAGCGTCGCGGGCGTCGTCTCGTCGAAGGACGCGATCCCCTGCTCCGCGAGCCACTCCGTGTACACGGCGAGATCGCGCCGGTAGGACGCCACGGTGTTCTTCGCGAGCCGCCGCTCAAGCCCCGCGTGGCGCAGGTACGCGGTCACGTCACGCTCGATCGCCGTGGGCGGGCGCCGGCTCAGCTCAGGCGCGGATGCCTCGACCACGGCTCCTCCGGAGCGCCGAGGCTCGCCCACCCCCGCGCCCGCGCGGCGTGCGCGGCGAGCGCCCCGAGCGACAGCGACGGGTTCTGCAACCGGCGGGCGAGCACGCCGTCGACCACCTCGTCGAGCGGCACCCAGCGCACGACGATGTCGGCCTCCTCGCCCTCCCGGGCGAAGGGCTCGCCCGTCGGGGCGAGCCCGCGGGCCAGGTAGATGCGGATCGCCTCGTTGCTGCCACCGGGTGAGGTGTAGAACTCGGCGAGCACATTCCACTCCTCGGCGACGAGGTCGGCCTCCTCCTCGAGCTCCCGCTGCGCGGCGGCGAGCGGCCGCTCGCCGTGCACGTCGAGGAGGCCGGCCGGCACCTCCCAGTCGCGGTGCCGAATCGGGTGGCGGTACTGCTGGATGAGCAGCATCCGATCGTCGCCGTCGAGCGCGACGACCGCGACCGCGCCGGTGTGGTCGACGAAATCGCGGGTCAGCGTTCCGCCCCCGTAGGCGAACGTCTCCGTGCGGATGTCCCACACGTGCCCGTGGAACGCGCGCCGCGACTCAAGGATCTCCGGTTCCAGCCGCTCGTCCGCGATCAGCCCCGCCGCGCCCTCCGGCACGAGCTCAGGCAACGTTCTCCTGCTCTTCGACGGGGAAGAGGCGCGTCGCCTCCTGCCGCTCGAGCGCGGCGCCGATCAGCCCGCGGAACAGCGGGTTCGCACGGTTCGGGCGGCTACGCAGCTCGGGGTGCGCCTGCGTCGCGACGTAGAAGGGGTGCACCTCGCGCGGCAGTTCGACGTACTCGACGAGGGTGCCATCGGGCGACGTTCCCGAGAACCGCAGGCCGGCCGAGGCGATCCGCTCACGATACGCATTGTTGACCTCGTAACGGTGCCGGTGCCGCTCCGACGCCTCGGGCGCGCCGTACAGCTCGGCGACGATCGAGCCCTCGGCGAGCTTCGCCGGGTACAGACCGAGGCGCATCGTGCCGCCGAGGTCGCCGCCCGCGATGATGTCCACCTGCTCCGCCATCGTGGCGATCACGGGGAACTCGGTGTCCGGGTCGAACTCGCTGGAGGAGGCTCCCGGAAGGTCGGCGACGTTGCGCGCGTACTCGATGACCATGCACTGCAGGCCGAGGCACAGACCGAGGGTCGGAATGCCGTTCTCGCGCGCGAACTTCAGCGCGCCGAGCTTCCCCTCGATGCCGCGGATGCCGAAGCCGCCCGGAACGCACATCCCGTCGACGTCGGCGAGCGCCTTCGCGGCGCCCTCCGGCGTCTCGCACGTGTCGGAGGCGACCCAGCGCAGGTGCACCTTGGTGTGGTGGGCGAAGCCGCCGGCCTTGAGCGCCTCGGAGACCGACAGATAGGCATCCGGCAGGTCGATGTACTTGCCCACCAGAGCGATCGTGATCTCCTTGCGGGGCTCGTGCACGACCTTGAGCAGTTCGTTCCAGCTCGAGCGGTCCGCCTCGCCCGCCTTGTCGAGGCCGAGTTGCCTGATGACGTAGGCGTCGAGGCCCTGCTCGTGCAGCGTGACCGGGATGTCGTAGATGCTCGGCAGGTCGACCGTGTTGATGACCGCGTCCTCGTCGACGTCGCACATCAGGGCGATCTTCTTCTTGTTGGAGTCGGAGACGGGGCGGTCGCTGCGCAGCACCAGGGCGTCGGGCTGGATGCCCATGGAGCGCAGCATCGCGACGGAGTGCTGCGTCGGCTTCGTCTTCTGCTCCCCCGACGCGTTCATGAACGGGACGAGGGAGACGTGCACGAAGAACACGTTCTTGCGCCCGAGCTCGTGGCGGATCTGCCGCGCCGCCTCGATGAAGGGCTGCGACTCGATGTCTCCAACGGTGCCGCCGACTTCGGTGATGATCACGTCGGGCTGCGGGTCGGCCGTCGCCTGCAGGCGCATGCGCCGCTTGATCTCGTCGGAGATGTGGGGGATCACCTGCACGGTGTCGCCGAGGTACTCGCCGCGGCGCTCCTTCGCGATGACCTGCGAGTAGATCTGGCCCGTCGTGACGTTCGCGGCCTGGGAGAGGTTCACGTCGAGGAAGCGCTCGTAGTGGCCGATGTCGAGGTCGGTCTCCGCGCCGTCATCCGTGACGAACACCTCGCCGTGCTGGAACGGGTTCATGGTGCCGGGGTCCACATTGAGATACGGGTCGAGCTTCTGCATCACGACGTGCAGACCGCGCGAGGTGAGGAGGTTCCCGAGGCTCGCGGCGGTGAGGCCCTTGCCCAACGAAGAAACGACACCACCCGTCACGAAGATGTGCTTGGTAGTGCCGTTTGCCAGGTCGTTGTTCGAGGCCGACCGCGCCGCGTCAGAAGAATCCACCACGGGCTTCTATGCTATCGCACCCTCACGACCGCATCCGCTGGTCGACTCGGCGCAGCCGAATGGAGACCCGCTCCGCCCCTACCCTCGAGCCAGCTCCAGCAGCTCCCGCGCGTGCGCGAGCCCGCTCTCGGAATCCGCGAGCCCCGACAGCAGCCTCGCCATCTCGGCCTCGCGCTCCGCACCCGAAAGCTGTCGAACGCTGCTCTCGGTCACGGCGCCGCCGGTGTCCTTGACGACGCTCAAGTGGTTGTTCGCGAAGGCCGCCACCTGCGCGAGATGCGTGACGACGAGCACCTGCGAGCGCTCGGCGAGCCGCGCGAGCCGCCGGCCGATCTCGATCGCGGCCGCGCCTCCGACACCGGCATCGACCTCGTCGAACACGAAGGTCGGCACGGGGTCGGCACCGGCGAGCACCACCTCGATCGCCAGCATGACGCGCGACAACTCGCCGCCGGACGCTCCCCTGCCGAGCGGTCGCGGCTCGCTGCCGGGGTGCGGCTGCAGCAGGATCGCCACCTGATCGCGCCCGGACGCACCGAGCTCACCGCGGTCGCTCACCTCCACGACGACGCGCGCGTCCGGCATGGCGAGCGCCGTGAGTTCGTGGGTGACGGATGCCGCGAGCTCCGCCCCCGCGGCGGCGCGCGCCGCCGAGAGCTCGGCAGCGAGCTCCTCCGCCTGCCGCGCGTCCTCCTCGACGCGTGCCGCGAGCGTCTCGACCCGGTCGGCGTCCCCGTCGAGCTCCAAGAGGCGAGCGCTTCCGGATTCGAGCTTCGCGATCACGTCGTCAAGGGTCGGGCCGTGCTTCCGCACGAGCGACGCGAGCAGCGCCTTCCGCTCCTGCAGCAGCTCGAGGTCGTGCGCTCCGTCGACGTCGAGGCCGGCCAGGTACGAGGAGAGCTGCGCCGCGGCATCCGTGACCTGGTACTGCGCCGCCTGCAGCGCTTCCCCGAGCGCCCCGAGCTCGGGGTCGTGGCGTGCCGCCTGTTCGAGCGCCCGCCGGGCCGCGTCCAGCAGCGTCAGCGCATCCGGGCCGTCGGATTCCTCGGCAGACAGCTGCTCGCGCGCCTCTGCGGCCGCGATCCGCAGCGTCTCGACGTTCTCGAGCCGCTCGATGCGCTCGTCGAGCTCGATGTCCTCGCCGGGGTCCGGCGCCGCGGCCTCGATCTCCTCGAGCGCCGCCCGCAGCTCCTCGGCCTCCCGCGCGCGCCGATCACGGTCGCCGGTGAGCCTCTCGAGCTCGGCCGCGCCGTCCTTCCAGCGCCGCCACACCTCCTGATAACGGGCCTGGGATGCCTGAAACTCTGGCCCCGCGAATCGGTCCAGCGCCTCGCGCTGAGCGGTCGCGCTCTTCAGCCTGATCTGCTCGGACTGCCCGTGCACCACGACGAGCCGCTCGCCGAGCTCGGACAGCACGGCGACGGGCGCGCTGCGCCCGCCCGCGTACGCGCGGCTGCGCCCCTCGGGCGACACGGAGCGGCTCAGCACCAGCTCCGCGTCGCCGCTCTCGCCGATCGGGTCGATGTCTCCGCCCGAATCGCGCACGCGCTCGGCGACGTCGCCCTCGGCCGGCACGCGCCAGCGCCCCTCGACCCAGCTCTGCGCAGCCCCGGCGCGAACGGTCCCGCTGTCGGAGCGGTCGCCGAGCAGCAGTCCGAGCGCGGTGACGACCATGGTCTTGCCCGCGCCGGTCTCGCCGGTGATCGCGGTGAATCCAGGGCCGAGCGGCAACGTCGCCTCGGCGATGACCCCGAGATCCCTGATGCTGATCTCTTCGATCACGCGGGCCCTCGCCACCCGACGACCGGCAGGTTGAACTTGCGCACCAGCCGGTCCGTGAACATCGCCCGGTGCATGCGCGCCATCTTCACGGGAATCGGCGAGCGCGTCACGACGACCCGGGCGCCAGGCCGCAGCTCGATCGATCGGCGCCCGTCGCACCACAGGATTGCGGCGGTCTGCACGCGGTCGAGCAACTCGACCGCGATCGCCGAGTCGGGGGTGACGACGAGCGGCCGCGCGAACAGCGCGTGCGCCGAGATCGGCGTGAACAGCAGCGCGTCGAGCGTCGGCCAGACCACGGGGCCGCCTGCGGAGAACGAGTACGCCGTGGATCCGGTCGGCGTCGACATCACGACCCCGTCGCAGCCGAAGCTCGACAGGGGCCGCCGGTCGACCTCGACCATGACCTCGATCATGCGCTCCCGGCTGGCCTTCTCGACACTCGCCTCATTGAGCGCCCAGTCCTCGTAGACCACCTCGCCGTCGTACTTGACGCGCACGGCGAGCGTCATCCGCTCCTCGACCTCGTAGTCGCCCGCGAGTGCGCGGGACACCGCCTGTGAGAGGTCGTCGCGCTCGCTCTCGGCGAGGAACCCGACGTGCCCGAGGTTCACTCCGAGGATCGGGACCTCGGCCCCGCGCACCATCTCGGCAGCGCGAAGGATCGTCCCGTCGCCGCCCAGAACGATCACGAGCTCGAGGTCGCCCGGGCGGCATTCGGCACCCAGCACGTCGAGCCCCATGAGCTCCGGGGCGTAGGCCCGCAGGTCGCGCAGCTCGTCCGAGCTGAGGACGGGCACGACGTCGTCGGCTTCCAGCAGCTGCCTGCAGACCTGCAGCGCCGCCTCGAGCGATTCCTCCCGCCCCGTATGAGAGACGACCAGGATGCGGCGACCGGCTGCCATGAACTCACGCTCCCGTCATCGTCGAAACCCTGTCCACCCATTCTGTCGGATTCATACCGTGCACCGCCGACATCCAGCAGAGGTACTCCTGGTTGCCGTGGGTGCCGGCGATCGGCGACGGCGCAAGCCCCGCGGTGCCGAGCCCCAGGTCCCACGCAGCCCACAGCACCCGTGAGACGGCGTCGGCGCGCAGCACGGGGTCGCGCACGATGCCCTCGCGCACCCCGGTGCGGCCGACCTCGAACTGCGGCTTGATGAGCAGCACGAAGTCCGCGTCCGCGGTCGCGATCCGCCTGGCCGCGGGCAGCACCTGCGTGAGCGAGATGAACGACAGGTCACCGACGACGAAGCTCGGCGATTCGGTGCTTCCGGATGCCTCAGCGAGGGCGTCCGCCGCGAGATATCGCGCGTTCACGCCCTCGAGATCGCTCACGCGCGGGTCGCCCTTGACCGGCGCCGAGAGCTGCCCGTGCCCCACGTCGACGGCGAGCACGTGGCGCGCCCCCCGCTCGAGCAGCACCTGGGTGAAGCCGCCGGTGGACGCCCCGAGATCGAGTGCGAGCCGCCCTCGCGGGTCGAGGCCGAAGGCGTCGAGCGCGGCGAGCAGCTTGTGAGCGGCTCGACTCACGTAGTGGTCGGGCAGGGCGACGATGATCTCGCTGTCGTCGTCCACCTGAGCGGATGCCTTCACGACCGGCTTCCCGTCGACAGTGACGCGGCCTCCCGCGATGAGCTTGGCGGCAGCCGTGCGCGATCGGGCGAGGCCCCGGGCGACGACCGCCGAGTCGAGCCGTGTGCCGGTCACGCCTCAGCGCCCGCCCTGCCTGTCGGCGGCGTCGAGCGCCTCCCGCAACTCGTCGTGGAGGCGGGCGTATGCCTCGGCCCGTGTCTCGAGTGGCTGACTCTCGATCAGTGTGAGGCGCGGCAACAGGGCGCCGCCGGCTTCCTCAGCTCGCTCGTCGGTCACGCCTTCAACGGTACAGCCGCTCGGGCACATCAAGGGCGTAGATCGCGGTTCCCGAGTCCCAGATGGCGTGGCAGGCGGCCCGCAACAGGTCGACCCCGCCGTCCCCGTCGCGGACCACCTCCACGGCGGTGCCTGCGACGCGCACAGCGGCCTCGCCGACGACTGTCGTGCCGCCTCGCCGCTTCTCGACCGCCGGGTACGGTTCATGCAGTCCGCGCAGGTCCTCCAGGATGTACGTGGGGCGGAGCTCAGGGCCAGCAGCGAGCAGTTGCTTCGCACGATCGATCCCGGTGAGAACCAGGGCCGATTCGATACCCGCGCGATTCGCGCCAAGCACGTCCGTGTCGAGCCGATCGCCGATGAAGAGCGGATGCTTCGCGCCGAACCGCGTCCGCGCCTCGTCGAAGATCGCCACCTCGGGCTTTCCCGCGACGACGGGCAGCCGGCCGACAGCGGAGTGCACGGCCGACACGAGCGTGCCGTTGCCCGGCGCGATGCCGCGCGCCACGGGGATCGTCCAGTCCGTGTTCGTCGCGACCCAGGGGATGCCGTCCTCGCCGCCCGCCAGCGCGAAGGACGCCTCGGCCAGCTCGCGCCACCCGACGTCCGGCGAGAAACCCTGGATCACCGCGGCCGGTTCGTCGTCTGCGGAGGCGACGACGCGGAATCCGGCCGCCTCCACCACGGAAGACAGACCCTCACCGCCGACTACGAGGATGCGCGAGCCTGCGGGGACGAGACCGGCGAGCAGCCGCACGGCAGCCTGCGGCGACGTGACGATGTCGCTCGGCTCGACGCCCAGGCCGAAGCCCCGCAACTGCTCGGCGACGGCGGCATCCGTCCGGGACGCGTTGTTCGTGATGTAAGCGACGCGCGCGTGAGCGCTCGCGCGGTTCAAGCTGTCGACGGCGTGCGGAATGGCCTCATGGCCCCGATACACGACCCCGTCCAGGTCGGCGAGCACGACGTCTACGCCATCGAGCGGCGCCTGCTGAGTGCTATTCCGCGCTCGGAACAGCGCCATCCGCGTCCCCCTTCTCATCGTCATCTTCTGCATCGCGGCCGTCCTCGCCAAGAAGCTCCGCGACCTCATCCTCGGGCGTGTAGGCCTCATCGTTCGGCGCCGACGCCTCGCCTTCCGCCTCGGGCAGTGCCTGCGGCGCGAGCTCGACGCCTTCCTCGACGTCGCCACCTTCGACGATCACGTCGACCGTTTCGTGCTCCGCCGTCGCAGCGGCCTCTTCGAGCGCTTCAGCAGCGCGATCCGCTCGGTCCCACCAGAGCTGCGCCTCGTCGGCACGACCGAGCTCGTCGAGGACATCCCCGTACGCCCGGAACAGCGCCGGGCTCCACGGGTACGCGACGTCGGGGTCCAACTGCGCGATCTCCAGCTCCCCGAGAGCGAGCTCCGGCTGCCCGAGGTCGAGGCGCGCGCCCGACATGGCGATCGCGAGGGATGCTTGCACCTCGTTGCTGAGCGTTGATCGGTCGACAGAGCGCCCGATCTCGAGCGCGCGCTCCGGTCGCCCCACGCCCCGCTCGCTGTCGACGATCAGCGGCAGCTGGTCATCCTTGCCCGAGATGCGGCGGTACGTCCGCAGCTCGCGCAAAGCCAGCGCGAAGTCGCCCGTCTCGTATGCCGTGATCGCGAGCGTCTCGCGCACGACCGCAACGCGCCCGGCGCGCCGAGCGGCGGAGAGCGCGTGCCGATGCGCGAGTTCCGGATCTTCCTCGATGAGCTGCGCGGCCATCACAAGGTGGCGCGCGACCGCCTCGGCGTTGTCCTTCGACAGCGTGCGGAGCTCAAGCCGGGCGGCGTGGTCCAGCTGCTTGGAGGTCACGGATTCCGGAAGCTCGGGGTCGTCGTGCCGGGGTCGCACCGACTTAAGCTCCGGCGGGCGCTGCCCGTCGCCCCGCTGACGCCATTCGGGCGCGGATGCCGCTCGGTCACCGCGCGCGGGCCTCCCATCGCGGGTCCACAGCCGGCGATCGTCATCGCGCCGGGGACGGAATCCCCCCTCGCGGCGATCACGCTCTGCACCCTCCCGCCGCGGGCCACGGTAGTCGCCGGTCTTCCCCGGGCGGAACTCGCCCTCGCGCCGCGGTCGAAACGCTCCGTCCCGTCGCCCGCGCTCACCGCCGTCTCGACGAGGAGCGTCGCGCCCGCCATCGCGGCGCGGGCTGAACCCGTCGCGAGAGCGGTCGCGCCGCTCGCCCGAGGCTCCACCGGCAGTTCGGCTCGGACGGAAGTCTTCACCATTGCCGCGATAGCTGCGTCGCTCCGCCCCGTCCTTCCGCCGGCCGTCGCCGCCGGAGTGGAAACCGTCGCGTCCGGCACGCCGGTCGAGGCCGTCCCTGCCGCTTCCGCCAGAACGCGAACGTCGATCTTCGCGGCCGCTCTGCTCAAAACCGCGCGACTCGCGCCCGCTCCCGCGGTCACCGCGGCTCGAACCGGGGCCGCCGTCACGGCGCGGACCCGAACCGCCTCGCTCAGAGCTTCCGCTCGAGGTGTCGCGGTCACCAAAACGGCGTTCGTGTCCGCCGGGCCGCCGTGCGCCGCGATCCTTATCGTCCTCGCCTGAGCCGTCGCTCACGGTCTTCTCCCTCGCACTGCTATGGATTTATCGGTATTAAAGCCAAAGGGCCCCATCCTGGTGGATGGGGCCCTTTGTGAATGGGTGTTCGGCGGTGTCCTACTCTCCCACAGGGTCGCCCCTGCAGTACCATCGGCGCTGGGAGTCTTAGCTTCCGGGTTCGG
>Ga0164242_10004822_pt1 | contig 15096 bp, 12 predicted proteins | sample OricomgcompostMG_FD_108783 | JGI IMG/M metagenome (GOLD analysis project Ga0164242, IMG submission 108783) | Miracle-Growth compost microbial communities from Emeryville, California, USA - Original compost - Miracle growth compost (MG) ... | reverse complement strand
GCCTCCAGCAGCCGGACGAGCTGGTTGCCCAGGATGCGCTTGAACTTGCGCGCCTGCGGCCGGGTGCGGTCCAGGACGGCCACTTCGAGCTGCTCGGCGGTGATCTCCCGGTCGCCGTTGCCGTTGCTGTCGCGCACCAGGGACTCCACGGCCAGCTTGAGCGCCTCGCCGAGGGTCATCCCGTCGCGGTGCCGCTGGTCGAGGTAGCTGCCGATCTGGTCGGAGTTGCCGCCGACGGCGACGGCCCCGTGCTCGTCGACGATGGAGCCGTCGTGCGGAAGCCGGTAGATCTGGTCGTCCTCGGGGGCGGCGCCCACCTCGGCGACGATCAGCTCCACCTCGTAGGGCTTCTCCCCCACGCTGGAGAAGATGGTGCCGAGCGTCTGCGCGTAGACGTTGGCCAGGCCCCGCGCGGTGACGTCGTCGCGGTCGTAGGTGTAGCCGCGCAGGTCGGCGTAGCGGACACCGCCGATCCGCAGGTTCTCGAACTCGTTGTACTTGCCCACGGCCGCGAACGCGATGCGGTCGTAGATCTCGCTGACCTTGTGCAGGGCGCGGGAGGGGTTCTCGGCGACGAAGACGATGCCGTCGGCGTACTGGAGCACGACGACGCTGCGGCCGCGCGCGATGCCCTTGCGGGCGTACTCCGCGCGGTCCGCCATGGCCTGCTGGGGTGAGACGTAGAACGGGGTGGACACCGGCTAACCGTGCCTTTCTGCTGTCGGCGCTGGGGCGGGGGTGACGGGGGCCTCGGGACCGGCCGGGCGGCCGGCGGGCGGGGCGGCCGCCGTCACAGCACCTCGGCCCGCGGGCCGTCCGGGTGCTCCAGCCGGCCGTCGAGCACGGCGCGGGCGATGCTGGCGACCTCCTCCTCGGGCAGCCGGCGGTAGCCGTCCTCGGTGATCGCCGCCACCACCGGGTAGATGCGGCGGGTCAGGTCGGGGCCGCCCGTCGCGGAGTCGTCGTCGGCCGCGTCGTACAAGGCCTGGACGACCGCCGTGACGGTCTGCTGCTCGCTGAGGTCGCGCCGGTAGAGCTTCTTCAGGGCGCCGCGGGCGAAGACCGAGCCGGAGCCGGTGGCCGCGAAGCCCGTCTCCTCGCTGCGGCCGCCGGTGACGTCGTAGGAGAAGATCCGGCCGCGGCCGCGGTCGGTGTCGTAGCCGGCGAAGAGCGGCACCACGGCCAGGCCCTGCAGGGCCATGCCGAGGTTGCCGCGGATCATGGTCGACAGCCGGTTGGCCTTGCCCTCCAGGGAGAGCGTGGCTCCCTCGATCTTCTCGTAGTGCTCCAGCTCCAGCTGGAAGAGCTTGACCATCTCCACCGCCAGGCCGGCGGTGCCGGCGATGCCGACGGCGGAGTACTCGTCGGACGGGAAGACCTTCTCGATGTCGCGCTGGGCGATGACGTTGCCCATGGTGGCGCGGCGGTCGCCGGCCAGCACGACGCCGCCGGGGAAGACGGCCGCCACGATGGTGGTGCCGTGCGGCAGCTCGACGGCGCCCTTGACGGCCGGCAGCGTGCGGCCGCCGGGCAGCAGCTCAGGGGCGTGCTCGCCGAGGAAGTCGATGAAGGACGAGGAGCCGGGCGTCAGGAAGGCGGCCGGCAGACGCCCGGTGGTGCTGCGAGTGTTGGCTTCCACGCGATTCCTTCCACACGATCATGACGTTAGGTACGGACCCTACCCGCGCTCCGGCTCGTCCACCCGCGGCCCCGCGCATCCGTCCGCCCCGCGGCCCGCTCTGGCGGGCGCGGGGCGGAGGGGGGCCTTGGAGCCTCTCTTGGGTGAGCTGCCACCGGTGGTGGCTACTGGCCGCCCTTCTGGACGAAGGAGCGCACGAAGTCCTCCGCGTTCTCCTCCAGCACGTCGTCGATGTCGTCGAGGATGGAGTCGACGTCGTCCGACAGCTTCTCGTGGCGCTCCTTGAGCTCGTCGGCGGTCTTGGTGTCCTCCTGGACCTCCTCGACCTCCTCCGAGGAGCGCGTGGCGTGCTGCTGGCCGTCGTTGGTGTCCTTCGTAGCCATGTACCTCACCCCGCTCGGTTGCGTGCCTACAAGATCAGACCCTACAAGGAGGGTCCGACCGCGGCTCCCGGATGAGTCGCCGCTCGGTGGAACGTCCGGGGACCGCTTCCGTGTTTCCCGGCGCGTCCCGGGCTCTCCCCGGTTCTTCCCGGTTCCGGGCCGTTTCAGCCGCCCGACAGGGTGCGGACCAGCTCCTCGGCGGTCCGGCACCGGTCCAGCAGCGTCTTGACGTGCTCGCGTGTCCCGCGCAGCGGCTCCAGGGTGGGCACGCGCTGGAGGGAGTCGCGTCCGGGCAGGTCGAAGATGACCGAGTCCCAGGAGGCGGCGGCCACGTCGTCGGCGTACTGCTCCAGGCAGCGGCCGCGAAAGTAGGCCCTGGTGTCGTCCGGCGGCTCCAGGACGGCCCGCAGCACCTCCTGCTCGTCCAGCAGGCGCTGGATGCGCCCGCGGGCCGCCAGACGGTTGTACAGGCCCTTGTCGGGGCGGACGTCGGCGTACTGGAGGTCCACCAGGTGCAGCCGGGCGGCGTCCCAGCCGAGGCTGTCGCGGCGCCGGTAGCCCTCCAGGACCTCCAGCTTCGCCACCCAGTCCAGTTCGCCGGACAGGCTCATCGCGTCGCGCTCCAGGCGCCCCAGGACGTCCTCCCAGCGGGCCAGGACGTCGCGGGTCTGGTCGTCGGCGTCGCTGCCGTACCGCTCCTCGGTGTACTTGCGCGCCAGGTCCAGGTACTCCATCTGGAGCTGGACCGCGGTGAGCTTCCGGCCGTTGCGGAGCGTGACCAGGTGGCGCAGCGACGGGTCGTGCGAGACCTGGTGGAGGGTGCGCACCGGCTGGTCCACGGCGAGGTCGACCTTGATGAAGCCGTCCTCGATCATGGCCAGCACCAGCGAGGTGGTGCCCAGCTTGAGGTAGGTGGAGATCTCCGAGAGGTTGGCGTCGCCGATGATGACGTGCAGCCGGCGGTACTTCTCGGCGTCGGAGTGCGGCTCGTCGCGGGTGTTGATGATGGGCCGCTTCAGAGTGGTCTCCAGGCCGACCTCGACTTCGAAGTAGTCGGCCCGCTGGCTGAGCTGGAAGCCGTCGTCGCGGCCGTCCTGGCCGATGCCGACCCGGCCGGCGCCGGTGACCACCTGGCGGGAGACGAAGAACGGCGTCAGGTGGCGCACGATGTCCGAGAACGGGGTCTCCCGGCGCATCAGGTAGTTCTCGTGGGTGCCGTAGGAGGCGCCCTTGTTGTCGGTGTTGTTCTTGTAGAGGTGGATCGGCTGCGCGCCCGGCAGCTGCGCGGCGCGCAGCGCGGCCTCGGCCATGATCCGTTCCCCGGCCTTGTCCCACAGCACCGCGTCGCGCGGGTTGGTGACCTCCGGCGAGGAGTACTCCGGGTGCGCGTGGTCGACGTACAGCCGCGCTCCGTTGGTGAGGATGACGTTGGCCAGGCCGATGTCCTCGTCGGTGAGCTGGGTGGAGTCCGCCGACTCCCGGGCGAGGTCGAAGCCGCGGGCGTCCCGCAGCGGGTTCTCCTCCTCGAAGTCCCACCGGGCCCGGCGCGCCCGGTGCATCGCGGCCGCGTAGGCGTTCACGATCTGGGACGAGGTGAGCATGGCATTGGCATTCGGGTGACCGGGGACGGAGATGCCGTACTCCGTCTCGATGCCCATTACTCGCCGTACGGTCATGCGGCCCTCCTTGCCCGGTTCCGGCCCGTCCGAACCGGAAACACACCGGCTGCGGGTTCCCGCTGGCGGGACCCGCAGCCGGAGCGGTGGTGCGTTTACAGATATTGTCCGGTGTTCGCGACGGTGTCGATGGAACGCCCCGTGTCGGCGCCCTGCTTTCCGGTGACCAGGGTGCGGATGAAGACGATCCGCTCGCCCTTCTTGCCGGAGATCCGGGCCCAGTCGTCGGGGTTCGTGGTGTTGGGCAGGTCCTCGTTCTCCTTGAACTCGTCGACGCAGGCGGCGAGCAGGTGGGAGACGCGCAGGCCCCGCTGGCCGTGGTCGAGGAAGTCCTTGATGGCCATCTTCTTCGCCCGGTCCACGATGTTCTGGATCATCGCCCCGGAGTTGAAGTCCTTGAAGTACAGGACCTCCTTGTCGCCGTTGGCGTAGGTGACCTCCAGGAAGCGGTTCTCCTCGGTCTCCCCGTACATCCGCTCGACCACCGACTGGATCATGGCGTCCACGGTGGCGGCCGGCGACCGGCCGTGCTCGGCGAGGTCGTCGGCGTGCAGCGGCAGGGTGTCCAGGAGGTACTTGGAGAAGATGTCCTTGGCGGCCTCGGCGTCCGGCCGCTCGATCTTGATCTTGACGTCCAGGCGGCCCGGCCGCAGGATCGCCGGGTCGATCATGTCCTCGCGGTTGGAGGCGCCGATCACGATGACGTTCTCCAGCCCCTCGACGCCGTCGATCTCGGCGAGCAGCTGGGGGACGATCGTGTTCTCGACGTCGGAGCTGACGCCGGATCCGCGGGTGCGGAACAGGGACTCCATCTCGTCGAAGAAGACGATCACCGGAGTGCCCTCGGACGCCTTCTCCAGGGCCCGCTGGAAGACCAGGCGGATCTGCCGCTCGGTCTCGCCGACGTACTTGTTCAGCAGCTCGGGGCCCTTGATGTTGAGGAAGTAGCTCTTCCCCTGCGGGCGTCCGGTGACCTCGGCGACCTTCTTGGCCAGCGAGTTGGCGACCGCCTTGGCGATGAGCGTCTTGCCGCATCCGGGCGGGCCGTACAGCAGCACGCCCTTGGGCGGCCGCAGTTCGAACTCCTTGAACAGCTCGGCGTGCAGGTAGGGCAGCTCGACCGCGTCCCGGATCTGCTCGATCTGGTTGCCCAAGCCGCCGATCTGCCGGTAGTCGATGTCGGGCACCTCTTCGAGGACGAGCTCCTCGACCTCGCTCTTGGGCACCCGCTCGTAGACGTAGCCGGTGCGCGGTTCGAGCAGCAGGGCGTCGCCGGTGCGCAGCGTGCCGTCGAGCAGCGGCTCGGCCAGCCGCACCACGCGCTCCTCGTCGGTGTGGCCGATCACCAGGGCGCGTTCGCCGTCCTCCAGGATCTCCTTGAGGGTGACGATGTCGCCGACGCGCTCGAACTCCAGGGCGTCGACCACGTTCAGGGCCTCGTTGAGCAGGAGTTCCTGCCCGCGCCGGAGCTCGTCCAGTTCGACGGACGGGCTCACGGTGACCCGGAGCTTGCGCCCGCCGGTGAAGATGTCCGCCGTACCGTCCTCGTTGGCCGTCAGGAACACGCCGAAGCCGGACGGCGGCTGCGCGAGCCGGTCGACCTCCTCCTTGAGGGCCACGATCTGGTCTCGGGCCTCGCGCAGGGTGCCGGCCAGGCGCTCGTTCTGCGCCGACACCCCCGCCAGGTTGGTCTGCAGCTCGACGATCCGCTCTTCGAGAACCCTCGTGTGCCGCGGAGAGTCGGCGAGCTTGCGTCGCAGGACGGCGATCTCCTGCTCAAGAAAGGCGACCTGGCTCATGGGGTCTTCCGAACCCCGAGCGGGTCGGCCGCCACGGTTGAATTCGTCGTCGTGGGCCGCCACGGTCCTCACCTCCTCCAAGGGGAGCTGGACGTTCCCAGACCCTACCTGGGCCGGTAGGGGTTGAAACCCCTAGATCACAAAGACGATCGCGGTGTGTCCGATCTTCACCCTTGCGCACGCCCCTCCGCCACTGGGATACCCGCCGATCTCCATCCGAAAGCGGCCGGTTGTATCGTCGTTCCGGTCGGCGGGGACCGACCGTCGACAACTGGTCAACAGCCGGGAGGCGCCGTTGCTTCCCGCTGTTGCCTCTTCGAACGACCGACGGCAGGGATGGGTTTCCGTGAGCGACGTCCAGGACACGTCTGACACCGCTGAGGCCCTCGAGGTCTGGATCGACCAGGACCTGTGCACCGGTGACGGGATCTGCGCGCAGTACGCGCCCGAGGTCTTCGAGCTGGACATCGACGGCCTCGCCTATGTCAAGGGCTCCGACGACGAGCTGCGCCAGGACCCGGGTGCCACCGTCCCCGTTCCGCTGCCGCTGCTGGTGGACGTGCGGGACTCGGCGAAGGAGTGCCCGGGCGAGTGCATCCACGTGCGCCGGGTCTCCGACGGCGCCGAGGTCTACGGCCCCGGGGCCTCCTGAGAGCACCGCCGGCGCGCGGGGGGCGCTCCGAGGCGCGGCCAGGCGCACGGCGGCGCACCACCGGCGCACAGGCCGTGACGGAACGTGGGGTCAGACGGAGCCGGGGCCGGCGCCCGGGATGGCCACGTACCGGTTGCCGCGCCACTCCCATGTGTACGCGCGCTTCAGGTCCGGGCAGCAGCGGGGGGTGTCGTCGCTGGAGTACCCGAGGACGGTGGCGCCCACGACCCGGCCGCGCGCGTACAGCCCGGTGACCTGGCGGTCGTCCTTGGGGTCGACGAGCATCGCGGCGATCTTCGGGGCGCCGGTGCCGCTCCTGGGCGCGTCCAGCACGTAGACGCCGCTGGGCGGGGTGCCGGTCTCGGAGTGGCAGTGGACCACGGCCACCGTCTCCTGGCGGCCGTCGCCGTCCATGTCGACCTTGGTGTACGCGACCACGTCGACGGCGGCACCGGGGGCGCACACCAGCGGGTAGTGGGCGGCGTTCGGGTCGGGCGCCGGCACGGTGGGCCGCGAGGAGGGGGCGGCGAGGCCGCCGTCCTTGGTGGTGGCGCCGGCCGGCTGGACCACGGCCGCGGTGACGACCACACCGGCCAGCACCGCGGCCGTGGTCAGCCAGTGCACGGCGTGGCTGCGGGTGTGCGGGAGGTCCGGGCCTTCGGACAGCTGCACTCGCCTGTCTCCTGGGGTCGGTCGGCGGTGGTGGCCTGCGGGGGGTGGCCAGCATCGTGCCACATGTCACACGCGGGAGGAACAGCGGGGCGCGAGGGACGCGCTGGGCGGGCCGCCGGGCCGCCGGGAACGTGCGAGCCGCGGCCGGCCACCCTGTCAGGGAGCCCGGCCGCGGCTCGCGACGAACGGCCGATTCCGCCGGAACGGCGGGGAACGGGCGGGATTTCAGGCGTCGGCGGCGGCCCCGCCGCTGCCGCTGCCGGGGCCGGTGTAGTCCTCGCCGTAGGCGCCCTTGGCCGGACGGCGGCGGCGCAGCGGCGGCTCCACCCCGTCGGCCAGCCGGCGTGCGGTGAGCAGGAAGCCGGTGTGGCCGATCATCCGGTGGTCGGGGCGGACCGCCAGGCCTTCCACGTGCCAGGTGCGGACCATGGTCTCCCAGGCGGCGGGCTCGTTGAAGGTGCCGTGCTCGCGGATCGCCTCGACAGTGCGGGCCAGCTGCGTCGTCGTGGCCACGTAGGCGCACAGGATGCCGCCGGGCACCAGCGCCTTGCTGACCGCCTCCAGGCACTCCCAGGGAGCGAGCATGTCGAGGACGACCCGGTCGACGTCGGTGTCGGACAGGTTGTCCTGGAGGTCGCCGACGGTCAGCTGCCAGGCGGGGTGGGGGCCGCCGAAGTACCGCTCGACGTTCTGCGCGGCGATCTCGGCGAAGTCGGCGCGGCGCTCATAGCTGTGGAGCATGCCCTGGTCGCCGATCGCCCGCAGGAGGAACATGCTGAGCGAGCCCGAGCCGACGCCGGCCTCGACCACCCGGGCGCCCGGGAAGATGTCGGCCATCGACAGGATCTGCCCCGCGTCCTTCGGGTAGACCACGGCCGCCCCGCGGGGCATGGACAGGACGTAGTCGGGGAGCAGCGGGCGCAGCGCGAGGTAGGCGACGTTACCCGTGGTACGGACCACACTGCCCTCGGGCGCACCGATCAGCTCGTCGTGCGGGAACGCACCCTTGTGGGTGTGGAACTGCTTCCCGGCTTCGAGCGTGAAGGTGTAGTGGCGTCCCTTGGGGTCGGTGAGCTGGACCTGGTCCCCGACGTTGAAGGGCCCGCGCCTGCGAGCCGCACCAGTCGGTTGCATACGTTCACTTTAGTGGTTGCGGGGACCTGCCCCGTCGCACCCGCGGGAGCGCGGGCGGCGGCTCAGCTCCGGGCCATGGCCGCCAGGAAGGCGCGTTCGACGTCGGCGGTGGACAGGACGCCGTAGATCTCGCCGGTCGGCTCCACGACGAGGTACTCCGTGCAGGGGGTGGCCCGGAGGGTGTCGAGGAGCTCCTCGCCGTCGAGGTCGGCGGAGACCCGCATCCCTGGTGTGAGGTCCTGGGCGAGACCGCTGACGGCGACCCAGGGGCGACGGTGCTCGGGGATGGAGACGATCGCGGACTCGCGGACCAGTGCGGTGGGCGCGCCCCGGCCGTCGACGACCACCAGCGCGCGGGCGCCGGCCTCGTTGGCGCGGCGCAGTGCCTCGGCGAGCGGGGTGTCGGAGGCGACGGGCACCGCCCGGCGGGTCAGGGTGCGGGCCCGCAGCGAGGGGAGCCGCTCGCGCAGCCGGGCCATGCGCAGCGCGTTTCCGGCGCCGGTCCAGATGATGGCCGCCAGGACCGCCGCCAGCAGCGCGTCCGTCAGCGAGGTGGTGCCGCCGCCGTCGCCGCCGGCGTAGGACAGCAGCGGCAGTCCGATCAGCAGGGCGACGGCCAGCGCGCGGCCGACCCACGCGGCGGCCACGGTGCCGGTCATCGGGTTGCCGCTGGCCTTCCAGACCACCGCGCGCAGCATCCGGCCGCCGTCGAGGGGCAGCCCCGGCAGGAAGTTGAAGATCGCCACGATGAGGTTGCTGACCATCAGCCCGGCCAGCAGCACCCCGGGAACCGTGCCGCGCGCCACCAGCTGCATGGCGCCGAAGAACACCCCGGACAGCACCAGGGACAACAGCGGGCCGACGAAGGCCAGCACGAACTCCCGGCCCGGTGTCTCGGAGTCCTTCTCGATCTCGGAGACACCGCCGAAGAACTGGAGCTGGATACGGCGCACCGGCAGTTGGAACCGGAGCGCCGCCACGGTGTGGGCCAGCTCGTGCACCAGCACGGAGGCGTAGAAGGCCACCGCGAAGAAGAGCGACACGAGGTAACGCGCCCCGCCGAGCTCGGGCAGCACGGTGTCGAGCTGGCTGCCGAAGACCCACGTGATCAGCGCGGCGACCAGGAACCAGCTGGGCGCGACGTAGATGGGCACGCCGAAGAAGCGCCCCATCAGGATGCCGCCGCCGGGGTCCCGCTCCTGTCCGCCGGTTCCGCCGCCGGACTGCCCCTGGTCAGGAGGCCGGGTGTCCTGGGTCGGCGGCTGGCCGCTCTCGCTCACGTAGTCCCCTTCTGGCCACGGTCCTCGCCCGATCATGCGGCACGAGGGCCGTCGCCACCATGCTATTGCCCTGCCCGGCGAGGCACGGCGGCACACCACCCGGCCGCCGGGCGGCCTGGTGGGCGGCGGCCGGGTGGGGCCCGCCGGCGGCGCGCGGGCGGCCGCGGGGCCCGCTGTCAGAGGGAGGCCGTAGGGTCTGCTCCCATGGGGATTCCCGCACCACGTCCGTCGCGTCCGCCGCGCCCGCCGGACTCGCTGTCGCCGTCGCGCGCGGCCGACTTCATGCGCTGCCCGCTGCTGTACCGGCTGCGGGTGATCGACCGGGTGCCGGAGAAGCCCAGTTCGGCGGCCACCCGGGGGACGGTGGTGCACGCCGTGCTGGAGCGGCTCTTCGACGTGCCGGCCGCCGAGCGCACCGCGGATCGGGCCCGCGCGCTGGTGCCCGTGGAGTGGGAGCGGCTGCTGGCCGCGCGGCCGGAGCTGGCGGGCCTGTTCGAGGCGGCCGAGGGAGCGGCCCGGGCGGAGCCGCTGAACGAGTGGCTGGCCGGCGCGGAGCGGCTGGTGGAGCGCTGGTTCACGCTGGAGGACCCCACCCGGCTGGAGCCGGCCGAGCGCGAGATGTACGTCGAGACGGTGCTGGAGTCGGGCCTGACACTGCGTGGCTACGTGGATCGGCTAGACGTCGCGCCGGCCACCGGGGACCTGCGGGTGGTCGACTACAAGACGGGCAAGGCGCCGCGGCCGCAGTACGCGGACGAACCGCTGTTCCAGATGAAGTTCTACGCCTTGGTGCTGTGGCGGCTGCGCGGGCTGGTGCCGCGCCGGCTCCAGCTGGTCTATCTGGGCAGCGGCGACGTTCTGACGTACGACCCGACGGAGGCCGACCTGCGGCTGACCGAGCGGCGGCTGCTCGCACTGTGGCAGGCGATCCGGCAGGCCACCGAGACCGGCGACTGGCGGCCCCGGCGCACCCCACTGTGCGGCTGGTGCGACCACCAGGCGCTGTGCCCGGAGTTCGGCGGCACTCCCCCGCCCTATCCGCTGCCGCTGGGCACGGCACCGGAGGCACCGCCGGTCGCACCGCCGGAGGCACGGCGGGAGACGACACCGGGCGCACCGCCGGAGGCGCCGCTGGAGGCACCGCCGGGCCCGCCGGCCGGGGCGCCGCCGCTCGTCCGGCCGGAGCCGGCGGTGGGCGACAATGGTGCGGTCTCGTGAGGAGGAGTGCCCTGTGGCGATCCGCGTGCTGCTGGTGGACGACCAGCCGCTGCTGCGTACCGGCTTCCGGATGATCCTGGAGGCCGAGCCGGACCTGGCCGTGGTCGGCGAGGCGGGCGACGGCCAGCAGGCGCTGGACCAGGTGCGGGCGCTCCAGCCCGACGTGGTGCTGATGGACATCCGCATGCCGCGGATGGACGGGGTGGAGGCCACCCGCCGGATCACCGGCCCGGACCGCTCCGGCCCGGCGAAGGTACTGGTGCTGACCACCTTCGACCTGGACGAGTACGTGGTGGAGGCGCTGCGGGCGGGGGCGAACGGCTTCCTGCTCAAGGACGCACCGGCCGCGGAGCTGGTACAGGCGATCCGGGTGGTCGCGGCCGGCGAGGCGATGCTCGCGCCGAGCGTGACCCGGCGGCTGCTGGACAAGTACGCGGGCCGGCTGCCCTCGGGCGAGGAGGCGGTGCCGCAGCCGCTGCACGCGCTGACCGAGCGCGAGGTCGAGGTGCTGAAGCTGGTGGCCCGCGGCCTGTCGAACGCGGAGATCGCGGCCGAGCTGTTCGTCAGCGAGACCACCGTCAAGACGCACGTCGGGCACGTGCTGACCAAGCTGGCGCTGCGGGATAGGGTGCAGGCGGCCGTGTACGCGTACGAAAGCGGCCTGGTGCGCCCCGGAGCCTCCTGACCGCGCCGGCCGGCTCCTTCCCGGGCGGCCACGGACGACGGGACGGACGACGGGAACGACGACGGCGGCCGGCGGCGGGATCGTTCCCGCCGCCGGCCGCCGTCGCGCGCCGCGGTGCTCCGGGATCAGTCGGAGGCGCCCCGGCCGAGCTCCCAGTACTGGGTGGTGCCGGTGCTGCTCTGCGCCCACTCGGTGCCGGTGATGTCGGGGCGGGCGGCGATGTACTGGTTGCCCTGCCACAGCGGGATCATCGGCACGTCGTTGGCCACGATGTCCTGCGCCCGGGTGAAGGCGTCGGTGGTGGCGCTGCGCGCCGCCTGCTGCCGGGTCTCCGGGATGATCGTGTCCTGGATCTCCTTGTTCTGGTACGGCAGCGGGATGAACGTTTCCTTGTCCAGGAAGGGCGCGACGTAGTTGTCCGGGTCCGGGAAGTCCGGAAGCCAGTTGACGGCGAACGCCTGGTACTTGCCCGCGGCGGCCGCGTTCAGGAAGGCGTTCCACTGCTCGCCCTCGACCTTCACGTCGAACAGGCCGGAGGAGTCGAGCTGCTTCTCGATCATCTGCGCCTCGACCTTGTTCGAGGTACCACCGAGGTCGCGGCGGAAGTTGATGGTCAGCGACACCTTCTGGGTGATGCCGGCCTTCTGGAGGATCTTCCGGGCCTTGCTGACGCTGGGCTCGCCGTACTTGTCGAAGAACGAGTTGACGTGCGCGGTGGTGCCCTGCGGGACGATCGAGTACAGCGGTACGTCGGTGCGCTTGTAGATGTCCCGGGTGATCTGCTGGCGGTCGATGAGCTGGGCGATGGCCTGGCGCACCGCGACGTTCTTCAGAGAGCCGTCCTTGGTGTTGAGGAACAGGTAGCGGGACTCGCCGCCGGCGACCTGCGTGAGCTTGACGTCGGCGGGCGGGTTGTCCTCGAGCTCCTCGATCTGGTCGGGCAGCAGCTCGCGCGTCATCACGTCGAGCTGGCCGGCCTTGAGCGCGGCCTCCATCTTGTTGGAGTCCGCGAACAGCTTCATCGTGATCGCGTCGTTGTTGAGCTTGTATATGCCCTTGTAGTGCGGGTTCTTGACGAATTCCGCCTGTTTGTCCTGGGTGTAGGACTTCAGGACGTACGGCCCGGAGCCGACGACCTTCCAGCCCTTGAGCGTGCTCTTCGCCGAGTAGACCTGGTGGTCCACGATGGCGGCCGCCGGCGTGGCGAGCTTGGCGGGGAAGGTCGCGTCGGCCTGGTTGAGGTGGAAGACGACGGTGGAGTCGCTGGGCGTGTCGATGGACTTGACGTCCGTCAGCAGCGAGGACGGGCCGGCCGTCTGCTTCAGGTCGATCACGCGCTCCACCGAGAACTTGACGTCCTGTGAGGTCAGCGAGTGGCCGTTGGAGAACTCCAGGCCGCTGCGCAGCGTGCACTGGTACGTCAGGCCCGAACTGTCCGCGTAGTGGCACTCCTTGGCCGCGTCCGGGCTGGGCGTGGTGCTGCCGCGGGGGTAGGCGAGCAGCTCCTGGAAGGTGTTGTAGAAGATCTGCCAGGTGTCGGCGTCGTACTGGGCGGCGGGATCGAGCGGAGCCGGGTTGTCCTTGTTCATCTCGATGCTGTCGGTGCTGCCGACGATGATGGGTTTGCCGCCGCCACTCCCCCCTCCGGAGCTGCCGCACCCGGTGACGACGGGTGCCAGGGCGCCCAACAGGGCGGGCAGCACCAGAAGCTTGCGGTTCATCGTGGTCGTTCTCCTCTTGCCCGTGTACCTGTGGTGCGGTGCCCGCGCGGCCGGCGGGGGTGCCGCGGACGAGGCGCCCCCGCACCTGTCCGGGCCGCGGCGGTGGTGGGGCGGGCAGGCGGAAGGCGCGGGGCCGCCGGAGGGCGTCCTGAACACGGCCTGCCGCCGGTATTCCAGCACATCCGGTGGGCACGCTCGGGCGACGATACCGACATTGGCTGACGGCGGCACCAACGGGAGGCCAAAGTGCGCGGTGGGCCGGGCGGGCCCGCACGCTCAGTGAAGAGGCGTGTTCACAGCGCGGAGGAAGGGAACGGAAAGCTCCTCCAGGGAGCGCACGACGGTCCGCCCGGGGGCCGGAGGGATCGGCACCACGGAGGGCACGGCGACGACCTGACAGCCGGCCGCCTCGGCGGAGGCGACCCCGGTCGCGGTGTCCTCGACGACCACGCAGCGCGCCGGGTCGGCGCCGAGCCGGGCGGCGGCCAGCAGGTAGGGGTCCGGGTGCGGCTTGGTACGGGCCACCTCGTCGCCGGCGAGGGTGAACGAGAAGTGCTCGCGGCCCAGCGTGCGCAGCATGGCGTCGACGGTGCGGCGGTGCGAGGCGGACACCAGGGCGGTGGGCACGCCGTGGCCGGTCAGCTCCCCCAGCAGCCGCCGGGCGCCGGGCATGAGGGGGGCGCCGGCCCGCTCCAGCAGCCGTTCGAAGGCCCCGTTGACGGCGGCGCTGAGCTCGCTCAGGCCGGCCTTGACGCCGGTGGCCTCGATGAGGTGGCCGACACTGCGGGCCATGGGCCCGCCGACGACCACGGCGCGGTGTGCCTCGTCCAGCACGTGTCCGAGCGCGCCGAACACCTCGGCCTCCGCCGCCCACCACAGGTCCTCGGTGTCGACGAGGGTCCCGTCGAGGTCCAGCAGGACGGCCCAGGGCGTGTCGCCCCGGGCCGTGGCGGTGTCGGCGACGGCAACGCTGCTGGTCATGGGCCCCACTCCTCGGCTTCCGCGGTCACAGGGGGCAGGAAGGCCGGTCGCCGCACCCCCGCAGCCGCGGGACGACGACCGGCCTGTGCCGGACCGCCCATCCTACGTCGGGCCGTGTCGCGCCGCCCGGCGGAACGCGGCCGGCGCCCCCGGGCAGCCCTGGACGGGCCCGGCGGGGCGCCGGCCGCGCTCAGCGGGCGTTGAAGTACTTCGCTTCCGGGTGGTGGATCACGATGGCGTCGGTGGACTGCTCCGGGTGGAGCTGGAACTCCTCGGAGAGCTTGACGCCGATCCGCTCCGGCTCCAGCAGCTCGGCGATCTTCGCCCGGTCCTCCAGGTCCGGGCAGGCGCCGTAGCCGAGCGAGAAGCGGGCGCCGCGGTACTTCAGCTGGAACATGTCCTCGACCTCCGACGGGTCCTCCCCGGCGAAGCCCAGCTCGGCCCGCACGCGGGCGTGCCAGTACTCGGCCAGCGCCTCGGCGAGCTGGACGGACAGGCCGTGCAGCTCCAGGTAGTCGCGGTAGGAGTCGCTGGCGAACAGCTCGTTGGCCGCCTCGGAGATCCGGCCGCCGACGGTGACCACCTGGAAGCCGACGACGTCGGTCTCGCCGGACTCCTCGGGCCGGAAGAAGTCGGCCAGACACAGCCGCCGCCCGCGCCGCTGCCGCGGGAAGGTGAAGCGGGTGCGCTCGCTGCCGTCCTCGTGCAGCACGATCAGGTCGTCGCCCTTGGAGACGCAGGGGAAGTAGCCGTAGGTGACGGCGGCCTCCAGCAGGCCTTCGGACTGGAGCTTGGTGAGCAGTCCGCGCAGCCGGGGCCGGCCCTCGGACTCCACCAGCTCCTCGTAGGTGGGGCCGCCGGCCCGGGACTGCTTCAGGCCCCACTGACCCTTGAAGAGGGCGCCCTCGTCCAGCCAGGAGGCGTAGTCGGCCAGCTGGATGCCCTTGACCACCCGGCTGCCCCAGAACGGCGGGGCGGGCACCGGGTTGTCGGTGGCGACGTCGGAGCGGACCTGGCCGAGCTCGGCCTCCGGCTCCGGCTCGGGCTGCTCCCGGCGGGCCACCCGGCGGGCCTTGAGCTCGGGCAGGGCGGCGCCGGGCACGCCGCGCTTGACGCCGATCAGGGCGTCCATGAGCCGCAGCCCCTCGAAGGCGTCGCGGGCGTAGCGGACCTCGCCCTGGTAGATCTCGTGCAGGTCCTGCTCGACGTAGGCGCGGGTGAGGGCGGCGCCGCCGAGGATCACCGGGTAGTCGGCG
>Ga0164242_10004821_pt1 | contig 15098 bp, 15 predicted proteins | sample OricomgcompostMG_FD_108783 | JGI IMG/M metagenome (GOLD analysis project Ga0164242, IMG submission 108783) | Miracle-Growth compost microbial communities from Emeryville, California, USA - Original compost - Miracle growth compost (MG) ... | reverse complement strand
CGAGTGGCCATCGCCCAGGCGCTCGTGCTCGGGCCGAGCGTGCTGGTCGCGGACGAGCCGACGGCGGGCATCGACGTCACGGTTCGAGACGCCGTCGTCGACCTGCTCGCGCAGCTGCACGGAGAGCACGACTTCGCCGCCGTCATCGTCAGCCACGACGCCCGCGTGCTGCGCCATGCGACGGCCACTGTCGCCGTGCTGCAGTCGGGTTCGCTCGTCGGCTACGGCACGATGGAGGACGTTTTCACGGCTCCGACCCACCCTTATGTCGCCCAGCTCGCCGAGGCTCTCAAGCTCAGCGAGTGAGCGCCGCCCGGCGGCACGCGCAGGGGCGCTTCTCGATTTGGTCGTGGCCCCCGCTTTGGTAAAGTAGGGGAGCCCCTTCACGGGGCATTCCTCCATAGCTCAATTGGCAGAGCAGCCGGCTGTTAACCGGCAGGTTCTTGGTTCGAGTCCAAGTGGGGGAGCAGCAGAAGGCTCTCATCACTCCCGATGGGAGCCTTCGTCGTTCCGGCCATCGCGCTCGGGCCGTGCTCCTCGTGCCCAGAGCCTCGAGCCTCGAGCCTCGACCCTCGCGCCCCGTGCCTCGAGCAGCGTGCCGCTGCGTCGTCCCCGCGAACGAAGTCCGGAGTCGATCGGTACCGTTGCCTGCATGTCCGATCGCGACGACATCCTCATCACACCCGACGATCTGGCTGCAGCGCTCGAAGCGGCACACTCCGGCGGCAGGCCGGTGCGCATGCTCGACGTGCGCTGGCGACTGGATCGGCCGGACGGACGCCCGCAGTACAGCGCCGGCCACCTGCCCGGCGCTGTGTACGTCGATCTTGACACGCAGCTGGCCAGGAAGGGCGAACCGCGCGAGGGCAGGCATCCGCTGCCTCCCGTCGAGCAGCTCGAGGCCGACGCGCGTCCGTGGGGCATCGACGACGGGGATCTCGTCGTGGTGTACGACGATCTGGGCAACATGTCGGCGGCTCGGGCATGGTGGCTGCTGCGGCACGGCGGCTTCGAGGGTGTGCGGATGCTCGACGGCGGCCTCCGGGCATGGATCGCCTCAGGCCGTGCGCTCGAGACCGGTGACGTGCACGTGCTCCCGGGCACGGTGTCGCTCGAGTACGGCAGCCTCCCGGTCGTCTCGATGGAGGAGGCGGGCGCGATTCCCGAGCACGGCGTGCTGCTGGATGCTCGCGCGCCCGAGCGATATCGGGGCGAAACGAAGCCGGTAGACCCGCGAGCCGGGCACATACCCGGGGCTCGGAACACGCCCACCTCCGGCAACATCGACGCAGCGGGCAGATTCCTGGCGGTGGATGACCTGAAGGCGCGGTTCCGGGAGGCGGGCGTCACGGGTGACGGGCAGGTCGCCACGTACTGCGGCTCGGGCGTCACCGCCGCGCACAACACGGCCGCGCTGATGCTCGCGGGCTTCTCCGCTGCGCTGTACCCCGGCTCATGGAGCCAGTGGTCTCAGCACGCGGACCGTCCGGCGGAGACAGGGGCGGCGCAAGGGACGTAGGCCGGAGGCGAGGATCCTCAGCTGCATCCCGTCCTCAGCGGCATTCGCGAGGCCGGTCGTCGTACTCCCCGGGGAGTAGCACGCCTCGCCGTCAGGCCGATGGGCGCTCTGAGCGCGCTGGCTAGCATGAGGAGGTGCCATACCCGCCCTGGCTGCGCACCGGGCCAGAACTCTCGCCCGGGCAACGGGCGCGCCGGTCATGGCGGGCGAGGATCTTCGCCGCGGCGCTGAGCGTGTTCGTTCAGCTCCCGGGACTCGCGTTCGCGATCGCCGGACCCTGGCACAGAACGCACACCCTGCCTGACGCGCTCGCGGTGCTGGCCGTCTGCAGCGGGATCGTGGCCGCCGCGCTGCTCCTCGTTCCGTCGAGACGAGTCGCCGTCATCGCCGTCGCTGCTCTAGCGCTCCCGTCGATCGCACTGGCACCAGGGCCCCCGATCGCAGCGCTCCCCGTCGCCTTCGCGGTGGGCAGGGCGATCGTCGCGGGCGACAGCGTGTGGGCGTGGAGCACGCTGGCCGGGATGGGGTCGGCAGGGGTCGTCTGGATCCTGGTGCGAGCAAGAGCCGACGGCGGCATCCGGCTGCTCGCCGCGACCGTCGTGCTCTGCGTTGTGGCGGCAGCGGTCACGGGCGCGAGCACGCGCAGGGAGCGCTTCAGGGCGGCGGCACGCGAGGAGAGATCGCGCCGGCGTTCGGCAGCCGAAGAGGAACGACTGCGCATCGCGCGTGAGCTGCACGACGTGATCGCGCACTCGCTGTCGCAGATCAGCGTGCAGGCCGGCGTGGGCCTGCACCTCTTCGACGACGATCCGGAAAGCGCCAGGCGCAGCCTACAGTCGATCCGCGACACGAGTGCGACGGCATTGGAGGAGGTCCGCGGCGTGCTGGGCATGCTGCGGCAGTCGGACGAGCCCGGCGCCGAGTCGGCCGTTCCCCGTCGTCCGGAACCCAACCTCGCCGCCATTCCGGCCCTCCTGGAGGAGACGCGACAGCTGGGCCTGGAGATCGTGGCGTCAGGCGACATCGCGACGGGAACAGGCACGGGCGGTCGTGCCGTCTCCGTGGCGACACAGAACGCGGCCTACCGCATCGTTCAGGAGTCGCTCACGAACGTGCGACGCCACGCGGCGGCGTCCACCGTCGACGTGGAGGTGACCGCGTCGGACGACGCGGTCGACATCCGGATCGAGAATGCGGCGTCGGCGTACGACGCGGCGGGGCGCGGCCTTGGCGATCGCGCCGAACCGGATGCCGAACAGGGGAGCGCGACGCGGGTGCCGGGACGCGGCATCCTCGGGATGCGCGAACGCGCCGCCGCGCTGGGCGGCACACTTGAGGCTGGTCCCACGCCGAACGGTGGCTTCCGCGTGGTGGCGCGGCTTCCGCTGACACCGTCGGCCGGTACAGGAAGGGGTTGGACATGATCCGCGTCGTGCTCGCCGACGACCAGCAGCTGGTGCGCGCGGGATTCCGCTCGCTCCTCGACCACGAGCCGGACGTCACGGTCGTGGGCGAGGCGTCGACGGGCAGAGAGGCCGTCGAGCTCGTGCGACGGGAGCGTCCCGATGTCGTGCTCATGGACATCCGGATGCCGGACGGCGACGGCCTCTGGGCCACGGCCCAGATCGCCGCCGACGAGGCGCTTGCCGAGGTGCACGTCGTGATCGTGACCACGTTCGAGCTCGACGAGTACGTGTCGGAGGCGATCAGGGCAGGAGCGAGCGGATTCCTCGTGAAAGACACCGATCCGGTGGAGCTCATCCGCTCGGTTCGCGTCGCGGCGGCGGGGGAGGCGCTGCTGTCGCCCGGGGTCACCAAACGCCTGCTCGCGCGCCTCGCGGCGTCCCCTCGTCCGGAAGTCACGGCGTCGGTGCTGGAGCCGCTCACCGAGCGTGAGCGCGAGGTGCTGGCGCTCGTCGCGGAAGGCCTCAGCAACGCCGAGATCGGGCTGCGGCTGTTCATGAGCCCGCTCACCGCGAAGACGCACGTGTCGCGCATCCTCACCAAGCTCAGTGCGCGCGACCGCGTGCATCTCGTCGTGATCGCCTACGAGTCAGGACTGGTGACGCCCGGTCGGTTCTGACGCCGCGCGCGTCAGGAGCACGCGATGCCCTTGCGCTGCTCCAGATGGAGCAGTCGGATTCCTCCCGCCGGCGGACGCGCCGGAGATCGATCAACAAGAACCTGGAATCGGCTCGAACCGAGCCCCTTCATGAGAGAAAGGTTCTCGCATCATGTTCAGTGCACTCATCCTGTCGGCGGGTCAGTCGTCGGCCGGCGTGGCAGCGGCCGCCGCCGCGCACTGGGTCGGGCCATGGGCGGGCGGGTTCTTCCCGTTCTTCTTCATCATCCCGATCTTCTGGATCCTGGTGATCGGCCTGATCGTCTTCCTGGTGACTCATCGCCGCCGGGCGTTCTGGCGCGAACACGGCCCGTACGGGCAGTTCGGTCCGTGGCAGGCGAGCAGCAACGCCGAGGCGACGCTCGCCGAGCGGTTCGCTCAGGGTGACATCGACGAGGTGGAGTACCGCAAGCGCCTCGAAGTGCTCCGCGCCAATCGCCCGGGGCCGATGACCCGATGAACCGATGACCGGATGCCCGCCCGCTGCCGGAGCACCGGTGCGGGCGGGCGCCGGCATCGCCGGCTCTCCGTGCACAGCGCCCCAGAAGCGTCGATCCGAGCTGCGCTCAGTCCTCCAGGTGATCCACGCCGGGCAGCCAGCTCTGTCCGGGCACGCCCCAGCCGCGCTTGCGCTCCACCTTCGCGGCCGTGCGAGCGAAGCCGTCGGTCAGGCGGTCGACGTACAGCAGCCCGTCGAGGTGGTCGTACTCGTGCTGGAAGATCCTCGCCAGCCATCCGTCGGCGCGCACCTCGAACGGCTTCTGGTCGGCATCGACGGCCTGCAGGATGGCACGCGGCGAGCGGCGCAGCGGGAATCGTTCGCCCGGGAACGAGAGGCACCCTTCCGATTCGGTGTCGGCATCCGCTTCGCCGGCCGGAACGGGTGCGATCCAGAGCGTGGGGTTGATCGCTACGCCGCGGTGGCGTACCTCGCTGTCATCCGTCCAGTCGTAGACGAACAGCCTGCGGTCGACTCCGACCTGAGGACCGGCCAGGCCGACGCCTGGAGCGGCCGCCATGGTGTCGAACATGTCGCGCACCAGCTCGTGAAGTCCGGCGTCGAACTCGACGACCTCGGAGGCGGGGGAGTGCAGCACAGGATCGCCACAGATACGGATCGGAAGAACGGCCATTCGACCAGGGTATCGGCGCCGATTGCGGTTAGTGTCGTGGGGTGATCACCGATCTGGCTGCTTCGTCGAGCGACCTCTCGGCACTGCAGCCTCGCCAGTTCATCGGCATCCCGATCGCGTTGCTCGGAGCGGTCTTCCTCTCGCTCGGGGCACAGCTGCAGCACAGAGGCGTCACCAAGGTCGAGACCAACACCGACCACGACGGCCGCGGCGGTCTGAAGGTCAGACAGCTGACGCTGCTGCTCGCGAGGCCGTCATGGGTGCTCGGCACGGTGATGCTCGGCCTCGCGATCGCACTGCAGCTGACCAGCCTTGCGTTCTCCCCGCTGATCGTGGTGCAGCCGCTCGGCGCCGTCTCGCTGGTGATCACGTCGATCGTCAACGCCAGGGTGAGCGGAAACAAGCTGAACAAGCGCTCAATCCTCGCCATCTGCCTGTGCGTCGGCGGTGTCGGCGCATTCGTGCTGATCGCGGCGTTCGCCGCGAGGGAGGTGCCCGTCACCGAGAGCGATCTCATCGAGATCCTGATCGTGCTCGGCGTCGTGCTGGTGCTGTCGGCCATCGCGTTCATCGTCTTCAGGGCGAAGCTGCCTGCTCTCGGATACGTCGTCGGCGCTGGCCTCTTGTACGGCTTCGTCGCGACCCTGGCGAAATCGGTGATCGCGCGCATCGAGCAGCAGGAGTTCGACCTGCTCACGCTGTGGTGCGTTCTCGCACTCCTTGCCGCTGTCGTGCTCGGCGCGTACTTCGTGCAGAACGCGTACGCCTCCGGGCCGCCCGACCTCGTCATCGCCGGGCTCACCGTGATCGACCCGCTCGTCGCGGTCACGATCGGCATCGTCATCCTCAACGAGGCCGCAGGCGCCGAACTGTGGCAGATGCTCGCGTTCGTCGTGCTCGGAGCTGTGGCCATCGTGGGCGTGATCCTGCTGGCGAGGGTGCACCCGGGGGTTCGGGCGTATGACGACGCGGCCGAGACCGAAACGCCCGGCGGCTAGACGCCTGCATAGACTAGGGCCTTGTATTCTCGCCCGGTCTCGGCTCCCGGTGCGACTATCGTGCCGCGCTCCCATCGGCATGAAGAAAAGGATGGCTTCTTGACCCACTCACACGACGCGGAAGCGGAACCACCGCTTACGCCTGCGCCCGTGCGAGCGCCTCTGAAGGTCCTCATCGGTGCCGACACCTTCGCGCCCGACGTGAACGGTGCCGCCCGCTTCGCGGAACGCCTCGCCGCCGGCCTCGTCGCCAGGGGACACGAGGTGCATGTCATGGCGCCGTCAGCAGGGCGCAGGCACGGCACCTGGGTGGAGGAGCACGAGGGCCAACGGATGATCATGCACCGCCTGCACAGCTGGCGCTGGCCTCCGCACCCGTGGCTGCGCTTCGCTCTTCCGTGGCGGATCAGGCAGAACAGCGCCAGAGTGCTCGACGAGGTGAAGCCCGACGTCGTGCACTTCCAGTCTCCGGTCATCGTCGGACGCGGGCTCGTGATCGAGGCGCAGAAGCGCGGCATCCGGGTCATCGGCACGAACCACCTGATGCCGGAGAACATGCTCGAGTTCTCGCTGATCCCGAAATGGCTGCAGGACTGGGCGGTCCGCATCGCCTGGAAGTCGGTTCGCCGCACGTTCTCGAGAGCCGAAGCGGTGACCACCCCGACGCATCGCGCGGCGCAGTTCCTCGAGGAGCACACCGGCCTTCGCGGCGTGTACGCGATCTCGTGCGGCATCGACGCACACAAATACACACCGTCGTTCGAGCCGCGAACGGAGAATCGCATCGTCTTCGTGGGCCGGGTCACGGGGGAGAAGCGCATCGATGTGCTCGTGCGTGCCTGCGCACTGCTCCCCGCCGATCTCGACGCCAAGCTCGAGATCGTCGGCGACGGCGACCAGAGCAAGAATCTCGAGCAGCTCGCGAGCCAGCTCGGCATCGCCGACCGGGTGACGTTCACCGGTTACGTGTCCGAGGACGAGCTTCGCGAGGCGTACACGCGCGCAACGGTGCTCGGGATGCCGTCCATCGCCGAACTGCAATCCATCGTGACGATGGAAGCCATGGCATCCGCCTTGCCCGTCGTGGCAGCCAACGCCATGGCGCTGCCGCATCTCGTGCACGACGGCCAGAACGGATACCTGTTCACCCCGGGAGATGCTCAGGATCTCGCCGACAAGCTGGAGAAGATCCTCCGTATGCCGATCGAGGAGCTCACGGCGATGAAGAAGGAGTCGCTGCGCCTCATCGCGGCTCACGACATCCAGCGCACCTTGACCACGTTCGAGTGCCTGTATCGTGGGGAAGCGGTGCCGGACGTCGCCGTCGACGACGTGGCGCCCGCCGCGGCGGACTGATCGCGGCATTCGCAAGGGGCGGTAGCTCAGCTGGTTAGAGCATCGGACTCATAATCCGCCGGTCACGGGTTCAAGTCCCGTCCGCCCTACTTCGCTTGAAAACACTGGGAACGGCGGCCATTGGATGGCCGCCGTTCTTGTGTTTCAGGATGGTTTTGCCCACATTTTGCCCACACTTGTTTCGCCGACTTCGTTGAGCCGGTCGGCGACGGCGTCGAGGTCGTCGTCGAAGAGGTCGCTGTAGGTGTCCAAGGTCATCGCGGCCGAGGCGTGTCCGAGCATCCGTTGCACGGCTTTCACGTTCGCCCCTGAACTCACCGCGAGCGAGGCGGCCGTGTGGCGGAGGTCGTGGATCGTCATCGCCGGCAGCCCGGCCTCCTCGAGCGCTGCGTCCCACCACGAATTGGTGACCATGGTTGGTGTGCGCTGGTAGCCGCCGTGCCCGTCGTCGAAGACGATGTCGTCCCGACTCTTGCCTTCGCAGGCTTGTGCGAGCGGGATAGTGAGGAACTTCGGGTAGGGGACGCTGCGTCGCTCGTGGGTCTTGGGAGTGCCGACCAGGATCGACCCGTTCACGTAGACAGCGTTCTCTGCGACCATCAGCCGGCGTCTGAGCGTGTCGATGTCGCGGACCCGTAGTGCGGAGGCTTCGCCCCACCGCAGGCCCGTGTAGGCCAGCAGGGCGATGATCGGGCCATGGTCACCGCTGGTGGCAACGAGTTGTGCGACCTGTTCGTTCGTCAGGTAGGTGTGGGGTCGGGAGACGCGGCGGGGGAGTTTCACACCGCGGGCCGGGTTGGAGGGAATCAGATGGTCCTTGACGGCGCTGTCGAGGATGCCGGCCAGGATGTCGTGGCAGCGGCGCACGACTGTCGGGGACTTCGGCTTCTTTCCCTCGCCGCCGGCGCTCAGCTTGGTGACCCATGCCTGAACATCGCTGTGTCGGATCGTGCCGATCATCGTGGTGCCCCAGTACGGCTCCACGTGCAGTCGCCACGCGGACTCGTACACGTATGCAGTCGAGGGCTTCACGTGCGACCGGGACGCTAACCAGGCGGTGCCGAGGCGGCCGACGGTGGCGCGTGCTGCGGCGGGGTCGATGTATTCGCCGGTTGCTTTCTTCATCTCCACTGACGCCAGGAACAGTTCCGCGTCACGCTTGGTGCGGAACCCGCGTTTGTCGGTCTGCGAATGATCCGGCTTGCGATACCTGACGCGGTACCGTTTCCCGGCCGCGGTCTCGTATCCGGTGATGCTGCCCATCAGAGTTCCCTCCGGTTTGCGTCGGTGATCCTCTGGCTGAGGGCCTGCCGGGTCAGCCCGGTCCTCGAGGCGAGCGAGTTCCAGCTCTCACCCACCTGTCGGAGCTGCACAACCAACTGATCACGCTCGGAACGCAAGATGTCCTGCTCACGTTGGAGTCGGCCGATCGACCGCCCGAGGTGACCGAGTCGGTCGAGGGCGTCGGCGCGCGTGCCCCATCGGTCCTCCAACTCGGTTAGCGCGTCGGCGGCGTGCCGCTGTGCGGCTTGACGCTCCTGCTCCGCGATGTGTCTGAGCGCTGCTGCGTCGTGCTCTCGGCGCTGTCTCTCATACGAGCTCGAGCGCCGCTTGACCTTGCTTGAGGTCCCCCGATTTCCCATGCAAGCCGGTTTACACGCAACCCCTGTCATTGCGGTGCAACGACAGGGACCCACTGAAAGTGCCTGCGTGCATTGTCATTTCTGATCCTTGGGCTTCTTGGCTCCGTGGTTCCTTTGATCCGTCGTGTCTTCCTCACTGCTAAATGGACGTCTTCGTCCGTCTCCGCATCGCTCGCTTCGTCGTCTTCTGTTCGAGGAACCCTTCGCCGACAGTTCCTCGAGATGACGCGCGACCTCATGAAGTCACGTTGCAGTTGACGTACCCGTGCGTGCACTTTCACCGTACGGGTCTTACGTGCATCGGAGGATCTAGCCCACTCTGTGTGGAGGCGACGGGCGATCGTTGCGCGGTCAGGGACCGGCTATCGGACGTTCTTGGCCGAGCGTGCTCCCCGAATGGATTGGGCGATTTCAGTTACTCGTTGTCCGTCCCGCGTATCGATGGCACTGATCCTGATTGGGTGCTCGTCCACGGGTGGCTCGAACTCGGTGAGGTGGGCGGCGAGCACGTCATCGGTGAGGTCGTGGCGGGACCGGGCTGCGCGGTTGGCCTGCAGCCGCTCTCTCAGGAGTGGTTCATCGATCTGCACCCACACCAGCACGAACTCGCTACCGGCGCTCTCGGCAAGGTCACGCCAGCCGTCCCGGATGAACCGGGGACTGCCGGTGTCGTCGATGATGACTTGCTGGTCGGCGCGGAGCAGGTCTCGTGCGCGATCCTCCGCGATCCGGTTTGTTGCCGCCCACTCTTCAACGGGGATGCCTTGTCCGCCGTCGAGACCGCGTTCGAGATTGATCGCGTCGAGGCTGATAACCGCCGCGTCCAGCTCGGCGGCGAGCTGCGCGGCGAGGGTGCTCTTGCCTGAGAACGCGAGACCGCACATCAGTATCAGAGCCATCAGAGGCCTTCCTTCTCAGCGGCGGCGGTCAACAGCTCGCCGGTGTCTCTCACGGCTCGGAGCAGCCCGTCCGGTGCGGCGCCGAGGTGAGCGATGATGTTGTCGACATCACGGAGGCCGGAGTTCCTCAGAAGTTGCTTCTCGTTGGTGATCCATTCGCCGCGGCGCGCAAGGAGCGCGTGCCCCGTGTGGCAGGCGGCTTCGCTGAGCAGGCCGGCGCACTGGGCCACTCGGCCGGCCCGGGCGTGACTGCGGGCGTAGCCGAGGGTGAAGGTGGCGCGATGCCACCACTCCGCGCTTGCTGCGTCCCGCAGTGCCGGCGGGTAATCCCACAGGGGGAGCTGCCCCCGGAGCGTCTGGTTGATGCCGAGTTCGGCCAGGAGGATGTAGCTGGGTAGGTCGCATTGGTGGAACAGCAGGTTCGTGATCGTGAACTCGCCGCGGAGAGCGTCATCGTGCACGTGCTCCATGACGTCTAGGTCGCGGTAGTGAACGTAGATCAGCTGGCCGTCGACGGTCAGGACACCCCCGCCGTTGAAGATCGGTCCCCACCCGCCGAGGTCGCTGATCTGACCGGGCCAACCGAGCCCTCGGATCGTGTCCGGGTCGAACCGGTCGCGGTAGTAGACGGCGAGGTCCCAATCGCTGTCAGGACGGTTCGTGCCCTGAGCACGGGAGCCGCCGAGGGCGACGGCTTCGACGCCGGGCAGTGTATAGAGCGAGTCAGCGACGCGATCGAGGAAACCGTCGACGGACACAGGGATTGAAGCAGGCATGCGATCGCTTTCTGTACAGGATCGATCAACTCACCCACGGCGTGGGGAGGACTGGAATCGCTGTCAAAGCTTCACGACCACCACTTTGGCACAGATGACGCTGACGTCGCCAGGCTGGTCCGCGGTGCCCCGCGAAGATCGCACGCTAGCCGATCGTTCTGCGCGCCTTGAGGCCGCCGCTACCGCAGCCTCCTCGCCAAGTCCGGCCTCAGCCTCATCCCCGACACCGACAGCGAGGTGATCAACCAGACACCTCGAACTCATCGAAACGAAGGACACCCAGCGACACCGCTACAGGGACTTGACCAAATCCGGTGCCCGGATTGCTGCGCGAATGAGCAATGTATCCGACCGTCTTACTTATCTCGAAAGCAGGAGATAGACCAACGTCTAGGACTGGAGCTGTTCCTAACCCGGGTCCTGAAACGAATCGGAGTATCGAACATGAAACGTCGTACGGCCACACTCCTAGCGACCGCGGTAAGTGCTCTTGCCCTCACGTTTGCTGGAGCGGCCGGGGCCAATGCTGCGATGCCGCCGAGCACGCCGACGCCATCGGCCACCGGCGGGATCATCACTATCTGTCCCGGGACGACTCTGAACTTGGACGACGGGAACGGCGTTCCGCTGTCAGCGGCCGCTCAACAACAGCTGATCAATGCGCTGGTATTCAAATGCGAGAACCCCAACGCGCCCGCCTCCGGTGAAGTGAACGCCTCCGGGGTGCACTCATTCGCGGTTTCCCCTGACGCGCATACAATCCCCGGTGTCGGATATCTCGCGGCACGGCTGTCGATCGCACCGGGTTCGTACAAGGCAAGGGCCGACGCTAGCTCCTTGGTCGCCGGGACCAAGACGCTGACGTGTGAATATGAGGTCGGTGGTGGAGCGTGGCAGATCTGTGGTGGACCGATCACGATCCTTGGAAGCTCCGGTCAGACGTCGCAGATCGAGTTCTGCCCGCTGCCGGGTCAGCCAACGGAGGTGATGGCGTGGCTCGACTACAACGGTGCCCAGTACTACGACTCGGTGTACGGGACGACCGAGTAGCGTGAAGTCATGCAGCTCTACCGAGGGATTCTGGTCTCCGCAACAGACCCCTCAGCGGACGTCGTGTTCGCGGACTCCACGGGCGATCTTCTAGTCGTTCGGCTGAGAGGTGGTTCCCGGGAGGCAACTCTTGGGGACCACCACGTCTTCTCCAGGAGCGCTTTGGCCCGGCCTGACTATGTCCTCACCGACGAGCACGGAACCATTCTTCACGCTCGCCAAACGAACGACTTCGGGTCGACCCTTCCGGGAACGGTCGATGTAGTCATTCCATCCGCGGATTCACTGGTCCTGACCGATATCCTCACGCTCAGCGCGAAATCAGAGCCCGTCACAATTGAATTCTCCTTACAGCGCCTTTGACGATCTGGCCGCGCAGCAATTGTTCGCAATTCTGGCAACGTAGCTAGGTGCTGTACTCGCCCGAGGAGCGCGTCCTCGCTGCCGCCGCGCCAAGCTGAATCACTTACCGATGACCCCAACCACACCGTCGCGGCCGCCGCGACGGACCCGACCGGACGTGTCTTCGGTGCGTTGAGTGAGTACCGCTTCACGGGCGATCGCGGCCAGGTCCGTGCCGGATTCCACCACCCGGAGGCCGGACCGCCCGTCTCGAGCCCCGACGCTTTCTCGCTGAAACGCGCGCCAACCAAGGATGTGGCTCCCCGCTCATCTGTCGCCAGAGCAACCTTCCGGCGCTACTGCGATGATCATCTTCGAAGCGATGCCTCAGAGCCCAATCGATGACCGCTGTCTGATTTAGGCTTGCGCGCGTCTGGCGAACGTCAGACCTGTTCGCTTCGCTCATTGCACGAAGGATCTGCGCCTCAAGTTCACCACGCTCCTCTGCGCTCAGCGCAACTGTCGTGAGCTCTGTGTGCTACGTCGGCAGTTTGCGGTACATCTCGTGAATCAGGGTGAGACCTCGCTCCCTGCGCTCTGACGCTTCGACGGAGGCCAGGATCCAGACAGCTTGCGCAGCGCCCACACAAGAGCACCTCGCAAGATCGTGAAATGCGCGGTTGGGTAAACCCGACCCGCCTCGATCGAGGTTCGCGCCATGCGCAAGTGTTCGCCGGGATGTAATCAAAGAGAACCGAGCGACCTCGCTGACGGGATGCCACACGAACACTGCGTCGTCTCGCGCAGTCGGCTTCCGCGTTCGGGCTGCAAGGCAGCATCCGTCGAGCCCGCTCTTGCCAATTGTCCAGATCTGCGTACGTTGCGCGTATCGATGCGAGTGCTGCTTCGAAAGTCAGATCCACAATCATCGTCGGGTCGTGTCTCCGTCCGTCAAAGCGCAGAACCGATTTGACATCCGCCTATGGCATGCCGTTACTCTCCGGCACCGTTGTCCTCGCCGGGGAAGCGTCGTCGAGCGGCGGGGAGATGGGTGTCTAGTCGCCAAGGCACGTGAAGCTGCACCGAGAGATCCTTGAGTCGGAGGATCTCCACCGCGTCGTCCTCGAGCCGGGCGCTCAGCCAGGCGGCTAGCATGCAGAATCCAGTGAGCGCGTAAAGGACCTCCTGGTTCTCGCGTGCCTCTGGCACCGTCCGCAGCGTGACGATCCCGTCGATCTCAACAACATGGTCTAACGGCGCCTGATGCGTGACATGCCCCACCTGCGAGAGGACGCTGTAGCTGACCGCGAGGAACTTCACGGAATCGAGATCTGCCATGATGCCCTGCCGCCCGGAGAACTTGGGCAGCCCGCGACCCGCGGGGATGCTCGCTCGAAGCTCCTTTTCTCGCGCAGCCCATTCCGGATCACTGGAGTAGCCGATCATGTTGCTGGCGAGGTCCGCCTGGGCCCGTGCAAGGCTGATGTGGAGCCGATCCATACCGCCGGGAGCGAGATACGCCCACTGGGCGGCAACAGCGTGCTCAAGGGCCGATCGCACGAGGATGTCCCCTTCGTTCGCGAACCCCACACGTCTCAGCGCTAGGTACGCCTGCGCTAGCCGTCGCACACGTTGAATGAGTCCGAAGAGAAAGAGGTAATCGTGCTTGTTCTCCGCAGGAACACGAATCGTCGCTCGACGAGACGGCGCCTGGATGAACCGCAAGAGGAATGCGCGCATCGAAGTCTCAGATGGCAATTGAGGAACTGTCACCTACAAACAATCACATAGACCACTGTCAGAGCCGGAATCATTCCAGACTGCAAGTCTCAACGTCCTGGACGGTGCCGCCTCAGCCCTGGCCCAAGCACTAGCCAAATCTGACGCATATCGGAAGGAAGGCCCGCAAGCCGGTCCTCCACTGCGCCGAAATAGGGCGCTGCGCCGCTGCCGGTCTACGCCCAGCTGATGTGTCAATTGGGGATCCCCTTACGTGCACTTCGGATGGAAAGCGGGCGGATCCTTATGCTCGCCGGGTTTTCGTCTTACATTAATGGCATGGGTTCGGAGGAGACGATCAACGGGGTTCCTGTCACCGAGGAGCAGATCGAGGCGTGGGCTGCTGAGGCCGATGTCGGCTATGACGTGGCGACACTGAAGAAGCGCGGCAGGGGTCGTCCCGGCCGCAGCGCAGAGCCGTCTCAGGTTGTCGCTCTTCGTCTGACGGCGGAGGAGCTCGCCGAGATTGATGCGCGTGCTGCTCGGGAGGGCAAGACGCGTTCGGACATTATCCGTGAGGCGTTGGCGGCTTCCGCCGCGTGAACGTTCATGACTCGGCTCTGAAGCACGGAGTACGTGCCGAGGACGCCATCCGGGCCGCGACCTGGGCGGTGTGGATCGAGGACCTCGAAGAAGGTAGTCCGTCCCGGCAGCTGCGTCTTGGATTCGACACCCATGGTCGGCTGCTCGAGACGGTGGTGCTCACTTTCGACAGTGGCAATGAGCTGGTGATTCACGCGATGAAGGCGAGACCGCAGATGCTGGACCTGCTTCCGTGAGCGCCCGCCTTTGCCCACTTTTTGCCCACACTTGAATGAAATCCAACGTGATTACGGTGATCGTAGGGCACTCAAGGTCCGCGTAATTCCGCGGATTTTGCCCGTCAGACCCGCGCTTGCGCAGCCGCGAGTAGAGCATCGGACTCATAATCCGCCGGTCACGGGTTCAAGTCCCGTCCGCCCTACTTTCGCTTCGATTCAGACCGTGGCATTCACACCGTGGCCAGCAGACCGGCGACGGCGTCGAGTGCGCCGGGAACGAGCCGGTAGTAGTGCCAGGTGCCGCGTTTGGTCACGGTGAGGTATCCCGCGTCGACGAGCACCTTCAGGTGGTGCGATACCGTGGGCTGGCTCAGCCGGAGGGGGCCGGTGAGATCGCACACGCATGCTTCGCTGTCTGCGTGCGCGGCCACCATCGACACCAGGCGCAGCCGGGCAGGGTCCGCCAATGCCTTCAGGGACTTGGCAAGCGACTCCGCGTTGGCGGTGTCGATCGGCTCGCGCGCGATCGGCGCGCAGCATGCCTGCAGGTCGCGGATCGGCAGGAGTTCGGTGACGGACATGACATCAGTGTCGCACATACATTGACAAGGGTCGATGTTTAATCGGAGACTGCCCCTGATCGACATCCGTCGATGGAAGGAGGGCTGACGATGAACGATTGTTGTGACCCCGAAGAGGGCTGCTGCGAGCCTGGCTGCT
>Ga0164242_10004820_pt1 | contig 15100 bp, 14 predicted proteins | sample OricomgcompostMG_FD_108783 | JGI IMG/M metagenome (GOLD analysis project Ga0164242, IMG submission 108783) | Miracle-Growth compost microbial communities from Emeryville, California, USA - Original compost - Miracle growth compost (MG) ... | reverse complement strand
GATCTGGTTGCACGTAGCGTGCGCGTAGCCGACCTGACCGTGTCGTTCGACATCGACGATTACACTAGGTGGCGACTGCTGGAAGGCCTTGACGACATCGGCCTCACGTTGCGTGATGAAGCGCAGATCACAGAATTCGAAGCCAGCCGCGCGTCGTGGCGGCCCAAGACATTGCCGGTGGAAACTACGTGAACTCACTTCTTCAGGATGCGCAACAGGCGGGGGCCCGGGTGGGGATGACCGCTGAGAAGATCACCATCAACGGTGGGCGACCGTTGATGGGGCGCATCGAGCTGAAGGGTGCGAAGAACCTCGTCACCAAGGCCATGGTCGCCGCCCTGCTCGGCGACGGGCCGAGCGAACTGCGCGACGTGCCGGACATCAGTGATGTGCGGGTCGTGCGCGGTCTGCTCGAGATCCACGGCGTCAAGGTCTCCGACGGCGCCGACGAGGGTGTGCTTGTGCTGGATCCGAGCAACGTCGAATCCCCACATGGCGGACATCGACGCGCACGCCGGTTCCAGTCGCATTCCGATCCTGTTCTGCGGCCCGTTGCTGCACCGGCTCGGTGAGGCGTTCATCCCCGACCTCGGTGGATGCCGCATCGGGGACCGTCCGATCGACTATCACCTCGAGGTGCTGCGTCGCTTCGAGGCGATCGTGGAGAAGTTACCGACCGGCATCCGGATGACCGCACCGGGCGGTCTGCACGGCGCCAAGGTCGAGTTGCCGTACCCGAGCGTCGGGGCGACCGAGCAGGTGCTGCTGACGGCCGTGCGTGCAGAGGGCATCACCGAGCTCAAGGGCGCGGCGATCGAGCCCGAGATCATGGATCTGATCAACATCCTGCAGAAGATGGGTGCGATCATCACGGTCGACACCGACCGGGTGATCCGCATCGAGGGCGTCGACAAGCTCGTCGGGTACAGCCACACCGCCCTGTTCGACCGGAACGAGGCGGCCAGCTGGGCTGCTGCTGCGCTGGCCACCGGCGGTGACATCTTCGTCGGCGGTGCGCGCCAACCGGAGATGCTCACGTTCCTGAACGTGTTCCGCAAGGTCGGCGGCGCCTTCGACATCGCCGAGGACGGCATCCGGTTCTACCACCCGGGTGGCGACCTGAAGCCGGTCGTCATCGAGACGGATGTGCATCCCGGCTTCATGACCGACTGGCAGCAGCCGCTCGTGATCGCTCTGACCAAGGCGCACGGCGTGTCAATCGTGCACGAGACCGTCTACGAGCAGCGCTTCGGCTTCGTCGACGCGCTGATCGAGATGGGGGCGACCATCCAGATCCACAAGGAGTGCTTGGGCGGGCATCCATGCCGGTTCGGGCAGCGCAACTTCAACCACTCCGCCGTGATCACCGGTCCGACGCAGCTGCACGGAGCCGACATCGAGGTGCCCGACCTACGCGGCGGCTTCAGCCACCTGATCGCAGCGCTCACCGCGGAGGGCACCTCGACGGTGAGCAACGTGGGGATCATCAGCCGCGGCTACGAGAACTTCATCACCAAGCTGCAACTGCTTGGCGCCGACTTCGAACTCGTCGGCTGACGGAGTTCGTCTTTCGCTCGAGCGCGCATGGATAATGGGCTGGTGCCCGAGAAGTCCGAAGCCGCGAAGCCTCAGAAGCAGCGCCGCCGATCCGAGACCGCGCGACCCTCGATCTTCTGGCCCATGGCCGGCATCGTCGTGCCGCTTGTCTCCGCAATCGCCCGGTTCCGTGTCACCGACGCCCAGAAACTGCCTCGACGCGGCGCGTACATCATTGCGCCGAACCATTACAGCGAGATCGATCCGCTGATCGTCGGCTCGATTCTGTGGCGGCTGGGACGGGCTCCGCGGTTTCTCGCCAAGGCGAGCCTGTTCGAGGTGCCCGTCGTCGGCTGGTTCCTGCGGAAGTCGGGACAGGTGCCCGTCGAACGCAGCGGTCGCAGTCGGGGCGGGGCGCCGCTCGTCGCAGCGCAGCAGATCGTCGACGGCGGCCACATCGTCATCGTCTACCCCGAAGGCACGCTCACCCGCGACCCCGACCTCTGGCCGATGCGCGGCAAGCTCGGCGCGGCGCGGATCGCCTTGGAGCACGGTATCCCCGTGATCCCGATGGCGCACTGGGGCACCCAGCAGGTGATGGCGCGCTACGCAAAGAAGATCAGCCTGTTTCCGCGCAAGACCATCACGGTCGCGTTCGGCGATCCGATCGACCTCTCTGCCTTCGCCGGCAAGCCCGTGGATGCGACGACCCTCGCAGCCGCGACCGAGGTGATCATGGCCGGCATCACCGCCGAGCTCGAGACGCTGCGCGGCGAGACCGCCCCGGCCGAGCGCTGGAATCCGACCGCGCACGAGCAGAAGGAGACGGGACGCTTTGAGAGCTAAGCCCGTACCGCGCAGGGTCGTCGTGCTCGGCGCCGGAAGCTGGGGCACCACCTTCGCCAAGGTGCTCGCCGACGGCGGCTCGGATGTCGTCGTGTGGGCCAGGCGCCCCGAGGTCGCCCGAGAGATCAGAGAGGCGCGTCGCAACAGCGGTTACCTGCCCGGCGTGAACCTGCCGCGGAACCTGACCGCCACGGCACGCCTCGACGAGGCGCTCGCCGGCGCCGAGCAGGTCTTCCTCTCCGTGCCCAGCCAGAGCCTGCGGGAGAACCTGGTCGCCGTCGAACCGTATCTGCCTCCGTTGGTGCCCGTCGTCAGCCTGATGAAAGGCGTGGAGAAGGGCAGCGGCCTGCGGATGAGCGAGGTGATCGCGCAGGTGCTGCCGATCGATCCCGATCGCGTCGCTGTGGCATCCGGCCCCAACCTGGCGCTGGAGATCGCCAAGGAGCAGCCGACCGCTGCCGTGATCTCCTCGACGAGCCTGGAGACCGCGCAGGCGGTCGCCTTGACGGCGACGAACCGGTATTTCCGTTCTTTTGTGAACACCGACGTGATCGGCACCGAGTTCGGTGGCGTGCTGAAGAACCTGATCGCCGTCGCGATCGGCATCGTCGATGGCGTCGGGTACGGGGAGAACACGAAGGCGTCGATCATCACCCGCGGACTGGTCGAGATGACCGATTTCGCGGTCGCGCACGGCGCGCATTCCGACACGCTCGCCGGCCTCGCCGGCCTGGGTGACCTGATCGCCACCTGCCAGTCGCCGCTGTCTCGCAACAACACGGCCGGCCGGCTGCTCGGGCAGGGGTACCGGTTCGACGAAGTCGTCAAGCAGATGAATCAGACGGCGGAGGGGCTCGCGTCCGTCGCGCCGATCCTGGCGCTGGCGCGCGCAAAGGGCGTCGGGATGCCGATCGTCGAGCAGGTGGACCAGGTGCTCGCCGGTACGCTCGATCCGAAGGACATCGCGCCGCACCTCACCACGGACTCGGATGAGCCTCAGGGCGAAAGGACTACGGATGACCCGCAAGCTCGTACTCGTACTTCTGTTCGGGGGGCGTTCAAGCGAGCATTCGATCAGCTGCTGGGCGGCAGGCGGGGTCCTGAAGGCGATCGACACTGATCGGTACGAGGTCATTCCGGTCGGCATCACGCGTGACGGGGCCTTCGTGCTGGAGAGCGCCGATCCGGCGCGCTTCGCGGTGAACTCGACCGTGCACGACGCGGATGCGCTGCCGACCGTCGCAGACAACGGCACCCGGGTGCACTGGCCGCAGGATGCCATCAGCCGCACTCTGACGGTCACCGATGCAGCGGGTGGCACGATTGCGTCACACGAGGTGGATGTCGTCTTCCCGATCCTGCACGGGTCGTGGGGAGAGGACGGCACAGTGCAGGGGATGCTCGAACTCGTCGATCTGCCGTATGTCGGCTCCGGTGTGCTCGCCAGCGCGCTCGGCATGGACAAGCACTTCACGAAGTCGATGCTGTCGCAGGCCGGCATCGCCGTCGCGCCATGGCGCACCGTGAACCGGCTCGATTGGCAGCGGGACGAGCGAGCGGTGCGTGCCGCTGCCGCAGAACTCGGTTCATCCGTGTTCGTGAAGCCGGCGCGGGCGGGCTCGAGCGTCGGCGTCAGCCGGGTGACAGAGGCCGACGACCTGGGCGATGCGCTGACGATCGCGTTCGCTGAGGACGACAGGGTGCTGATTGAGGCGGCAGTGACCGGCCGCGAGGTCGAGATCGGTGTGCTCGGCGGGGGACCGGGGGAGCCGGCCCGGGCATCCGTCGCGGGCGAGATCGTGGTGACGGGTCGGGACTTCTACGACTTCGCCGCTAAGTACCTCGACGCCCCAGGAATCGAACTGGTCTGCCCGGCGAGGTTGACCGACGACGAGCTGGCGAGAATGCAAGACCTGGCCGTGCGGGCATTCGACGCGATCGGCTGCGAGGGTCTTGCGCGGGTGGACTTCTTCCTCACCGAGCACGGTTTCGTGGTCAACGAGATCAACACCATGCCCGGTTTCACACCGATCTCGATGTTCCCGCGCTGCTGGGATGCCAGTGGCATGGGCTATCCGGATCTGGTCGACGAGCTGGTGCGAACGGCGGTGGCACGGCACGCTCGGTGACCAGCGTGACGCGTCGGCTGCTCAGCGCGATGCGCTCGGTGTCGGCGTCGGCACGTCCGACAACGACTGGCACTTGGAGGGCCCCTGCGGGATGCTCGCGATCGCCTGCGTGAACGCCGGCAGCACGTCGGCGTCGGAGACGCCATTCGCCCCGTGCTGGATCACGAGTTCGGTGGCGGGCGTGCGCCCGAACGTGATGTAGCGCAGCACGGAATCGGATGGGTCGTTCTCAAGCACCCAGTCGACCGTGGTGTCACCGCTGGTGATCGCCACGCATGGCTTCGTCGTCGGTCCGATCGGGCGGACGCCGCAGCGCAGCAGGACGACGGCCGGGTCACCCCACGCGCCTGTCGCCTGCGCATCGGTGGAGCGCTTGGCCTTGCCTGCCACGGTGTCCGGCAGCCGCACCGAGACATCGGCGCACCTGGGGCTGTTGGCAGCGGCGGCCGGGGTCATCGAGACGGTCGGTGCGCACGCGGTCAGCGTCGCCGCAACGCCGAACGCGAGCGTGGCGCAGAGAACGCGGGAACGGCCGGAGATCATCGACTCCACGCTACCGTGAGAAGCATGAAACCAGCTGCCAGCGCCGATCAGAGCGGCTTTGACGCCGACAGCACCGACACGCTCGATACGATCGGCGAGGTCGCCGCGCTGCGGCGCATCTTCCCGCTGCTGCCGGATGCCGCGGCCGCGCTTCTGGGGCCCGGCGATGACGCCGCCGTGCTCGCCGCACCGGACGGACGCTACGTCGTCACCACCGACATGATGGTGCACGGGCCCGACTTCCGCTGGGCCTGGTCGACTCCAGAGGATCTCGGATGGAAAGCGGCGGCGACGAACCTCGCGGATGTCGCCGCGATGGGCGCCCGCCCCACCGCCATCGTCGTGGCGATTGCCGCGCCCGCTGACACCACTATCGGTGTGTTGGAGAGGTTCGCCGACGGGCTGCGTGCCGCCTGTGAGGCCCTCGCGCCCGGCTGCGGGGTGGTCGGTGGCGACCTCTCCGCTTCGAGTGTCTTCACGATCGCCGTGACCGCATTCGGCGACCTCGAGGGCAGGGCGCCGGTGCTGCGCAGCGGCGCCGCCGCCGGCGACCTGGTCGCTATCACGGGGTCGGTCGGCTCCGCCGCGCACGGGCTGCACCTGTTGTTCGAGCACGGCACGGGCGAAGACGGCAGCCCCGATCGGAGTCGCGCGCAGGCATTGCGCGACGACCCGCACGTGCGTGCCCAGCTGCGGCCGGAGCCGCCGATCGCATCCGGAACCGAGGCTGCCATCGCCGGCGCGACGGCGATGCTCGACGTCAGCGACGGCCTCTGCCTCGACGCCGGCCGTCTGGCCGCGGCATCGGGCGTCGCCATCGACATTGAGACAGCGGCGCTGCGCGCGGCGATGGCCGACGGCGTCGAGCTCGCCGAGGCGCTGGCCGGCGGGGAAGAGCACGCTCTGCTCGCCTGCTTCCCCGCCAACGCCGTTCTGCCTGCCGCTTTTCGTCGTGTCGGCACGGTCCGCGCCGGTTCCGGCGTGCTCGTCGACGGAACGCCGCGAGACGAGGCGACGTCGTCATCGACGGGGTGGGACCCGTATTCCGGCTGGGACGGCGCCGTCGGCTGACCCCGGTGTGCGGCCGCTGCCTCACGGCTGCACGATAGACCGGTGTTCGTTCGACGGAACGGCATCGGGACGATTGAAACGCCGGTGCATCGAACGAACACCGGCGTGGAGAAAATCGGCGTATCGGATTCGGGCCCGGCCCAAGCGGCGTGTCAGGCCGTATGCACGGCCTCCGCGCTCCAGACCACCGTCTCGCCGTACACGCGCTTGCGCCGGGGGAGTAGACCCTCCGGCCAGGTCGGCTCCGGTGATCGCGAGCTGCGCTCCACCAGCACGACGGCATCCTGCGCCAGGCGCGGCACGAGTGCGTCCAGTGCCTCCGCCAGCTCAGCTTCTCCCAGATCGTAGGGCGGGTCGGCGAAGACAAGATCGAACTCCGCATCGGCTGTCGCAAGGAACGTCCGCACCTTCGCCGCGTGCACCCGTACCGTCGCCGCGGGGAGGGTGCGGCCGAGCATCCGCGCGTTTCGTCGGCACACCTCGGCCGCGACGCGACCGCTCTCGACGAGATCCACGGATGCCGCCCCGCGGCTGGCCGCCTCCAGCCCGAGTGCACCGGACCCGGCATACAGGTCCAGCACGCGCGTGTCACGCACGGCGTCGCGTGCCTCGAGTGCGGAGAACACGGCCTCACGCACCCGATCGCTGGTCGGGCGGGTGCCGCTCGGCGGCACGGCGAGCGTGAGCGATCCGGCGGCGCCGGCGACGATTCGTGTCACCCGTGCAGGCTAGCCTGTTTGCATGGCAGCAGCAGGCGTCGAACTCGACACGCCGCTTGCCGTACTGCTCGGCGGCCGCGCCGCCGGCCCGTACCGCACGGCGTTCGGGCACGAGACCGTCGCCGACCTGCTGGCACACTACCCGCGACGGTATGCACAGCGCGGCGAGCTGACCGCGATCAGCGAGCTGCCGGTTGGCGACGACGTCACCATCGTCGCCGAGGTGCTGCAGGTGCGCTCCCGTGCGATGAAGCAGCGGCACGGATCGATCGTCGAGGCGCGCATCTCCGATGGCAAGGGCATCCTGACCCTGACCTTCTTCAACCAGAAATGGCGAGCAGACCAACTGCGACCGGGACTGCGCGGCATGTTCGCCGGCAAGGTGACCGACTATCACGGCACCCTGCAGCTGACGCACCCCGAGTATGAGCTGTTCGACCAGGACGACGAACGCGCCACGGCCTCGCCCGAGGTCGCCGCGCGGTTCGCACAGCAGCCGATTCCGATCTACCCGGCGACGGCGAGTCTGACCAGCATGAAGATTCGCAAACTGATCGGCGAGGTGCTCGATCAGGTGACGGATGCGCCCGATCCCGTCCCCGCGTCGGTCGCCGGTGAGCGCCGGCTGCTGTCGTTCCGACGTGCGCTCGAGCTCATCCACCGGCCGGAGGTCGACGCGGACTGGCGCCGCGCACGCGACACGCTGCGGTTCCAGGAGGCGTTCGTGCTGCAGGCGGCTTTGCTGCTGCAACGGCAGCGCGCACGGGCGATGCCGACGACCCCGCGCCTGGCCGACGACGACGGCTACCTGACGGCGTTCGATGCGGCGCTGCCGTTCACACTGACCGACGATCAGGTCGCCGTCGGCGCCGAGATCACGCGCGACCTTGCCTCCATCGAGCCGATGAACCGACTGGTACAGGGCGAGGTCGGCAGCGGAAAGACCGTTGTCGCACTGCGCGGCATGCTCGCCGTCGCCGACTCCGGCGGGCAGTCGGCGCTGCTCGCGCCGACCGAGGTGCTCGCCGCGCAGCACCTGCGCTCGATCGTGCGCGCGCTCGGTCCCGATCTGTCCGCCGAGCTGATGCCGACCCTTCTCACCGGTCAGCTCACCGCAGCCGAGCGCAAGAAGGCGCTCCTGCGCATCGTCACGGGTCAGGCCCGCATCGTGGTGGGAACGCACGCGCTGATCGGCGACGCCGTCGAGTTCTTCGACCTCGGCCTCGTCGTCGTCGACGAGCAGCACCGCTTCGGCGTCGACCAGCGCGAGGCGCTGCGACGCAAGGGCGCAACGCCGCCGCACGTGCTCGTGCTGACGGCGACTCCGATTCCGCGCACGGTCGCCATGACGGTGTTCGGTGACCTCGACATCTCCACGATCGCGCAGTTGCCCGCGGGCCGGCAGGGCATCGAGAGCTTCGTCGTTCCGCTGGCCGACCATCCGCGCTGGGAGCGCCGCGTCTGGGAGCGAGCGGCCGAAGAGATCGCCGCCGGCCATCAGGTGTTCGTGGTGTGCCCGGCGATCTCGGCCGACACCACCGAAGAGGCGGATGCCGGTGGCCCGGATCCCGCCGAGACACACGATGCCCGCCCGCCGGCATCCGTTGAGGCGATCTCCGCGGCGGCGCGCGTCGATCCGGCGCTCGCCGGTGCGCGCATCGGTGTCCTGCACGGCCGGATGAACTCAGACGAGAAGGATGCCGTGATGGGGGCGTTCGCGGCAGGGGAGCTCGATCTGCTCGTCGCGACGACCGTGATCGAGGTCGGCGTCGACGTGCCGAACGCGACCGCGATGATCGTGTTCGATGCGGACCGGTTCGGCGTCTCGCAGCTGCACCAGCTGCGGGGGCGGGTCGGCCGCGGCTCGGCGGCCGGCCTCTGCCTGTTCGTGACGAACGCCGAGGCCGGATCCCTCGCACGAGAGCGCGTCGACGCCGTCGCCGCGACCCTGGACGGATTCGAGCTCGCTCAGGTCGACCTCGACCTGAGACGCGAGGGAGACGTGCTCGGGGCGACACAATCGGGCGGCCGGTCGTCGCTGCGCCTGGTGCGCGTCGCCAGAGACGGCGAGCTGATCGGACAAGCCCGTTCCGTCGCTGCCCAGGTGCTGGAAGACGATCCGACGCTGGACGGAGCGCCGGCATTGGCCGCGGCGATCGAGCGGCGGTTGACCGGCACAACAGCCGACTACATCTCGCGAGCCTGACAGCGGTCGCCAATTGGTAACGAGCCGATAACGCGCACCGGCTATCCTGGAAGCCTATGAACAGGATCGCTGTCGTCCCTGGCTCGTTCGACCCCGTCACGCTGGGTCACATCGATGTGATCGCGCGCGCCGCTGGCATCTTCGACGAGGTGCACGTGCTCGTCGTGCACAACCCCGACAAGGAGGCGTTGCTGCCGATCGCTCAGCGCGTTCAGCTGATCGAACGATCCATCGCCGAGGCGCGCGTGCCCGGCAACATCCTCGTCGCAGCCTGGAGCGTCGGCCTACTGGTCGACTACTGCACGGATGTCGGTGCGCACGTGCTCGTGAAGGGCATCCGATCGCAGGTCGACGTGGCGTACGAGACGCCGATGGCGATCGTGAACCGGGACCTCGCGGGAGTGGAGACCATCTTCCTGTTGCCCAACCCGGCCAACGCGCACGTCTCCAGTTCCCTGGTGCGGCAGGTCGCCGCGCTCGGCGGCGACGTCAGCCCGTATGTGCCGCGCGCCGTATACGACTACCTGCAGGAGACATGAACAGTTACCCGACGACCCAGCCCACCGACCCGTCGGTGGCACGCGACGATGCGGCCGACGAGATGGGGCTCGACGAGCTGCGCGAGGCTGCAGCGGGCATCTCGAGCAACGTCGAATCCGTCATCGACGGCAAGCGTGACGCCGTGCAGACTGCACTCACGGTGCTGCTGGCCGAGGGCCACCTGCTGATCGAAGATGTGCCGGGGGTCGGAAAGACGATGCTGGCGAAGGCGCTGGCGAAATCCGTGGCCTGCACGGTCAGTCGCATCCAGTTCACCCCGGACCTGCTGCCCAGCGACGTCACCGGCGTGTCGGTGTACAACCAGGCCGAACGGCGCTTCGAGTTCAAGCCGGGAGCCGTGTTCGCGAACATCGTGATCGGCGACGAGATCAACCGCGCCAGCCCGAAGACCCAGTCGGCGCTGCTGGAGTGCATGGAAGAGCGGCAGGTCACGGTCGATGGGTCCACCTATCGACTGACCAGCCCGTTCCTGGTCATCGCCACGCAGAACCCGGTGGAGATGGAAGGGACGTACGCCCTGCCCGAGGCTCAGCGCGACCGATTCATGGCTCGGATCGCCATGGGCTATCCGGACGAGGCATCCGAACTCGAGATGCTCAACGATCGTGACACCTCGAGTCCGCTCGAGCGCATCGGCGCGGTCGTCACAGCGGATCAGCTGCGCGCCATGATGGCAACGGCGCGCCGCACGTTCGCCTCGCCCGCGGTGAAGCAGTATGCGGTCGCAATTGCCCGGGGAACGCGCGAGGACCGCGATCTGCGCCTCGGCGCGTCGCCGCGGGCGACGCTGCAGCTGGTGCGGGCGGCGAAGGCATATGCCGCCCTCGACGGCCGTGACTTCGTTCTCCCGGACGACATCGACGCACTCGCTGTGGCCGTGTTCGGGCACCGGCTGCTGCCGACCAGCCGTGCGATGGGTCAGCATCACGAGACCACCGGGTTGATCGCCGACATCATCGAGCGCATCGTCGCCGCGACTCCGATCCCGGTCGCGTAGGAGACGCCGAATGGGCGGCCGGCGCAACACGGCGAAGGGACCACGCCCGACCGTACGCGGCTGGTGCGTCGGCTCGGCGGGAGTCGTCGCGCTCGTCCTGGCTGCGGCGAGCGGACGAGTCGACCTGCTGCTGATCGGCCTGGTGCTCGTGCTGCTTCCGCTGGCTGCGATGCTCGCCCTCGTTCTCGACCGGCCGTGGCTGACCGTGACGCGCATGTTCACTCCGGATGCCGTCGCCGCGGGGGAGAACGCATCCACTCGCCTCACCGTGCGCAACGAGCGGTCCCGTGCGACCCCGCTGATGCGGTGGCGTGACGCATCCCAGACCGGCCTGGTGCTGCCGGACGAAGCAACCCTGCCGCCGATCGGAGAGCACAGCCTGTCGTCGCGCGATCGCAGCGACCGCGCGAGCCTGCAATACCGCATCGGCACCCGGCACCGCGGCGCGTACGAGGTGGGTCCGTTGATGCTGGAAAGACTGGACCCGTTCGGACTCGCCCGCGGCCGCTACGCGGTCGGCGGACGCAAGCCGCTGTTGGTCACGCCTCGCGTCGTCGACCTGCAGCGTGGCGAGCACGACGCATCCAAGAGCGACGGCGCCGAACGGGAGATGCTGCGGCACAGCATCCCGAGCGCCGATGAGCTGATCGCGCGCGAATACCGAACCGGTGATCCGCTGCGTCGTGTGCATTGGCGTGCGACGGCCAGGCACGACAAGCTGATGGTCCGCCAGGAGGAGCAGCGCAGCAATCCGGAGGCCTGGATCTACTTCGACACCGAGCGCGCCGTGCACGCCGATCACCGGCGGGCGCATGAGCGCAACGAGCTGTTCGAGACCGGCGTCGAAATGGTCGCCGCGCTCGGCGCCGATCTGCTCGAGTCCGGATACGTGCTCGGGGTGGTCGAGTCGACACCTCCGCAGCTGTTCGGCCGGGCCGGCTCCGCCCGCGCAACGACAGGGGTGAGCGCCGCGACGTACGAGCAGCCCTCCGGCCAGCAGCAGCTGCTGGCTTCGCTCGCCGGGGTGCGCCAGCAGCGGCGCAACCGCTACAGCGGCTCCAGCGTGCTCAGCGCCGTGCTGCGCCGAAACGTGCAGGCGGTGCCAGCATTCCTCGTCCTCGTGGACGGCGAGGCGCAGGAGACCGGCGCGCTCGGGTATCTGCGCCCGTTCGCCGACCCGGCCATCGCCTTCCTGATCGGCCGGTCGGTCGCCGAGGAGCCCGCATTGACCCGCGCCGGTTGGCTGTGTGTACCGATGGATGCCTCGGTCGGCCCGGACGAGGCCTGGCGGCGCGCGATCGATCTCAGACACGCGGGGGCAGAACATGGTTAGCGTCGCTGCCGCGCCGGCGCGAGTCCGGGTGTTGCCGCGCGGGCGCGCACGCTGGCCGATGACGGGCTGGCTGGTGCTGGAGCTGCTGGCGGTCTCGTTCACCCTGATCGGCACCCTCGCCGGCGCGGGGTGGTGGCTCGCACTGATGTCGACGGGGATCGTCGTGTTCGTCGTGGATGCCGTGTTGCGTGCGCTGGGCGTTCCGCGCTGGCTTGCGCCGCTCGGCGGCATCCTTGTCGTGCTGGCGATCCTGACCGCGCAATTCGGCGCGGGAACCGGGCTGGGCGGGCTGATCCCCACCCCGGCCACGTTTGCTCGGTTCGGTGAGCTGAGCGGGCAGGCGGCGCTGGCTGTCGCTCAGCAGTCGACGCCGGCGAACACGGTGCCGGAACTGATGTTCCTGGTGGTGGCGGGTGGTGGCGGGTTCGCCGTGCTCGTGGATATTGCTGCGAACGTGGCGAGACTGCCCGCCCTGACCGCCGTGCCGATCGCGGCGGTGCTGATCGTCCCCGGCGCATTCCTGCCCACGGGCGTCTCGCCGCTCGCGCTGACCGCTGCGGCCATCGCGTACCTCGGCGTGCTGCGCACGGACGTCGTGACCAGGCGTGGACGGTTCCGGGAAACCGGACTCGCGCTTTCGATCGCGTCGTCGGCGATCGTGCTCGCGTTGCTGGTGTCGACGACCGCACCCGGATTCGCGCAGATCGGCAGGCAGGGATTCTCGGCCGCAGGACTGTCCATCGGCACAGGCGTGAATCCCCTGATCGATCTCGGCCGGGACCTGCGCCGGCCGAACGCGGTCGAAGTCATGCGGTACAGCACGACGGCGGCGAGCCCGCCATACCTGCGGCTGGCGTCGCTGGACGTCTATACCGGAACCACGTGGCGGCACAATCCGGGAACGACGACGCCGGTGCCGCGCTCCGGCGAGATTCCCACCGCGCCGGGCCTCGATGCCGGCGTCACCACCACGACCGTCACCTCCGCCATGCACATCGAAAACATGCAGAGCGCTTGGCTGGCCGCCCCATACGCGCCGTCGAAGATCACCGGGCTGAGCGGCGGATGGTCCTGGGACGACCGGGACCGGACGATCTCCGCGCGCACCGGCGACAGCAACGGTCAGTCGTACACCGTGCGGAGCAAGCTGGCCGAGCCGACAGCGCAACAGCTGCGGGGCACGCAGGGCGCGTATCCCGACACCGTCGCCAAGGACCTGTTCGTGCCGTTCGACGCACCCGGAGTGATCAAGGCCACTGCGCTGAAGGCGACGGCGGGCGCGACGTCGAAGTACGACCAGGCGGTCGCGCTGCAGAACTACTTCCACAACGGCCAGTTCGCCTACTCGCTCGATGCTCCCGTGAAGGGCGAATACGACGGCGACAGCATGGACGTGATCGCGACCTTCCTGAAGCTCAAATCGGGCTACTGCGTGCACTTCGCCTCGGCGATGGCGGTGATGGCCCGCACGCTGGGCATCCCGGCGCGGATCGGGATGGGGTATTTGCCCGGCAGCTACGTCGGACCCGGCGCCGATGGCCGCGCCGATTACTCGGTGACCTCGGATGATCTGCACGCGTGGCCCGAACTGTACTTCTCCGGGATCGGCTGGGTCGCGTTCGAGCCCACCGTGGGACGCGGCACCGAGCCCTCGTACACGGTTCCCGGATACGTCGCACCCGCGACCGGGCAGTCCGCACAGCCGACGGCACCGGCGACCACTGCGGCCGCCGCCCCGCAGTCCGACACGACGCAGCCGGACAATGCTGCGGCCGAGGCTACGACGTCGCTGACGCCGGTTCTGTCCGCCGTCGGTGTCATCGTGTTCGTGCTGCTCGTGCTGGCAGCGCCCGCGATCGTGCGTCGAGCGCGCCGCAGGGCCCGATTCAGACGCCTCTCCGACGATTGGGGCAGCGCCGCTCTGGCCTGGACTGAACTCGTCGACACCGCACGCGACCTCGGTATGGCGGTGCCGCGCACGCAGACTCCGCGGGCGCTGGCGCAGCGACTGGGCGAGGGCTGGCAGCAGCAGGACACGCTGTCGGCGCTCGAGGCGCTGCTGACGGCGGCGGAGCGCGAGCGCTTCGGCCCTCCTGGCGCGGTCTTCTACGATCCATCGCGAGCCGACGACCTCCGCGTTGTGCTCGAGAAGATGCTTGCCGACGCCGGCCCGTTGGCTCGGTTGCGTGCGATGCTGGTGCCCGTTTCGCTGCTGCCGCAGTTTGCGGCGCCGGTGCAGGGGAGCGTCGGAGTCAGCGCGTAAGATCGTGCTCCGTGACCACCTCGAACGCCAACCCGTATCGCATCAACGTGCGCGACCTGATGCACCGCCCCGGCGAGCTGCGCGAACTCGAGTTGCGCGTCTCCGTTCCCGAGCAGCTCGGCGAAGGGCTGGTCAGCGTGCGGGCGGGAGCTGGGCTCACCCTCGACGTTCGTCTCGAGTCGATCCACGACGGCATCCTGGTCTCGGCAGAGGTCGAGGCGGAGGCCGCGGGGGTCTGCGGCCGGTGCCTGACCGACATCACGCTGCCGGTCGAAGTCGATTTTCAAGAACTTTTCGCGTATTCTTCTGGGGAAGCTTTCGACCCTGAGGTCGATGACCCAGAGGTTCACGACGACCACGTGGATCTTGAACCTCTGGTCAGGGATGCGGTGGTGCTGTCGCTACCGTTCCAGCCGGTGTGCCGGCCCGATTGCCCTGGTCTCGATCCCGAGACGGGTGAGCGGCTGTCACACCTTCCTGAGACCAAGCCAACCGAACCCGCCGATCCCCGGTGGGCGGCGCTTGCTCAGTTCCAGGCTTCCGAAGACGTGGCCGGCGACGCCGGTCAGTGAGACGAGAGAAGAGAGATCATCATGGCTGTTCCCAAGCGGAAGAAGTCGCGTGCCAACACGCACGCCCGTCGGTCGCAGTGGAAGGCCGAGGCCCCCACGCTCGTCAAGACCGTCGAGAACGGCAAGGTCACCTACAGCCTCCCGCACCGTGCGAAGGTCGTCGAGGACTCGGCCGGAACCGCGCTGTTCCTGGAGTACAAGGGCCGCAAGGTCGCCGACGTCTAGTCAGCTGCAGCGTCTGCAATCAACGCTCGGGGTCGATATCGACCCCGAGCTCTTGACGCTTGCGCTCACGCACCGCTCGTACGCGTACGAGCACGGTGG
>Ga0164242_10004819_pt1 | contig 15101 bp, 11 predicted proteins | sample OricomgcompostMG_FD_108783 | JGI IMG/M metagenome (GOLD analysis project Ga0164242, IMG submission 108783) | Miracle-Growth compost microbial communities from Emeryville, California, USA - Original compost - Miracle growth compost (MG) ... | reverse complement strand
TGCTCGGTCAGGTGCGCCCAGCCCTCCCAATCGTCTTCCGCAAGCGGGTCTTCGATCGTGACAAGCGGGTAGGCAGCAAGCAGTTCGTCGTAATACGCGGTGAGATCGGATGCGCCGATCTGTTTGCCTTCGAAGGTGTACTTTCCGTCTGCGAAGAATTCGGTCGACGCGACGTCGAGTCCGAGCGCGACATCAGTGCCCGGCGTGAACCCGGCAGCCGTGATCGCCTCGACGAGCAGGTCGAGCGCGGCGCGGTTGCTCGAGAGGTCAGGGGCGAAGCCGCCTTCGTCGCCGAGCCCGGTGTTCAGACCCTGCTTCTTGAGCAGCGACTTCAGGCTGTGGTACGTCTCGGTTCCCCAGCGCAGCCCTTCTCGGAACGTCTCGGCACCGATCGGCAGGATCATGAACTCCTGGATGTCAACGTTGTTGTCGGCGTGCGCGCCTCCGTTGATCACGTTGAGCATCGGAACGGGAAGCACGTGCGCGTTCGGGCCACCGAGGTAACGGAACAGCGGGAGGTCGGCGGAGTCTGCGGCAGCCTTCGCCACGGCCAGGCTAACGCCAAGGATGGCGTTTGCGCCCAGTCGCGACTTGTTCTCGGTGCCGTCCGCCTCGATGAGCGCGGCATCCACAACGCGCTGCTCCGACGCCTCGAAGCCTTCGATCACCGGCCCGAGCTCGTCGAGCACCGCGTCGACCGCATTCTCCACGCCCTTGCCGCCGTAGCGGCCCTTGTCGCCGTCACGCGACTCGTGCGCCTCGAACGCACCGGTCGATGCACCTGATGGGACGGCGGCACGGCTGACCGTGCCGTCCTCGAGCAGAACCTCGACCTCGACGGTCGGGTTTCCGCGGGAGTCCAGAATTTCGCGAGCGCCTACTGCCTCGATCTGAGCCACAACTATCTCCTTGAATTTGTTCGGGTCGGTGAGTTCTTGGGAATGCAACCGGCGGATGTGATCCGCGGGACAGTCTAGTGACGCGCCGTGAGGGGTTTGAACTCGAGCTGGTCTGCGGATGCTGTCGCTGCAGTCACGAACGCGAACGAACCGTATCCGGATTCGGCGGCGCGCTCCAGCAACGCCTTCACGTTCTTTGTGCGCCGCTCAAGCCTGACGCGCTTGCCGCTAGCCACCAATTCCGTCTTCACGGCGATGAGTGCACTCGGTGGGGCGTCCGCGTCGTGGACGAGCACGACGGCATCCGACGCCGCCTGTGCGGGAACCTCGATCAGGTCGACGATGCGCTCGAAGCCGATCGAGAATCCGGTCGCAGGCACATCTGTGCCGAGGAATCGACCGATCATGCCGTCGTAACGCCCACCCCCGCCAAGCGAATAGCCGAGCCCAGGATGCTCGATCTCAAAAATCGGGCCAGTGTAGTAGCCCATGCCGCGCACGAGATTGTGCGAGAAGACCAACGCCATGTCCGGCGCGGCGACTGCGACTGCTTCGCGGATGGCCAGGAGTTGTCGATATGCCTCAACGTCGAGCCACGGCGCGGGCTCTTGCGCATCCAACAGCCCCCAGCCGTCGTTCGGCAGCCCGGCAAGGTCAGCGGCAGCGGCGGGCGCGGCCGAGGCGTCAAGCAGGCCGAGTTCGACAAGCTCGGCTACAACGCCGTCTGCACCGATCTTGTCTTCCTTGTCGATCGTGATCAGCGCCCGTTCGTAGTCCGTCTGCGCGATCGACCAGGTTTCGACGAGTTTGCGCAGGATGGCACGATGATTGATCCGGATGCGCAAGCCGGTGAGACCGAGCGCCGAGAGCGTTGCAGCCGTCGCCGTGATCAGTTCGACTTCGGCAAGTGGGCTCGCGTCACCGATGATGTCGATGTCGCACTGCATGAATTGGCGGTATCGCCCCTTCTGTGGTCGTTCCGCCCGCCACACCGGTGCGATCTGGATCGACTTGAAAACCACTGGCAAGTCGGCGCGATGTGTGGCATAGAACCGGGCCAACGGAACGGTCAGATCAAAGCGCAGGCCGAGGTCCGTCAACGACGCGAGATCGCCGGATGCCGCTGCGCGCGCAACGGCGTCGGCATCCAGTCCTCGACGCAGCACGCCGAACGCGAGCTTCTCGTTGTCGCCGCCGAGTCCGGAGTGCAGGCGTGCGGCATCCTCCATGACCGGTGTCTCGATCTCGTCGAACCCGTGCGCGGCATACGTGCCCCTGATCGTGGCGAGCGCATGCTCACGCTTGGCCTTGTCTGCGGGCAGAAAGTCGCGCATGCCGCGGGGTGGGTTCACGTCTCGAGCCATATGCACAATTCTGTCAGAGCCCCGTCCCACCCTGCGCCGACTGCCACCTCGTGGTCACTCTGCCGTCGCGAAAATGACCATTTGGGAGTATTCGGCGACGGGTAAGCGGCGTAGAATGGTGGTGTTGTCGCCCTTATCGCACGGTCCCATCGTGCGTCGGCGGCGCCCAGATGGGCCCGGCATGAGTCGTTCTCGACTCGCGGTAGTCGACAACGACTGCCGGATACGCGGGGCCGACGCGGTGACCAGCCGTACGGTGAGAGTGTCGGGTACCCCCACCAAACAGTGCGGATCGTTTCCGCGTCGGCCGCTCGACGCGAACCCTCGACCCCGCGTTCGGTAAGCTAGACCGCGAAGGGGAGTAGTTCACGACGCATGCGCGTCGGCGGTGCGTCGACACACTGGCCTCGCAGCCCGGTGCATCACCCAGATCAGGGCGAACGAGACCTTCGGCCATTATTCGACCGAAGGAACTCCATGTCATCTTCGATGAGCGCCTCCAATCGCCAGGAACCGTCCGCAGCCGACATTCGACGCTGGCGCCAATATCTCGCGGACGAACGCGCGGAAGCCGCCGTGTATCGAGATCTCGCCGCTCGCCGCACAGGTGAAGAGCGCGAAATTCTGCTTGGCCTTGCGGACGCTGAAGGCCGACACGAATCGCACTGGCTTCAGTTGCTCGGCGACAACGTAGGCAAACCGCGCAAGGGCGATGCCAGAACGCGATTCCTCGGCTTTCTTGCCAGGCGGTTCGGATCCGTTTTCGTGCTGGCGCTGGCACAACGCGCCGAAGCCCGCTCACCATACGAAGCCGATCCTGACGCGACAGACACCATGGCTGCCGACGAGCGGATCCACGGTGAGGTTGTGCGTGGGCTGGCAGCGCGAGGGCGCAACCGGCTCTCAGGAACATTTCGTGCAGCGGTGTTCGGCGCGAACGACGGGCTGGTCAGCAACCTGTCGCTCGTGCTCGGCGTTGGTGCGAGCGGAGTCGCAACCCACATCATCCTGCTGACCGGGCTGGCCGGGCTGCTCGCGGGCGCACTATCGATGGGCGCAGGCGAATACGTCTCAGTGCGTTCGCAGCGGGAGCTGCTCGACGCATCCACGCCGGACCCAGGAACGGCGGCGCTCCTGCCCCAACTCGACGTCGACGCAAATGAGCTTGCACTGCTTTATCGGTCACGAGGGATGACAGCCGCGGATGCGCAGGCTCACGCCGCTGAGGTTCTGGCCGGTTCGCAGAGCCACGACGATCAAACGAGACGAACCTCAGCGGACGACCACGAGGCGATCGGCACTGGGCTCGGAGCGGCGATCTCGAGCTTCTGCTTCTTCGCCTCTGGTGCCGTCATCCCAGTGCTCCCGTACATCTTCGGGATGCAGGGACCGGCCGCGGTCATCGTCGCTGCTGCGTTGGTCGGTGTGACACTGCTCGGGACCGGGGCGGTCGTCGGTTTGCTGTCCGGAGCATCCCCGATCAAACGCGGCTTGCGCCAACTGGCGATCGGTTATGGAGCAGCGGCTGTCACCTACCTGCTCGGGCTGGCCTTTGGCACGGTCGCGGGCTGATTCGTCTGCGCTTCGCGTTCGCGGATGTCTGCCCGCAGGCCACGTAGCGCTCCACGCAGTGCGCGTTCGGCATCCAACCCGCGCGAGCGCGCAGAGGCGATGATCGAGAGCAGCTGGGCGCCGAGTTCCTGCTCGTCGAATTCCTGCGCATCGGTGCTCGACTCAGCAGTGCTCGAGCGAACAGTGCCGAGATCCGTCGGGAGCACACCGACACGCTCTGCACGTCCAAGCAGCTTGTCTGCGAGCGCAAGAGCGGGCATCCCGAGTGGAATTCCGTCGAGTGCGCTCGTGCGATCGGTCTTCTCAGCGGCTTTCGCCGCGCTCCACAGCCGGAGCACCTCTTCTGGCGTCTCGGCTGTCTCGTCGCCGAAGACGTGCGGGTGCCGCCGCACCATCTTCTTCGTGACTGCCGCCGCAACGTCCTGAATGTCGAAGTCTTCACCGGCGGTGCGTGCGGCTATCTCGGAGTGGAACGCCACCTGCCACAGAACGTCGCCGAGCTCTTCCATGATCTCCTCGACCGTGCCTGCCTCGATCGCTTCAACGAGTTCGTAGCTTTCCTCGATCAGGTATGGCACGAGCGAAGCGTGCGTCATTCCCTGGCTCCACACGCACTTCTCGAGCACGGAAGACATCGCTGCTGCAAACGCGTCGAGGCTCGACGGTGGCACATGCTCCGGCTGGGATACGTCACCTGCGACGGTCATGGGCGGCTCCTCTCGCGCCGTTCCATCCTCGCATCCGGGTGGCGTCCGATGTGTCCGAGCCACCCCGTAGACTGATCGACGGAGTGCCGGGAAGTCTGGTCGGCCCGCCGAATGTTCGGCGGAACGGCTCGTGCACGCCGCCACGAGTCGCGGAATTCCAGTGGGAGTCGCCCGTGAGCTTGATCCGGTCTGAACGTTCGTCAGCAGCGCTGCTTCTTGGAGCGGCCGTGCTCGGCCTGATTCTTGCGAATACAGCGCTCGGGCCCGGCCTGATGGACATCCAGGGCACGCATCTCGCGATCCCCTCCCTCGGTCTCGACCTGTCAGTTGGTCATTGGATCAGCGACGGGCTGCTCGCCATCTTCTTTTTCATCGTCGCCGTCGAACTGAAACACGAGATCATCGCAGGCGAGTTGAGCAGCGTGAGCAAGGCGATCCACCCCGCGATCGCCGCGATCGGCGGCGTTGCAGTGCCTGCGCTGATCTACCTCGCATTCACAGCAGGCAGCAAATACACGCAGGGGTGGCCGGTTCCGACGGCAACCGATATCGCATTCGCCCTCGGTGTGCTCGCTATTTTCGGCAAGGGTCTGCCGAACCGCCTTCGGGTGTTTCTGCTCGCCCTCGCTGTACTCGATGATTTGATTGCCATCGTCATCATCGCTGTCTTCTTCACACGGGATCCCAGCCTGGGCATGCTCGGCCTCGCCGCACTCACCGCCGTGGCCTTCGGGTTCGTCAGCCGGATGCTGCGCGGCCGCATGCGCGTGCCGCTTGCCATCGTGATGGTGTTGCTCGGCGTTCTCACCTGGGTGCTCGTCTACAACTCCGGCGTGCACGCAACCATCGCCGGAGTCGCGCTGGGACTCCTCATGTCACGGCTGCCTGCGCGCCGCGTCACGCACGCTCTTGAACCATGGTCGAACGGGCTTGTGCTTCCGTTGTTCGCATTCTCTGCCGCGCTGGTTGCCATCCCGCAGGTTCCCCTGACCAAGTTGGCCGCGCCCTTCTGGGGCATCCTCATCGCGTTGCCTGTCGGAAAGCTGATCGGCATCACGATCGGCGGATGGCTCGGCTCGTTCATCGGCGGGCCGGACGGCAAGCCGAAATTAAGCTTTCGCGGGCTCATTGTGATCGCATCTCTCGGCGGCATCGGCTTCACCGTCTCGCTGCTGATGAACGAGTTGGCGTTCAGCGCCAGTGCCGAAGTCGTCGATGAGGGAACGCTCGCCGTGCTCCTGGGCTCCGGGATCTCGATGATTGTGTCTGGCATTCTCGTGAGTGCGCTCGCTCGGCGCTATCGGCGCGAGCATCCGCACCCCATCACGAGCGGAGTCACCGCGGCGCGACGGCGGCGAGAATAATCGCACCTGTCACGACCACCAGCAGTGCCACGGCAAGCACAATGCCGCCCGCGCTGCCCAGGTTGACGGTCCAACCAACACCAAAGCGTTTAGGCACGAAGACGGCTGGATCGTCTCGGTTGATGTAGATCAGGCCACCGCGCCAATACCTGTCATCGTCTGGCGCATCCGCCCGCGACGTCTTAGCCGACTCGCCCCAGGTAGCGACCGCCCGGTGATAGCGCATCACGAACGCAGCGAGCACGACCAGCAAAAGCACCAGGAACACGACGACGCCTGCGACCATCAGCCAAGGCGCACCCGGGTTCAACCATCCTGCGACGGCAAGCCATCCAAACTGAGCTGCGATCACGACCGCGAGCTGGCCGAGCAGCGAGCTCATCAGGCGGCGCTGCAGCGCGTTTCGACGGTTGCGCTGCGCCGCGTCGTCCGTGACCACCGCCCGGCTCGGCGAGATGCGCACCAGGAACGAGCACGCGAACAGCAGTGCGACCACCCCGAATCCGGCCATCAACGGACCGAACACCGACCAGATCGATTTCGCCGCATAGTTGTCCGCCTGCCCTGCAGCATTCCAGTGCACGGGCACCCGGGCGGGCAGTTGCGGATACACGGCGATGCCAACGGCTGTCGCTGCAACAAGGACGACGACGGCCCCGATGATCCACGCGACAGGCGGATGCGCCCGGGCCGCGTCAGCCGAGATGTCCGCGGTCAGGCGTACCGGCACGTTCTGATACCAGTTCCCGGCATCCTTGGCGCGAACAATCGCTGCCCGCGAAAACACGTATGCGAGCACACCCAGGACCAGCACGGCGAGAATCGGCACGATGGAGGCGGCAACCGGCAGCGGCAAGAAGAGCACAACCGCAAGTGCGATCCCAACGATCCAGGCACCGACCAGCGCCATCCGATAGCGGCGAATGGATGCGCGCACCACGGGCTCCCCGATGCGGCTCTGCGGAACGCTGACTCCGAGAGGCAACGTCGGCCGCGCCAACGCAGGCATGACGAACAACAGCGCCGCGACCAGCGTGACGATCGCAATGGACAGCCATAGAACGAACTGGCTCATCGAAGCACTCCCTTGTCGTGGGGATCCCGGCCGCCTTCTTCCTGCCGCGATGTTGTCGCGCGGGCTGCTGCGAACCCATCCAGCACCGCGCGCGTCGCCGTCACCAGCTGCTCGTCTGGCACGCCGTGCGCATCCGCTTCGGCCAACAGGGTTCGCAGCCGCGTCGTCCATTCGTCGAAGAATCCGGCAACCGGCGGCCCGGACTCTGGGCCGCGAGCTACGACCGAACCCGACTTCTGGTTCGTGCGGATCAAACCTTCCCTGCGCAGCAGTTCGTATCCCTTGCTGACCGTCGCCACGTTGATACCGAACGCGACAGCGAGTTGCCGCACAGATGCGAGCTGGTCACCCGGGGACAGCTCCCCGGTTGCGATCGCCTCGACCACCCGATCGCGCAGCTGTTGGTAGAGCGGGACCTCAGACAACGGATCGATCTCGACTTGCATCGCACACCCGCCTTCAACGCTGCACTATCTGTACCAGTAAACATAGCACAGATAGCAGGCTCAGCCGAGCCGCCTTCAGTCAGCCGGTTCGCGCTGCGGTTCGGACTCGGCGACCGGCACAATCGCCTCGAGCAAGCCCGCTACCCACGCGATCAGGTCAGCATCGGCGAGTGCTTCTCCATTTACGCGTGGCATCGGCACCAGGATGACCCGCTGTGCCTTGATGTATCTGGCGCCCTGGTACATGCGCTGCAACCGCACCTGAATCGAGTCAGCGAGGTCTGCCGGCGCAATCCGCAAGTTCGATCCCATCGCGACGACTTCGCTCAGCCCGGCGCGCTGTGCGTGCCTGCGCAGGCGCGAAACCGTGAAAAGATTCTGCACCGCCAGCGGCGGTTCCCCATATCGATCCGTCAACTCGTCACGCACCAGGTCTAACTGCTCTGCGCTCGCGTTCGGTGAGCTGGCGGACGACAACTTCTGGTATGCCTCGAGCCGCAGCCGCTCACTGTCCACATAGTCCTCTGGAATGTGCGCATCCACAGGCAACTCGAGTCGAAGCTCCGTTTGCCCCTCGGCCACGTCTCCGCGGAACGTCGAGACGGCCTCACCGATCATCCGCAGGTAGAGGTCGAAGCCAACCCCTGCGATGTGGCCGGACTGCTCGCCGCCGAGCAGATTACCAGCTCCCCTGATCTCAAGGTCTTTCAGCGCTACCTGCATGCCGCTTCCTAGGTCGTTGTTCGCGGCGATCGTCGACAGCCGGTCGTGCGCCGTTTCGCCCAGCGGCTTGTTCTCGTCGTAGAGGAAGTACGCGTATGCACGCTCCCGCCCTCGGCCGACGCGGCCGCGCAGCTGGTGAAGTTGGCTCAGGCCATACTTGTCTGCCCGATCGATGATGATCGTGTTCGCATTCGCGATGTCGAGTCCGGTCTCGATGATCGTCGTGCACACGAGCACGTCGAACTTGCGCTCCCAGAAGTCCACAACGATCTGCTCGAGCACGTGCTCAGGCAGTTGGCCGTGCGCGACCGCTATGCGCGCTTCCGGCACCAGCTCGGCCAGGTGCGACGCGACGCGGTTGATGCTCGACACCCGGTTGTGCACGAAGAACACCTGCCCTTCGCGCAACAGTTCGCGCCTGATCGCCGCTCCGGTCTGACGATCGGACGACGGCCCGACGAACGTGAGAATTGGATGCCTGTCCTCCGGCGGTGTCGCAAGTGTCGACATCTCACGAATCCCGGTGACCGCCATCTCCAGCGTGCGCGGGATCGGTGTCGCGCTCATCGCCAAGATGTCGACATTCGTCTTCAACTTCTTCAGCGCATCCTTGTGTTCGACGCCGAAACGCTGTTCTTCATCGATGATCACGAGGCCGAGATTCTTGATCACGATGCCGTCCGCGAGCAGGCGGTGGGTGCCGATGACGACATCCACCGTTCCGTCGGCGAGGCCTTTGATGGTCTCGCGCGCCTCACGGTCGGTTTGGAAGCGGCTGAGCGCCCGCAAATGTACCGGGAATCCTGCGAAGCGTTCCTGGAATGTCTCGAAGTGCTGTTTGACAAGCAGGGTTGTCGGAACGAGCATGATGACCTGTTTGCCGTCCTGAACAGCCTTGAATGCTGCCCGAACGGCGATTTCGGTCTTGCCGAATCCGACATCGCCTGAGATGAGCCGGTCCATCGGGATCGGCCGCTCCATGTCGGCCTTCACCTCGTCGATCGTCTGCAATTGATCCGGCGTCTCGACGAACGGGAAGGCCTCTTCGAGCTCACGCTGCCATGGCGTGTCTGGAGCGAACGCGTGACCCTTGCTCGCCATCCGTGCCGAGTACAGCTTGACGAGTTCAACGGCGATGTCGCGCACAGCCTTGCGTGCTCGACCCTTCGCTTGCGACCAATCACTACCGCCCATCTTGCTGAGCGCAGGAGACTCTCCCCCGACATAGCGGGTCAGCAGGTCCAGCTGATCGGTCGGCACGTACAGTTTGTCGCCAGGGTAGCCACGTTTGGACGGCGCGTACTCGAGCACAAGGTATTCGCGCTTGGTCTTCACCGGGTTTCGTCCGCCGCTTGAGACCTCACGCTGAGTCAGCTCGACGAACTTTCCGATGCCGTGCGTCTGATGCACGACGAAGTCTCCCGGCTTCAGCTGCAGCGGATCGACGACATTCTTGCGCCTGGTCGCAAGCTTTTTGACCTGCCTGGAGTCATATCCGATCGTGCGCCCGTAGAACTCCGTCTCGCTGATCAGTGCCAGCTTGGCGCTCGGCATCTCAAAGCCATGATCTATGGATGCTCGCACGAGGTATGCGACGCCAGGCTCTGCATCCTCGGGGTAATCATCCACCGGACGGGCGGCGAGCCCGCTCTCGCCAAGCACATCGGCGGCGCGCTCGACCAGACCGGCTCCTGCTGCGGCGATCACAACACGCCAGCCGTCTTTCAGCAGGTCTCCGACATGGTCGAGCGCTCCTGCGACGTTGCCTTGGAAGCTTGGCACGGCATCCGCGTTGATCCTGATGGTGAGGTGTTCTTCTATCGTCCGTTCCTCTGGCAGCACCTCGCCGGAGTCGAAGCTCGTGAGTGTCCACCATGGGTGCGAAGCGCTTTGACCTGGCCGGCTCAGTTTCACAGAGTCGCGCAGCGTTCCCAATGTTATGAAGTCACCTGACTCAAGGTCGATCGGTGCGGCGGCACCGACCGTGGCCGCGCTCCACGCAGCTGCAAGAAACTCTCGATTGGTCTCGGCCAGGCTCACGGCTCGGCTGGCGACCCGCTCCGGGGAGATGACGGCGACAGCCGCGCCATCAGGCAGATAGTGGGTCAGCGGCACGAGCCGGTCGACCAGCGCGGGCGCCAGCGATTCCATGCCTTCAACGGGGATGCCTTCCGCGATCTTCTCGAGTATTCCTGACAGGTTCGGAAACTCGTGCTGCATCTCTCGCGCACGCTGTCGCACGCTTTGGCTGAGCAGAAGTTCTCTGGCAGGTGCGAGGGCCACACCTGTGACCTCGTGCGGGAGTGAACGCTGGTCGGCGACGGAGAACGCACGAATCTGCTCTACCTCGTCGCCGAAGAAGTCGATGCGATATGGGTGCTCTGCGATAGCAGGGAACACGTCGAGAATTCCGCCGCGCACCGCGAACTCGCCGCGACGGGTGACCATGTCGACCCGTGAATACGCCAGATCCACCAGCTGCAACGACAGCGCACTCAGATCGTTGCCTCGACGGCCGACGGACAGTTCGATTGGCGTGAGCTCCGCCAGGTTGTCTGCCAGCGGCTGAAGCGCTGCCCGCACGGATGCTGTCAGCACGATGGGTCGCTCCGGCTCGCCGGAGCGAGCTGCGACCGCCCAATCACGAATACGCCGTAGTGCGTCGAGCCGTCGACCGACGATTTCGGCGCTGGGGCTGAGCCGCTCATGCGGCAGCGTCTCCCATGCGGGGAAGTCGATGATGTCGGCGCCAGGGAGCATGCCCGCGAGCGTCTCCCTGACGCTTTCTGACTCGCGACCGGTGGCAGTGATCACCAAAAGCGCCTGTTCGCGCGGTGCACGTTTGCCAAGGAGTCCGGCCAGAAGCGGCGCACGAAGCCCGTCGGTCAGCGAGAAATCTGCGTCACGCGCCGCGGATGCGAGGGCGTCGTCAAATGTCTGGGCGCGCGAAAGCGCACGGGTTAAGCCCTCGAGTATCACTCGCACAAGTTTACGGCGCGCCACCGACATCGGCGTCACGCATGGGATGTTCAGTCTGCCCGGCCGCTGCTCGCGCACTGAGCAGTGAGCACTGAGTGGGCAGCGAGTAGTGAGTCGAAAGCACGGCCACGAAGGTACGTCACCAGGTCTCGAGACGCTCGCTGGCGCTCGCTCCTCGACCGGCAGGGCCGGGCAGGTCTCGAGACGCCCGCTGGCGCTCGCTCCTCGACCGGCAGGGCAGAAATTATCTGCACAAGCGGGAATACTCGCGGTTTATATGCGTTTGCATACGAGTACGGACGGATCCGACCGATCCGATGTCCATCGAACCAACCACAAGGAGAACTTTATGAGTGCGACCCTGACCACCACCGACATCCCGGGCTATCGGGCGGGAACCTGGACCATCGACAACGCGCACAGCGAGGTCGGCTTCAGCATCCGTCACATGATGATCAGCAAGGTCCGCGGCAAGTTCCAGAACTTCAGCGCAACATTTGTCACAGCCGAGAACCCACTTGAGTCGAGCGTGACAGCGTCAGCCGATGTGGCATCCGTTAGCACGAACGACGAGAACCGCGACGCTCACCTGCGCACGGGCGACTTCTTCGAGGCAGAGAAGTACCCGACGATCGACTTCGTCTCAACGGGCGTTCGGGTGGTTGACGGTGAGTACAAGGTCGACGGCAACCTGACGATCAAGGGTGTGACGCTTCCCGTGACGTTCGACTTCGAATTCGGCGGATTCGGCGTCGACCCGTACGGCAACTACAAGGCGGGCGCAACGGCACAGACTGTCGTCAACCGTGAAGATTTCGGGCTGATGTACAACGCAGCGCTCGAGACCGGCGGAGTGCTTCTTGGCGACAAGGTGACGATCGCACTCGAACTGCAGGCAAAGCTCGAGAGCGAGTAACCCCCGCAGCGCACACGATTTCGAGTGAACGAATCGGTGAACGGCCCGTCTGCACACGCAGGCGGGCCGTTTTCGGTCACATCATTTGTCGACTGTGTGGAACCGCAACTGTGCTGCCGACAGCCCGTCGGATGCGATCAGCTCCACCGCGTCCGCGGCATCCGTGATCAGTGAGGGCAGGGCTGCACGCTCATCCTTGTTGAACGCACGAAGCACATGATCTGCAGCCTGTCTGCTGCCAGGCGGCCGCCCGACCCCAACACGTACCCTGGTGAAGTCACCGCTGCCGATAGCCGCGATGATGTCGCGCACGCCGTTGTGGCCGCCATGGCCGCCGCCGAACTTCAGCTTGACGGTGTCGAATGGAATGTCAAGCTCGTCCTGCAGCACGATCAGCCGGTCGGGGTCAAGCGAATAGAAGCGCAGCAACTGGGCGACGGGCCCGCCGGAGACGTTCATGTATGTGTTCGGCTTGGCCAGCACGAATCGCGGTCCGCCTGCCGTCGTCCTGCCCTCTGCCACCGTCGCATTCGTCTTGTGCGACTTGAAGCTAGCGGACGCCCGGCGCGCCAACTCGTCGAGCACCATCCTGCCGACGTTGTGGCGGGTATTCGCATACTCGAGCCCAGGGTTGCCGAGGCCAACCACCAGCCAAACGTCGTCACTCATGGTTCCATCAGATCACGAAAGGTGAAGACGGAACCGGCGCACGAGGCACCGGTCCCGTCTTCGACTACATAAAACAGGCTTGAAATGTGGGCCAGTTACTCGGCTGGCTGCTCGGCGGTCTCGCCACCAGCGTCCGCAGCCTCCGCGGCTTCGCCCTCTTCGGTCTCCGCCGCCTCTGCCTCTGCTCCAGCCGACGGCACGTTGATCGCGATGACAAGAAGCTCAGGGTCGCTGAGCAAGGTGGATCCGGCAGGCAGCTTCACGTCCTTCGCAAGCACGTGCACGCCCTCCTCGAGGCCCTCGACATCGACGACGACCCGCTCGGGGATGTTCGTGGCCTCTGCCTCGAGCGAAAGCGTGTTGGCATCGAGAGCAACGATCGTGCCTGGGAAGGATTCTCCCTCGACGTGCACCGGCACGTCGACGGTGACCTTCTCGCCCTTGCGCACGACGATCAGGTCGAGGTGCTCGATGATCTGGCGAACCGGGTCTTTCTGCACGTCTTTAACCAGGGCGAGCTGGGTCTTGCCAGCGATGTCGAGCTCGAGCACAGCGTTCGCCTTGCGCAGGATCAGCCCGATCTGGTGAGCGGGCAGTGTCACGTGCTGGGGGTCCGTGCCGTGGCCGTAGATCACCGCAGGAATCTTGCCTACGGCGCGAATCTTGCGGGCAGCGCCCTTGCCGAATTGGTCGCGCGGTTCGGCCGCGACACGGTTGCTGTCGTCACTCATGGTGCACTCCTTCACGGGCTTTCAGCCCAGATATTCGATCTGTTTGCTCAACTCGAACGCATGTCAGCGTGAGGAAATAGCTGTAAAGCCGTACTCCACCGCGTCGATTACGGATGCCTTCGCCGGCTTGCCGGCGCCGCGGCATCCCTCGCCGAAGTCCAAGGGTCGAGTTTACACGGTGCGCGATGCGCGTGCGACCACGGCATCAGCCGCCGCTGCAACAACCTCTGGCACCGGTGCATCGATGTCGACAACGACACCGTTCTCATCCGATTGCAGGCGCTCGAGCGTTGACAGCTGGGAATCGAGCAGACTCGTCGGCATGAAGTGGTCGGTGCGACCCTCCAGGCGCCTGGAAAGTACTGCGTGCGTTCCATCCAGGTGCAAGAAGATCACCTCTGGCACCTCGGCGCGGATGGCATCGCGATAAACGCGCTTGAGTGCAGAGCAGGCGACGACGAGCCCATCACTTGACGCGTCGGAGAGCGTGCGGCCGACCACGGCGAGCCACGGCCACCTGTCGTCATCGTCAAGCGGCGTTCCAGCGGCCATCTTTGCGACGTTCGCGATCGGATGCAGTGAATCGGCGTCGACGAAGCGCACGTTGAGAGCATCGGCCACCAGCACACCGATCGTGCTCTTGCCTGCGCCGGAGACGCCCATGACGACAACCAGCGGATGTTCCGATTTCGCTTCAGTCATGCTCCCCATCCTGCCGGATTATGCCGCGCCATATGCTGCCGCGCCGGTCGAACCCCGCACGACCAGCTCTGTGACGATGTTCGGCCTCGGCAGCGCAGCGAGCGCATCTCCCGGCGTGAGGAGGTCAAGCACACGGCCGACCGCAAGCTCGCCGATCGTGGCAAGTGGGCTGCGAATGGTCGTCAGCGGCGGGGATGTGAAGTCAGCTCCGAAGATGTCATCAAAGCCGATGATGCTCAATGCGGCGGGAACCTGCACATGCTGTGCTGCGGCGGCTCGCAACAGCCCGATGGCCAGCAGATCGTTGTATGCGAGCACTGCAGTGACACCGGATGCTGCCACGCGCGCATACGCGTCTCTTCCGCCGTCGAGAGTCGGAGCGTTCGGGCCGAGTTCGATGATCGTCATTCCGAGGGCGCGCGCCTTCACATGCAGAATCGACCATCGCGCCGTGCTCATCCACGAATCGGGCGGGCCGGCCACGTATGCAAGCGCACGATGTCCGTGCCGGGCGAGGTGCGCGAGCGCCTGATCGATACCGGGCTCCAGCTCCGGAACAACCGTCTCGACGCCGACAACCTCGCGATTGATCACGACAAGAGGCTTGCGCTCTGACAGCTCACGAAGTTGCTCGTCACTCTGCCTGGTCGCGACCAGGATCATCCCGTCAACGGACGGAGCGACGCGATCCGATGCTTCTGCCTCCCGCTCCCCCGACTCCTGCGAATCCGCAAACACGAGCGTGTACCCGGCCAGTGCCGCTGACTGCTCTGCACCGCGGACGAGCGAGAAGAACACCGGGTTCGTGATGTCGGCAAGGATCAGTCCGAGCGTGTTCGTGCGTCCGGTTGGAAGCGCCCGCGCCATCGGATTCACGCGGTAGTTCAGCGCGCGAGCAGCATCCTGGATCAGTTTCTCGGTCTTCGGACTGATCCTGCCAGGTCGGCTCAGCGC